>Ga0116226_10005517_pt1 | contig 11297 bp, 9 predicted proteins | sample S1TSphfallax_FD_89692 | JGI IMG/M metagenome (GOLD analysis project Ga0116226, IMG submission 89692) | Host-associated microbial communities from peat moss isolated from Minnesota, USA - S1T2_Fa - Sphagnum fallax MG | ecosystem: Host-associated > Plants > Peat moss > Unclassified | place: USA... | reverse complement strand
GGGATATAGACGATGCCGATCGCCAGCATCAGGTTCGTGATGCTCGGTCCCAGGATCGTCGTGATGCCGATGGCGAGGATGATCGACGGAAACGCGAGCATGACGTCCATCGCACCCATCAGCGTGCTGTCCACCCAGCCGCCGAGGTAGCCCGCGAGCGTCCCGATCGCCGTGCCCAGCGTAATCGCCAGGCCCACCGCGACGAAGCCGATCGCGATCGAGATGCGCGCGCCGTAGGCGATCCGCGCGAAGAGGTCGCGGCCGAGTTTATCGGTCCCGAACGGATGGCCGGGCCCCGGCGGCAGATCCTGAGCGGCCAGATTCTGGGCCAGCGGGTCGGCGTGCGCCAAGAGCGGCGCGAAGATCGCGACCAGCAGGACGGCAAGGACAACGGTCGCGCCGGCAAGGGCGCCGGGATTTCGCCGTGTCCGGCGCCAGACATCGGCGACGAACGAACGGCCCGGCCGATCGGCGTCGAGGGCGATGGAGGCACTGGTCATCTGCGGCTCGCGAGGTTAGTCGGCGCGCCTCATTCTTCCCTGCGACCGATGTCCATTCGTAGTCTCAGAGTATCCACAGGACATTAATTTGGGTTTAGACAAGGTTAAGGCCATTCGCCCGGCTCCTGCTTTGATCTACGTCAAGGTTGGATGCTTTGCGAACATTTGTGCTCACATCTCTGGAGGCACTCCATGGGCATGTTTCATGCGACCTGGCGCAGACTCTTCTGCGCCGTGTTGGTTGCTACGCTCGTCCTCGGCAACATCGTGTTGACGACGTCGACCGCTTCCGCCGCCGGTGGTATCACCGGATCGATTTCCGGAACCGTGGTCGACGAATCGAAGAATCCCGTACCAGGCGCAACGATCACGATCGCATCTCCGTCGGGGACCTTTCATGGACGGTCCGACGAACACGGTGCGTTTACGGTCCTCGGCGTCCTGGCCGACACCTATGTTCTCACGATCTCGAAATCGAACTATCAAACCACCACGCTGGCCGGCATCACGGTCACCGGTGACAACGCGCTCTCGCTCGGGGTCATAACGCTGGGCCGGCAAGTCATCGGCAGAACCAAGGCCCGCCCCGCGAACTCGGCCTTCCAGCCGAATCAGACGATCGACAGCACGACGCTTTCCGGAGCACGAGTCCAGCAAGCACTTGGCTCGCCCGTGAACACGAATGAAACGCAGTTGATCTTGGCGGCGCCGGGTACGGCGCTCTCGAGCAGCGGCAACATCACGATTCGTGGTTCGCTCTCGACCGAAATCGGCTATCAGTACGACGGCGTGAATTTCACGCAGCCGTTCTTCGATGCCAACGGCTCGAACGGCTACATCATCAACCTCACGGGCGGCGTCGGCGGCTCGCTGCAGGTCGTCTCCGGATCCGGCGACGCGACGCAAGGCAACGTCGGTGCCGGCGTCATCAATATCGTTCCCCCGCGCGGCACCTATCCCGCGACCGGCGATATCGCCCTCGATATCGCGGGGCCGAGCTACAAACATCAACTCGATGCCGACTACGCCATCGCCTCGGCGAACGGGCGCGTCTCGGACTATTTCTCGTATGATGGTCAGCGTTACGTCCCGTCGTACTATCCGGTGGGCGTCGACGCATCGACGATCGGCGAGTTTGCCGGCACGAGCTACACGAAGCACGACGACCTGCAAAACAACTTCGTCTATCGCTTCGGCAAGGACAACGATCAATCGATCCAGCTCCTCTACCGGACCAGCGACGACCAGAACCTCGGAAACTACGGCGGGCTGGAAAACTCGCAGTACTACTTCCACAACCCGCTCGCGAGCGAGTATTTCTCGAGCAACCTGGTCTTCGGCACGCCGGCGCTCGGCGCGCTTGGATATCCGGCATCGCCAAATTCTTCGTCCTTCGAGACCGCTTACACGACGCTGATTCAGCAGTTGCCGGGTGTTCCGTCGACGTCGACGGTGAATCCGACGCAGCCCGAAGAGATCGGCTACAACCCGCTTCACTTCATCAAAGTCGGCTACACGAAAAACTTCGGTTCGTCGACGTTCCTCAATGCCGACTACTACGACTGGGGTGTTGTCAGCGGCGGCACCAACTATACCGGCGGTAACGCGCCGCAAAGCTCCGAGATCGGTGGGCAGCGCGTCGGTTTCGACGTCAACCTCACGCATCAATTCGGCAGCAACCATACCGTGACCCTGGCGACGAAGTATGAGAATGCCGAGCCTCGTTGGAACGCGCAAGAGCCCGAGTTTGCGGCCCTGGGTCTCGAACTCGGTGAACTCGACCAGCTGCTCGGGCAAGAAGCGCCGGGACTCACGTACTGGGCCCTCCCGAAAACTCCGGGTCAGGCGCTCTCGGCGACGAATACGTGCTCGTACAACATCTTCGGGTCGGCGAACCCGTGCTACATCTACAACTACCTGCAGTCGCACGGTCTTTACACCGGCATCGCGTCGATGCCGCAAATCCCGACGTTCGGTATCGACTATCACGGTTCGGACTTTCAGTCCTGGGGCGTCGGCATCCGCGATCAGTGGACCGTTACCCCGAAACTGAAGCTGGACTACGGCCTGCGTGAAGATGGTGCGCAGTACAAGTTCGGTCCGAACTCGTACGCCTACGATCCCTACGGAAACCCCTCGGATCTCTCGAACAACCTGCTCTCGCCGAAGTTCCTCGAGCCGCGGATCCTCCAACCGCGCTTCTCGGCTTCGTACCAGATCACGCCGAACGACAGCGTTCGGGCCTCCTACGGCCGCTCGACGGAGTTTGCGTTCGCGCAGACCGCGGGTACGCCGATGGGTATCTTCAACGTGAACCCGATCCTCGACACGATTCCGGCGACCGATTCGGCGGCGGCTCCGGGCTGCGGTTCCGGGTATCATGCAGCGGGCGGCGCGTACAGCCCGAACCCGAACATTCCGTTCAGCGGCTCCGCCATTACCGGGAGCGGGGTCGGAAATTACTTCAAGTGCGCCAATCTCGCGCAGCAGATCTTCTGGCTCTACGACCAGAATCTCGATGCGCCGGACTATGGTGGTAGCGCGCAGGAAACGTTCTCGAACTACGACCTTGCCTACTCGCACCAGTTCACCAGCGGCGCGCTCGCGGGCTGGGGCACGAAGATCACGGGCTTCGCGCGCCGTGGCTTCAATATCTACGAAGACGTGCTCCTCACCGAGGGCCCGCCGAACCCGCTCACGGGGCAAAGCTCCGGATCGGTCTTCTCGGTGCGCCCCGCCGGTGAAGAGAAGACGTCGGGTCTCGAGTTGCAGATCACCACGCCCGATCGTGCGGTTGGGTTCAGCGGATTCGCATCGGCCACGTACCTCGCGGCGTACGGGTCGCAACCTCCGGCAGCAAACGGCGGCGCGTTCGCTTCCGACAGCCTGCCGGGTCTCGTCACGACCCCGATCCTCGAGACCGGGACGTTGTTTCGCCAGGTCTACGTCGCTCCGTTCCAAGCGCGCTCCGGTATCACGTACAAGACGAAGTCCGGGCTCTCAGTGACCCCGATCCTCTCGGCGACGACGGGCTACCCGTTCGGCGTCGGTACCTCGACCGTCGGTACCGTGAATGGCACGCTCGGATTCATCCCCTCGAGTAACTTCGGGCAAGCGACCCCGCTCGCCGGCCCGAACGGTCCGAACAAAGCCTACAACGCCTCGAACTACGTCGATCCGGCGTACACGGGCAGCTATGTCAATCCGAACATCGCGGCAACGCGCGGATACGGTGAGCCGTCGCTCGCCGGCGAGAAACTCAGCAACCCGACGAGCAACGCTGACCTCAACATTCAGCAGGCCATCGGGAAGCGGCTGGCCGTGGGCGTCTATCTCGGGAACCTGTGGAACGTCCATGATGGACTGGCATTCCAGAACACCAAATGGCAGCCGGTTGCAACCGGTGTCGGTGGTCCGCAAACCGGTCAAAACAACATCAATTCGAACCCGGCCAGCCCGTACTACGGCAACTACGTAGCCGGTGGTCGCGACCAGTACGCCGGAGCCGGCGGCTATACGCCGTTTAGCTTCGTCTATCAGACGGGTCGCACGGTCAACGTCTACCTGCAAGAGAAACTCTAGTGATGGAGACAAGAATGCATCGCGTAACCTTGCTCCTCGGCGCGTCGGCAGCACTCGTGCTCTCGGCGTGCTCGGGGGCAGCGCAAGGGCCGCCGGCGACCTCGTCGGTGAATCCCACCTCCCCCAGCTACGGCACGCTGGAACTCGCGGTTGGTACCGCCAACATCTATGGTACCGAAACCGGTATGAACGTCGTGACGAGCTTCCGGCAAGCCGGCGGCAAAAGCGCCGTTCTCCTCGACACCCCGTCCATCACCGGCCCGTTCACGTTGCCGGCGGCGGTAGCGGCGGGTAGCGGCGTCGACGGGTTTGCGACGGCTCCGGTTGGACCCAGTCTGACCGAGGTCACCGCCGGTGGCGAGCTCACGGGTACGACCCAAGCGCTTCGTCTCGGTTCGGTCGCTTGTGATTCCGCTGCGCTGACCGGCGCCTGCCCGGCTGGCTATACGCCGAATACGTCGACCTTCGGCCAGTCTGGTGGCGTATTCGCAAACGGGCTTCAACCGTCCAACTCGACCAACAATGGTGTTCCGTACACCTACACGCCCTATGCCGAGCCGCTGTTCGACACGACGATGTATGCATCGACGCCGTGGGGCGGTCCGCCGGCCTACGATCCGGACGGCCATAAGATGGGCGTTCGGGACGGCCTCAACAACCTCGGTTCCATCAACGGCTACGTGACCGGACTCACAACGTTCGCCGGCGTAACGCCGGCCGCGGGCGCGTATGCGCTCTCGCTGAGCATTGGGAGCATCGGCAGCAGCGGTCAGTCGTCGTACTCGACCGTCAGCACCACCGCGACGTTGACGTCAACCGCCCTTCTCCCGACGATCGCGACGCCGATCCTCGCCGAAGACGGCGCGGGCGGCGGAGCCATCACGGTCCTCCTCCAGGGCGGCGAGACGGAAGCCCTGGTCTTCATCGAGGACTATGGCCCCGGCGGCACTCCGGGATCAACCAACGGTCAACCGAACCAGACGGCAAACTGCCAAGGTCCGCTGAGTCCGGGAGCCGGTGCAGGCCCGGTCATCTACACGTTGGTTGCGACCGCATCCGGTACGATTACGCTCCCTGATGCGATCGGTCCGAACCTCCAGGCCGGCGCCGGAGCCGGCAAATACAGCCCGTCGCCGACGATCTGCACGGCGGCTCAGAACACTGCGGCGCTCGGGAAAGCCTCGCCCGGCGATGCGTATTCCGTTCAAGTCGTAGCGACCGACTATCCGGTTTATGAAGCCAATTCGATCTTCGGCGTTCAGAAGCCGACGATCGTCGGCGCTGGAGGTCAATCTGACGTTACGATCTCGATCCCGGAATACGAAGATCAGTACGGAAGCGGCGATGCCTATGCCCCGAATACGCAGAGCAAGGTCCGCAAGGCTGCTCCGGCTCGCGTCCGCGCGTCGGTGCTCCGCAAGGGCGCGATTCGCTAGATCGTCGCTCCCGTCACCCCAGAAAGGGCTCCCGCTCCGGCGGGAGCCTTTTCCTTATCCCCGCGAACCAAGGCGCCCGGCGCCGCGTTTTTGTCGTTGAGCACCTTTTCGATTTCGTCTAGTCTAAGGGTTGTTATGGTTCAGGTAAGCGATCCGGCGCTCCGCGCCATCGAGCACAAGGTCGACGAAGGCATCCCGCTCTCGCACGAGGACGGCATGACCCTCTTCCGCACGAGCGATATCCACACGCTCGGCCGCCTCGCGCAGCGCGCGAAGGAGCGCAAGAGCGGCAAAAACGTCTACTACGTGCTCAACCGCTACATCAATTCGACCAACGTCTGCTACGCGAATTGCCGCTTCTGCTCGTTCGCCAAGGGCGAGAAAGACGATGGAGCGGTCCGCATGTCGGCGGACGAGGTCGTCGCGAAGGCCCTCGAAACCGGGACCAACTTCAACCAAATCCACATCGTCGGCGGTCACGACCCGCGCCAGCTTTCGCTCGACTACTGGCTGCCGGTCATGCGGCGGCTCAAGGAACTTGTTCCGCACGCCCAGCTCTCGTTCTTCACCGCGGCCGAGATCGATTATCTGGCCCGCCGGCACCGGCTCTCGGCGGACGAAATCTGCGCTCAGTTGCGTGAGGCCGGCCTGGACAACATCAACGGCGGCGGCGCCGAGGTCTTCGCGCCGCGCGTGCGGGCGCTGATCTGCCCGAACAAGGTCGATGCGGCGCGCTGGCTCGAGATCCACGAAGTCGCCCATCGTCACGGTATCGCCTCCAACGCGACGATGCTCTACGGTACGGTCGAGACGATCGAGGAGCGCGTCGACCATCTGATCGCCCTGCGCGAATCGCAGCGCCGCTCGCCGGGCTTCAACGCCTTCATCCCGCTCGCGTTCCATCCCGACGGGAACGAGCTCTCGCACTTCGGCTGGACGTCCGGCCTCGATGACATCCGCATGTTCGCGATCTCGCGCCTGCTGCTCGATAACTTCGATCACATCAAGGCCTACTGGATGATCCAGGGCCTCAAGGTCTGCCAGCTCGCGTTGCAGTTCGGCGCCGACGATATGGACGGCACGCACGGCTCGACCGACGAGGAACGCATCTATCACAGTGCCGGTACGCAGTCGGCGCAGCACGTCGACGACCGCGAGTTCCGGCGCTTGATCGAAGAGGTGGGCTACACGCCGGTCCGCCGCAACTCGACCTACGAGACGTTCGCGTACGACTGGACGCCGAGCGCCGGCGAGCTCGCGCATGCTTAAGGAGATCTCCGATGTCGCTCGCTGATGCGCTCGATCGAGCCGCGACCGGCGGCCGACTGACCGAAGACGAAGCGGTGCGCCTCTACGCCGAAGCCCCGCTGCACCAGCTCGGCGCGGCCGCTCACGCGCGCCGCATGCAGCTCTACCCGACGACCGACGTCACCTACGTGATCGATACGACGATCAACTACACGAACGTCTGCAACGTCCACTGCACCTTTTGCGCGTTCTTCCGGCCCGAGCATCACGCCGAAGGCTACACGATGTCGCACGACGCGGTGCTCGACCGCGTGAAGTTTGCGGCCGATCAAGGCGCGACCCAGATCATGATTCAGGGCGGGGTCAATCCCGAACTGCGGATCACCTGGTTCGAGGAACTCTTCGCGCGCGTGCGCCGCGAGTATCCCGGCGTCGACATCCATTCGCTTTCCGTCTCCGAGATCACCGGCCTCGCCGCGATCGAGGGCATGACGCCGCGCGACGTGCTCGCGCGACTGCGCGAAGCGGGTCTCAAGTCGCTCCCCGGCGCGGGCGCGGAGATCCTCGTCGAACGCGTGCGCAAGCGCATCAGCGCGCGCAAGGTTCGGCCCGACGAATGGCTCGGCGTCATGCGCGACGCGCAACAGCTGGGCATGCCGACCACCGTCACAATGATGTTCGGGTCGATCGAAACCGACGCCGAGCGCATCGAACATCTGCGCGTCGTACGCGATCTTCAGGACGAAACGCACGGCTTCACGGCGTTCATACCATGGTATTACGTCCCGTTCAAGACGCCGCTGCGCGGCCGTGAAGCGAGCGGCGTGTCGTACCTGCGTACGCTTGCGATCTCTCGGCTCTTTCTGGATAACGTCCCGCATCTGCAAGCCTCGTGGCTCACGCCCGGACTCAAACTCGGCCAGCTCGCGCTCTTCTACGGCTGCGACGACATGGGCGGCACGATCCTCGAAGAGCAAGTCGTCCACGACGCCGGCTCGACCAACGAGGCGACCCGCGCCCAACTCGAAGGCATCGTTCGCGGCGCCGGCTTCACCCCCGTCATCCGCGACACATACTGGAACCTGCGCCCCGAAATGGCCCTCGCCACGGCGTAAAGTCGTCGTCGTCCCTCGAGTGTCATCCTGAGCCTTGTCGAAGGATGAGCCTGTCGAAGGATGGGCGTGCGAGCGGGGGGCGCGTTCCGCCAGGGTCGTGGCCGGGGCTGGCATCCGAATCGCGTGCCCATCCTTCGACAGGCTCATCCTTCGACAGGCTCAGGATGACACTCGAGTTCCGGTGCCACTCGAGTTTCGGTGACACTCGAGATTCGGTGCCACTCGAGATTCGGGGGAGACTCGAGATTCGGGGGAGACTCGAGATTCGGGTGAGACTCGAGAGAAGGCCTACGGCCGGATCCACTCGTCGCGGGCGCGCGTTTTGATGACGCGGAGCAGCTTTTCGAGATAGACGATGTATTCTTGGGCGTGGGTGAACTTCCACATATCGAGCAGCTTCGGATCGAAATCGTGCTCGCGCGCGTAGGCGGCGGCATCGCCGCTCATCGCGGCTTGGAAGAGGATCACGACGATCTCGTCGCTCGACGGAGCCGGTTTGCTCGTTTCGGTACCTTCGCTCATTCGCTGCTTTCCTTCGCTGGGACGTCGCTCATGCGGTGCTCGACGGCGTAAACGTCGCTCACGCTGCGCGCTCGATCGTTGCCGCAGCGAGCACTTCGTCGCCGCCCGGCTCGAGCAGCGCCACGAGCTGACCCGGGGTGACGGCGCGTTGCGCTTCATCGAAGGCAAGCGCGAGCCGTCCATCGGCGAGGAGGGTCGCGGTCGCATCCGCGGGCTGCGCGCGATAGCGCGTCATCGCGGCGACGCGCGCGGACCCGCCGGCGAACCATTCGGGCCGGATCAGATTCAGCTCGTTCGCTTCGAGTGAGGACGCGCCGAGTTCGTCCTCGCGCCCGATCACGATGGTGTTGGTCGCCGGATCGATGCGCGTGACATAACGCGGCTCGCCGCCGGGGATCGCGGGGAGCCCGCGCCGCTGCCCGACGGTATAGTTCGTAATCCCGGCATGCGCCCCGACCAGCTCGCCGGCGGTCGTGCGAACCTCTCCGGGCGCGTTCGCCGCGGCGGCGTAACGCGCGAGGACGTCGCGGTAGTCGCCGCCTTCGACGAAACAGATGTCTTGTGATTCCGCTTTGCGGGCGACATTGAGACCCAGCCGGTCCGCCTGCGCACGGGTTTCATCTTTGGTGAACGCGCCGAGCGGAAGGAGAAGACCTGCAAGCTGCGCGGGCGTGAGCTGCGCGAGGGCGTAGGCTTGGTCTTTCTCGCTTGCGCTGCGGAAGAGATGCGGCCCGTCGGCGCGCTGTTCGAGGCGCGCGTAGTGGCCCGTTGCGACGAACTCCGCCCCGAGGCGATCGGCATACGACCGCAGGGTACCGAGTTTGACGAAGTTGTTGCACGCGACGCACGGGTTCGGGGTGCGGCCGGCGGCGTACTCGTGGGCGAACCGCTCGATGACGCTGGTGCGGAACGTCTGCTCGAAGTCGAGCACGTAGTGCGGGATGCCCAGAATCGACGCGCTGCGGCGCGCGTCATCGAAGTCGTCGGCGCCGCAGCATGATTTTGCGTGGGCCGGTTTCGTCGGCGAGTACATCTTCATCGTGACGCCGACGACATCGTAGCCCGCCTCGGCGAGGAGACCGGCGGCAACGGCGGAGTCGACGCCGCCGCTCATCGCGGCAACGACGCGTGTTTTCGTACGAGTCATCTTCGTCTGTGAAACTCCACGGCGGGACCAAGGGGATGCAGCCGCTAAGGATGCGCCATATGTCGTCGCTCGGGGAGGACCTCCGCACCGCTCGGGAAGCGCGCGGCCTCACATTATCCGACGCTGCCGAGCACATCCACATCCGGTCGGTCTATTTGGCTGCGATCGAAGCGGAAGATTGGCCGGCGATCGGTGCGCCCGTTTACGTCCGGGGGTTCATTCGAACCTACGCGCGCTTCCTTGGTTTGAACCCTGAAGAAGCGATCGCCCGGTTCGTTGAGCGGGTTCCGAGCGAATCGCCGAGCCATGTCGCAGCGTCGCTGGCGTCGATGGCCGCTGCGCCGGAACGCCGTGCGCCTTCGTTCGGCGCGATCGCCGGCATCATCATCGCGGTCGTGCTGGTCGCCTTCGTCGGTTACGAATATTACGCGTACAAGAGTGGCAACGCGGGCGCCGTCGCGACCGGCGGGACCGCGGTTGCATCTGCGCCTGCGGCGCTCGCCGCGGCTCCCTCGCCGTCTGCTGCTGTGGCCGCTTCCGCTCCCTCGGCGACGCCCGCCGGATCGCCCGGCGACGATGTCTCCGCCCCGCCGGAGGGCTCGGATTCGCCCGGACCGGCCGCCTCGGATGGCCTCGAAGAGCCTTCCCCGGTCCCGATGGCGAAAGACGGGATTCAGATCCGTTTGGCCGAGCGGTCGTGGATCCGCGTCGTGATCGACGGCAAGACCGCGCTGGAAGGCATCTTCCCGGCCGGCACCATGCGGACGTTCAGCGGAAAAACCGCAGTGGTACGAGCCGGCAATGCCGCCGGCGTCGAGGTCTCGGTCGGCGGCCGGTCGCAAGGCGCGATGGGCGGCCCCGGGGATGTCGTCGAGCGTTCGTACCACCTCTCACAACCGGAGTAAGTTTTCCCCATGCCAGCGGACAGCTCGTTCGACGTCGTTTCGCGTGTCGACGCGCAAGAACTCGAGAACGCCCTCAACCAAGCCCGCAAAGAGATCGCGGGCCGGTTCGATTTCAAGAACTCGGTCGCCGCGATCGAGAACACGGAAAAAGACATTACGATCCTCGCCGACGACGAGCTCAAACTGCGCAACGTCATCGACATCATTCAATCAAAGGCAACCAAGCGCGGAATCGACATCCGGGCGTTCGATTTCCAAAAACTCGAGCAAGCGACGCAAGGCGCCGTGCGGCAGAAGATCGTGCTGCGCACCGGCATCCCGAAAGACAAATCAAAACCCCTGATGGAAGCGATCAAGAATGCCAAGCTCAAAGTGAACGCGCAATATCAAGACGAGCAAATCCGCGTCTCCGGCAAGTCACGCGACGACTTGCAAAAAATCCAGTCCCTCCTCAAAAGCCTCGAGTACGAGCTGCCGCTCCAGTTTGTGAACTACCGATGAGCAACCTGAGTGTCATCCTGAGCCTGTCGAAGGATGGGCATACCACGAATCGGTATCGCATGCCCATCCTTCGACAGGCTCAGGATGACACGGTGGCGACGCACGGTGATGTGGTGGCGGCGCACGGTGATGTGGTGGCGGCGCACGGTGATGTGGTGGCGGCGCACGGTGATGTGGTGGCCGCGCACGGTGATGTGGTGGCGGCGCACGGTGATGTGGTGGAGGCGCACGGTGATGTGGTGGCGGCGCACGGTGATATGGTGGCGGCGCACGGTGATGTGGTGGCGGCGCACGGTGATGTGGTGATCGCGCATGATTAGTACGGCGACGCGGCGGGTTTC
>Ga0116226_10005516_pt1 | contig 11298 bp, 8 predicted proteins | sample S1TSphfallax_FD_89692 | JGI IMG/M metagenome (GOLD analysis project Ga0116226, IMG submission 89692) | Host-associated microbial communities from peat moss isolated from Minnesota, USA - S1T2_Fa - Sphagnum fallax MG | ecosystem: Host-associated > Plants > Peat moss > Unclassified | place: USA... | reverse complement strand
GTCGCCTCGATCATCGAGGAGATCAAGGCGCATCATCCCAAGCATGGTCCCGGCCAGGGCGGACCTGAAGGCCAGAGCGGCCAGGGTGGCGGCTCGCAGCCTCCGCCGCCGGACAGCGGCACCTGATTTCCGTTGGTTGAGGGCACAAACATCGACGCGTGGGGAAGCCATTCCCCGCGCGTCTTTTTTTGGGACAATGTTTTAGGGAGGGGACACGATCTTCTTGTCGAAGCCCGCGCAGAACGTAAGCTCCTAGGCCAGTGAGCCCCATCGAGTCGTCCCTTCCGCCGCGCCCGGCTGGTTCCCTTTTCATTCGCGGCGGCCGTATCATCGATCCCGCCTCGGGCCGGGATGAAGTCGGCGACCTGCTCGTCACCGACGGCCGCATCTCCGCAAGCACCGCGGCGCCCGATTCCTCCGTCCCCGTCATCGACGCGGCGGGACTCATCGTCGCGCCGGGGCTGATCGACATGCACGTCCACCTGCGCGAACCGGGCGGCGGGCAGAAGGAGACGATTGCCAGCGGCTCGCGCGCGGCGGCGGCGGGCGGTTTCACCAGCATCGTGGCCATGCCGAACACCAACCCGCCCGCGGACGGCCCGAACACCATCGCCCTGATGCGCCAGCGCGCGCAGGAAAACGCCTGCGTCAACGTCTACACCACCGGCTGCATCACCATGGGCATGAAGGGTGAGCAACGCGCGCCCATCGGCTCGCTGGTCAAGGCGGGCGTGGTGGCGATCACCGACGACGGCCACTGCGTGCAGAACAACGAGGTCATGCGCCGCGCGCTCGACTACGCGCGCATGTTCGATCTGCTCACGCTCGACCACTGCCAGGACTATAACCTCAGCGCCGGCGGTGTCATGCACGAGGGCTGCTGGAGCACCGTGCTCGGCCTGCCCGGCTGGCCGCGCATCGCGGAGGACATGATCGTCGCGCGCAACATCCTGCTTTCCGAGCTGACCGGCGCGCGCGTGCATGTGCAGCATCTCTCCAGCGCGCAGTCGGTGCACCTCGTGCGCGAGGCCAAAAAGCGCGGCGTGAAGATTTCCGCCGAGGCGATGCCGCACCACCTCGCGCTCACCGACGAATCGATCCAGGGCTACAACACCAACTTCAAGATGAACCCGCCGCTGCGCGAGAAATCCGACCAGCAGGCGCTGCTCGAAGGCCTGGCCGACGACACCATCGAGATCCTCGCCAGCGACCACGCGCCGCACGCCAGCTATGAGAAGGAAGTCGAGTTCGCCGACGCGCCCTTCGGCATCCTCGGCCTCGAGACCGAGCTCGGCCTTTTCGCCAAGGTGCTGATTGAAGCGCGCGTGCTCGACTGGCCGCAGATGCTCGCCAAGCTCACCATCAATCCCGCACGCCTGCTCAAGCTCGACCGCGGCACCCTCGCTCCCGGCGCGCCGGCCGACATCACGCTCATCGATCCCAATCACGCCTGGAAATACGACGTCGAGAAATCCTACTCCCTCAGCCGCAACTCACCGTTCCATGGCTGGGAACTGCCCGCTCGCGCGACGCATACCATCGTCGCCGGCCGCGTGGTCTGGAGTTTGAAGGCGGGCTTTGCGGAGAGGTAACGGGCCCGCTGTGAAAATGGCGGATTTTTTTACCGCAAAAACGCCTCGTGCAGGCCGCCGTCCACGGTGATGACCTGGCCGGTGGTCTTGCCCAGCCGGTTGGTCAGCAGCAGGAAAATCGCCTCGGCCTGGTCGCCGGGCGTGATCGGGCTCTTGGTCAGCGTGCGGTCGGCGTAGAACTGCGCCAGCTTCGTGGTCAGGCTGTCGGACGATTCGTCCTCGCGGTACGGAATTTTGTATTTGGCGAGCGAGGCGATGACGCGATCGCGCGGGAACATCGCGCTGCCCTGGATGACCGTCGCCGGCGCAACGCCGTTGACGCGCACCAGCGGCGAGAGCTCCACGGCCAGCTCGCGCACCAGGTGGTTCGCCGCCGCCTTGCTCGTGTCGTAGGCCACGCTGCCCTTCTTCGCCACCACCGCGTTCGCGCTCGTCGTCAGCACCAGGCTGCCGCGCAGGCCCTGTTCCTTCCACAAGGGCCGCATTTCGTCGGCCACGAGATAAAGCCCGGTCACGTTGATCGCATAGGTCAGCGCCCACTTCTCATCCGGGATGTTTCCCGCCGTGTCCGGCGGCACAAAAATGCCCGCGGTCACCGCAATCGAGTCAATGCCGCCATAGGCTAGTACCGCCTCCGCCAGCGCCGCGCGGATGCTCTCGCGCTGCGTGATGTTCGCCGCCACCGCGACCGCCGGCCCGCAGCCGGAAATGCCGCTGCCCGCCACACCGATGCCGAGCCCGTGCTGGTCGGTGATTTCCCTGGCCGTGCTTTGTGCCGCGGCGTCGTTCACGTCCACCGCGACGACATGCGCGCCTTCCTTCACCAGCCGGAGCGCCACTTCGCGCCCGATGCCGCTGCCCGCACCGACCACGGCGATGACCTGCCGCGCCAGTTCCTTCTCCGCCGGCATGCGCTGCAATTTCGCTTCCTCCAGCAGCCAGTACTCGATGTCGAAGGCCTCCTGCTGCGGCAGCGCGATGTAGCTGTCCACCGCCTCCGCACCGCGCATCACCTGGATCGCGCAGCCATAAAATTCCGCCGTCACGCGCGACTCGCTCTTGTCCTTGCCCCACGCGATCAGGCCCAGGCCGGGCACGAGAATGACCGTCGGATTGGCGTCGCGCACCTTGGGCGAATCGGCGTGCCTGCACGTATTATAATAGGCGAGGTAATCGTTGCGGTAGGAGGCGAGGCCATCCTCGATTTTCTGGCGCAGCATCGCCACGTCGCCCGTCTGCGGGTTCCAGTCGACGTAGAACGGCTTGATCTTCGTGCGCAGAAAGTGGTCCGGGCAGGAAGTGCCCAATTCGGCCAGGCGCGGCGCAGCGTTGCTGTTGATGAATTCCAGCGTCGCGTCGTCGTCCTGGATCGTCGCGATGAAGCGCTTCTGCCCGCTCACCTGGCCGCGCAGCCACGGCAGCAACTCGACGAACAGCTTGCGGCGCTCGGTGGGATCCAGCGTGCGGAACTTCGCGCCGCCGAAGGTGGCGTCGCCCTGCTCGTGCGCGGCCAGATACTGCGCGGCTTTCTCAATCAGCGTGAGTGAGAGCTCGTAGCATTCCTTGTCGTCGTTGGCCCAGTTGATCAACCCGTGCTGGCCCATGATCACGCCCTTCGCGTGGGGATGCTGGCGGCAGATTTCCTGGAGTTGCAGGCCGAGGTCAAAGCCCGGCCGCTGCCACGGTGTCCAGATCACCTCGTCGCCGTAGATTTTCTTCGTCAGCTCGGCGGAATTCTTCGAGGCGGCGATGGCAATCGCCGCGTTCGGGTGCGTGTGGTCCACATGCTGGTACGGCACGAAGCTGTGCAGCGGCGTGTCGATGGAGGGCGCGCGCGGGTTCAGGTTGAACGTGCAGTGAAGATAGCGTTCCACCATCGCGTCCTCGATCGGCGTCTTGGGCCCGCGCACTTTTTCCGCCGCGTAAATGTCCTGCAAGGCCAGCAGCCGCTCCTGGTAGAGCGACGAGAAATTCTCGCGCTTGGCCGTGCGCAGATCGCCGCCGGAACCCTTCACCCACAGCACTTCAACGGCCTTGCCGGTGAGGGGATCCTTCTCCTTGAGCTTGGCCGAGGTGTTGCCGCCGCCCGTGTTGGTGATGCGCTGGTCGCTGCCGAGCAGATTGGAGCGGTAGATCAGCCGCCCGACCGGGTCGAGCGTCGCGGCGTGTGCGTCATCCCAAAGATAGTTTACGAATTGATAGGTGCTCATGGTTGTGGGTTATCGAGTTGTTGAAAGCGGGCGCCCGCCTCGCTGGAGAAAAGCTTGGCGCCGGGCTCGAAGGTTAGCGTGGGGAACGAGGCCTCGACCAGCCCGCGCAGTTCCGCCGCGGACTTCAACTCGCCGAGCGCCAGCGCCTGGATCAGGATGTTGCCGATGGCCGTCGCCTCCTCCGGGCCGGCGATGACGCGGATGCCCGCCGCGTCCGCCGTCAGTTGGTTGAGCAAATCGCTGCGGCTCCCGCCGCCGACGATGTGCAGGCGTTCGATGGTGCGGCCTGTCACGCGCTCCAACTCGCGCAGTGTGTGCGCGTAGGTCAGCGCCAGGCTATCGAGGATGGTGCGCGTGAATTCGCCGGGCGTGGCCGGGACTGGCTGCCCGGTTTCGCGGCAAAACGCGGTGATTTTCTCCGGCATCCCACCGGGCGCGAGGAAGCGCGGATCGCGCAGGTTCAGGTGCGCCACCGCCGGGCCGTTGGCCTTGGCCAGGTTATTCAGCTCCTCGTAGGTGAACGCCTGCCCGGCGTCTTCCCACGCATGGCGGCATTCCTGCAGCACCCACAGGCCCACGATGTTCTTCAGGAAGCGGATCGTTCCGCCCAGCCCCACCTCGTTGGTAAAGCCCGCCTCGCGCGCGGCGTCACTGATCACCGGCTCGCGCAATTCCGCGCCCAGCAGCGACCATGTGCCGGAGCTCAGGTACGCCCAGTTGTCCCCCGTGGCCGGCACGGCCGCGACCGCCGCGCCCGTATCGTGCGAGCACGTCGCCACCACCTGCGCCCGCGCCAGCGTCCGCAGTGTGGCCAGCTTGCCCGTCAGCGGCCCCAGTACCGTGCCGCTCGGCACCACGCGCGGGAAAAGCCACGGCTTCACGCCCAGCGTCGCGGCGATTTTCTCCGACCAGGCGTGCTTGCGCGGATTATAGAGCTGCGTTGTGCTGGCCAGCGATTGCTCCGCCGCGCCCACGCCGCACAGTTGCGCGTTGAAGAAGTCTGCGATGTTCAGGAAGTGGTCCGCCTTGGCGAAAATGGCCGGCTCCGCATGCTGCTGCGCCTCAAAATGATAAATCGTGTTGATCGTCATGAACTGAATGCCCGTCTCCGCGTAAATCTCCGCGAAAGGCATCCGCTGGTGCAGCCGCTCCACCGCCGCATGGGTCCACGCATTGCGGTAGCACGAGGGATTGCCCAGCGCGTGGCCCTCCGCGTCCAGCAGCACGTAGTCGACGCCCCACGAGTCGGTGCTGATGCCCGCGATGGGCACGCCCCGCGCCGCCGCCTTCTCCAGCCCGGCGTGGATTTCCTCCAGCAGGTGCGGTACGTCCCAGACAAGGTGACCCCGCACGTTCAGCGAGCGATTGGGAAAACGGTGGATTTCCTCCAGCTTCAGGCGACCGCTGGCCAGCGTCCCGAGCATGACGCGACCGCTTTCGGCCCCGAGGTCAACGGCCAGGTAGGCATTCATTGCAATTACGATCATTCCTCATTTAGGGGACAGAAGGCAATGAGAAACGCGCCCACCCTGACCTTGGCCTCCGCTCCCTTTCGGGATGGCCCGCGCCGATTTTTCCGCTAGCCTCCGCGCTGGGAGACACGCATGTTCCGCAACTTCAAGAAGACCTTCTTCCCCGGCCGCTACTACCTCAAGAGGATTAACCGGCAGCTCGCGGACCTCAGCAAGTCGCTCGATGTCCTCTCGGCCACGCAGCGCAAAATCGCCATCGAGTCCACCGCGCGCTTCCGCCAGCACCTCGCCTTCCTGGAGAATCCCGCCGCCGTGCCCGCTCCCGCCATCAGCCCCGCGCTGCAATTCATCGCCGGCGATCTCCGGCCCAACCTCACGCCGTCCGCCGAATCCAAAACCATTCTCTGCACCATCGCCGTTGGGGAGGCCTACCGTGCCGCGGTCGCGCCCTGCCTCGACAGCCACCGCGCCTACGCCCAGCGCTGGGGCTTCGCTTATGCCGACCTGGCCCAGCCCGCCAGCCGCCCGTTGCGTCATCCCTCGTGGTACAAAATCCCGCTCGCCTATCAACTGCTCGGCCTCGGCTACGAGCGCATCGCCTTCCTCGACGCCGATGCCCTCATCACCCACCACGAAACATTGCTCGAGCCCTTCTTCGCCCCGCTCGAAACCTGCGGTCGCGACCTCCTCCTCGCCAACGACGAGTCCGGTGCCAACATGGGCGTCTTCTTTGCCCAGGCCGGGCCCGCGCTCCCCGTGCTGCTCGATGTCATTTGGAACTACCATTTCGATCCCGGCCACGTCACCTGGGAGCAAATCGCCGTCCGCACCCTCCTCGACGAACGGCCCGCCTTCGCCGCGCGCGTTCTCATCACGGACCGCCCGCGCGACTTCAACAGCTTTCCCGATGAGCGCCAGCATATCCATAAGCTCACGCACCAATCCAACACCTGGCACCCCGGCGACTTCATCTGCCACTTTACCGGCATCAGCCAGGACCGCTTGCCGGAGCTCATCGCCCAGTACCGTCGGCGCACCGGGGAAAAAAGCAGCGTAGAGAAGGCTTGAGCCTTTCGCGCGACGTGGGAAGACTATAGCCTGCGGGAGAATCCCTTTTTATTTAACTTATGGCCAAGGTCATCCTCGAACACGTCAACAAATCCTACACAGGCGACAAGGGTCGCCGCGTCCATGCCGTTGAGGACGCCTGCCTCACCATAGAGGACCGCGAATTCATGGTCTTCGTCGGGCCCTCCGGCTGCGGCAAATCGACCACCCTGCGCATGATCGCCGGCTTGGAGTCCATCAGCGGCGGCAGCATCTCCATCGACGGCAAAATTATCAATGACATCGCGCCCAAGGACCGCGATATTGCCATGGTCTTCCAGAACTACGCGCTCTACCCGCACATGACCGTTTACGACAACATGGCCTTCGGTCTGCAACTGCGCAGCTATCCCCGCAAGGAAATCCAGACGCGCGTGCAGGAGGCTGCGCAGATTCTTGGCCTGAGCAAGGAGATGCTGGCCCGCCGCCCCAAGGCGCTCTCCGGCGGGCAGCGCCAGCGCGTGGCCCTGGGCCGCGCCATCGTGCGCAAGCCCAAGGTCTTTCTCTTCGACGAGCCCCTCTCCAATCTCGACGCCAAGATGCGCGTGCAGATGCGCACGGAGATTTCCAAGCTCCACCAGCGCCTCACCGCCACCATGATCTACGTCACGCACGACCAGGTCGAGGCCATGACCATGGGCGACCGCATCTGCCTGATGAAGGACGGCCGCATCCAGCAGGTCGCCGAGCCGCTCGAGATCTACAACAACCCCGCCAACATGTACGTCGCCGCCTTCATCGGCAGCCCGCCGATGAACTTCTTCGCCGGCACGCTCCAGCCGCGCGGCGGCAAACTCTGGTTCATCGAGAAAACCGCGGGCGAGGGGAAGGACGGCTTCGCGCTCCAGGTTGACGACGCCCACGCGGCCAAGCTGGCCGATCGTCTCGATCAGACCCTGCACCTTGGCCTGCGGCCCGAGGACATTCTCGACCACGCGCCCGGCGCGGAAGCGCCGCCCGGCCAACTGCTCCGTGCCACCGTCGAGCTGATCGAGGAAATGGGGGCCGAGACCATGTTCCATCTCAAGACCGCCGCGCATGGCTTCATTGCCCGCCTGGCGGCCACGCCTTTCGGCGGGGCGGTTCCGGTTCACCCGCATGGCGGGTTCTCTGCCACGCCGATGGAATTTCTCGCGCGCATGGACCGCGCCCACTTTTTCGAAAACGCGGACACCGCTGCTTTCCTCAGGGACAATGGCAGCCTCGACCACGAAAAATGGCAGGCGGCGTGCCGCAAGATTATTTAGACGGACAGGACGGTTAGCCGATAGGACAGTAGGACAGAAGGACAGAAGGACAGTAAGATAGTAGGACAGATAGGACTTATGGGACCTATAGGACCGATGGGACGTGCCGGCCAAGACGCTCCTGCGTGCAACCGACGAGTTATGGTCTCTTATCCCTGGGGAGACCTCTGCCAAAACCGGTTCCCCGTTCGAACCAAGCCGGAGGCTTGCCACGTAAGTAGCCGGTGGTTGAGCGATCTCCCTAAAATGACCGCGCGTGCCGTTCGCGCCTTCGGCGCGGGGATCCTTCTCACCTCTGCCCTCTTCCTTATCCCTTCCGCGGCGCCAGCCGCGCCGCCGGACGGCAAAATCCATCTCACCTACTGGGAAAAATGGAACGGGGCTGAGGAACTCGCCATGCAGGAAGTCGTGGATGAATTCAACCACGCGCAAAACCGCATCGTCGTCGATTTCCTTTCCGTCGGGCAGATCGAGGAGAAAACCCTCCTGGCCACGGCCGGCGGCGAACCGCCCGATCTGTCCGGCGTTTACCAGCAGGACATCTGCGCCTTCGCGGACCGCGATGCGCTCACGCCGCTCTCCTCCTTCATCCGTGCGGACGGTTCCACGCCGGAGCAATTCCTCAGCCGCTACGCCCGCGCCTACGCCGGGTTCGGCTCCTACCAGGGCGAGCTTTGGGGCGTGCCCACCACACCCACCACCACCGCGCTTTTTTGGAACAAGGACGACTTTCGCGCCGCCGGTCTCGATCCCGAGCGCCCGCCGCGCACCCTGGCCGAACTCGACGAGATGTCCGAAAAGCTGACCCGCCGCGACGCGCAGGGCAATCTCACCCAGATCGGCTTTCTTCCGCAGCAGGAAAACAGTTGGGTCTGGTCTTTTCCCCTGTGGTTCGGCGGCCAAATCTTCGACGGGAAAAACATCACCATCGGGACGAACCCGGCCAACCTGGCGACGTTCGACTGGATTCTCGGCTATTCGGAAAGGTACGGCGTCAACAATCTGCGCCGCCTGACGTCCACCTTCGGCAGCCTCTCCACGCCCGACGATCCCTTCGTCAGCGGCAAGGTCGCCATCATCTTTGACGGCACCTGGCGCTACAATTTCATCTCGCAGTTCGCGCCCGGCCTCAACTACGGCGTCGCGGCGCTGCCGCAAGTCCTGCCCGGCATCAACGACTTCACCATCGCCGATGCCGACATGCTCGTCATCCCGCGCGGCGCGAAACATCCGCGCGAGGCCTGGGAATTCATCAACTACCTCAGCTCGCCCAACCTCGCCGCGCAGAGTCTTGACGATCTCAGCGGCCTGGAGCGCCTCTGCTACGTGCAGAAAAAGCCCAGCCCGCTGGTGCAGTGGAGTCCCTTTTTCACCGCGCACCATCCCAATCCCGACATCGCCATCTTCCGCCAACTGGCGGCCAGCCCCCACGCCGTCACCATGCCGAAGATGGGCATTTGGGTCGAATACCAGCGCAACATCCAGCTGGCTTTTGACAAAGTGCGGCTCAAGGTCGCCCCGCCGCCGCGCGCGCTGCAGGAATGCCAGGACCGCACGCAAGGCAGCTGGCAGTGGTACCAGCAAAGCCTCGCCCTCCGCAGCAAAACAACCGCCGCCACGCCATGAAACATCATTTACAACGCCTCCTCACCGGCCTTGGTTTCACGCTGCCGTGGATCATCGGCCTCGGCGTCTTCACCCTCTACCCCGTCATCGCGTCGCTTTATTACAGCTTCTGCGACTACTCCGTGCTCCAGTCCGCCATCTGGGTCGGCCCCGACAACTACCAGCGCCTGCTGCATGACGGCACCTTCTGGCTCTCGCTCCGGAACACGCTGATCTACGCCTTCGGCTCGCTGCCGCTCGGCATGGTCGTGGGGCTCAGCCTCGCGCTGCTGCTCAACTGCCGCGTGCGCGGCACGGCGCTTTTCCGCACCATCTTCTACCTGCCCTCCATCGTGCCGGTCATCGCCAGCTCCATGCTCTGGCTCTGGATTCTCAATCCCAGCTACGGTCTCATCAACGCGGCGCTCGCGCCCATCTGCCATTTCTTTGGACAACAGCCCCCCGGCTGGCTGACCGACCCGGCCTGGTCCAAGCCGGCGCTGATCCTGATGAGCGCCTGGGGCGTCGGCAACTCCATGATTATTTACCTGGCCGGCTTGCAGGACGTGCCCGAGGTGCTCTACGAGGCGGCCGAACTCGACGGCGCCGGCAAGTGGCAGCAGTTCTGGCACGTCACGCTGCCGATGATCATGCCCACGATCTACTTCAACCTCGTCATGGGCATCATCGGTTCCATGCAAATCTTCACGCAGGTTTTCATCATGACCGATGGCGTCCAGGGCACGCCCGCGCAGTCGACGCTGATGTACGCGACCTACCTTTTCTCCACGGCGTTCTTCGATCTGCGCATGGGCTACGCCTGCGCGCTGGCCTGGGTGCTCTTTTGCCTCATCGCGCTGCTCACGCTTGGCGCGACCCGCCTGCTTAAGGAAAGGATGAGTCACGTCCAATGAAACGCTCCATCGCCGGTTCCTTCCTCATCTACGGGTTGCTCGGCAGCCTTTCCGTTCTCTTCCTGGCCCCGCTGGCCTGGATGGTTTCCACCTCGCTCAAGCCGCTGCCGCAAACGGTGTCGCTGCCGATGACGTGGATCCCGCGCGCCTACTACGCGACCATCGACGGCCGCCGCCTGGAGGTCTCGCGCGATGCCGAGGTCGCGCCGGGCCTGTGGCATGTGACCGAGTTTTCCCCGACCACCTGGTTTACGCACAAGCCGGTGACCGCCATCGTGCCCGCCGCGCAAATCGAGACGGTCATCCGGCCGCGCTGGGGCAACTATCCCCAGGCGCTCGCGGTCATGGGCGGCGGAAGCCTCGACGTGGACCCGAGCCTGCTGCCGGATCATCCCTTCGCCGCCAGCGCGGACAGCGATGTCTCGTTCTGGACCTTCCTCGCCAACACGCTGACGGTTTGCGTGCTGGGCGTGATTGGCTCGGTCGCCTCCAACGCGCTGGTGGCGTACGGTTTTGCGTGCGTGAAGTGGCCCGGACGCGACTGGTTCTTCGCGCTCACGCTCGCCACCATGATGATTCCCGGCCCGGTGCTGATGGTGCCGCTTTATACCGAGTTTCGCGCCTTCGGCTGGGTGGGCACGCTGCTGCCGCTGTGGGTGCCGGCGTTCTTCGGCGGCGCGTTCAACATTTTCCTGATGCGGCAATTCTTCCTCACCATCCCCGGTGATTTGACCGAGGCCGCGCGCATCGACGGTTGCTCGGAGTGGATGATTTTCTGGCGCATCATTCTGCCGCTGAGCAAGCCGGTGCTGGCCGTGGTGGCGCTCTTCACCTTCCTGGGCGGCTGGAACGACTTCATGGGCCCGCTGATTTACCTCACGCGCAAGCACACCTTCACCCTCGCGCTCGCGCTCCAGAGTTACCAGAGCCGCCACAACGGCGTGGAATGGAATTACCTCATGGCGGCGAGCGTGGTCGTCATCCTGCCCATCGTCGTCCTCTTTTTCCTCACGCAAAAAACTTTTATCCGCGGCATCGCCACCACCGGCCTCAAGGCGTAGACCGCGCCGCTAAAATCACCTCGCCCCTTTGACCCGGAGAAAGCAAACCAATCGTTGGAAACCGAAGCCGCGCCAGCAATGGCGGAAGTT
>Ga0116226_10005515_pt1 | contig 11299 bp, 12 predicted proteins | sample S1TSphfallax_FD_89692 | JGI IMG/M metagenome (GOLD analysis project Ga0116226, IMG submission 89692) | Host-associated microbial communities from peat moss isolated from Minnesota, USA - S1T2_Fa - Sphagnum fallax MG | ecosystem: Host-associated > Plants > Peat moss > Unclassified | place: USA... | reverse complement strand
GCTGATCTCGTACCCCTCTGGCGAGCGGGCGGGTTGTTTCAGCAGGGGAAGGTAGACGGCGGCGTTGCAGACCAGCGCATGCAGCGGCGCCCGGCTGGCCTTGAAGCGGGCGGCGAAGTCGCGGACGCTGGTTTGCGAGCCAAGGTCGATCCAGTCCAATATGACGTTCTCGGACGCAATATTTAGGGTCGCGGCGGCCGCCTTAGCCTTGGGCAGGTCGCGGCACGCCATGATCACGCGCCAGCCTCTATCGACCATGGCCTTGGTGGCATGAAGGCCGACGCCCGATGATGCGCCGGTGATGATGACCGTGGGTTTGTCGTCTTGCGGCACGTGATGGCGTCTCTTGCTGAAGGGCGAAACGAACAGAGCCTGGGTCGGATACGAGGTTATAGCTTAGCCGCGGCTGTTCCCCACACCTTTGCGTTCTGTGAGATAAAAGACAAAGGCCAGGATCGGCAGGGCGAGGCCGACCCACATCGTCAAGGACCAGCCGCCCTGGGCATAGGCCCAACCGCCCAGCGCCGAACAGGCCGCGCCGCCGGCGAAAAAGGTGGCCATGTACAGGCCGTTGAGGCGGCTGCGGGCCTCGTCGCCCAGCATGAAGATGGCGCGCTGACCCAGCACCAGATTTGCGGTGACGCCGAAATCGAGCAGGATCGCCGTCGCCACCAGGGCGCTAAGACCCAGGGGCGTTGCGCCAAGGCCAAGGCGGCCCAGCAGGAAGGCGGCGGCGACCGCGGCCATGGCAAGGCCGGTGGCGATGCGGGTCCAGCCGCGGTCGGCGAGGCGCCCCGCGATGGGCGCGGAGATCGCGCCCGCGACGCCCGCCAGAGCGAACAAGGCTATGCCCGCTTGGGACAGGTGAAACACCTGGGCCAGCTCCAGCGGCGAGGTGGTCCAAAACAGGCTGAACGCGCCAAACAGCGCGGCGTGATAGAGCGCGCGACGCTGGAGCACAGGCGTGGTGAGCGCCAGGCTCGCCATCGAGCGCAGCAGCGCCAGATAGCTGAGCTTCATCGTCGGCCGACGGGGCGGCAGGGCGATGCGCATGACGATGGTAAGGGCGACCATCAGCCCCGCCGAAATCCAGAACACGGCATGCCAGGACAGGGCGTAGGTGATCATACTGGCCGCCGGCCGCGCCAACATGATCCCCAGCATCAGGCCGCTCATCACCTCACCCACCGCACGGCCGCGCTGGGCCTGAGGCGCAAGATGGGCGGCCAGGGGCACGAGAACCTGAACGGCGACCGAGCCCAGGCCGATCACAAAGGCGGCGGCTAGGAAGGTCGCCGCGTGGTGCGACAGGGCGGCGACCACCAGGGCCATGGTCGCGACGGCGACGGCGCTCAAGATCAGGCGCCGGTTCTCCACCAAGTCGCCAAGCGGCACCAACAGCAGCAAGCCCAGGGCGTAGCCAATCTGGGTCATGGTCACGACCAAACCGGCGCTCTGCGGCGAGAGCCCAAGGGCTGTGCTGATCGGCCCAGCCAGGGGCTGGGGGTAATAGATATTGGCCACGATCAGCCCGGCGGCGGTGGCCAACAGCAGGGTTAGGCCGCCGGAAAGCACCGAGGCTGACGGCGCCCTGGCGTCGATAGAGACCGTCTCACTCACGCGGCTACTCCTGGTGACAGGCTCCTATTCCGCCGCCAACAGCTCCTGGGGAACATACTTCTCCCGCAGGGTGACCAGTTCCTCGGCGGCGGTCGGATGAAGGGCGCAGGTGGCGTCCCACTGCGGCTTGGTCAAGCCGGCCTTGATCGCGATGGCGGCCATTTGGATCATTTCGGCGCTGTCGGCCCCCACAATGTGGCAGCCGAGCACCCGTTGGGTCTCGCCGCAGACCACCAGCTTCATCAGCATACGGTCGCTATCGCCGGCAAAGCTGGTGCGCATCGGCCGGAACCGGGTGCGATAGATATCGACAGACTTGAAGCGGTGCCGCGCCTCGGACTCGCTCAGGCCCACCGTGCCGACGGGCGGCTGGGAGAAGACGGCGGTGGCGACGTCGGCATGGTCGAACTTGGTGGGGCGGCCCATGAACTCGGTTTCCGCAAAGGCGGCGCCTTCCCGGATGGCCACGGGCGTCAGGTTGATGCGGTCGGTGACGTCGCCCACGGCCCAGATATTGGCGGCGCTGGTCTTGGAATAGTCGTCCACGGCGACGGCGCCCTTTTCGTTCAGGCGCACGCCGACCGCGTCGAGGTTTAGGCCCTGCACATAGGGCGCCCGTCCGGTGGCGAACATCACCTGGTCGGACTCGATCTTCAGATTGTCCATCAGGTGACTGATCAGCCCGTTTGCGCCGCGCTCGATCCTTGTGTGCTGGCAGGCTAGCGTCACCTTCAGCCCACGGGCCGCCAACTCCTCCGCCAGGTGGGCGCGCACGTCCTCGTCAAAGCCGCGCAACAGGTTGGCGCCGCGGTAGACCAGGGTGGTGTCCACCCCTAGGCCATGGAAAATGCCCGCGAACTCGATGGCGATATAGCCGCCGCCCACCACCACGATCCGTTCCGGCAGCTTCTCCAGATGAAAGGCCTGGTCGGAGCTGATGGCGTGCTCGATGCCGTCGATGGCGGGCAGGACGGGGCGGCCGCCCGTGGCGATCAAGATCTTGTCGGCAGTGATGGTCTTGTCCTGCCCGACCAGCTCAACGGTATGGGCGTCGATGAAGACGGCCTTGGCCTGGAACAGGTCGACCCCCGCCTTCTCCAGGTTGGTGGTGTAGATACCCGACAACCGCGCGATCTCACGATCCTTGGCCGCCAGGAAGGTCGGCCAGTCGAACACGGGCTTGTCCACCGTCCAGCCATACCCCCGCGCGGTTTCGAACTGGCGGGCGAAGTCCGAGGCGTAGACCATCAGCTTCTTGGGCACGCAGCCGCGGATGACGCAGGTTCCGCCGACGCGGTATTCCTCCGCCACCGCCACCCGGGCCCCGGCCGTGGCCGCCATCCGCGCCGCGCGCACGCCGCCCGAGCCTGCGCCGATGACAAAAAGGTCGTAATCGTAGGAGGAGGCCATACCTGATAAATCCTAAGCGGAGGGCGTCGCCACCGGTTGGCCGTAATAGCGTTTTAGGTGAGAGACGCAAAATCCATGGAGCAGCATAGATGGGATTAGATCGGCCGTTTCCGAAGGGCCTGGCCATAGCGCTAAGCGCCGCCCTTGCGGCCTCGGCTTGGGCGGCATGCGCCCAGGCCCAGAGCCAGGGTCAGCCGCCGCCGCTGTCCGCCCTGCCCTCGATCCTGCGCTTGCAACCCGATCAGCGCGAGGCCTGGCGCACCTATAACGACGCCATCGCCCAGGATCGCGCCACCCATCAAAACCCGATGGACCTGGCGCAAAAACTGAACCTGATGCAGACGCCCGCGCGCCTGGACGCCATGGTCGATCAGATGAAGTCCGATGAGGCCGCCTTTCAGCGCCGCGCCGCCGCCACCAAAGCCTTCTACGCCGCCCTGACTCCGGATCAGCGACAGACCTTCGATTCGATCACGCGCCTGCCGACCGCGCCGCCGCCTCAATATAGGCCGCCCCAATCTACCCTGCCTCAGCCGGCCAATCCCCAAACCTTGCCGCCGCCGGGTGGGTCGACGCCGCAGTAGCGGCTAGAGCGGGCTGGCCGGTGGCCGGCTATAGCGGAACAGGGCCTCATCCTCGCGCCACACATCCACTTGCGTGGCGGCGCCATGGGCTGCGAACATGCCTGGCAAGACGGAAAGGGCCTGCCGCTCAATCCTGCAGTCGCACGTCTCTGACGCGACCTGGACGCCTGAGCTATCAAAAACATGGAACGTATACAGCGCCATGGCGGTCCCCTTTCAGAGACCGCATGAATGCGCAAATTCTGCGCCGCTCCTAAAACTTGCTGGTGGCAGGCTGTCGTTATTCACAGCCTGCCTAACAATTGACGGTCCGCGCAGGGCCGCGCCTATATAATAGGCGCTGTATTGGTCCTACCGCGCGATCAGCCCAAATAGTCGCGCTTGCCGATCTCGACCCCATTGTGTCGCAAGATCGCGTAGGCGGTCGTGACGTGGAAGAAGAAGTTCGGGATGACGAAGTGCAACAGGAAGGACTGGCCTGTGAAGTTCAGGTCGCCGCTGCGAAGTTTGACCTGGATGGGCCGCTCCTCGCTGCCATCGACCTGATCCGCCGACACGCTTTCCAGAAAGGCGATGGTTTTGGCGATGCGCGCCTCAAGCTGCTCGAACGTGGTCTCGTCATCGGGATAGGTCGGGATATCCAGACCGGCCAAGCGCCCGATACCGCCCTTGGCGCCGTCGGTGGCGATCTGAACCTGGCGAACTAACGGGAACTGGTCGGGGGCCAAACGGGCGTTAAGCAGGACCGACGGATCGATTTTGCGGCCTTCGGCGAACGTCGCCGCCGTCTTCAGGATCGCCGTCAGCGCGGTCAGCTGTCGCACGAACATCGGCGTGCTGGCCTGGTACATAGATAGGGTCATGGGTTCGAGGATCCTGGGCGGCGTGATGGTGTTATGACGCGCGGCCTGTTCGACCTTACCGGCCGGCCGCGTAAATTCATACCTGGGATGGATACCTAGAGCGCCGTTTGCGCGAACAGGATCCGGTTGTTGGCGCGGGGCTGCAGGTAGAACTCAAACGCGTCGGCACGGTCCTGAAAGAAGGCGCTAATGTAGAAGGCCGCCATCTTTTCCAGATAGTGGGCGTTGGCCAGGGGACCGGCGTCGGCGAAATGAAAGCCAGCGTCGGTCACCAAACGTTGCGCCACGGCCTTGGCCTCGCGGTCGTCGCTCGCGATGGGGATGCTGATCGGCCCGTCGACCACGCTCGGGTCCGCCATGATGCGAAAGTTGGTGGTGTTGAACGCCTTGGCGACCGACGCGCCCGGCGCCCAGGTCTGGATCAGCTCCGCCGCGGAGTGGGGCACATCGACCTCGAACTCCAAGCCGTTTTCGTAGCGCAGCGGATTGGTGGCGTCCAAGATGACCTTTCCGGTTAGATCACCCCAGCTCAAAAGCGCGTCGCGTGCGCCCGCCCAGGGCACGGCGAACAGGATCACCCGCGCCGCCTCGGCTGCCGCTCTGGGCGACAAAAGGCGCGCCTCAGGTCCGCTGGATGCGACAACGTCCGCGAGACCTGGGCGACTGTGGTCGCGGGCGCCGTACACGATTGGCCAACCGGCCTGCCCCCAACGTTTGCCAAGCGGCGCGCCGACGCGGCCCGGGCCGATCACGGCGATGGGCTCCTTGGCGGTCATTGCGCGACGCTCCCTATCGATCTCAGCGCGGCAGTTCCGCCAGTTTTCGATAACTGGACCGCGTCAGAGCAAATACGGCGAACCCCAACACCCCGGTCGTCACCAGCACCACCGCCAAGGCCTTGCCGACGCCATGGGCGGCGCCGAACACATGGTCCGACAACAGCCCCACCGATAGCGGCCCCACCGAAACGGCGATCAGACCCGTCGTTAGCGTGAAGATGGCGATCACCTGCCCCCTCAAGGTGTTGGGCGTAATGCGATTGAGGGCGGTCAGGGCCGACACGGCGGCGCAGTTGGTCGCTAAGCTCACGACGCAGTACAAAATTACCGCCTGAAGACCGGTCGGAGCCAAGGCGGCGGCGACGCCCGCCAGGGTAAACACCACCACCCCACCCAGGGCCACCAGGACCGACGCATCCGCGCGCCCGCGCTTATCCAGCCAGGCGGCGATCCAGCCGCTGCCTAGGCAACTCACGATGCCACAGGGCACGCCGAACGAGCCTAACAGGCGCCCGATTTCGACGGCCGACATGTCGTGCTCTCGAATGAGATAGGTGGGGAACCAGGAAATGCGGGCGTAGATCGCGGTGAAGTTCAAAACCGTGCCGGCGATCACGCCGAAATAGGGCGCCTTGGCTTTCGACAACTGCCGGGCCAGAGGCGCCAGCCCGCGGCCAGGCATCGGCGGGGGCAGCTCGCGGCGGACGGGTTCTTTCACCGTCAGAGCGAAGATCGCCCCAACCAGTATGCCCGGCGCGCCCAGCAACAGAAATACGATCTTCCAAGCCGACAGCGCCCCGAACAGGTGGGGCAAGACAAGCCTTAGATGATTGGCCCAACCAATCGCTGCGGCGACCAACAGGAAGGCCATGCCCGACCCAATTGAGGTCCCCACCGCATAGACGCCATAAGCCTTGGAGCGCTCCTTGGGCGGGAAATAGTCGGCGATCATCGACGTGCCCGCGGGATTTAGCGTCGCCTCGCCCGCGCCCACGCCGAGCCGGGCCAAAAACAGGCCGGAAAAGCCGCTCGACAGCCCGCACGCCATGGTCGCCAAACTCCAAACCACGACGCCGGCCGAGATCAGCGTCCGGCGGTTATAGCGGTCGGCCAACAGGCCCAGCGGCAGGCCCAAAAGGCTATAGAATACGGCAAAGGCCAAGCCCTGCAGCAGCCCCATCAAACTGTCGGAGATATGCAGGTCGGCTTCGATGGGCTGCACAAGAAGCCCAAGGCCCGTGCGATCCACGATCGAGAAGGCGTAGGCGATCATCAGAATAGCGACGACATACCAGGCATAGGGACGCGACGGCCAAGCCTGGGCGGTCGTAGGCGGGATCGGCGTCGAAGCGGTCACAGATAAATCCACGTTTCCCCGCTTTACCGATAGACGGTACACATACCCACTGAGCGTCTGATCGTTTTTGCAATGTTGAATAGACGCAAGACCGCCCATCAAGGCTGCGCGAGACTCGGGCGCCGGGCTGGCTCGGCGGGAACGAGCTCTTGCCACGAGCCATGGCCAAACTTCTGAAGGGCGATCTCCTGCTGAACCGCGAGGTGGTCGGCATCGCCAGCGACGGCGCGGGTGTCGATGTGGCCTGCCCGACCGGCGAGACCTTCCGCGCCAAACGAGTGGTCTGCGCCCTGCCCTTCTCCAAGCTTCGCCGTGTGACGATCAAGCCCGGTCTCAGCGGACCCCAGGCCTAGGCGGTTCAGAGCCTGCCCTATCAGTCCATCGCCAACATCTTCATAACGGTCCGCTCGCCCTTCTGGGAGGTAGACAAGCTGTCGCCGTCGATGTGGACCAATGGTATCGCGGGGATGGTCATCGCCCAAAGGTTTGGCAAAACCGATGACGAGGTGACGGGCCTGTTGGTCGAGGCGCGGGGCGAGCTGGCCAACGCCTGGGATCGGCTAGGCCCAGACCAGGCGACCCAAAGCGTGATCGCCGCGATTGAGACCATCCGCCCCGCCGCCAAGGGGCAGCTTGTCGGGGCCGCCTATTATTCTTGGGCGAGGGAGCGTTTCAACGCCGGCGACTGGGCCTATTTCGCGCCCGGCCAGATCACCGCCTTCGCCAACCAGATGTCGGCGCCCGCGGGCCGCGTCCACTTCTGCGGCGAGCATACCGCCGTCGCCAACCGCGGCCTGGAGGGGGCGTTTGAGTCGTCCGAGCGGGTCGCGGTTGAGGTGCTGAGCGCCTGAGCCTGGGCGATGCGCCGATTTGTCGTGTCTTTAAGTGGACAGCCTCTCGTCGTGCGGACAGTCTGAAACTCCCTGACCCCAAGCGACGCTGCGAGGCTTTAGCTGTTGGCGGTGAAATCGCTTAGAGGTTTAAGGCAATGTCGGACGGCAAGGGAAGGCTCTGGGTCTTGGTCGGCGTCCTGGCGAGTCTGGGCCTAGGGGACGGCGCGGCTGCGGTCGCGGCGCCAACGGCGCCTCCCGCGCAACGCTCCATTATGGACCTGGACAACGTCAAGCCCGTCGAGGTCGTCACGGGCGCGCCCGGCGCCCATCCCCTGAAGGTGGCAAGCCCTAGCGATCAGACCTTCGCGCTTGCGGCCGTCGCTAAGGCTCAAGCCTATTCGGACTCGCTTGGCGGCCATGCCCTGTTGATCTGGCAAGGCGGGCAACTGCGCTACGAAAAGTACGGCGAGGGCGTGACGGCCGAGACGCGCTTTGAAACCTTCTCAATGCACAAATCGGTCCTGGGGCTAGTGTACGGCGCCGCCTTGCGCGACGGGATCATCGGATCGCTGGATCAGACTGCGGGCGAGTTCTTGCCGGAGTGGGCCAATGACCCTCGGGGGAAAATCACCCTTCGCCAGCTCCTGACGATGGAAAGCGGGCTGTCTTTAGGGCCTATCGACGCCAAGGCGGAGGTGGCTCTGGCGGCCAAGATCGACGTGCCGCCGGGGTCGCGCTTCGAGTACAACAACGCCAATAGCGAGATCGCCGGCGTGATTTTGAACCGGGCTCTGAAGAAGGCCGGTCGCGGCGACTATGGCGCCTATCTGTCTCGCGTCCTGTTGCAGCCCTTAGGCACGGGCGACGCCCACCTGTGGTTAGACCATGAAGGTGGAGACCCCCGGTTTTTCGCCTTCCTCCAGATGCGCGCCCGCGACTGGCTGCGTATCGGGATCATGATGGACCGACACGGTCAATTCGAGGGTCAGCAGGTGCTGCCAGCCGCCTGGATCAAGGCCATCACCACGCCCTCGGCGCTCAATCCCAACTACGGGATACAGGTCTGGATCGGCGCGCCTTGGAGTCGTTATCGGGCCTATGGTCCGCGCAATCCGATCAAGATGTCCAATATTGAGCCCTATAAGGCATCCGACCTCGTCTTCTTCGACGGCTTCGGCGGCGAGCGGGTCTATATCGCGCCCTCGCTCGACCTAGTGATCGTCAGGATTGGCGAGGCCAGCTTGGCGTTCGACGACAGCATCATCCCCAACGCCATCATTGCCGGCTTGAATCCGCCGCCCTCATAATCAGAGCCGTCGATGGGTTAGATCTGCGCTGATGATCATGTAACTTATCAGAAAACATCAATTCCGCCCCCGCCTCGCAGCCCCTAGGACAGGTCAGGCGGGTATCCGAAACCGGAGCGGGGCGTGATAAGATTCAGACAAAACTATGATCGACGACAGGTGATCGTCGGCTTGGCTCTAGCCCTCTCTCTGGGCGCAGCCTCCGCGAGTTCAGCCGCCGTTCCAGCCGGGCCGATTCTCAATCCCACGCCGACCGCAAAAGACTGGGCTGATCTCGCGAAGTTGCCGGACTGGGGCGGCATCTGGATCCCCGAAACCTACCTGATCACCACGGCGAAGTATCCGCCGCCCTGGCGCCCTGAGATCGTCAAGGACGTCGCCGCGCTGAAAGCGCTGGACGCCGCCGGCCATCCCAAGGGACTCTACACCAACTGCCTGCCCGAAGGCATGCCGAGCTTCATGATCATGACGGTGGCGTCGAGCGAGTTCCTGTTCACGCCGGGACGCGTCACCATCCTGAATGAGTTTGACGGCAATCGGACACGGCGCATCTACACCGACGGCCGCGGCCACCCCGACGATCCCGACCTGACCTTCAACGGCCACTCCATCGGGCGCTGGGAGGGCGACACCCTGGTGGTAGACACCATCGGCATCCTTCCCGAGACCTATCTGCCGATCAATCAGGCGGTGGGCATCCCCAATGACGGCGACACCCACGTGGTCGAGCGGATTCACCTGGTCGGTCCCGACCACTTGGTCGATGAGCTGACTATCGACGCGCCCCACGTCTTGGCGGCGCCCTGGCATATAACCCGCAACTTCACCCGCAACCGCGAGCGTCGGTTCGATATCCAGGAAGGCTCCTGCCTCCAGGGCGACTACATCGAGGGAAAGGACGCCCAAGGCCACGCCGCCTTCATCCCGATCAGCCATGACGAGGACGGCGCGCCCCTAGCCCCCGCTGCGGGGAAGACAAAGCCTTAGCTGGGACGAGATCGCCTGAGCGCTGGCCACACCGCATTTCTGCCTGCGCCGCCACATCTGGGCAGGTGATTTGAAAAGCTAACCTTAGCAATTCTGATACTCTGGCTATGCGATCTTAATTGTGCGGAGCCCACCGTTTCGCCATGCCCCATCCCATGAATGTGAAAATCCTGCGACCAGGCCGCCGGCGCGTGGGCTGGCTGATCGGGCTGGGGGCCATAGCTGTGATCGCGGCCCTCGTCGTGCGTGGACAGGTGGTCGAGGCGCATCTGCTGCGCGCCGACCCGGACGCCATCGCCGCCAACGCCAGCCTGAACCGGTTTGCGATCCACCACGGGGCGCCGATCTTTCGCGCCCGCTGCGCGAGCTGCCACGGCCCTCAAGGTCGGGGCGACCCAAGCCGCGGCGTCCCCAACCTGACCGACCAGGACTGGCTCTATGGCGCCGGCGCCGTCAGCGACATCGAACGGGTGGTCGATTACGGCATACGCGCCCACACGCCCAAGACCTGGAATATGGCGGTAATGCCGGCGCTGGCCACGCCAAATCCCGGCGGGGAAAAGGGTCTAAAGCCGCTGTCGCCTGGCGATATCAACGACGTGATCGACTTTTTGATGCAGGTCGAGCATCGCCCCCACGATCCGGCCGCCGCCGCGCGCGGCCAGGTGATCTATTCCACCCGTGGCGCCTGCTATGACTGCCACAGTGCGGACGCGGCCGGCGACTCGGCCATCGGCGCCCCCAATCTCGCGGACAATATCTGGCTCTATGGCGACGGCAGCCGCGCGACCATCTTCCAGTCCATCGCCCATGGCCATCAGGGCGTCTGCCCCGCCTGGATCAAGGTCCTGAGCCCAGCCAAGATTCGAGAGGTGGCGGTCTATGTCCATTCCCTTTCTGCAGGTCGCGCTCTGCGGCCAAGGTTCGGTAACTGATGGCGATTAAAACCTTGTCCGCCGCCTCGGACTGGCGCGATATTCGCAAGGTCAGCCCCCAGCGCTCGCTCGTCTTGATGGCGATTGGCGCCGTCATAGGGCTGGGCGTAGCCGGCTATGCCCTATTCACCGCCAAGGGCACCTCGACGCTCATTGTTCCGCCCGAGGATGTGGCGCTGGTCAATCAGCAGCCGATCTCGCGCAGCGATTTTCTGATCCAGCTCCAGACCCTGTTCACCGTCGATCTGGCCCATTCCACCGCGGCCGAGCGCCAGAAGGTGCTGAACGACATGGTCCGGGAGGAGCTGTTCGTGCAGCGCGCCAAGGAGCTGGACGTGGCCGGGATCGACCCCGACGTCCGCGCCGCCATGGTCAACGCCGTCGAGCAGGAAATCGCCGCCGACGCCATCACCTCTCGGCCCAGCGAAGACAAACTGCGCGCCTTCTACCAGGCCAACGCCAGCCGTTACGCCAGCGAAGGGACCATCACCGTCCGCGACCTGGTGTTCCCGGCAGATCAAGCGGCCCAGGCGGCCAACGCGCTCAAGACCGGCGCCGCCGCGGACGCGGTCCTCAACCGCTTCGGCGGCCATGACTCCCAGAGGACGAAAGACGAGGAGTTTT
>Ga0116226_10005514_pt1 | contig 11301 bp, 6 predicted proteins | sample S1TSphfallax_FD_89692 | JGI IMG/M metagenome (GOLD analysis project Ga0116226, IMG submission 89692) | Host-associated microbial communities from peat moss isolated from Minnesota, USA - S1T2_Fa - Sphagnum fallax MG | ecosystem: Host-associated > Plants > Peat moss > Unclassified | place: USA... | reverse complement strand
GGCATCGCCAATGGAATTTAGCGTGACTTCGGCCCGTTCCTTCTCGGCAAATAACGTCTCGGTGATGGCCGCTCGCTGGATTACCGCCGCGAGTGTCTTCGGCAGCACGTAACTGTTGAGATGCTCTTTGAGGAGAAAATCCTGCGCGCCCCGTTGAATCGCGGCCTTGGCCAGGACCTCGTCCGCCCGCGAACAGAGCACGACCATGGGGATGTGCGGGGCTACCGCGCAGAGACGATCGACGATTTCCAGGCCGGCAAGATCCGGCAGACGCAAATCCACCAGGATCGCGGCGACCGCCGTGGGTCCGTCCCGTGGCTGGGCAGACACAACCGCCAGCCGTGCAAGCCCCTCTGCCCCTGAATTCACCCACTCGACCCGGTATTCCTCGTCGGAGCTCATTGCCAGCGCGGCGCTGACAACTTGGGCATCCTTCTGGCCGCCCTGGATCAGCAGTACGTTGTGTATCATATCGCCCCCCCGATCGGACGCTCCGATTGCGACATAAGGGCACATTAAGGCGTGGCCGTCTGTCCGCCACCGCACAATGAGAGGCGCCGCGGAGTCAGGTTTTCGCTGCTGTGGTATCGTGGCCGACGCGAACCAAAAAGTGGGTCAGGAGTGTCGGCCATTGCGATGAAGCGTTCTTATGGACGGTCTGGAGACGGCGCATGTCGCTGACGGCGCAATTCGCCAGTTATTTCGACGACGCCATCCAGTATCGCGGCACGGATTATTTCCGGTCGGGCCGGGTGCGCATCGATTCGGCTTCGGCCTCGCGCATCGTGGCCATCGTGCATGGCAGGGGCCGTTACCGCGTGGAGTTGGAGCGCGAAGGCCGCAACATCAACGCGTCCTGTAACTGCCCTTACTATGATGTCGACTTGTGCAAACACATCTGGGCCGTGATGTTGGCGGCTGAAAAACAGCCGCTGTTGCAGGGCAAGGCGCTCGAACTGGTGCACAAGGACTTGGGCGATGACGACTTCGATTTCGACAGCGATTTCGATGCTGATGCCGCTGATGATGCTGATGCTGATGCTGATGTAGACGACCCGCAGGACTGGCGGAAGGTTGCAGCGTCGCACGGCACCGCCAACACGCCGAGTTGGCGCAATCAGATGGCGGGACTCATGTCCAGGCCACCGGCTGCCGAGTGGCTCTCGTCGGATCCCTGGCCGCCGACGCGTGAACTTTTGTACGTGATCGATGCGGCCGGGGCACGGCACGAGGGAGCGTTGTATCTTGACGTGCTGTGGCGTGATCGCAAGATGGACGGCGGCTGGAGCAAGCCGAAGCCGCGCTATCTGCGGCGCGAGTGGCAGCAACAGGTTCCCGATGACAACGACCGACAGATCCTCGCCGTGCTTGCCGGCGCGACCCCCGTACTCAATGAGACGCATCACGCTTATACCTATTCCAGTCATGGCGCCACGCTGCCCTATCGGTACGGCTTGACCGACCCGCAGCCCCGGCTGCTGTTGCCACTGCTGTGTGGTAGCGGGCGCTGTCACCTGCGCTTGCCACCAACCCCCGGCGAGGATGAAGAACTCGGGCCGCCCTTGAGGTGGCAGGAGGGCGAGCCGTGGCAATTTCGGCTCGAGGTGCGCCGGTCGACGGACGGCGAACAGTACGAGATGTCGGGAGCGCTGCGGCGGGGCGAGGAGCGGCTGGACCTGCGCGCGCCGGCGGTGGTCGCGGAGGCGGGCATCCTCTGCATGCGGGACTCGGCCGCGCGCTACGATCATCACGGCGCGTTCGCCTGGATTACCTGGCTGCGCCAGCAAGGTCCGCTACGCGTCCCGGTCGCGCAGAGCGAGGAATTCCTCGCCGAACTGGTACGCCAACCGCGATTGCCGCCGCTCGACCTGCCGGAAGAGCTGCGCTTCGAGGAGGTGGTGGTGATCCCGCGCGCGCGGCTCACGATCAAGCCGCAAAAGAAGAACGACGACGGGGAGCTGCTGCAAGGTGAACTGAGTTTCGACTACGACGGGGTCATCGTGGCGCACGGCCAAGCTGAACGCGGCACCGTGCAAATCGACAAGCGGCGGATACTGCTGCGCGACGTTGCCGCGGAACGCGCCGCCGAGCTGCGCCTGCAGCCGCTCGGCTGGCGGTGGGGAACTTTACGGCACGCCGAGCGCAAGCTGCGACTCGAACTTGCGCCGCGCCATCTGCCGGTGGTGGTTCGCGAACTCACCGCGGAAGGCTGGCACATCGAAGCCGAGGGGAAGCTATATCGTTCGGCGGGTCGGTTCGACATTCAGGTCAGTTCCGGTGTCGATTGGTTCGAGCTGCAAGGCGCGATGGAGTTCGGCGACACGGCGGTGCAGCTACCCGACCTGTTGGCGGCCCTGCGCCGCGGCGAGAAGGTGGTGCGACTCGGCGACGGCAGCTTCGGTCTGTTGCCGGAGGCGTGGCTCAAACAGTACGGCCTGCTCGCCGGTCTGGGCGACGCGCACGACGATCACGTGCGCTTCCGGCGCACTCAGGCGGGCTTGCTCGACGCGCTGCTCGCGGCGCAACCGGAGGCGCGGTGCGATGCGCATTTCGCGCGGGTGCGCGATGAGTTGCGGGGCTTCGCCGGCATTCAAGCGCTTGCGCCGCCCGCCGGGTTCAGGGGCGAGCTGCGTCCTTATCAGCGGGAGGCGCTGGGCTGGTTCGATTTCTTGCGCCGGTTCGGCTTCGGCGGTTGTCTGGCCGACGACATGGGCCTGGGCAAAACCGTGCAGGTGCTCGCGCTGCTCGAGGCGCGGCGCGAATTGCGGGCGCGGGGCGTCGGCCCGTCGCTGGCGGTGGTGCCGAAATCGTTGATCTTCAATTGGAAACAGGAGGCGGCGCGATTCGCCCCGCAACTGCGCGTGCTCGACCATACGGGCAATCAGCGCGTCAAGGACGCCGCGCATTTCGAAGACTTTGATCTCATCCTCACCACCTACGGCACGCTGCGCAACGATGCGGTGGCATTCAAGGATCTGCGCTTCGATTACCTCATTCTCGATGAAGCACAGGCCATCAAGAACGCGGATTCGGTGTCGGCCAAGTCAGCGCGGCTGTTGCAAGCCGATCACCGCCTCGCACTCAGCGGCACGCCGATCGAAAATCATCTGGGTGAGCTGTGGAGTCTGTTCGAGTTCTTGAATCCAGGCATGCTCGGTGCGGCCTCGGTGTTCAAAATGACCGATGCGGGGCGTAATCCCGACGAAGATACACGCAAGCTGTTGGCCCGCGCATTGCGGCCGTTTCTGCTGCGCCGTACGAAGGAACAGGTGCTGCGCGATTTGCCGCCCAAGGTCGAGCAAACTCTTTATTGCGAGCTCGATACCCGGCAGCGGGCACGCTACGATGAATTGCGCGAGTACTATCGCTCGACGCTGTTGCAGCGCGTGCGCACCGAGGGTATCGGGCGCGCCAAGATCCAGATTCTCGAGGCCTTGTTGCGGTTGCGCCAGGCGGCGATCCATCCGGGCCTGCTCGACAAGGAGCGCGTCGACGATGCATCCGCGAAGCTCGACGTGCTGCTGCCGCGCGTGCTCGAGGTGATCGAGGAAGGCCACAAGACGCTGATCTTCTCGCAATTCACGGGCATGCTCGCCATCCTGCGCCGGCATCTCGACCGCGAGGGCGTGTGCTACGAATATCTCGACGGGAAGACCCGCGACCGCGAGGCCTGCGTCGAGCGTTTTCAAACCGATGCGTCATGCAGGCTGTTTCTGGTCAGCCTCAAAGCCGGCGGTGTGGGCCTCAATCTCACGGCCGCGGAGTATGTGTTCGTGCTCGACCCTTGGTGGAACCCGGCGGTCGAGGCGCAGGCCATCGGTCGTGCGCATCGGATCGGGCAAACCAACCAGGTGTTCGCCTATCGACTCATCGCGCGCGGCACGGTGGAGGAGAAAGTTCTCGAGCTGCAGGATACCAAGCGGGACCTCGCGGATGCCATCGTCGGGGCGAACGAGGGCTTGATCCGGAATATGGGGCGGGAGGATTTGGAATTGCTGTTGTCGTGACGGGCAAGACGACTGGCGCGCTTCGCGTCATTCTCGGCGACCAGCTGTCGCCCGACGTGACCGCGCTGGCCGACCTCGAGCCGCGGCACGACACCGTGCTGATGATGGAGGTACAGGAGGAGAATACCTATGTGCGCCACCATAAGCAGAAGCTCGTGTTGGTGTTGTCGGCGATGCGGCATTTCGCCACCTCGTTGCGCGAGCGCGGCGTCGCCGTCGACTATGTGGAACTCGACGCGACCGAGAATGTCGGCGATTTGAGCGGCGAGATCGAGCGCGCGGTGGCGAGGCATCGTCCTGAGCGTATCGTGGTCACCGAGCCCGGGGAGTGGCGAGTGAAGGCGCTCATCGAGGGTTGGGCGGGCTTGACGCGAACGCCCGTGGAGGTGCGCGCGGATGAGCGCTTCTTTGCCAGCCGGAGCCGCTTCGCCGAGTGGGCGCGGGGGCGCCGCGGCTGGCGGATGGAGCATTTCTATCGGGAGATGCGGCGCGAGCATGCAATTCTGATGGAAGGCGATTCGCCGGCGGGTGGGGAGTGGAACTACGATGCGGCGAACCGCAAGCGGCTGCCCACCCGGGCGATGCCGCCGGCGCGGCGGAGATTCGCGCCCGACGCGGTAACGCGCGAGGTGATGGCGCTGGTCGAGCGGCGCTTCTCCCATCATTTCGGCGACCTCGCTGAGTTCGGCTGGCCGGTGACGCGGGCCGATGCATTGCTCGCGCTCGATGATTTCATCACGCACGGACTGGATGTATTTGGCGATTACCAGGATGCGATGCGCGCGGGCGCGCCGTTTCTTTATCACTCACTGCTGTCGCCGGCGTTGAACCTGGGGCTGCTCTCGCCGCGCGAGGTGTGCGGGGCGGCGGAGGCGGCGTGGCGTTCGGGCGCAGCGCCGTTGAATGCGGTGGAAGGCTTCGTGCGGCAAATCTTAGGCTGGCGCGAGTATGTTCGCGGCGTCTATTGGACGCTGATGCCGGGCTATGCCGAGTGCAACGCCCTCGAGGCAACGCGACCGCTGCCGGAGTTCTACTGGACGGGCGAAACTGCCATGCGGTGCCTCAAACAGGTGATCGGGGATACGGCGCGCCATGCCTATTCGCACCACATTCAGCGGCTGATGGTGACCGGAAATTTTGCGCTCCTCGCCGGCGTCGCGCCGCGCGACATCGAGCGCTGGTATCTGGCGGTGTATGCCGATGCCTACGAGTGGGTGGAAATGCCCAACACCCTCGGCATGGCGGTATTCGCGGACGGTGGGCAGATGGCGTCCAAGCCGTACGCGGCGTCGGGTGCCTACATCGACCGCATGTCGGACTTTTGTAAGGGCTGCGCCTATGACGTGAAGCACAAGACGGGGCCCGACGCCTGTCCCTTCAACTATTTGTACTGGGCATTTCTGATCCGCCACAAGGATCGGTTGTCGGGCAATCCGCGTTTGGCGATGCCTTATCGGACGTTGGCTCGCTGGCCGCGCGAGCGTGAATTGGCGGTGGTGGCGGAGGCGCAGGCCTTTCTCGACACTCTCGACGTCAAAACCAACGCAGGCGCTTCGATCCCATGATTCAAGTGGTGTGGTTCAAGCGCGACTTGCGCACCACGGATCATCGGCCGCTGGCCGAGGCGGCCGCCGCGGGACCGGTTCTGCCGCTCTACGTGGTTGAGCCTGCGTACTGGCAGCTGGCCGATACCTCGACACGCCAATGGCTCGTCCTGCGTGCGGCGCTGACCGAGCTGTCGGGACGGCTCGCAGCGCTGGGCGCGCCGCTGATCGTGCGAATCGGCAGCGTCACCCAAGTACTGGCGAAGATCCACGCCGCCGTCGGGATCGGGCGGCTCCTCGCGCACGAGGAGACCGGCAACCTGTGGACCTATGGGCGCGATATCGCCGTGCGCAAAATGTGCCTGAGCCTCGGTATTCCCTTGGTGGAATTCAGCCAGACGGGCGTGATCCGCGGTGCGTCGGCACGCGACCGGTGGGCGGCGCACTATGTTCGCTTCATGTCTCTTCCGGCCGTGCCGGAGCCGCCACGCCTGGAACTCGTGCCGGCCGCGAAGGTCGCCGATATTCCGACAGCCGGTATGCTGGGTCTGGCCGATGATGGCTGGATTCCGGAGGGGTCGGGCGAGCGGTCGGGGACGCGCGAGTCGGGGCTCAAGTTGCTCGAAAGTTTTCTCGGCGGTCGCGGCGCGGACTATCGCCGCGGCATGTCGAGCCCGGTGAGCGGCGCAACCTGCTGTTCGCGGTTGTCGGTGTCATTGGCGACGGGTACGGTGTCGGTGCGCGAGGTGCTGCAGCGGGTGTACGCGGTGCGCCAACAACTCGCGGCGATGCCGGCGCCACAGCGGCCGGTTCCCGTAACCGCCGTGCAAAGCCTCATCGCCCGTCTGCACTGGCGTGGCCATTTCATGCAGAAGCTGGAGAGTGAACCCGAGTTGGAACGACGCGCGTTTCATCCGTTGCATGAGGCCGCGCGATTGTCGACGCCGCCGGACGATCCCAAGCTCGTGGCGTGGGCGACCGGACGCACCGGCATTCCTTTCCTCGATGCCTGCGTGCGCAGCTTGATCGCCACCGGCTGGCTCAACTTTCGCATGCGCGCGATGGTGCAGTCGTTCGCGAGCTACCACCTGGGACTCGACTGGCGCGTCAGCGGAGAAAAACTCGCGCAGCTGTTCAGCGACTACGAGCCCGGCATCCATTGGCCGCAGGTGCAGATGCAGTCGGGGCAGACCGGCATCAACACGCCGCGCATCTATAACCCGGTCAAGCAGGGGATGGATCAGGACCCCGAAGGCGTGTTCACCCGGCGCTGGGTTCCGGAATTGGCCGTTGTTCCCTTGAGCGTGTTGCAAACGCCGTGGTCTGCGGTCGACGCCGAACTTGGCGGGTATCCTCAGCCGATCGTCGATGTCGCGGCAGCGGCGCGAGCGGCGCGGGCACGGCTCACCGCCGTGAGGCAAACCGACGGCTATCGCGAGGCGGCACTCGAAGTGTTCCGCAAGCACGGTAGCCGTGGGCGGCGGTTGGAGCAGGATCGGCAGAAGATCGCGTCGGAGGAATCGCAGCAGTTGATACTTCCGTTGTGAGGGATGCCGCCTGCCGCGTTCAACCGCCGGTGATTGCCTGCATCTGAGCCTCGAGTTCGGGAAGCGTCAGCCCGCCGGGCGTGCTACCCCCGCTCTCGATCCAAAGATTATCAGCGATGGCATATACCTCATCGACGTAAGCGGCAAAGAACGCCCAGGTCATGGTGTAATATTGCCCCCAAGATATCACCCGTGCTCCCGCCTCCGTGTACCCGGCGAGCACCACCGCATGACCGCCAACGATTTTCGTATCCGTCTTCTGGACATCCCACACAGCCGGCGGCGGCGCGTTGGGCGGCATCAGGAAGGCCGGAACGTTGAGGCCTATGTACGCAACGCCACAATCGAAAATCGTCCGCTTCACATCATCGGTGTTACGCGGATCGACTTCCACGAATGCGGTGATCTTATGCCGCGCGGTGCCTTTCGGTCCGAAGGGTGCACCCGTCTTCAACAGGTAGGTGAGCACGGTCTGTTCATTCCCGCCAGGCCCCTCGCCCGGCACCCGGGGATTGTAGCCGCAGGCTTGAATGTACAGCTTCTCGACGTCGCCATCCGGTTCGGTCAACACGGTCTTTTGCGCTGCGCCGCTCCACACCTGGATAGCGTGATAGACGGCGGCGCAGGTGCAATCGCCGAGCGTGTCATTCAACATCATGCCGAGATTCGTGGGCAGATTCTTGGTGTAATCCACGCTCGCAGGCGGTGGCTTCAACGTCTGGCCCGCGGTGATCGCACTCATGTGCGGAATTCGTGGATTGTAAGTGCGGTGCAACCGGCCTAGCTTGAATGGATTCATTGTATACACTCCTTGTTAATCAATGACTGCGTTACTCAATGACTGTGCACGACCGCCCAACTGGCGATCACACTGGCGGCGGTCGTGAGACCGCCGTATTGCGAATAAATCTTGGCCGCCTGCTCGCTGGCTTGCGTGATGTTCTGGTTCGGATTGGGTATTTGCGGGTCGGAGGCGTTGCGGATCGAGTAGAAGGTGATCGACGGAAACTCCCGTAGCGCACTCGCAACCATGGCGTCGCCCATGTCGCAGGCCTGGCCCAGCCCCTGCAGTTTGTAATGGTCGGTCGAATCATCAAAGGCGAAGAAATCGGTGGTGACCACCGTGCCCGCGGCACCCGAAAAGAAGTGCGGCGCAGACCTGGCGCCCGGAATTCGCGCGGCGTTCACACTCGTCAGCGAAGGTGTCAAAGCGGTGAGCGCACCGGCCGGGAGAGGCGCCGTCGCATAGGATGCGTTCGCAAATGATTCGCCGGCGAATTGCGTCTTGCAATCAAAGCGGACGGTGCCGGCAATCACCACATCGCCCAGTTTCACGTTGGCGCCTATTCCGCCGCCGGTACCGGTGGTGATGAACTGCTTGGGCGCGACCGCTTGGGCGATCTCCTGCATCAGTCGCTGCACCGGAATCGCGGGCCCGTCGTAGTCGAGATGCAGACCGGATTTAAACAGCAGCACACGTTTCGAGCCGATCGTGCACGGAAAGTACAGCCCGAGACTCTGGTAATAGCGAGCCATCTCGGCTGACTTATCGTTGAAGGGGGCTTTGGCACCGGTGACCAACGGTATGTACGTGTTCACGTCGTGCCGATACTCGTACCAATCCGCGATACCGAAGCCGGGCGACAGCAATGACGCCAAGGCGGACGCCTCTGCCGACGTCCAGGTGACGATCACGGCATCGTAGCCGGCAAAACGCGTCAGGTCATCGGTGGGCTTGGGGGCGGTTGCGAGCGGCGCAGGCTTGGGTGCCGCGCCACCAGGCCACGGTACCGCATGCGGCAATGCGCCGCCCTCTGGTTCCGGGGGTAGCCCCATCGTACGGAATCGCCGATGCGGATTGGCCGGGTCGTAATTCAGGATGATGTCGTCAATGTCCATATATTTCGCCTAACCTCTTCCTTGAGGGCGATGGAGACGGACCGTCTACGCTTAGGACTCTACGACTCGCTCCGCGCGAGCGCAATAGTCGTCATGCAAAAAGTCTACCGTTGATCTGCCGTTGTGCTCTGCGATCGGCCGTGTTGGCCGAACCGGTCGCTCAGCCGTCGTCGACGCGGATGCAGACGTTGGTGAGTTCGGAATAGAAATTCAGCGAATGCAGACCGCCTTCTCGGCCGATGCCGGAGAGCCCTGCGCCGCCGAAGGGTGTGCGCAGATCGCGCAGGAACCAGGAGTTGATCCAGCTCAAGCCGACGCGCATGGCGGGCCCGACGCGATGCGCACGGTTCAGGTTCGTGGTCCAGATGGTGGCGGCCAGGCCGTAGCGTGTGTCGTTGGCAAGCGCAATGGCCTCGCTTTCGGTGTCGAACGCGCTCACGTGGCAGATGGGTCCGAAGATCTCCTCCTTGAGGCAGCGGGCGGTTTGCGGCAACCCGGCGATCACAGTGGGTTCGACCCAGAATCCTTGGTCGCGCGTGTCGCCGAAGCGCGGCACAGCGCCCCCGGTCAGGAATTCCGCGCCCTCTTCGCGGGCCAGCGCGAAGTAGCCCAAGACCTTGTCGCGGTGCGCCGCCGAGATGAGCGGGCCCATGGCGGTGCCGGGGTCCATGGGCCAACCGAGTTTGAGGTCTCGCGCACGAGCGGCCAGCGCTTCGCAGAAGCGCGTGTACAGAGGCCGCTCGACGTAGACCCGCTCGGCGCATAAGCACACCTGGCCCGAGTTCAAGAACACGGCGCGCATCATGCCGTCGAGCATCTGGTCGAAATTGCAATCAGCGAAGATCAACGCGGCGTTCTTGCCGCCGAGCTCGAACGAAATGGGTTTCACGTCCGCGGCCGCGGCCTTCATGATGGCGGTGCCGGTGCGCGATTCGCCGGTGAAGGTGATGGCATTGACGTCGGGATGGGTGGTGATGAATTCTCCGGCCGAGCCGGGACCGAAGCCGTGTACGAGGTTGAAGGCACCCGCGGGCAGGCGCACGCGGTCCATGACCTCCGCGAGGAGCGTGGCCGTGCCCGGCGTCTCCTCCGAGGGCTTGACGACCACGGCGTTGCCGCAGGCGAGCGCGGGAGCCACTTTCCAGGTGAGCAGCAGCAGCGGCAGATTCCACGGCGAAATGATGCCGACCACACCCAGCGGTTTGCGCACGGTGTAGTTGATCGCGTGGGCCCCGCCCGGTAGATCGGTGCGAAAACTGTCGAGCGGTGCGGTCTTCAAAATATCGGCGAAGGCGCGGAAGTTGGCCGCGCCGCGCGGGATATCGACGGTCGAGGCCATGGCGTGCGGCTTGCCGGTGTCGGCAATTTCCGCGGCTAGAAAATCCTCGCGACGACGGTCGATCTCATCCGCAATCCGGTGGAGCAGGTCGGCGCGCTCGGTGGGCGTGGTGCGGCCCCACGCTCCCTTGAGCGCGGCATGGCCGCCGCGAACCGCGGCGTCCACCGTGGCTAAGTCCGCTTCGTGCACGGTGGCGACCAGGCTGCCGTCCACGGGGTTGACGTCGGGAAAGCGCCGTTCGCTCTCCACCCAGCGACCGGCGACGTAATTTCGATACTGAGTCATGGGCTGCCCCTCGAAAGCGCGTTAAAAGAGCCGGATCACGGCGGCGCCGCTACCGTACTGAGGACCGTACGCATACACGTCCGTGTCGCCGAGCCTTCCACCGAGCGCACCCAACGCGAAGCCCATGTGCTTGAAGCCCATGTCGGCGCGCGCCTGGGCGACGAAGTCCGGCAGCTGGCGCAGCAGTTCGTCGACATCGCGAGCGCCGATTACTTTGAGAATTCGCCGGTTCCAGTCATCCTCGCCGGCGCTCACGATGGCATCCTCGGAAAACGGCCGTTGCTCGCGATGCTCGCTTCCCGACAGCCCGCCGAGCACCAGCACGGCGACGCGCTTGCCCTGGGCGGTGGCCTGTGCGGCGACGATCTCGCCCAACGTGCGTGTCTGCTCGAAGGTGTGGTAGAGATTGTTGGCGACAACCAGGGTGGGCAACATGCCCTCGGCGTTCACCAGCGCCTGGGCCGAGAGTGTAGCCGAATCGATCGGAAAGCCCGCGTAGTCGACGAGTTTGGATGCGAGGCCGGCGCGCTGCGCAGCGCGCACGCAGGCCCGCGCGAGCGAGACGTCGGTGGTGATGTCGTAGCGGATCTCGCCGAGTTCATGCCAGTTGTCGTCGACGTGCAGACCGGCCATACGCGCCCGGCCCTGCCAGAGCTGATCGAGCACGGCATACCACCGGG
>Ga0116226_10005513_pt1 | contig 11302 bp, 10 predicted proteins | sample S1TSphfallax_FD_89692 | JGI IMG/M metagenome (GOLD analysis project Ga0116226, IMG submission 89692) | Host-associated microbial communities from peat moss isolated from Minnesota, USA - S1T2_Fa - Sphagnum fallax MG | ecosystem: Host-associated > Plants > Peat moss > Unclassified | place: USA... | reverse complement strand
CTCGGCCGTGAAAACCCCCAGCGCCTATGATACTACGTCTCAAGACGTGGGAAAGTCGGTCGCCGCCAGGTCTTCCAAAGCACTTCAACAGTTTCCAGTGGTCAGCTTACAGGTGTCAGAAACAATACGCTTTCTGACACCTGTGAGCTGACATCTGAAAACTGAATGACGCGGGATGGAGCAGCCCGGTAGCTCGTCAGGCTCATAACCTGAAGGTCGTTGGTTCAAATCCGACTCCCGCAACCATCTTGACTTGCTAAACAAGTTCCGATGTACGTGGCAAGTTATGATGGTTGTGGTTCTCCACAACCATCTTGACTTCCGGCCTACGAAAATCGGCAGAACCCGCCGCAATCATAAGCCGTCCGGTCTCGGCCGTGTAGCGGCGCGGGCTGCCAATCCTGATCCTTGTGGACCCCCCAGAGGCTCTCTCTGGAGTCTAGAAGGAGGTTACATTGTGGCGAATATGGACGTGCTGGGCACGGTGGAGCGGCGGCGGGTCTGGAGTGCGGAGGAGAAAGTCCCGCTGTTGGCGTAGATCGACGCGGAAGGTGGGCGTGTGCGCCTGGTCGCGCGATGGCACGGTTTGTCGGAGACCCTGCTCTATAAGAGGCACCAACGTGTCCCGCTTGTCGAATCGTTGCAACAGGATGATACAGCCGGACCTGCTCATTCCTGCACCGAGCGCGCGCGTATCGCCCGTACCACCGCGGAAAAATCCGCACCACCTTCTCCCGACTCAGCCAACGCCCCATAAATCTCAGCAGCATGCGCCCCCAGCGAGGTTGCCGCCCCGGCAGCCCGCGCTGCATCCTGCGCCAGACGCAAATCCTTCAGCATCAGCGCCACCGCAAATCCCGGCTGGTAATCGCGGTTCGCCGGGCTCGCCGGCACCGGGCCCGGCACCGGGCAATATGTAGTCAACGACCAGCACTGCCCCGATGAAGTGGACGCCACATCGAACAACGCCTGGTGCGACAATCCAAGTTTCTCACCCAACACAAATGCTTCGCTCACCGCAATCATCGAAATGCCAAGGATCATGTTGTTGCAGATCTTTGCCGCCTGCCCAGCCCCCGCGCCGCCGCAATGCACGATCTTGTGCCCCATCTTCGCCAGCACCGCCTCGCCGCGCGCAAACGCCGCCGCCTCGCCGCCCACCATGAAAGTCAGCGTGCCCGCGGCGGCCCCACCCGTGCCACCCGAAACCGGTGCATCCAAACACGCGAGCCCGGCCGCCTCTGCCAAGCCATGCGCCTGCCGTGCGGACTCCACATCGATCGTTGAACAATCGATCAGCAATGCCCCCTTCGGCGCCGATTGCGCCAATGTGCCAAATACGTCCAGCACATGCTTGCCAGCCGGTAGCATCGTGATCACGTAGTCTGCCCCTTGCACCGTTGCCTGCACGTTCCTTGCCGCTTCGACTCCGGCACCCACGGCCGCCTCAACGCAAGCCGCCGACACATCGAAACCACGCACACTGTGGCCCGCACGCACAAGATTGGCAGCCATCGGTCCGCCCATGTTGCCTAGGCCGATGAACGCTACAACTGACATGTTACAGCCCCGAAGAAGGAAGAAAGATCTTCTTTTCTGAAGAAAAGAAGCAAAAGACTTTTACTTTCTGGCGGCAGCCGGACAGATACCTGCAGACGAGGAACAAAAAAATTGCGGTTTTATCGCTCACGGGCGCGATGCCTTGGTGCCAGTGAGGCCGCGCGCGATGATCACCCGCATGATTTCGTTGGTGCCCTCAAGAATCTGATGCACGCGCAGATCACGCACGATCTTCTCCACGCCATATTCAGCAAGGTACCCGTAGCCGCCATGCAGTTGTAGCGCTTCGTTAGCGATGTCGAAGCCCGTGTCGGTGACAAAACGCTTGGCCATTGCGCAAAAAAGGGTGGCTTTAGGATCGCCGGCATCCAGCGCGGCCGCGGCACGCCATAAAAAAATGCGGGCAACCTCAAGGCCGGTTGCCATGTCCGCCAGACGGAATTGCAGGGCCTGGAACTCATCTAGCCGGGCGCCAAAGGCGCGCCGCTCCGACATATAGGCCAACGATTTATCCAAAGCACATTGCGCGCCGCCCAGTGAGCAGGCGGCGATATTTAGCCGGCCGCCATCCAGCCCGCCCATCGCGATCCTGAAACCGCTGCCTTCCTCGCCCAGCAGATTCCTGGCCGGCACACGGCAATTCTGCAGCACCACCTGGCGGGTCGGCTGGGTATGCCAGCCCATCTTTTTCTCATCCGTGCCGAAGGACAGGCCGGGCGTTCCGTCCTCCACCACAAAAGCGGAAACGCCCGAAGCGCCGGGCCCGCCGGTGCGCGCCATCACGATGTAAACCTGCGTGGCGCCGGCCCCCGAGATGAACTGCTTCGTACCGTCAAGAACGAAATGGTCGCCATCGCGCACGGCTCGGGTGCGCAAGGCGGCAGCGTCGGAGCCGGAGCCTGGTTCCGTCAGGCAGTAGCTCCCCAAAAGCTCGCCGCTGCACAACCGCGGCAGGAGATCGGCGCGAAGATCGGCGCCGGCGAACCGGTCGAGCATGCCGGCCACCATGTTGTGAATGGAGATGTAAGCAGCCGTGCTGGGGCAGCCGCCGGCGAGCGCCTCCATGATGATGACGGCATCGAGCCGTGATAGCCCGCTGCCGCCGGCATCTTCCCTCACATAGATGCCGCAAAGGCCGAGTTCAGCCGCCCGCTTGACCACGTCGACGGCGAAATGGTGCTTTTGGTCCCATTCCACGGCGAAGGGAGAAATTTCCTTTGCCGTGAAGCCGCGGGTCATCTCCTGTATTGCACGCTGATCCTCAGTGAGCGCGAATTGCGGCGCGGCAACCGGGCCATGCCCATCCATCGCGAATTTCCTCCGTAAAGCCTTATGCCATCGTCGGGATAACGAAGCTTGCGCCGCTCTTCACACCGGGTGTCCAGCGCTGCGTGACGGTTTTCGTTCGGGTGTAGAAGCGGATGGAGTCTGGCCCGTGCTGGTTGAGATCGCCGAAGCCGGAGCGCTTCCAGCCGCCAAACGTGTGGTAGGCAATCGGCACAGGGATCGGCACGTTCACGCCGACCATGCCTACCTCCACTTTCGATACGAAATCCCGTGCCGCATCGCCGTCGCGGGTGAAAATCGCCACGCCATTCGCATATTCGTGGCCGGAACACAGGTTTAGGGCCTGCGTGTAGTCTTTTGCCCGGGTGATCGACAGCACCGGGCCAAAAATCTCCTCCTTGTAGATGCGCATATCTGTGGTGACGTGATCGAACAGGCTGCCACCCAGGAAGAAGCCGTTCTCGTAGCCCTGAAGCTTGTAGCCGCGGCCATCCACCAGCAGCTTGGCGCCCTCATCCACGCCGATATCGATGTATTTCTTGACCCGCTCCAACGCCTCGCGCGTTACAAGTGGACCGTAATCGGCGGCGGGATCGGTTGAAGTGCCAACGCGGAGCGCTTCCACGCGGGGCACCAGGCGCTTGGCCAATTCCTCGGCGGTACGTTCGCCCACCGGCACGGCGACGGAGATCGCCATGCAGCGCTCGCCGGCCGAACCGTAGCCCGCGCCGATCAGCGCATCGACGGCCAGATCCATGTCGGCATCCGGCATGATCACCATGTGGTTCTTGGCGCCGCCAAAACATTGCGCCCGTTTTCCGTGCTTCGCGGCGTTTTCGTAGATATAGGCGGCGATCGGTGTGGAGCCGACGAACCCCACCGCCTTGATCCGCGGCTCCTCCAGGATGGCGTCGACCGCCTCCTTATCCCCGTTCACCACGTTCAGGATGCCGGGCGGCAGACCGGCCTCGAGGAACAGTTCGGCAAGGCGGAGCGGGACGGAGGGATCGCGCTCCGACGGTTTGAGGATGAAGGCGTTGCCGCAGGCAATGGCCGGCGCGCATTTCCACAGCGGGATCATGGCGGGGAAGTTGAAGGGCGTGATGCCGGCCACCACGCCGAGCGGCTGGCGCATGGAGTAGACGTCGATGCCAGGGCCGGCGCTTTCGCTGTACTCGCCCTTCAGCAGATGCGGGATTCCGATGGCGAACTCCGCCACCTCCAGACCGCGCTGAACATCGCCCTTTGCGTCTGACACTGTCTTGCCGTGCTCGGAGGAGAGCAGATGAGCCAGTTCATCCATGTTCTTGTTGACCAGATCGACGAACCGCATCATCACGCGCGCCCGGCGCTGCGGGTTGGTGGCAGCCCAGCCGACCTGGGCTGCGGCAGCGTTGTCGACTGCCGCAGCCAGTTCGGCCCGGTTGGCCAGGGGCACACGCGCCTGAACCTCGCCGATATTGGGGTCGAAAACGTCGGCAAACCGGCTGGACTGCCCGGCAACGTGCGTGCCGCCAATGAAATGGGTGAGTTCACGCGCCATGATCGCCCCCTAAAATCGAATTCTTGCCCTACTGAAGCCATGGAGCGCCTTAAGAAGGTAGGCCTGCGGCGGCATTCCCATTGTGCAGGAATTCGCATACCCTTCTGGCTATTCGGAGCGTGAGGCGGGAGTTTTGCTGTAGTTGCAGTCCGAAGTGGCGCATGATTTCGAGTGGGGCCTGCTTAAATCATTCCTCGCCGTTGCTCGTGCGGGTCGACTGACACTGGCAGCGCGCCGGCTTGGGCTCGACCATTCTACCCTTAGCCGCCGGATTGTTGCGCTGGAGAAATCACTGCAGGCTCGGCTCTTTGACCGCGCCGCAACAGGTTACACACTCACGTCTGCCGGCGAACACTTATTGCGCCATGCTCAGGCGGTAGAGAGCGCCATGTTGCGCATCCATACGGAGCTTGGCGGCGCCAGCCTGCGCGTGGCCGGCACAGTGCGTATTGGTGCGCCTGAGGGTTTTGGCACATTCTTTCTTGCGCCGCTGCTCGTGCGGCTCTGCGCACTTCACCCTGATCTCGATATCGAACTCGTCACGCTGCCTCGGATCTTCAGTCTTTCGCGACGGGAGGCGGACCTCGCCATTGGCCTCGCGCGTCCTGAGGAAGGCCGGCTTGTCGCGCACAAACTGACGGATTACGAACTGGGCCTGTATGCCAGCCGATCCTACATTGACGCGCATGCAAGACCAGACACAACCTTGCCTGCGTCCGACTGCCCAATGTCTTTTGCAAAACTTAGCACGCACCGCTTCGTCGGCTACATCAGCGACCTCATCTATGCGCGCGAACTGGATTATCTGCCCTTGATCAGCCCGACCGTTCATCCCAGCTTTGCAAGTTCCAATCTCCTCGCCCAGTTGGCGGCAACGCGGGCTGGGCACGGACTTTGCGTGCTGCCCTGCTTCATTGCAGAAAGTGAACCCTTATTGTATCGCGTGATGGCAGATGATGTTGTACTGCGTCGTAGTTTCTGGTTGACGGTTCATGCTGACTTGAAGAGCCAGGCTCGTGTGGCAGTCGTCTCGAAGTTTATTACGGAGAGCGTGCGCGGCGCGCAGGCGACTTTCCTGCCAATGCGGTCGTGAGCCCGACTGCCCGGCTCCGACAAGTGCCGCTGTGCTGGCTATTCTCTCTGCTTGAGCTCTAGCCACGACTTATACGACGTGGCGCCGGTGCGGCTACCACATGGGTAAGGGCCGATGGATCTCTGCTCGTCAGTGTCAATACAAAGGATAAAGTCGGCGGAACTGTTCAGCCGGCGATGCCGGACTCGTCGAAGGTGCCAATCTCGGAGTCTTGCGCTCCGATTCGTGTTCGCAGTGAAATTTGGAAGGGTCGGAGAGGACCATGGGCGGACGTGTACAGGATAAGGTGGCGTTGGTCACAGGCGGAGCGAACGGGATCGGCCTCGCCTGTGCCGAGATATTTGCGCAGCAAGGTGCCAAGGTGCTGATCGCGGATGTCGACGCCTCTGCCGCCGAGTTGCGTGCGAACAGCATCCGGGCAGCCGACGGAGTTGCGGCGCCGCTTCACCTGGACGTCACCAATCCGGAGTCGTGGATGCACGCGGTGGCAGAGATAGACCGGCGGTTTGGCAGGTTGGATATACTTGTTAACAACGCCGGGATCGCAACCGGTGGCCCATCGATTGCGGAATTCAGCCTGGAAACCTGGCGCCTGCAGCACGCGGTCAATGTGGAAGGTGTGTTTCTGGGGGTGAAATACGCCCTGCCGCTCATGCGGCGGAACGGCGGCGGCAGTATCGTCAACATGTCGTCTATCGCAGGCCTGGTCGGTTCGGCGGGCATGGCCTGCTATTCCGCGACCAAAGCTGCGGTGCGGCTATTCACGAAATCCGTGGCGCTGGAGTGTGCGGCGCGCAGGGATGGCGTGCGCGTGAATTCCGTCCATCCAGGCTTGATCGAAACCTCCCTCTGGGACGGCATTCTTGCGAGCGCAGGAACAAGGCTGGCCGGGCTCGAACAGGCGGCGCAGGCGGTGGTGCCGCTCGGCACGCCTGGCACCCCCAAGGACGTGGCATGGGGCGTGCTGTTTCTGGCGTCGGACGAAGCGCGCTACATCACAGGATCGGAACTAGTGATCGATGGCGGACTAACGGCGCGATAATTTCCGGCCAGTGCCTCAGACTCTCAACCTGCTCAAAGAGCAAAAGTCTTTTGGTTCTTTTCTTCAGAAAAGAACATTTTTTCTGCTTATCCCAACAGGAAGTCCTCCCGATTTGGAGCCAGCGTTGCGTTCCAATAATCCACCAGCGGAAAAGGCCAATTCTGCGAGACACGCCCGGTAGCGTTCTTGTACCAGCTGGAAACCCCGGCAACACCCCAGGCCATTCTGGCATTGGCTGCATCGACGCTGATGTTGAATTCGTCATGCACGGATTGCTTGACTTCAAGCGTGGACGAGCCGGTTTCCACAAGCAGGGCCAGGCAGCCCATGATGTAGCGCACGGCGCATTCCGAGAACAGGACGATGCTGCCGTTCACCACGAGATTGGTGTTTGGCCCGTAAATCATAAACAGGTTGGGGAAGCCAGGTGCCGTGATGCCGAGATAGGCGCGTGCATCGCCCTGCCAGGCGTCCTGGATTTCCTGGCCATTCCGGCCGACAATGCGCATCGGCCAAATGAATCGGCTGGCCTGGAAACCAGTGCCGTAGATGATCACGTCGGCCGCATGCAACTGGCCGTCGCGCGTTACAACGCCATCCGGCTGTATTTCGTCGATCGGTGTCGTCACCAGATCGACGTTTTCGCGTTTCATGGTTTGGCACCATAGGCCGTTATCCACCAATAGCCGCTTGCCGCCGGCCGGGTAGTTGGGAATGAGTTTTTCCAGCAGATCCGGCCGGTCGGCTACCTGCGCCTGCATGGCATCGGTCAGCAGGCGGCGAAAAAACGCGTTGGCCGCGCCTATGGTCTGCGGCGGTCCGTCCCAGCCTGGATCCGCGGTGAGGGCGGAGATGGCGCCGTCGGTCAATGTCCAGAACAGATAGAAACGATACCATTTGTCGTAGAAGGGTACGTTGTTCAGCAGCCAGATTTTTTCCGGCGGTACCTCGTGGTGGTAATGCGATTTCGGCAGCGGCCACGGCGGTGTGCGCTGAAATACCGACAGCTTGGAGACTTTTGGCGCTATTTCGGGAACGAATTGGTAGGCGCTGGCGCCGGTGCCGATCACCGCCACGCGCTTGGCCGTGAGATCGACATCCTGCCGCCAGGCGGCCGAATGGAAACTGGGGCCGGCGAAGCTTTCCCTGCCCTTGATGTCGGGAATATTCGGCCGGTTGAGCTGGCCGACTGCGGTGATAAGCGCTTCGGCTTCAAGTGTTCGCACACCGTCGGGATCGCGTAATCTGACCCGCCAGAGCGATTCATGTTCGGAGAAAACTGCTTCCTCGACAGTCGTATTGAACGCGATATGCGGCCGCAGATCGTATTTTTTGGCCATTTCCCGGAAATACGCCAGCAGCACGTCCTGGGTCGAGAAGAACTGCCTGAAGTCGTTGCGATGTTCGAATGAGTAGGCATAGAGATGGCTTGGTACATCCACACGGCATCCGGGATAGACATTCTCCAGCCAGGTTCCGCCGACATCGGCGTTCTTTTCGATCACCGTAAAATCGGCGCCTTCCTGCTTGAGACGGATGGCGGCCAGCAGGCCAGACATGCCGGCGCCGACGATCACCACCCGCATACGTGCGCGCGCCAGTCTGCGCGTCGTCTCCGAATCGAGCGAACCGCTGCTATCGCTGCCGGAAAGGCCAAGCTGTTCCATCAGAAAGGGGATGTAGCTTTGCGGAATGTCGGCGCCGGCGACAAAATTCATCATCGTTGCGATCATGTCCGGCGACGGGATGGGCGGTAGCGCCGCGCCTGCCAAATGCGTCTCGATCGCGGCCTTTGCCCTGGCACGAAGTGCCGCTGCCATGCCGGGCGCGTAGCCGCCGGAGCGCAGATTTTTGGGCTCATCCATCGGCTTGTAGCTTGCCCGCCACGCGGGGCTCAGCAACCCGGTGTCGCCAGTCATATGGATCACCGACATCAGCAATGCCGGCAGATGCGCCTCCGCAAGGGCGCGGTCTATCATCGAGCTTGCAGATGTCATGACCCATTCCCGCCGGTGAGGACGCGGAGATGCCGAAAGCAGTATTGGCCGCGCCAGAAGTCTGGACGAGCGAGGCCGTGCTTTGCCTTACCGTTGGGTGTGCGCGGTCAGGCTGGAACAGGCTCCGCTTTCTTGACAAAAATTGTTTTCGCGTTGGTGAATTCCAGCAGACCTTCCAGCGAACCTTCCACGCCCAGCCCAGATTGCTTGTGGCCGCTGAAGGCACCGAAAGGCGACAAATAATGCGCTTCATTCACCCAGCAATTGCCGGCTTCCAGGCGCTCGCAGATCGCTGCAGCCTGGTCCAGATCGGATGACCAGACGGTGGCGCCAAGGCCATATTCTGTCGCGTTGGCGCGGGAGATGGCTTCATCGATCGTATCGAAGCGCAGCAGCGGCAGGATGGGGCCGAATTGCTCCTCCCGCACGATGCGCGAGTCTTCCGGCGGATTGTCGATGAGAGTCACGGGAATGAAATAGCCTGGCCCTTCCAAGGGTTCGCCACCGGTGAGGAAGGTATAGCCGCGCTCCCTTGCATCCTGGATCAGGCTGAGCACCCGTTGGTACTGCGGCCGATTCTGCACCGGCCCCAATTGCGTACCCTGCTCGGTGGCATCGCCCATTTTTACCGTGCGGGCATAGGCGACAAGGGCCGCCTTCAAGGGCTCGTAGATATCCTTGTGGATATAAAGGCGTTTGATGGCAAGGCAGACCTGACCGGAATTGCGGAACGCGGCCCAGAACAGTTTTTCAGCGACCTGCTCCACGTTGACATCCGGCAAGACAATCGCGGCATCGTTGCCGCCGAGTTCAAGTGTGATGCGCTTCAGCGTGGCTGCCCCGCTGGCGGCCACCTTTCGCCCCGTCTGCGTCGATCCGGTAAAGGTGACTTTGTCGACGCCGGGGTGCGCGGTGAGCCAGGGGCCGAGTGCATCACCGCCGGAAATCACGTTCAGCACGCCATCCGGCAGCACACCACGCAGCAATTCGCCGATTTTCAGCGTGGTGAGCGGGGTGAACGGCGAGGGTTTCAGCACCACCGTGTTGCTGGCCAGCAAGGCAGGCGCCACCTTGATCATGCCGAGCAGAACTGGATAATTCCACGCGGCGATGGCGCCCACCACGCCCAGCGGCACGCGCCGCGTCTCGCCGCGCCGTATGCCGGTGTCCTCGAACACGTGCACCGGCAGTTCGAGTTCCGCCGTGCCGCGACACCACATGGCCGCACCCAGGATATCGACGATGGCAACGTCGCGTGTCTTGCCGTGCTCGGTGATGAGCAGGCGCGTCAGCCCTTCCAGATTGGCTTCCAGCGTGTCGGCGATGGCATGCAAGGCAAGGCGCCGTTCGGCGATCGGGGTGTCGCGCCAGCCCGGAAAGGCTGTGCGGGCGGCGGCGACAGCCTGATCGAGTTCTGCCTGCGTGCAATCGGGCGCGGTGGCGAAAACCTGCTCGGTCGCCGGGTTGACCACCTCGTAACGTTGCTCGCCGGCCACCGCGCGCCCGCCGATCGTCATGCTAAAATCGCCGGACATATCGGATGCGGTTTGGCTTGCTGTGGTCATCCCTTGGCTCCCTGCAGGCTATGGCGCGAAGGCTTTGCTCGCATGTTCGTGGTTTGAGGCGCGCCTGATGTTGCCGGCCGACCGGAAACGCCCTAAAAGTTTTCACACATGTGATGACGGCTTCGCAATACGAAAACTTATTTGGGAGGCAGACGATGCGAGACGAGGCGCAGGCGCAGGGCCTGCACAAGGTGGTCACAGCACTGATCGAGCAGTCGCGCGCTGCCGGCATGCCGGCGATATCCGAGGGGTCTGTGGCGCAGGGGCGCGCGCTGTTTGCCGCGACCTCGGCCGCGATCGGCGCCGGGCCGGAGGTAGCCGAATGCCGCGCCGTGGAGATACCGGGCAGAGGCGGCCCGATTGCGGCCACACTCTATCTGCCGCCTGGCGCGATTGCCGGGCTGTGCGTGTATCTGCACGGCGGCGGCTGGGTGGTTGGCACCGCGGCCGATTATGAGGCGCTGGCGCGCAACCTGGCCGCACGCAGCTCCTGTGCCATGCTGCTGCCTGACTACCGACTGGCCCCCGAGTATCCGTTCCCCGCCGGGCTGGAAGATTGCGAGGATGTCTTGCTGTGGGCCGCGGCGACGATGGGCAGCGTGCTGGGTGTGGAGGTGCCACTTGTCGTGGCGGGGGATAGCGCCGGCGGCAATCTGGCGACCGTTGCGGCACGCCGGCTTGCAGGCCGGGTGAAGCTGGCTGGCCAGGCGCTGATCTATCCGGTGACCGATGCCGATTTCGATACCGACTCCTACCTTGCCTACGGCACCGGGCTGCCGCTGTCGCGCGCCGATATGCGCTGGTTCTTCGCCCAGTACGCGCCGGAGCAGCACTGGACCGACCCCGCGATTTCGCCGTTGCGCGCGCCGAGCCTGGCGGGCTGCCCGCCGGCGGTGATTGCCGTGGTGGAGTATGATGTGCTGCGCGATGACGGCCTGGCCTATGCAAGGCGCCTTGAGGCGGAGGGGCTTCTCGCTGACCTGCGGCGCTATCCGGATCTCACGCATGGATCGCTCAGGCTGCACAACCTGGTTGATAGCGCGGACCGGGCGGTGGGCGATCTGGCTGGCGACATCAGGCGTTTCTGTGATGCAAAGGAAAGCCTTCTTTTCTGAAGAAAAGAAGCAAAAGACTTTTGTTCCTGCGCCAGCGGATAGATCCCGGCCATGGCCTCGATCGTGGGAGCGGCGGAGAAATAAAAGTCTTTTGCTTCTT
>Ga0116226_10005512_pt1 | contig 11305 bp, 12 predicted proteins | sample S1TSphfallax_FD_89692 | JGI IMG/M metagenome (GOLD analysis project Ga0116226, IMG submission 89692) | Host-associated microbial communities from peat moss isolated from Minnesota, USA - S1T2_Fa - Sphagnum fallax MG | ecosystem: Host-associated > Plants > Peat moss > Unclassified | place: USA... | reverse complement strand
CGCCCGCTCCCGTGCCGACCACTACTACATCGACAATATCGTCAGGGCGGTACTTCCTCATCTTGATCGGCAGGGTCATCGCGCCTCGGGCTCCCAGTCTTCCCGTTCTCCGATACCGATCTGCACGAAACCATCCGGGTCATCCGCTATGCCGCTGTATCCCATTCGGGCGAGCGTCTGCGGGTGTGCGATGTAGATCTGCGTCGCGCTTGCGCGCAGGTCCTCGAACCACCGCTTCAGGTCTAGTCTGCCAGATTGAAGCTCGCCGCTTGTAATGCCCTGGAGAAGGCTCTCCTGTTCTTCAGGCGCAAGCATAGTGAACGCAACCTTACTTTGTGCGAATGCGAATTCGTCGAGCAGTAAAAGTCCGGCGCGATACGCCTCAAGGTCGCTGGGCAAGGATGCATATCGCCAGCCGTCACCCTTCGCATCAGATAGCTGCTGATCCAGCGCTGCAGCCAAATTGATCTCTACTTCGCCTTCCCCAGGCAATTGCGGGATCACTCGAGCCAGCACATGGCGCAGAGTATCGAGTTCGTCGGAAGCGAGCGCCTTTGGCGCGTAGTCAGGATCAACCACGGCAAGACGCGTCAACAGTACCTCTCGCGTCTGAGGAGAGACGCGAGGCGAATGGATAAGCCTGAGGTACTCATCTCCCGAGGAACTCATAGGCATGCTCCTGAATCCATCTCATCAATGAAGCTCGCGATGAGCGCAGCCAATTGTTTTGGCCGTTCAAGTGGTATTAGATGGCTGCACTCAACCTCCGCCAATCGCCCCCGGCTGAAGTGCGGCAAAGTGTGTTCGCGCTGAGCCTCAGGCCCGAGCGCCTGGTCGCGTGTCCCGGCGACGATCAGTGTCGGCAGGTCGAGCACACCGACATAAGACGCCCAGTCCTCTTTGCTGCCGCTCTTCAACCAGGCGGTCCACGCCGCCGGATTCATAGCCAGCACGTCATCCACGGTTTGCTGGAACAAGGCTTCCGGCAGCGATTCCGAGAGGTTGTCTCGCACGAAGGTCTCCGCCGCGGCGCGGTCGCTCTCCGAATACTTGCCGGCAAGAAGCTGTGACTCACCGCTTAGAGAATCGAGCATCTGGCTTCGCTTCGCATCGCTCATAGGCTCAGGTCCCGGAGGCGATGGCGCAACCAGTACCAGACCGGATGGAGGGCCGACAGTGCCCGCTTCGAGCGTAAGTCGCCGGGCCACGACAGCTGATACCTTTCCCGCCATGCTGTGGCCTGCCAGGATGTATCTTTCCAGACGAAGGGACGAGAGCAATCCAATAACCGCGTCGCACATCTCGCTAACGGAATATCCGGACATTGAGGACGCGGAACCGAAACCAGGAAGATCCGCGGTAATGCATCTGTACCTTGGGCTCAGTGCGCAGGAGGGTTCAATCCACTCCCTTTGACTGCCTCCGAGGAAGGGCATCATAACCACCGCGAGCTTCCCCTCCCCATAAACAGTGAAAGGCAACATATTGCAGTGAGATGCTTTCCGCGTGAAGGTGCTCTACGGAACCGGTAGATGGTTTCGGCGGGTGAAACTTCAGATGCCGAGCGTTAGTCCGGCCAAATGGGACTTCTGTACAGGGGCGCGGCTATGCAAGGCAAAGACAGCCACTTAGAGGGTGATCGCGACGATCGAATCAGGCTGTCGAAGTGTTTTTCAATTTAGCCGATATACCCCACAGCGTGTTCAGTTGCGTCCTTCAGGTGCAGGTTGCGGCGGACGACAACTAACAGGTTGATTGCTAACACGATTGCGTCATTGTGGACAGTAACAAAGGTGCCTACTCTCAGATCAAACCCCAGGGGCCGCTCAACGACAACTGGGACTGGAAATTTACAGGAGAACGAATCATGAAGAACCTCAAGAACCTGCTTAGCAACTTGGCGAACGACGAATCCGGCCAGGATTTGATTGAGTACGCTCTCGTTGCGGCGCTGGTCGGCCTTGGAGCTGTCGCTTCTATGAAGACCCTTGCCACCGCGATCAACGGCGCATTCACGAGCATCGGCACCACGCTGACCACCAACACCTAAACCAGGCGATCAGCGTCATTGGACCTAAGCCCGCTTGACAAGGCTGGGCCTCTCTAGCACTGCGCGTTTCGGACATCTCTTACCGAGTGAAATGCGCAGCCCCACTCGCCCCGTTCGGGGCGCTACTCCTTCTTCGACCGTTCAGGCAAACAATCCTGAGCACTCCAAACGAGTCTCTAACTCTTCTGTACCGAGATGTGAACCGATGACGCAGATTGAACAAGAATTCGTGTACCCGGCGACAGCGTCAGCCTGTGCTGTAATCGGCTCGATCTTTGATGTGAAGAGCCGCCGGGTACCCAACTTGCTCACCGGACCGGCAGTCCTGCTCGGCCTGTTGCTTCACCTCTCGCTGGGTGGGTGGCAGGAGTTTGCTAGCTCTGCCGCAGCCGGCCTCATCTGCGGTCTCGTCTTCCTCCTCTTCTACCTCGCTGGTGGCATGGGCGCGGGCGATGTTAAGCTGATCGCCGCGGTAGGATGCCTCTGCGGTCTGCATAGTGTTGCGTTTCTGCTGGCATTGACCGGCATCGCCGGCGGCGTGATGGCGATCGCTCTTGCTCTCTTCCGCGGACAACTGAAGCAGACCCTCTTGAATGTGGTTGCCCTCTTCTCGCACCATCGCAGCGAGGGCCTGACGCCACACCCCGAAATTAATGTCCTCAACACCGCCACTCTTCGTCTCCCCTACGCGTTGGCTATTACCGCAGGTTGCGCTCTGACGCTCTACCTTCAGGGAGTCCAAAGGTAGCCATGAATCCTCAGCGACTCATCTTCGCTCTCGTCTTAGCGCTTGGCGTCTCCGGTCTCTTTACCTGGTGGCTCAGCAAAAAGTTCTCCAAGCCCGTCGCGGCCGCTCCCGCGCGGCACCAGTATGTCGCGGCCGCTGTCAATCTTGAAGCCGGTGAGATGCTCCGTCCCGCGAGCCTTAACCTGATCGACTGGCCGGAGACCTCCCCACTGCAGGGTGCGTTCGCCAAGCCCGAGGAGGTCGCAGGCCGCATCGTGATGTTTCCGCTCTCCGCCGGTCAGCCAATCCTTGAACGTCAGCTTTCCGCCCCGGGCAGCGCCTCCGGACTTACCGTAAAGATCCCCGAGGGCATGCGCGCCATCTCGCTCAAGTCCGACGATGTCATCGGCGTGGCGGGCTTCCTGCTTCCCGGGACCTACGTCGATGTACTCGTCACCTACCACACGGTCGCCACAGCCGAGCCGATCACGGCAACCATCCTGCAGAACGTGCAGGTTCTCGCGGCAGGGCAGAAGTTTCAACCTGATCCCGAAGGCAAGGCAACCTCGGTCGATGTCGTCACGTTGCTCGTGAAGCCGGAAGATGCCGAGCGCGTCGTGCTTGCGAGCTCCCAGGGGATGGTTCACTTTGTCCTCAGGAACGGTACCGACAAGACAAGCGCCTCTGAAACTGCGGTACAGCTCTCCCAGCTGGCGGGCGGCGCTCCGCCCAGGCCTGCGTCCACCGGCGCGCCCAGGCCCGTGCGTTCGGCCCCCGCGACTCCCTACACCGTTGAAATCATCCATGGTGGCAAAGCTGTGGAGGCAGCAAAATGACATCACTCCGCGCGCTCCCCGACTATGGACTTGCCCTTGCCTTGCTGGCCTGCGCGACTACGCTGCCCGCGCAGACTCCGCCAGCGGCTCAGGCCACTCAGGTGGCCGCGGCAACCCCGGCCTCGGCCAACTTTAGTCAGAACGCGGCCTCGCGCGATGCGCTTCATGTCGTCGTGGGTCGCAGCATCTTCCTCGACGCCGTAGAGAGGGTACGCCGCGTTTACATCGCGAATCCGCTGGTCGTCGATTCCTACACCGCCAATCCGCATGAGATTGTGCTGACTTCAAGGGCCCCGGGGACCAGCAGCGTCATTCTCTGGGATGAGGCTGGGCACACCCAGTCTTACCTCGTCTCCTCAGATGTAGACGTCGAAGACCTCGCTCTCTCGATGAAGCGCGCGTTACCAGCCGAAGATGTGCAGATACACAGTCGCGAAAATCACATCGTGCTTACGGGCACAGTGAGCACAGAGGCGAAGTCCGAAGCCGCAGGTAAGCTTGCGGCTCTCTATTCGAAGGACGTAACCAATTCGCTCGAGGTGAATCGCGCCCTCATCAAACAGGTCAAGCTGAAGGTGCGCATTATTGAAGTAGACCGCTCGAAGATGAACCAGTTCGGATTCAACTTCTTCTCGGGCGGCGGAAGCATCATCAGCAACACGACCACCCAGCAGATCCCCTCGAATCCATCGTTCAGCCCTGGTACCGTCTCAAGCAACGGCACCGCGACCGGCGGGACCTTGACCTTAAGCGACGCACTCAATTTCCTTCTGTTCAGTTCCAAACTGAACGTCGGGGCTACCTTGGCGGACCTGGAAAATAAACAGGTCTTACAAATACTCGCGGAGCCTACAATCACTACGCTCAGCGGAGAAAAGGCAAACTTCCTCTCAGGCGGAGAATTTCCCTTCCCGGTTATTCAAGGAAGCTCAGGCGGCCTCACCTCGATCACGATCCAGTTCCGCTCCTATGGGGTCAAAGTAGAATTCACCCCAGTAGTCAACGCGGATGGGACCATTGAGCTGAAGGTGGCTCCCGAAGTAAGCGCGCTCGATTACACCAACGCTGTGACGATCAGCGGTTACACCATTCCAGCTCTCTCCACCCGCAAGGTGGACACTCAGGTGACAGTGAACAGCGGTCAAAGCTTCGCCATATCCGGTCTGCTCGATAAGAGAACCACCGATCTCTTCGCGAATACGCCTGGAATATCTAATGTCCCGATCCTTGGCCTGCTCTTTCGATCCAAAACCACTACCCACACCAATAGTGAGTTGGTCATTGTAGTCACACCTGAAACAGTCGAACCACTGACGCGTCCCGTGCGGGCTGTTGAGCCGAAAGCGGTCATCGCGCCTCTGGACCCGGGTGAGTTTGACAAGTCATTGCCTCGCGACTCGCACGCCATTCTCGATAAAGACTCAAAATCGAACTAATGATCTAGCTTCTCGCTTCAGGTAAAGAGTGGCACGAGTACGAGGAGTAAGGAGGGTAAATTGAATTCGATAAAGACAAACTCGTCCACTCTGTCAGCTTCGATTGTCACCGTCTCCGTCGGAGAAGAGCAGATACAGGGCCTTATCGACGCCGCGGAGACCATTGCATGGGTGTTGACCACCGCTGACTTCGAGTCCTACATCTCGGCGGCGCGCCGTCCGAATATCTCGCAGCAGATTAAGTCGTCGGACATCTGTATCGCGATCGTCGACTTCGATAAGAATATCGAGCAGGCGGTTGAGTCGGTCCTTTACCTGCGGCACATATTTAGCGGCAAGGTAAGCATCGTTGCATTGTCGAAGTCCAAGGATCCTGAAGTGATGCTGGTTGCGATGCGCAACGGCTGCAATGAATTTCTTGCCAAGACATTCGATCAGGATGACCTCATCCAGTTGTTCGAGCGGCTTGCCCAGCAGCGTGACAGCTTACCGGTGCGAAATGCGGCCTCGGGAACAGTGCTGTCGTTCTTCGGCGCGAAAGGGGGCGTAGGTTCCACCACCCTCGCCGTGCATCTGGCGCTATATCTTGTCCAATGCCACCAGAAGCGGACTCTAATCATTGACAACCACCCGGAGCTTGGCCATATCTGCGTCTATCTGGGAATCGATGGTACCCGTTTTCATTTCCATGAACTGGTAAGAAACGTCACTCGTCTGGATAGCGAGTTGCTTCGCGGTTTTACTGCAAAACACTCAAGCGGGCTCGAAGTATTGTCCTCGCCGGATGTCTGCGGCGGAACCCGCACCGTCGACGGAGAATCGGTCAGCAAGCTGCTTGAATTCCTGCGCACGGAGTACGACTATATCGTCGTCGATTGCTCAACCGCGCTGCATGAGAGCGACCTGGCGGTACTCGAAGGATCGGACCACGTCTATCTCGTAGCTACGCCGGAGCTCGGCGCGATCCGCGACCTCTCCCGGTATGTCGATAACCTGACGCGCATCGAGACTACTACGGAAAAGATGCACGTTGTCATCAACCGTTTTTCCTCGCGTTATGCGGTCAAAGTCGAGCAGATTGAAAAGGCGATTCGCCTGCCCATCGCGATCCGCCTTCCAAATAGCTATACCGAGCTCGTCCGCTCCGTAAACCTGGGTGAACCGATTGCTCCCAGCCGCAAATCCGAGTTCTCCATGCAGTTCATCAAGTGGGCCGCATCGCTTGCTGGTGCCGCCGCTCCGCGCGCGCTCCCCGCGGAGACAAAGAGTAAATCCTTCTTTGGATTTCTTAGCAAACAGACAAGCTCTTAGGAAAAAGGGAAACTGACAAATGGCTGAACTCGGACTTATCAACGGCTCGCTTCCTCGCAATCCTCCGCAGGCGGCGCGTGGCGCGCGCGGTGTACCGGAAAGCGTGCAGCAGCAGTTGAAGTCTGCCGTGCATTCTGAACTCATTCAGCGCCTTGACCTCGAGAAACTCGATGAGATCCAGCAGACTCGCAATGGCCAGCAGCAGATCTTCGCCTTGATCCAGGGAATCCTGGTTGAGCAGGGCGTTCCGCTCAGTGCTTCGGAGCGGGACCGTCTTGCGCAGGAGGTGCTCGATGAAGTCTTCGGCCTGGGCCCTTTGGAGCCCCTGCTGAACGACCCGACCATCAGCGATATCCTCGTCAATACCTTTAACTCTGTCTATATCGAGCGTCGCGGGCAGCTTGAGAAGACCAACGTGGTCTTCAAGGACAACCGGCACCTGATGCACATCATCGACAAGGTCGTCTCGGCGGTCGGCCGACGCGTAGATGAGTCTTCACCCATGGTGGACGCCCGCTTGAAGGACGGCTCCCGCGTCAACGTGATCATTCCTCCGCTGGCGGTTGATGGGCCTATCCTTTCCATTCGTCGCTTTGGCAGCACTCCGCTGCAAGCCGAAGACCTCGTTCGCAACCTTATGTTGACTCCGCCCATGCTCGCAGCGCTCAAGGGTGCCGTACAGGCAAGACTCAACATCGTGGTTTCTGGCGGCACCGGCGCGGGTAAGACCACGCTGCTCAATGTTCTCTCCGGGTTTATCTCGCCGAAGGAGCGCATCGTCACCATTGAAGACTCGGCCGAACTACAGATGAAGCAGGAGCACGTTGTCAGGCTGGAGACCCGTCCCCCAAACGTCGAAGGCAAGGGGGCTATCCGCCAGCGGGAGTTGGTCATCAACGCTCTCCGCATGCGTCCCGACCGCATCGTTCTTGGCGAAGTTCGCGGCGAAGAGACGCTCGACATGCTTCAGGCAATGAACACCGGTCACGATGGTTCCATCACGACCATCCACTCGAACACTCCGCGCGATGCTCTGGCCCGTCTTGAGACCATGGCCATGATGAGCGAGGTACGCCTCGCCGAGAAGGCGGTCCGCGCCCAGATCGCCGCAGCCGTGCATATCGTCGTTCAGGTTGCGCGTCAGAGCGATGGCACGCGTCGCATCACGCACATCACGGAGTTGACCGGGGCCTTCGGCGACGTCGTCAGCATGCAGGATATCTTCCTCTTCGAGAGGAAGGGACTCGGACCAAACGGAGAGGTGAAAGGCCGGTTCTTCGCTACGGGCGTTGTGCCGAAGTTTGCAGAAAAACTTCAGGCTGCCGGCATGCCATTGCCGCCAGGTTTGCTCGACCACTCATTCGATATCTAAAGGGCGTATAAGACCATGCTTCTTCTTACAGCGTTCCTGTTCATGCTCGTGATGATCTTCGGCATCTTCGCATTCACCATGCGACCGACTGCCGAGCAGAGGTCCGTCAATAAACGGCTTGCCTCCATTAGGGCGCAGACCGGGCAGGGAGGTATTGGCGACGAGCAGGATCTGCTGTTGAAAGAGTCAGCACCGGGCAACTTTGGCTGGCTTGAGGACATGCTGCAGCAGTTTCCGGTCACGGATAAAGTGCAGCTGCTTATCCTTCAGGCCCACAGCAGCACCACCTTCGGAACCTTGCTTGCAACCAGCTTTGGCCTCTCTATCCTTGGCTGCTTTTTCACTTTTCTCTTTACGCGCATCCTCCTGCTTGCTTGTATTGCCGCCGTGCTCGTAGCTTCCATGCCGTTCCTCGTGCTCACACTCAAGAAGAATCGAAGGATCGATGCCTTCAATAAGATATTGCCCGACGCGGTCGATATGATGGCGCGATCGTTGCGCGCCGGCCATTCGATGGTGGCCGCGATCAGCATCGTTGCCGAGCATGCGCCTGAGCCGGTCGGTTCGGAGTTCGGCGAAGTCTTCCGCAAACAGAACTTCGGTCTTCCGCTCCGCGACGCTCTTACGCAACTCCTGGAGCGTGTCCCTTCGCAAGACCTTCGCGTGGTGGTCACAGGCATCCTCGTCCAGAAGGACACTGGAGGCAATCTCGCTGAGATCCTCGATCGCACAGTGCGCGTCATCCGCGAGCGGCTGCGCATCCAGGGCGAGATTCGCACTCACACTGCGCAGGGCCGGATGACCGGCTGGATCCTTTGCGCCCTGCCTATCGTGATGCTCGTGCTCATCAACCTCATCAATCCGGGCTACTCCACCGTCCTCTTCCGCGAGGGTATCGGTCGCACCCTGCTCTACATCGGCGTCGCGCTCTTGTCGATCGGGGGATTCATTATCCGTCAGATCGTCAACGGAATTGAGGTCTAAGATCATGCAATTTGTCTTCTTTCTTGCCATAGGTTTCACCGTGTTCCTCACCATCGCGCTGCTCTGTGCTCCCATGCTTCTCAAGCCGTCTCCTGAAGCCGAGCGCCTGCTTGAAGTAGTTACCAGCTTCCGCGCAGACAGACGCACCGTGCATGGCAAGGAGATGATCCAGGACAGCATCCTCAAGGTAGGCCGGGACTTGCGCGCACGTCTTGGGCTTGCTGAAAATGTGAAGCTCAAGAAACGGTTGATCGAAGCGGGTATGCGCGACAAGAGCACTCTCGACAGCTTCTTCGCGATTCAACTTGTCATGCCGCTCTTCGGCGGGATCGCCGGAAGCTTCATTCCGGTCAATACAGCCTTCTGGGTATTCGCCGGGGCCGTCGTGGGATACATGTCGCCTGATTTTTGGCTTACAAGAAAGACTAGCAAGAGGAGGCACAAGATTCGTCGCAGCATTCCCGACGCGCTTGATCTTCTGACGATCTGTGTTGATGCTGGCCTGGGTCTGGATCAGGCGCTCCTGAGAGTAGGAGCGGAGCTCTCGATCAGTCACCCGGAGATCAACGAAGAGCTCACTCTCGTCAATCTCGAGCAGAGGGCAGGCAAGGCGAGGATAGAAGCATGGCAGGGGCTGGCGGATCGCTCGCAGATTGAAGAGTTCAAGGCTTTTGTCTCCATGTTGATACAGACGGACAAGTTTGGAACGCCGATCTTGAAAGCGTTGAACCAGTTCTGCGATGAAATTCGCCAAAAGCGAAGGCAGCATGCGGAGGAGGCAGCTTCGAAGACGAAGATAAAGATTATTTTTCCACTCGTGCTCTGCATATTTCCCTGCATCTTCATCGTTCTGCTAGCACCCGCCATTCTCAGCATCGCCAGCGGTTTCAAGGCGATGGGACAGTAAGAACATGCCCACAAAGTTCGAGCAAAATCAGCGGCGTGTCACTCCCGCTGACAAGTCTCAAGATCAGTTTATGGAAAGGAGGACTAAATCATGGATACAGCCACTATCGTTCGTGTTCTAGCCAGTGTTTTCGCTGCAGTTATTCTGGCAGTCATCATCTATCGCAGAAAGCAGAAGGCCGTTTAGTTTAATTAGGGAAATTTTCCTGCAAAGGACCGTCGTCGATGCGGGTTGTCAGAGTGGTGAATCAAACGCGTGGAACGACAGTCGGAGAGAGTGTTGAGCTTGCCAGCACGTCTCTAACCAGGTTGTTTGGTCTTCTCGGAAGACGCGGTGTGGAAGCCGGCGGAGGGCTTTGGATTATGCCATCCTCCGGCGTTCACACGGTGGGTATGCGCTTCCCCATCGACGTCGTTGGACTAGATAAGAACCTCCGCGTGATCAAGGTCTGGCACAATCTTGTGCCTTATCGAGTGACCTCTGTCAGCATGAAGATGCATAGCGTCATCGAACTAGCCGCTGGTCAGATCAGGGAGAGCAGGATCGAAGTTGGCGACGTGCTCGAAGTTACCCATCGCGCCTAACCATTCGGTCTTGTCGCTTGCTGCCGCTCTATTTACGACGCCCGTCGCCATCTGCCGGCCGCACCTTTGAAAGCGAGCGAACGACTCCCGCGGAATCTCTACTATTGGCAGCAAAGCCGCCGGTAGGAGAAGCGGCCGTAACCGGCGTCGGCATGCGTAGCCGCGCCACAAAGATACAGGCGTCGCCTCTCCACCGCTAGCTAGGCGCTTATATCGTCGGTTCCGTGTCGTCTAGTGGTGCTCCAAACGCGTTGCTGCCCGTCTCAGCCGCCGCGGCCTGAGGCTGCATGACTAGCCTGCACAATTCAGTAAGCGCATACCCGGCAAAGAGTGTCATAAGAGGGTCAAGCACGATGCGATAACGAAACTCCGCATGAGTTATGAGATAAGGGATGGGAAACAAGACGATCGGGAGCGTGAAAAGAATGGCCAGCGCATAGCGTCTTGACCGCACTACAAGCCACAAACCAACGAAGCCGAAGACCGTGGTAAAGATTGCATGACCAGCGAAGAGCTTCGAGCCGTTTCGGGAGCCCGTTCCTGTCCAGAACCTGCTCGCGCGAATTGCCGTCATGCGCAGAAAAACCGCGGGATGCCGTTGGATATAGTCCCAGGCCAACTCGGACTTATGCGCGGAGTAACCGACTTCGCCGCGAGTCTTGTAATCCGCAAGTTCACCGGGGTTGTACATAGGGAAGAGCGACTCATCCAGAAATCCGTCAGCACCCGGATGGTTGCCCATCCACAATTCAAAGCCCACCGTGGTACGCAAAGGAATGAACGCATGGAAGACTCTCGCATTTCTCAACGGCCATGGCGAGAAGACTACCGCAAAGGCCAGTGCCGATAAGAGCGGCCGCCAGGCGGCCCTGCGCCGTGTCTGCAGAACTAGCCATAGGAAGACCGCGAACAGCGAAGGCAGCAGAGCTGGATTCACGAGCGCCATAAACCCGCAGTACGCGCCTAGCGAAATCCATTGGAGCGGTGTAACTCGATCACTGTCGTTATAGCTCAGTACGAGAGCAATCAGACCCATCAACAGAAAGCAGGATAGTGATGTCTCCCAGAAGATAGTTGGCATCCAGACCAAGGGGAGTG
>Ga0116226_10005511_pt1 | contig 11305 bp, 11 predicted proteins | sample S1TSphfallax_FD_89692 | JGI IMG/M metagenome (GOLD analysis project Ga0116226, IMG submission 89692) | Host-associated microbial communities from peat moss isolated from Minnesota, USA - S1T2_Fa - Sphagnum fallax MG | ecosystem: Host-associated > Plants > Peat moss > Unclassified | place: USA... | reverse complement strand
CGCGGATCCGGCAGGCGGTGCGCGGCATCAAGCAGATGTTGCGTGCGGACGGGCTGGTGGCTGTGCCGGCCACGGCTTGAACCGCTGATGCACCCCGCTCTGAGCACCGGACCGCTGGCGGATGCCGGCGCCAGAGCGATATCGCCGCATCAGGTCCGCACGTACTGCGAGAGACCGAGTCGTTGGCACAGGCGCGCCTCGGCTTGAAAATCGCGGGCGTACTGCATCGCGTCCTCCATCCGGGCGAATTTCGCGAGCGGTCGGCTCTGACCTGGCCGATGCACCTCCCAGCGTCCGTCGGCCCCCTTCAGGACACGGTAAATCTGCGTTTCGTCGTATTCCAGTTTGCTCGTCATGGCCCTCTCCCACTGTCTCGTTACGCTCGCTACAGTGGGTATACGTGGCCCGTGGCGGTCAGGTTGCAGCCCGGATGCATTTTTTTTACGGTGCCACCGCTGCCGCGGTGGCGCGTTTCATGACTCGACGTCTTCCAGACTGAAGGTTTCCGCCTGATCGTTGTAGGCGAAAATCTCGGCGTAACGCCCCCAGTTGATCACCGCATCCAAGGTTTCCTGCGCGGCGTTGTCAGACAGGAAATCCTCCAGCTCCTGTTCGAAACGCACCCGCGGCGCGCGCCGGCCCGGACGTTCGTTCAATACCTGCCGAATACGCGCAGCAAGCGGCACGGTGCGAACCAGGTGATCGGCAAACATGACCTTGCGCTCCTGCGTGCCGAAATCGGCAAATTTCTTGCCGGCTGCGGTCAACAGAATGTCGCCCTCCTGCACATCGGCAAAACCGAGGTTTTGCAACATTTCGGCGACCGGAAACAGGTCGTCGACCTCCAGATGCAGCGAACGGGCAATTTCCGGCAAGTCAGCCTTGCCGTTATAGGGTTCGGCCGCCAATGTCTCGACCAGACCGGCCATCAGGTTGGTCGACACCTGCGGCAGCCAGGTGCCGAGCTCGATTTCGCGCCGCTTGCCGCCAATCGCCGTGCGGGCCGTCATACGTGCATAGATTTCGTCCACCAGGCGGCGGAACGCCGGATCGAGACGATTACGCGGGTGCGGGAACGGCACCTGGATTTCGGCGATCACGCGGCCCGGGTTCGACGACAACACCAGAATGCGGTCACACATAAAGACCGCTTCTTCGATATTGTGCGTGACGATCAGGATAGATTTGATCGGCAGGCGCCGTTCGGTCCACAGATCCAGCAAATCGGTACGCAGTGTTTCGGCGGTCAGCACGTCGAGCGCCGAGAACGGCTCATCCATCAACAGCAGCGTGGGGTTGACCACCAAGGCGCGGGCAAAGCCGACGCGCTGCCGCATGCCCCCCGACAACTCGCGCGGATACGCGCTTTCGAAGCCGTCCAGACCGATCAGATCGATGGCGGCCAAGGCCCGCTCGCGCCGCTCGCGCGGATTGACGCCCAGCGCTTCCAGGCCGGCTTCCACATTTTGCAGCACAGTCAGCCAGGGAAACAGCGCGAAGGTCTGAAATACCATCGCGACCCCTGCCGCCGGGCCGTCGACCGGCTCGCCCTGATACGTGACGGTACCGCCGCTTGGATTGATCAAGCCGGCGATGATACGCAGCAACGTCGACTTGCCCGAACCCGAGCGCCCCAGCAGGCCGACCACCTCCCCCTCTTTGAGCGTCAGGTTGACGTCGTCGAGCACCAGCAATTCGCCTTGCGATTTGTTGAAGCCGCGCCGCACATTGTCGACGCGCAGAATCTCTTGAGTCGCTGTAGTTGCAGAATTTTGCATGGCGGTCTATGAATGAATAAAGCGTTACGGTAATAAGCTGACTGAAGGCATCCGTCGCGTTCAGTCCATTCTCAACTTGGATGCGGCGTGCGCGTACATCGGCCGCCACAAGAGGCGATTGAACAAGGTCACGAATAGCGACATCACCGCGATCCCGAGAATGATCTTCGGGAAATCCCCGGCTGCGGTAGTCTGCGCGATGTAGGCGCCCAAACCATGGGCGACCACCTTGTCGTTGCCCCAGGATACGAACTCGGACACGATGCTGGCATTCCAGGCCCCGCCCGATGCGGTGATCGCGCCGGTCACGTAGTACGGGAAGATGCCCGGCAGTATGACCTTGCTCCACCACTGCCAGCCGCGGATATGGAAGTTCGCCGCAGCCTCCTTGAAATCGTTCGGAAACGCGGTCGCCCCGGCAATCACATTAAACAGGATGTACCACTGCGTGCCCAGCACGATCAGCGGCGACAACCAGATATCGGCGTTGAGGTGAAATTTGACGATCACCACCACGAATACAGGGAACAGCAAGTTGGCCGGGAACGCCGCCAGAAACTGGGCAATCGGTTGCACCTTCTCGGCCAGCGCCGGACGCAAGCCAATCATCACGCCCAGTGGCACCCAGATCAGCGACGCCAGCACAATCAGCAACAGCACCCGTGCCAAAGTGATGAGACCGAGCACCAATACATGCTCGACCTCGGGTAAGTCGACCCCGGTGCGCACATAAGCGATCACCCGGTAGACCACGTACACGGTGCCCAGCAGCACAATAATCGCCCACAGCACATCGATCGCGCGCGAACTGACGCGCGGACGGCTGGCAACCAGGCCGCTGGTTGCATCCGAAAACCGGGCACCGAGGGTCGGCAAGCGCAAGGGTACCCGCGCCAGAGTCGCGATGATCCAGCCCAGCGGCGTCAAGATCTGGGTGATCAAGTGGGTACGGCGAATCAGATCGAGCAACCAGGATTCCGGCGCATTGCCCGAACTGGTGGTCTCCAGCCGGAACTTGTCGGCCCAGGCCACCAGAGGTCGGAACAGCAACTGGTCATAAGCCAGAATCACCAGGGTCATGACCAAGATCACCCAGCCGACGGCGTGCAGATTGCGTTGATCGATGGCGGTCGCCAGATACGCCCCGATGCCCGGCAGGGTGATGGTGTTGTCGCCCACCGTAATGGCCTCGGAGGCCACCACGAAGAACCAGCCGCCGGACATCGACATCATCATGTTCCAGATCAGGCCCGGCATCGAGAACGGCACTTCCAGCTTCCAGAAACGCTGCCAGCCGGTCAGGTGGAAGCTGCGCGATACTTCTTCCAGATCGCGTGGCACGGTGCGCAGCGATTGGTAGAAGCTGAAGGTCATGTTCCAGGCCTGACTGGTGAAGATGGCGAATATTGCCGCGCATTCGGCACCCGCGACCCGGCCCGGAAACAAGGCGATAAAGAAGGTCACCGTAAACGAGATATACCCGAGCACCGGTACCGACTGCAGAATATCCAGTATCGGCACCAGCACTTTTTCCGCGCGCCGGCTCTTGGCCGCCAGGGTGCCGTAAATCAGCGTAAACAATAGCGAGGCGACCATGGCCGCGAGCATGCGCAAGGTAGTGCGCATCGCGTATTCGGGCAGCATCGACGGACTGAGCGATATCACCTGGGTCTTCAGCACCGAAATCGGCGCCATGGTCTGGTGATAGCCGATTGCGCCCATGGCAATCAAACAGATGATCAGCGGAAAGGCGATGAAATCCCAACGATTCGGCAGCAAGCGCCACGCTGACGTGTTGAAGGCGGGATTAATGATGTTCAGGCGCATAGCGCAACTCCCGCAAAAATATCCCTGACACCGCCCGGATGACCGGGCAGGATGCGCACCCAACGCGACCCTCTGGCCGTTTCGATAGCACGGTAAAACAGGTCGGCAGGCATGTTTTATTCTGAATGATGAGAGACTCAACGCTTGGTCGGCGAAATGCGTCCCGCACAAGACAATTTCGCGACAGGCCGACACTACTACAACCTGTGTGACAGGCACAACCTTTCGGCCTCAATACCCCGCATTCCACCCGATTCCCGGGTCTCCACTTTGGCAAACTTGCAACACAGGGGCGCCAGTGCCTCGTCGCGCCATGCCCTGCGAACCTTGGATCCGGCGGGTATCATGTTCGACAGGCGCCGATGCGCCAAGGAGACTTCATGAAAGGCAATCTCGTGATCGTGTGCCGCGACGCGGACGCGGACGCCTTCGACAGCTTGATGTCGGAGTACGGTACGTTCCAGGTCAGACTGTCCTCGACGGCCTGGTACCTGAAGCTGGATATCGCCCCCGAATTGCTCCAGACCGAGATTTTAGAGGCTTTGGGGAAATTCACCACCCACTATATCTTCGAGGCCGGATCGGTGACCTTCAATACGGTGGATAGCGAAGCGGCGTCGACTTTGGACGCCTTGTTCACGGTCTGACGCCTTCGCCGGCCGCCAACGCTGACGCGTCGCTGCCAGCGACAGGGGTCAGAACGGGAAAGTCAGGGTTGCCTGCAGACCGCCTTCGGGGCCGTTGGCAATATGGCAGAGGCCGCCAAGCCGGCGTGCGAGCCGCTCGACGATGGCCAGCCCCAGGCCGCTGTGGCCATTGCCGCCACGGGCTGGATCCAGCCGCACAAAGGGCCGGCTGGCATCGCGCAATTCGCTGGGCGCAATACCGGGACCGTGGTCGGCAATGATCAATTGCCAGGCCTTGGGCAGCCGTGCCGTTTCGATGGTGATGGGCGGTGCGCCATAGGCCAGCGCGTTGTCGAGCAGATTCGACAGCAAGCGGTCCAGGGTTGCCGTGGGCAAGACGAAATCCGGTCCGGCCCGCAACAAGCGCACGATACGCGTGCCTTCCGGCAGCGCGCTACGGTAATTGCGATAGATCCACTCGCATCGTTCGTCCACGCTGACTGGCATGCTCTGATCGGCGCCGTCCTGCGCAAACGCCAGAAACTGTTCGACGATATGGGACAGCGAATCGACGTCGCGCACCACGCCATCGCGCAACTTGGTATCTTCCAGCAGTTCGGCGCGCAGCCGCAGCCGCGCCAACGGCGTCTTGAGGTCGTGCGCAACGCCGGCCAGCATGATCTGACGATTGCTTTCCGCCTGTGAAATATCACTGACCATCTGATTGAAGCCGCGCGTGAGGGACCGCAGCTCACGGGGGCCACGCTCGGACAACGGCGGCACCCGTGTGCCACGGCCGAATTCGGCAACTGCCGCCACCAGCTTTTGCAGGGGCCGCTGCAGCCGCCAGGTTGCCAGCAAGGCGCACAGCACCCCCATTGTGAAGATGATAACCAGCCAGATCACCATGCGATCGACCGAGCGCGGCGGCGGCAAGGCCTGCAGTGGCAACACCACCCAATGCTGAGCGCCTGGGCGATGCACCCAAAGCTGGGGGGGCTGCTTGGGCTGCATCAGGACCCGCACATCGGTACCGGGCGGCAAACGCGAGCGCAAACCGTCAAGATAGTGCTTCAACATCGGCCTGTCGTCATTATCGGCCGGCGGCACCAATGGCGAATCCAGTGGCGCCAGTTGCACCCGGGACGGCAGTGGCTGGTGCGGCGTGTAAAGCTGGTGTTGCTCCACGGCATCGAGCAGAAACACGGTTTCTTCGGTGGCGTAGCGATTCTGGCTTTCGTTGCGATCGAAGCGTACCAGGACAAACCAGGCGAAATGGGATATCAGCAAAACGCCGATGACCAGAAACGCCAGCCGGCCAAACAGGGTGTCAATGGGCCGCAGTTTCATGCTTGCCGTCCGGCACAAAGACATAACCGCGCCCGCGCACGGTCTGGATATAGCGAGGCGAAGACGGATCGGCTTCGAGGATACGACGCAAACGCCATACCTGGACGTCGATACCGCGATCGGTGCCGTCGTACTCGGGGCCGTGCAGCAGTTCCAATAGGCGCTCGCGCGTCAATGTGCGCAGGGCCTGGTTGACGAAAATCTTCAACAAGGCGAACTCGCTGCCCGACAACTGCACCAGTTGGCCGTCCTGCATCAGCGTCCGGGTTTGGAAATCGAGCACGAAACGGCCAAAGTGATAGGGTTCGCGCTGCTCAGGCGCCGCACTCGGCACGGTACGGCGGCGGCGCAAGACCGCCTGGACACGGGCCAACAGCTCACGCGGATTGAACGGTTTGCCGAGGTAGTCGTCGGCGCCAAGTTCAAGGCCAACGATACGGTCGACGTCGTCGGCGCGTGCGGTCAACATGATGACGGGGATATCGTCGCCCGACGCACGGAGTTGCCGCAGTGCGGTGAGGCCATCGACGCCGGGCATCATCAGATCGAGCACGATCAGATCGGGGCGTTCGAGTTCCAGCCGGCGCTCGAGCGTGGCGGCGCTGTGCAGCACCGATACCTCGATACCTTGACGGGTCAGATAATCGCGCAGCAGATCGCGCAATTCGGGATCATCGTCGATGATTAGGATTTGGGTAGTCATGGTACCAGTTTACTCCGGGGTCGAACGACAGTCAGCCTCCGGCATGCTAGCAAGTTCGCGCAGGCGTTACCGGGCGTTACGGGCTATTCGCCGCGTAATGCCCGGTAATTTCAGCACAGCCACCGGTAAACCACCATGACGATTGCTGCCCTACTCTTCAACCCAGCCACTCTCGGCTTGGTTTGAGGAATCCATATGTCCCGCTTGATCAAACAACTGACCCTGTGCGCGGCCCTCTGCCTCGCTTTCGGGTCGACCGCTTATGCGGCCCCGCAAGACACCCCTGCGCAAGGCACGAATGGCCCCTGGCATGGACAGGGCGGTCCCTGGCATCGAGGCCATGGCCCGCATGACCCCTGGCAGATCGTGTTCGAACTCCATGACGAACTGAAATTGACCCCGGCTCAGGAACAGCAACTGCAAGCCCACAAGGCTCAAAGCCAGGCAGAGCACGAGCAGCAGCGCGCGGCCTTCGAGCAGGCTCGCGGCCAGGTCAAGGCTCTGATGCAGGCTCCGGTGCTGGATCTGCGCGCTCTCAGCGCCGTGCGCACACAGATGGAAGAGCAAGCACACAAGGCTCACCAGCAGAACGAGGAAGCCTTGCTCAATTTCTACGATACGCTGAACACCGACCAGAAGACACTGATCAGTACCTTCATCAAGGTGCACTGGAAAGAGATGGAAGCCCATCACGACAAAATGGCGCCACACTGGCATAAAAAGCCGGAGGGCGCGGCTTCGCAGCCGCAATAACGCGCGCGGCGGATGGATGAAAGCCGGTGCTTGGGCCCACGGTCCGAGCACCGGCTTTGTTGTAGGCGATTAAAGAATAAACGTCCGTGCCTAGACGCAGGATAGCGGGTACACCAGGCTGCCGTGTATAGCTAGAGGATAGAGCCCTCACGAAAGCCGGGCCGGCCACGATGGATCAGACTCGACCCATCGAGGCCGACATACAGTCCGGTAGCAAACTGCCTACCGGCTAGCCCGAGCAAGGCGTTCAAAATAGATCAAACACGAGTACCTCGGCGTCCTCGCCTCCGCTCAGCTGCAGCAAATCGATCGCTTCCAGCTTGGCCGCGTCGCCGGCGCGCAGCTGCTCGCCATTGACATTCAAGGTACCGCGCGCCAAATGCAGGTAGATCTGATGGCCGGGCGCCACCACATAATCGACCTGCTCAGCGCCATCGATCAGACCCGCCAGCAAAGTCGCGTCGGACTGGATCTTGACTGCGCCATCCCGTCCATCGGGCGCTGCGACCACCCTCAACTGACCACGCCGATCGGCCGGTGAGAAATGCTTCTCTTCGTAGTCAGGCGCAATCCCCGTGACGTTGGGCATCAGCCAGATCTGCAGCAAATGCAAAGGCTGAGTCGCCGATGCATTGAACTCGCTGTGGCGGATACCGGTGCCTGCACTCATGCGCTGCACATCGCCCGGGCCGATGGTCGAGCCGTTACCTATGCTATCGCGGTGCGCCAGCGCGCCATCCAGCACATAGGTCACGATCTCCATATCACGGTGCGGATGGGCCGGGAACCCCTGGCCGGCTGCGATACGATCTTCGTTGATCACTCGCAGCGCACCGAAATGCATATGAGCCGGATCGTAGTAATCGGCAAACGAAAAACTATGATAGCTATCGAGCCAGCCGTGGTTGGCATGACCCCGTTCTTCCGAGCGGCGAATGGTCAACATGATGAACTCCAGGTCGTAACGATTAAAGGAAACACTAGGCATCACTGTATAAAGTCCGCTGTTGCAACACAATCCGCACCACTGCAACCGTTTGTCCCACAAATCAACGTAATCGCCACGCGACGCCACCACCCGGATCGTGTTTAGATGGCAGCCCGAAGATTTCGGGTAAAATTCGCCCCGATTTTGAAATAGGCAGGCTGAGGCGGGAAACACCGTCGCGGTGCGAGTCTCCGACACGTTTCTCCCGTTCTTATATTTTTGGCGTTGTTATGCTCGTGGCCTGCGTGCGGTTCACGCTGGAACTGGGCCTCGCCCGGGCGCGACAGCCCGGCGCCAAACCAGCCTTCCTGGACAGTCGAGGATAGATCATGGATTTGCAAGGCTACGGCCCCGTCTTGTGGGCCGGCACTTGGCAGACAATACAACTGGCGCTGCTGTCGCTGCTGGTCTCGTTCGTGCTCGGTCTGCTCGGGGCCGGCGCCAAACTGTCGCGCAACCGGACCCTGTCCTGGATCGCCACGCTGTACACGACCTTGATACGCGGCGTGCCCGATCTGGTGCTGATGCTGATGCTGTTCTACGGCATGCAGATCGGCTTGAATGACCTGACCGATAGCCTGAACCTCGATGACATCAATATCGACCCCTTCGTGGCCGGCGTCTTGACCATCGGTTTCATCTACGGCGCTTACTTCACGGAAACCTTCCGCGGCGCCTTCCTGTCTGTGCCGCGTGGTCAGATCGAGGCCAGTACTGCGTTTGGCATGAGCCCGGCGCAAATATTCCGGCGCATTCTGTTCCCGCAAATGATGCGTTTTGCCTTGCCGGGTATCGGCAATAATTGGCAGGTGCTGGTGAAGGCGACCGCATTGGTCTCCATCATCGGCCTTGCGGACGTGGTGAAAGCCGCCGAAGATGCCGGCAAAGGCACTTTGCGACTGTTCCTGTTCACCATGATTGCAGCCGGCATCTATCTCGCGATCACCACGCTGTCCAATCTGGTACTCCTCTGGTTGGAGCGTCGCTATTCGACCGGCGTACGGCAGGCCGAACTATGATTTCCATTCTGCACGACTACTGGCGCGCGTTTCTCTACAGCGACGGCTATCACTACACCGGGGTGGTCATCACCCTGTGGCTGCTGGCCGTATCGATAGGGCTGGGTTTTTGCCTGTCGATACCGCTGGCGGTCGCACGCGTCTCGCCTCGACGCTATATTTCCGGACCGGTCTGGCTGTACACCTACGTGTTTCGCGGCACCCCCTTATATGTGCAGTTGCTGATCTGCTATTCCGGCATCTACAGCCTGCAGGTGGTGCATGGCCAGCCGCTCCTGAATGCCTTCTTCCGCGAGGGCATGAATTGCACCTTGTTGGCTTTTACCCTGAATACCTGCGCCTACACCACCGAGATTTTCGCGGGCTCGATCAAAGCGACCGCTTATGGCGAAATCGAAGCGGCACGCGCTTTTGGCATGTCGCGCTGGACCCAGTATCGACGCATCATTCTGCCTTCCGCCTTGCGCCGCGCGCTGCCGTACTACTCGAATGAAGTGATCCTGATGCTGCATGCGACCACGGTCGCCTTTACCGCAACCGTACCGGACATCCTCAAGATCGCCCGAGACGCGAACTCGGCCACCTATATGTCGTTTCAGTCTTTCGGTATTGCCGCGCTGCTCTATCTGGCCATCTCTTTTGCCCTGGTCGCCCTGTTCCGCCAAGCCGAACGGCGCTGGCTGGCCTATCTGCAGCCGCAACAGCCGGCCGCGCACTGACCCTATCCGTTTAGGCCATGAATACACCTATGTACAAACTGCTGATCGACGACCTGCACAAGCAATACGGCGAACACAAGGTTCTGCAAGGCGTGTCGCTGAAGGCGCGGGCCGGCGACGTGATCAGCATCATCGGCTCGTCCGGCTCCGGCAAAAGCACCTTTCTGCGCTGCATCAATTTCCTCGAACAGCCCAACGCCGGCCGCATCTATCTGGATGGGGAAGAAATCCGCACCGCCCCCGATCGCCAAGGCGCGCTCAGGGTAGTCGATGCCAAGCAGTTGCAACGCATGCGTACGCGCTTGTCCATGGTGTTCCAGCATTTCAATCTGTGGGCCCATCTGAATGTGCTGGAAAACATCACCGAGGCGCCGCGCCACGTGCTCGGCCTGACACGCGCCGAGGCTGAGGAACGCGCCCGCGTGTATCTGGAAAAGGTCGGCCTGGGCCCCAGCGTGGAAAAAAAGTACCCCGCGCATCTTTCGGGGGGGCAGCAGCAACGCGTGGCGATCGCCCGGGCCCTGGCCATGCACCCGGACGTGATGTTATTCGATGAGCCGACCTCAGCGCTCGACCCGGAACTGGTGGGCGAAGTGCTGAAGGTGATGCAAACCCTGGCCGAAGAAGGCCGCACCATGATAGTCGTGACCCACGAGATGGGGTTCGCGCGCAATGTGTCGAACCATGTGATGTTCCTGCATCAGGGACTGGTCGAAGAACAAGGCAGTCCGGATGAAGTGTTTACCCAAACGCGCAGTGAGCGTCTCAAGCGCTTTCTCTCCGGCAGCCTGAAGTAAGTACCGCAGCCGCGCCGGGCCGTTGCACCGTTGCAGCGCGCGGCCCGGGCTCGCTGGCAGCCGTCTCCTGTCCAAGCAAGACCCCACCTCGCCTAAAACCACTTTAAATCCAGTCCGGGCCCGCCTAATACCAGTTTAAGCGGGCCACATGCCCTTCCCGCCCGATTTTTGCCCCGCATTCCGGCCCGGCTTCGACTCTCTCGAATAGCCGCGCGGCCCCACTGCGCAAGGCGCTCCGGACAGAGACCGGGAACCATCGCCGACGGCACCCCCGGTCTGTGAATTTTTCGATAGGACTAGACGGACTTGTCTTACACCCAAACACGACTAATTTCACTTACTGACAAACCCTAGTCATACAACAGAGATTTTGATTCGCCGATGTATTTTTGCTAAATTAGTAACCAAAGTACTAAAACGAACTTTTTAAAAAGTAGTTTTACTTCAAAGCGCAGGCTAATCACGGTAAATAGCCGTGTCCGGCCACCCGATGCGAGGGTAAACCGCCAAGCAAAGGGACGATTTCAAGCGGTAATCGTAGCGTTTAGAAGCGGCCTGTTTGTTGCAATTTTTCTCACAACGCTCGCGCTGCTGTGCGGATTGCTTGAAGCAGGTACTAGAAGTACTGGGTGATTTAATCAAAACACATTGGAGACAACGATGAAGAAGACTTTGCTGGCTGCAGCACTGATGGGTGTGGGCGTAAGCGCAATGGCGCAGAGCAGCGTGACCCTCTACGGTCGTT
>Ga0116226_10005510_pt1 | contig 11305 bp, 8 predicted proteins | sample S1TSphfallax_FD_89692 | JGI IMG/M metagenome (GOLD analysis project Ga0116226, IMG submission 89692) | Host-associated microbial communities from peat moss isolated from Minnesota, USA - S1T2_Fa - Sphagnum fallax MG | ecosystem: Host-associated > Plants > Peat moss > Unclassified | place: USA... | reverse complement strand
TGGGCACACGCGACCGCGCCTTATGCGCGAATCGTCCTGGTCGAAACCCCCTCTGCTACGCTCGGGAATTTCGTCGCAGCGGCGCAGCTCATCAATTCCATGGGACCCGGTGTGGTGTCCATGAGCTTTGGCGCGGCGGAGGGCGGCTATACCAGTACGTACGACCCGAACTTCGTCGCGCCCAACATGACCTATGTGGCGGCGACCGGTGATGCGGGCGAAGAGGTCAACTGGCCGGCGGTATCCACGCATGTGCTCGCCGTGAGTGGCACGAGCCTCACCTACTCGGGGACGGGCGCACGCAGTGAGACCGTCTGGTCGGGCACGGGCGGCGGCGTCAGCGTTTATACACCCACACCCTCCTACCAGACCCTGATGGTCCCTGGGTTTGCCGTGGGCAAATTCCGCGCAGTGTCGGACGTCACCTTCAACGCGAATCCCAACACCGGGCAATACCTCGCCGTCATGCCGCAAGGCTCTACGGCGGTTGGCTGGTACAGCGCCGGCGGAACCAGCCTGGCCACTCCGCAGTGGGCGGGCATCATCGCGATCGCCAATGCCCTGCGGGCGCAGACTTCGCTGGCGCCGATTGGCGCTCTCCAACCGACGCTCTATGGTCTCGCGACCCAGTCGCGAAGCTATGCGAGCAGCTTCCTCGACGTGACCACGGGCAGTGACGGCGCATGTGCGACCTGCTATGCCGAAACCGGTTACGATCTGCCTTCGGGCTTAGGTTCGCCCAACGCCGCGAGTTTGCTTCCCGCGTTGACCGGCGTGCCTGCGGCGACGGCCCCGGTCGTGTCGTCCGCAACGGTCACCGGCAAGGCGGGCGTCGCTCTGTCATTCACGCTCAGTGCGACCGATAGCCACCCCCTCACGTACAGCCTGGCCGGAGCCCCTGCAGGCTTGAGTGTGAATTCGAGCACCGGGGTGGTCTCCTGGAGCTCGCCGACTTCGGGTAACTACAGTGTCACTGCGACCGCGCTCGACGCCACCACCGGCCTCTCGGGGCAGGCGACGATCAGCATCGCGATCGTGGCGCCGCAGCCGCCGACGCTCTCCGGCGGTGCGGTCTCCGGCATCGCGCAGACGGCGTTGACCTTCACTGCGCAAGCCACGGACGTCAACGCGGTGACCTACAGTCTGTCCGGCGCACCGTCGGGCATGACCGTGAGCACGGCCGGAGTGGTGACGTGGGCGGCGCCGCTTGCGGGTACCTATGCGGTCACCGTGCTTGCGAAAGATGCCACCACGGGCCTCTCCGGCCAGGGCCTTTACACGGTCACGATTGCGCCGCAGAAGGCGCCGACCGTCGCGGCCGCCAGTACGTCCGGTACGGCGGGACAGCCGCTGTCTTTTGCGGTCAATGTCACGTGGTCGAACCCGCTGACTTACAGCTTGAGCGGGGCGCCGACGGGCATGTCGATTGCCAGCGGCACGGGACTCGTCACCTGGACTTCACCCGTCGTCGGCACCTACTCGATTACAGTCGCCGCCAAGGACACCAAGACGGGCCTCACGGGGACGGGACTCTACACCGTCACCATCAATGCCGCAGGGCCGGTCATTCAGGCGGCAAGCCTATCCGGCGTGGCGGGCAAAGCGCTGACCGGTTCGATCGGCATTACGGATAATTCCTCAACGGCGCTGTCCGTCTCGATCAGCGGCATCCCTCAGGGCATGAACGTCTCGGCCGCTGGCGGGAAGCTCGTGCTCACCTGGGCATCGCCGGTGACGGGGACATACTCCGTGCAGGTGGTGGCGGTGGACACCAAGAACCTCACGTGCAGAGCCATCATCCCGGTGGTGATCACCGCGCACTAACCGTCGCTGCCGCCGGTCGGCTCGACGGGTTGGTGAACAACGCGGGTATTCTGTCAGGCGGCCAGCGCCAAGAGGGCGAGCAGCAGTACGTTGGCGCCCGCTTCGAGGTCCCGTGGCGTCGCGCTCTCCGCCTCATTATGACTCAGGCCTCCCGCACACGGTACGAATATCATCGCCGTGGGCGCCACGTCACTCACGTTGCAGGAGTCGTGGCCCGCGCCGCTCACCATCTCCATCGCCTCGTATCCGAGGGCCCGCACTGCGTCGCGCACGGCGCTGATGCAGGTGCGGTCGAAGCTCACGCCCGGCGCCTCCCAGAGGCAGCGGGTACCGCCCTCGAGTCCGTGCTTCTGCAGCGTGTTGGTGACCAAGTCGCGAAGTCCTGCTGTGAGCGCGGCGTAGTGGTCGGCCTCGGGATGGCGGAGGTCGACGGTGAAACGCAGCAGACCCGGTACCGTGTTGGCCGATCCGGGCCGTGTTTCGATGAACCCAATGGTGAGGCGCGCCTCCGGACCGTGCTCTGCCGTCATGCCATAGAGCGCCGGCAAGAGGTCGGCCAGTGCTCGCACCGGATCCTTGCGCGCATCCATGGGTGTGGGGCCGGCATGAGCCTCACGGCCGTGCACCAGCACTTCATGCCGGCTCATGTGCTGAACACCGGTCACCACGCCGATGGTCTTGGATTGCTGTTCGAGGATCGGTCCCTGTTCGATGTGCGCCTCGAGCGCGGCCTTGACGGCTGATCGGGGGACCATGTCGGCCGGGAATCCGAGGCGCTCGAGTTCCGCATCGACGCTGATGCCGTCGCGGTCGGTCAATCGCCGCGCCGCGGCGAGCGGGAGCTTTCCCGCCCAGACCGACGACCCCATCATGGCATGCGGGAACCGGCTGCCTTCCTCGTTGCACCACACGCAGACCTCAAGCGGATGGCGTGTCCGCAAACCGCGATCATTCAGCGACTCGATCACCTCGAGCCCGGCCAGGACACCGTAGACGCCATCGAATTTTCCGCCGGTGGGCTGGGTGTCGAGGTGGCTACCGGTCATGACTACGGGAAGCGAGTCGTCGGATCCGGCACGCCTTGCGAATACATTGCCGACGGCGTCCTCGCGTATTTCGCAACCCGCCTCGAGCGCCCAGCCTTTGAACAGCATCCGCCCCGCCATGTCGAGGTCCCCGAGCGCCTGCCGGCTGCAGCCTCCCGCCGCGGTGGCGCCGACCTTGGCCATCGCCATGAGCCGGGACCACAGTCGATCGCCGTTTACCTTGAGAAACTCGCTTGCTTCGGACATGGTGACAATCTTAGGGCCATTGCAAGCAGGCGGGTACCTATGTAGAGTTACTACCATGGGTGAGCATCAGATGCCGGATCCTACGCGATGTAGCAGCCCGCACTCAGTGCTGCATTTTCATGATCTCGTCCATGGGCAGCATATTGTGGTTAAGATTGGCCATGATCCACAGGGACCCGGCGATGATGAGGAACACGATCAATATGCCGAAGGCCAGCGCGAGCACATTATTGGTGCTGTCGGGGCCGGACGTCACGTGCAGGAAAAACACGAGATGTACTCCCAATCTGCGCGATCGCGAGCACGATCAGCGCGGTCGGGATGCTGGGCGGCCAGAATAGACCACCCCGGGTGATGTAGAACGATATGAAGGTCAGACCGCTCGCGAGCACGAGGCCGATGACATAGCCCCCAATGCCGGCTTCGCTTTCCCGCTCGGGAGCATCGCCCGGAGCGACCTGTGCCACGTGTTGCGTCCGAGCTGATTCAGTCATGGCGCGAGTCCTATCAGATAGACGACGGTAAAGAGCGCCACCCAGATGATGTCGAGGGCGTGCCAAAACAAGGTGAAACACAGGATGCGGCGCAAAATGTCGTCGCGAAACCCCTTCGCATAGACCTGTGCCATCATCGTCATGAGCCAGAGCAAGCCGATCGACACGTGGATGCCGTGACAGCCGACGAGGGCGAAAAATGCGCTCAAGAATGCGCTGCGCGTGGGACCCGCATTTTGCGTCACCATGGAGAGGAATTCCGCACCTTCGAGCGACAGAAAGGTGGCACCGAGAGCGAGAGTGGCCGCCATTGCCACATAGAAGAGCGTGGTCGCCTTTTTATCAGACGCGATGAATGCCAACCCGCAGGTGAAGCTCGAGGCGAGCAGGCAGGCGGTCTCGATGGCCACCCGATCGAGATCAAACAACTGCCGTCCATCCGGACCGCCTGCGGTCGCATGCACGAGCACCGCGTAACTGGCAAAAAAGCAGGCGAACATGACAATGTCGCTCAAGAGGAAAATCCAGAAGCCGTAGCCGGCGGCAAGACGCTTCGCCTCGCGGGAGCCGGGAATGGCGATGACGGCGGCGTTCATGCCGCAAGCCTTGGGTTCGAAGCGCGGTCCCGCGCCGCTCGATCCACGCCATCCCGCTGCGACAATTCCTCCGCGCTCAATTCATCCTCCACCTGGTCACGCCACGCAAAAACCACGAACGTCGCCAACGCGCCGACGACCCCGAGAGCGGCAAGCCACCAGATATGCCATATCAGCGCAAAGCCCATGAGCGTCGCAAAGAAGGCGCACGTGATCCCGGTCGCGCTGTTGCGCGGAACTTCGACGGCCACATAGCTTGGCATCGAGCGTGCCGTACGGTCTTCGATCGACTGCTGTTTCCGGACCCAATGGGCATCCAGGGCGGTGACTTCCGGGAGCACGGCAAAATTGTAGGAGGGTGGCGGCGACGAGGTTGACCACTCCAGCGTCCGTGCGTCCCACGGATCGCCGCTCAAATCAGCGAGCGCCTCGCGATGTCGGATGCTGTAGACCAGCTGCGCGATCAGAAAAGCGGTGCCGATCGCGATAAGCCCCGCTCCCGCCGCCGCGGCAATCAGCCAGGGCTGCCAGGCCGGAACATCGTACTCCTGCATTCGCCGCGTCATCCCCAAGAAACCGAGTACGTACAGCGGCATGAACGCGAGATAGAAGCCGCTGGTCCAAAACCAGAATGCCGCTTTGCCAAGCCCTTCATGCAGACGAAAGCCGAAGGCTTTGGGGAACCAATAGGTGTAACCGGCGAACAACGCGAAGACCACGCCGCCGATGATGACGTTGTGGAAATGGGCAATGAGGAACAGGCTGTTGTGCAGCAGGAAGTCCACCGGCGGTAGCGCCAGCAAGACCCCGGTCATCCCGCCAAGGACGAAGGTCACCATGAAGCCGATTGCCCAGAGGATGGGTACGTTATAGCGGACACGGCCGCCGTAGATCGTAAAGAGCCAGTTGAACACTTTGACGCCCGTGGGCACCGCAATGACGGTCGACAAGATGCCGAACACCGCATTCACGTTCGCCCCCGCCCCCATGGTGAAGAAGTGATGCAGCCAGACGCTGAACGCCAGCACACAGATGCCCATCGTCGCGGCAACCATCGACCGATAACCGAAGAGCGCCTTGCGGGAAAAGGTGGCAATGACTTCAGAAAAAATGCCGAACGCCGGCAGGATCAGAATATAAACCTCTGGGTGGCCCCACGCCCAAATGAGGTTCATGAACATCATCACGTTACCGCCCGCCTCGTTGGTGAAGAAGTGGAAGCCGAGATAACGGTCGAGGATCAACATGGCGAGCGTGGCGGTCAGCACCGGGAAGGCCGCCACGATGAGGAGATTCGAGGCCAGCGCGGTCCAGCAGAACATGGGCATCCGCATGAGATCCATCCCCGGGGCTCGACCCTTCAGAATGGTGGTCACGAAATTGACGCCGCTGAGCAAAGCGCCGACGCCGGAGATCTGCAGTGCCCAGAGATAGTAGTCGACGCCGACGCCCGGCGAATAAGCCAACTCAGAGAGGGGCGGATAGGGAATCCAGCCCGTCCGTGCGAATTCACCGAGGAACAATGAAATATTGACGAGCAGTGCGCCGGTCGCGGTGAGCCAGAAACTGACCGAGTTCAGGGTCGGAAACGCCACGTCGCGTGCGCCGATCTGCAGGGGTAGGACAAAATTTGTCAAGCCGATCACGAAAGGCATCGCAACGAAGAAGATCATGATCGTGCCATGCGAGGAGAAGATCTGGTTGTAATGCTCGGGGGGCAGAAAGCCCGGCGCATTCAATGCGATTGCCTGCTGCGCGCGCATCATGGCGGCATCGATGAACCCGCGTAACAACATCACCAGCGCGAGCACCACATACATCACGCCCACACGCTTGTGGTCCACACTCGTGATCCATTCCCGCCACACATACGGAAAATGACCTTTGAGCACGACCCAGGCCAGCACGCCGATGATGACCACCGCCACCGCGGCCGACGCAAAGATCGGCAGGGGCGAGCCGAAGGGAATGGCCGCCCAGGTGAGCTTCCCCCAAAAAAGGTCAGCGGGCTGCATCGTCGCCCCCGATCCGTGGCGAGACGCCCGAAAGGCGGGTGGGCTCGGGCCCGAGACCCGGCGGCAGGGTCTGCATCACGATGTCCCCGAACAGTCCTGCGGCAGCCGCTCTGAAGGTGAAGGGCGCCACATTCAGGCTTTGTCGACTCAACTCCTGGTAGCTCGCCGCATCCAGGGTCGGCCCCCGCTCGCGGGCGCGCGCCACCCACGCAGCGAAGTCTGCCATCGAAACCGCCGAGAGGGTGAAATGCATGCCGGCGAACCCGTCGCCGTTGAAGTGTGACGACATGCCGCGAAAAACGCCGGGTCGATCGGCCATGAGATTGAGCTGCGTGGTCATGCCGTTCATCGTATAAATCATGCTCCCCAACTGCGGCACAAAAAACGCGCTGAGCACGCTCGCCGACGTCAATTTGAAATGGACCGGCGTGCCTGCCGGCACGACCAGCTCGTTCACACTCGCGATCCCGAGATTCGGATACACAAACAGCCATTTCCAGTCGAGCGACACGACTTCCACTTCAAGTGGAGCACTGGAAGACTTGATCGGCGATGCCGGGTCGAACTCATGGCTACCAATCCAGCTGACTCCGCCCAGCAGTAGAATCACCATCAGGGGAATCGACCACACCACCAGTTCAATGCGTCCGGAGTAAGTGAAATCCGGGCGATACGTGGCGCGCGGATTCGAGGCGCGGAACCACCATGCAAACCCGATGATGGCGAGTAGTGTCGGGATGACGATTGCCAGCATGACCAATGACGCATCGATGAGGATCGCCATCTCACCCGCGCTGACCGGTCCTTGGGGTTCGAGCAGTCCAGCATTTAGGTTATCCATGGATCTCGGAGAGTGTTCCCGGACCACCCTCCCGGTCTGTTCGCTACCGTACGCACCGGCTGGCATTGACCGGTCGAGGGCATTACGATGCAAGCCATGCCGTACACACCCATTCTGGCCACGCTCGGCTATGTGCTCTCGCCGGACGGTCGGCGTGTCCTCATGATTCATCGCAATGTCCGGCTTCACGACCACCATGTCGGCAAATACAATGGCCTCGGAGGCAAGCTGGAAGCCAACGAGGACGCCCTGGCAGGCATGCGTCGTGAAATTCGCGAGGAGGCGGGGATCGAATGCCTCGAACTGCGCTTACGCGGCACGATGAACTGGCCGGGGTTCGGTGCCAACGGGGAGGATTGGTTCGTCTTTTTATTCCTCGTGACCGAGTACAGCGGGCTGCCGCTCGAGCGCAATCCGGAGGGCACTCTCGAATGGATCGACAGGGACAAGATCCAAGCCTTGAGCCTGTGGGACGGTGATCGTGAGTTTTTGCCGCTGGTCTTCGATGCCGACCCACGTCCCTTTCACGGTGTCATGCCGTATCGCGACGGGCGCATGTTGAGCTGGGATTACAGCCGAGTCTAGCCCGTCGGGGAATCCCTCATCGTTGGCTTCAACGTGAGCTCGACGTGAGCTCTATACGGCGCGTCGGATACCCCTATAATAAAATGCTGAACGAGCCGCCGTGACGGCAGCGGAACCAACTCAACGTACGAAGACGAACGAGGTTATCCGTGGGCGACCTACTTAGCTGGTTGTTTTCCTCCGATGGCTTCATGCCGCACGGCCACTGCTATCTATGGCAACCGAGCACTCTGTGGCTCAATGTCGGATCCGACGTGCTGATCGCGCTCGCCTACGTCTGCATCCCGTTCGCCATCTACTATTTCGTTCGACAGCGAAAATCGACGATCACCTACCCGGGGATCGCGCTCATGTTTGCAGCGTTCATTTTTCTCTGCGGTGCCACTCACGTCCTCGAGGTGTGGACGGTATGGGATCCGGTGTATCGAATTGCCGGTGCCTTGAAGATGCTGACGGGCATCGTCTCCTTTCTCACGCTCGTCGCCGTCATCAGGATCATGCCGCAGGCCATTCTGTTGAAGACGCCGGGGGAAATGAAAATTGAGGTTGAGGCGCGGACTGCCGAACTCGTCCTCGCCAACGCGCGCTTGATCGCCGAGATCGCGGCGCGCGATGCCGCCGAGCGGCAACTCAAGGATGCGGAGCGCAAGCGTGCGCAGTCGGATATTTTGCTGCGTACCATCGTCGACTCCGCGCCGGGCTTGATCTACGCAAAGGATCGCGAAGGCCGATTACTCCTGGCAAACCCTCCCACACTAGCCCTGATAGGGCGGCGCTGGGAGGAGGTCGCGGGACTCACAGACGCTGAGTTTATTGAGGATCAACAACAGGCGGCCGCGCTGATGCGCAACGATCAGCGGTTGATGGCTGAGGGAGTCGGCGAGGAGATCGAGGAGGTGGTGGGCACGGAGGCCGGGGAAACGCGAGCATGGGTCTCCATCAAGGCGCCGCTGCGCAATGACGAGGCGAAAGTGGTCGGCCTCGTGGGTGTGTCGCTCGAGATCACCGAACGCAAACGCCTCGAGCAATCACTCAAGGAAGCCTACGAGGATCTGCGACGCACCCATCAAGCGATCGTCCGACATGAAAAATTGCGCGTGCTCGGACAACTCGCGAGCGGTCTGGCTCACGACATCAACAACGCCTTGTCGCCGGCGGCGCTGTACGTGGCCATTTTACAGCGAGACGCCCGTCAGAGCGAGGCCGCGCTCGGTTACCTCTCGATCGTTCAGCGTGCCATCGAGGGAGTCGCTCAGACGGTGACCCGGATGAAGGAGACCAGCACCGAATTTGGGCCGCACGCGCAAATTCGCCGCGTCGACCTCAATCAACTCATTCGCGCGGTGATCGCGCTCACCCGCGCCAAATGGAGCGCCGCGCCGCACGAAGCACGGCCGGTGATCCACGAAAATCTCGAACTCGCCCAAGGGCTGCCCGCCGTCATGGGTGAAGAAGGCGACCTGCGCGACGCTCTCATCAATCTGGTCCTCAACGCGACCGACGCCATGCCGGCCGGCGGGACACTGACGGTGAGGTCGCGATCACGCAAGGACGGCCGCGTGCAAATCGAGGTCAGCGATACGGGAACCGGCATGGACGAGGCGACGAAACGGCGCTGCCTCGAGCTCTACTTCACGACCAAGGGGGCGCAAGGTTCCGGATTGGGTCTCCCGATGGTCTATGGCACGGTCGAGCGCCACGGCGGCGAACTCGAGATCGTCAGCGAGGTCGGCAAGGGCACCACCGTGCAACTGCGATTCGCGGCGGTCGACACGCCGACTGCGGCGGACGTGGTCCGCGAATCACCCGGCCCGGCGGCCGGACACCGCGTCCTCGTGATCGACGACGACCCGGTCGTCGTCGAGTCGCTGCGTACGACCTTGGAATTGGAAGGGCATTCCACCGCGGTTGCGGACGGCGGACAGGCGGGCATCGATGCTTACGAAGCCGGCCTTGCCCAGGGTCGGCCGTTCTCCGTCGTGATCACGGACCTCGGCATGCCGGCGGTCGACGGACGGCGGGTGGCGGCTGCCGTCAAGGCGCTGAGCACGTCGACTTTGGTCATCCTGTTGACGGGTTGGGGACATGAGGTACAAGGCACCGGAAGTGTGCCCGCCTACATCGACTGCGTGATGTCCAAACCTCCACGGCTGGCTGAGCTGTGCGCAATACTCAGGAGTGCCGTGCCGGGGCCTGGTGGATCTACACGACTCGCCAGTCGCATGGACCTGTGAAACATCGCAAGAAATTGCGAGGATTTTCTTGTTCACAGGCCATGTCCACTGAAATCCGGACACTGTATGATTGGAAAGAGGGACTGGACCTCTTCAACGACTCCTCAACGGGATTTTTTTTATGAACAAACTCACTGCCGCATTCGTGATCGTAGGGATGTTCGTGCTGGGCACGAGCTCCGTATTTGCCCAACCACCGCATCATCCCCATCATCGGCATCATCACCATCACAAGCATCATCCGAAACACTGAGTGAGCCGGTAGCCGGTGACGTCCGGCGCTCGGAGAGACCGGCCTCGGTAGGCGACGGTATCATGAGCCCATCGGCGCAAATTTTGTTGGACCCGGACAACCGGGTCACGTGCCCCCACTGCAAACATGAGTTTGCGGTGAGCGACGGATTTGCGAAGCGGGCCTTGGAACAAGTCGAGGAGGCGAGCCTGGATGCGCTCGCCAAGTTGCGTGAGGAAGAACGCGCCAACGCCGATCGACACGCCCAGGCCATGACCCGGGAACGTGACGCGGCGCACGCCAAGGCCCTTGCGGAGGTGCGCGCGCTGACCGCACAGGCGTTCACGCCGCAGATCGATGCGCTCAAAGAACAATTGAGTGCCAGCAACGCAAAGCTTGCGGCCCTCGATCAACGCGAGGCGGCCTTGGTATCGCGCGAGCGCACGATGGAATCGCGCATCGCCGAAGCCGCCGCTGCACGCGCCGCGGAACTCGTGGCCAGCGAGCGGCTCTCCTATGAGAAGCGCTTCGCCGATCAAAATGAGCGGCTCAAAGTGCTGCAAGCGGAACAATTCACACTCCGGGAGGAACAGCAGAAGCTGCAGGACGAGAAGGCCGCCATGGCTTTCGAGGTGCAGCGACAAGTCGCCGCAAAGTCCGCAGAAAGGGAGGAATTCGTGCGGGCGCAGGAGCGCGAGCGCGCACAACTCGATAAAGCCGAGCTGCAGAAGAAACTGGACGACGCCGGAGAGCAGTTGGCCGCCGCGAAGCGCAAAATGGAGCAAGGTTCGCAGCAGCTGCAGGGCGAAGTCCTGGAACTCGCCATCGAGGAGAGCATCCGACGCGCCTTCCCCTTCGACACCATCGAGGAAGTCAAGAAGGGCCAACGTGGCGGAGATGTGCTGCACCATGTGGTCACCCGGACCGGACAAACCGCCGGCGTCATCTTATGGGAGACCAAGCGCGCCAAGGACTGGAGCGCGCAATGGATACCGAAGCTCAAGGAGGACATGCGCGCCGCCGGCGCGGCGGTGGGCATTCTGGTCACGACCCCCGGTGCGGTACCGAAGGAGTGGCCAACGGCGGCCTATTTCGCGCTTCACGAAGACATCTGGGTCACCCACCCCAACTGCGCGGTCAGCGTCGCCGAGATGCTTCGTGTCGGCTTGCTCGATCTGCATCGCCAACGCGC
>Ga0116226_10005509_pt1 | contig 11306 bp, 6 predicted proteins | sample S1TSphfallax_FD_89692 | JGI IMG/M metagenome (GOLD analysis project Ga0116226, IMG submission 89692) | Host-associated microbial communities from peat moss isolated from Minnesota, USA - S1T2_Fa - Sphagnum fallax MG | ecosystem: Host-associated > Plants > Peat moss > Unclassified | place: USA... | reverse complement strand
CCGGCGCGATGTGGGCGAGCGGGATGTAGCGCTGCTCGGTCTCGATGTCCACCATCACGGCATGGCGCTGGTTGAAGGTCCCGCGCTGCGAGTCCTGTCCGCTGAGCCGGACCGGGAAGCCCTCCGTGAGCAGCGACGCGTAGGCGACGAGTTCCGCCATGCCGTAGTCGAAGGGGCGCTTGCCGGCGGCCATCTCCAGCCGTTGCTCGAAGAGCTTCTTCACCTTGGCGTGGATGTGGAAGCCTGCGGGCGCGTTGGTGGTGAGCTTTACCATCTCGACGATGCGCTCCGGCGGAAGGCCGGTGATGACCTCGCAGGCGGGGTCGTAGTCGCCGCCCGAGAATGGCCCCCAGTAGTCGGGAAGCTGCGAGAGCCGCGGCTTGTGGTCGGCCTGGCTGGCGACCTTCTGGTCTTCGAGGAAATGGTTCTGGATGGCGACGACCTCGGCGGTAGGATCCACGCCGATCTGCTTGGCGTAGATATGGTAGAGCGTTGGGTGGTCTTTGATGATGGCGTAGCGGCGGGGCTGGGTGACGGTGGGGTCGTCTACCTCGGAGTGGCCGTGACGGCGATAGCCGACGAGGTCGATGACGATGTCGGAGCCGAAGCGGTGGCGGTACTCGGCGGCGATGGCGGCGACGCGGACGACGGCGTCGGGGTCTTCGGCGTTGACGTGGAAGATCGGAATGGGCAGGCGCTTGGCGAGGTCGGAGGCGTAGCGGGAGGCGTTCGACTCCTCGGGAAGCGCAGTGAACCCGAGCAGGTTGTTGACGATGACGTGGATGGTTCCGCCGACGTCGTAGCCGGGAAGGGCGGTCAGTACGAGGGTCTCGGCGAAGATGCCCTGGCCGGCGAAGGCGGCGTCGCCGTGGATGATCATGGGCAGCACCTTCGACCTGCCGTAAGTATTGTCGGCGGCGCGCACATCGAGACGCATCTGCTTGGCGCGAGTACGGCCGAGAGCGACGGGATCAACGGCCTCGAGGTGGCTGGGATTCGAGGCGAGGTGGAGGTCGATGGTGCGGCCCTCGGGCGAGGTGTAGGTTCCGGTGGCTCCGACGTGGTACTTCACGTCGCCGCCGCCGAGCACCGAACGCGGGTCCACATCCTCGAACTTGGCGAAGACCTCGGACGCGTTGCGTCCGACGGTGTTGGTCATGACGTTCAAGCGGCCGCGATGGCTCATCGCAAAGATGGACTTCTCCACGCCGAGCGCGGCGCTGGTCTCGAAGACCGCGTCGAGGAACGGAATGAGGACGGTGAGGCCTTCGAGCGAAAACCGCTTGGTGCCGAGATAGCGGGACTGGATGACCTGCTCGAAGAGCTCGGCACGGATGAGCTGGGTGAGGATATGGGGCTGGTTCTTTGGGGCAGGAGCCTGCTCCATCTGCGATTGCAGCCAGAGGCGGCGCTCGTTGCTGGGGATGTGCATGAACTCGGCGGCGATGGTGGAGCAGTAGTAGCCGCGGGCTTCGGTGGTGAACTCGCCCTCGGGCGGCGCGACGGGGAATGGCTCGGGCGGAAGGTACTGCCCGAGGGGGTCGAGCGAGGCCTGCGTGTGGCCCCAGGTGCGGAAGAGGTTGAAGACCTCTTCTCTCGCTTGGTTGCTATGGGGATCGGGCTGGGGTTCAGTTGCGATGGGGTCGATAGGGAGGGTCTGGGCGTTCGCGGGCATATGTTTCCTCTCTCGCGGGCGGTGCCGTGGAGGGGAGACACACGACGGCCCTGTAACAATGCTAGACCTTTCGGCGCGGGTCGCAGAAGGGGATTCCGATTATCGCGCAGGAAGGGGCGGGTTTGGTAACGGGAGACGCACCTTTTTGGGGCAGGCCGCGGAGATCGCTATAGTGAGTGGATGGCGGGAGCGCGGGTCGCGGTGAGGATGGCGGGGTGGGTCGCTCTCGCGTGCCTCGCGGCGCGGGCGGAGTGGGTCGGTCGCGCGCAGGATGCGGTGCCCGCAGTGGCGAAGCAGGAGCCGGCAGATCGGCCGCTGCCCGACATCGCCGCCCTGATGCACGAGGTGGAATCGCGCCAGCGCGAGGCGGAGAAGGTGGAGAAGGACTACATCTACCACTCAGTCGAGACGGGAGTGGAGCTCGACGGCCACGGCGCGGTGAAGAAGACCGAGGTGAACGAGTACGACGTCTTCTGGCTCGATGGCGTGCCGGTGCGGAAACTGGTGAAGAAGGACGGCAACGAGCTGAGCGCGGACGAGGCGCGGAAGGAGTCCGAGCGGATCGACAAAGAGGCGGCGAAGGCGAAGGAGCGGCGCGAGAAAGAGGACGCCAAGGGCAAAGAGACCGATCCTCAGGGGCATGACGAGATTACGGTCTCGCGGCTGCTGGAGTTGGGAGCGTTTACGAATCCGCGGCGTGTGCAGATGGATGGACGCGACACGATCGTCGTGGACTACACCGGCGACCCCAGGGCAAAGACGCACAACAGCTTCGAGAATGTGATCCGGGACATGGCTGGCACGATCTGGGTGGACGAGCAGGACAAGACCATCGCGAAGCTCGAGGGGCACTTCGTGGACAACTTCAAGATGGGCGGGGGGCTGCTGGTGAGCATCCGGAAGGGGACGAACTTCAAGCTGCAGCAGAAGCGCGTAAACGGGGAGGTCTGGCTTCCGGCGCGAGTAGAAGGGCACGGCGAGGCGAGGGTTTTTCTTTTCTTCAAGTTCAATGGGAGCCTGTCGGTGTTGGACTCGGACTACCGGAAGTTCAAGACGAGTTCGACGATTGTATCGGTGGGTACGGCGGCGGTCGAGACACCGAAGTGAAAAGGCCGGTGCGCCGCGCCAAGGGGACGAAGGGCCTTGTGAATGGACGAGGATGCAGACGAGGCTAAAGTGCCTGGATGTAGAGGTTTATGAGAATAAAAACGCACATTTCTTTTGGGAATGACAGACAAAGCGGACGCTCGATGGACAAATAAAGTGGTCCTTCGATGGACGAGCAGCGTGGTGCCCCCCAAATGACACGTCGAGTGGAGGCTACTTCTTTTTCTTCGTCTCTTTCTTGTTCACGTCGGTGTCGCGGTCGCCGACCATGTGGAGGCGCATGAAGTTGGTGGCACCGGAGAGGGTGCGGGTTCCGGCGACGATGCCGACGACCTGGCGGGGCCGGACGTAGCCGCCCTCCTGGAGGATGAGCTCCGCCATGCCGACGAGTTTGTCGGTGTCGCGGAAGCGGGCGCAGCGGATGGGGTAGGTCCCCCAGAGGAGCATGGAGCGGTTGATGACGGCTGGGTGGGGCGACAGGGCATAGATTGGCGGCTCTGGACGGTACTTTGAGAGCAGCCGGGCGGTGGCGCCGGTCTCGGTGAAGATGGCGATGGCGCCGACGTCGAGGTCGTCTGCGGCGTGGGCCATGCACTCGCAGATGGTCTCGGCGACGGAGAGGTGGGTTGGCTTGATGCGCGGATGCTTGGAGAGCGGATCGGTGCGCATCTGGTACTCGGTCTCAGTGACGATGCGTGCCATCATGGCGACGGATTGGACGGGATACTTGCCGGCGGCGGACTCGGCGGAGAGCATGACGGCGTCGGAGCCGTCGTAGATGGCGTTGGCGACGTCGGAGGCTTCGGCGCGGGTGGGCCGCGGGTTGTCGATCATGGATTCGAGCATCTGCGTGGCGGTGATGACGGGTTTGCGGTACTCGGCGGCGCGGCGGATGATGTGCTTCTGGATGGCGGGGACTTTTTCGGGGGGGACTTCGACGCCGAGGTCGCCGCGGGCGACCATGATGCAGTCGGCGACTTCGAGGATGGAGTCGAGGTGCTCGATGGCCTGGGGCTTTTCGAGCTTGGCGATGATCCATGCGTCGCTCTTGAGGGCGGCGAGGCGGCGCTTGACGTGGCGGACGTCGTCGGCGGTGCGAACGAAGGAGACGGCGATGGTGTCGACGCCCTCGCCGATGGCGAAGATGAGATCCTCCTCGTCCTTTTCGGTGAGCGAGGGAACATTGACGGCGATCCCGGGAAGGTTGATGCCCTTGTTTTCACCCAACATGCCACCGTTGACGATCTCGCAGGTGACGTCGCCCTGGCCGTCTTCGATGCTTCCGACGGATTCGACGCGGAGCTCGATGAGGCCGTCGGAGAGCAGGATGCGCGAGCCTGGTTCGAGATTTTCGGCCAACGTGGTGAAGGTGGTGCCGACGAGTGTTTTTGTGCCATCGATCTCGCGGGGGGTAATGGTGAGGCGCTCTCCGGCGACGAGGAGGACGGGTTTGTGGTCGACGAGCTTGCCGGTGCGGATCTTGGGTCCCTGGAGGTCGGCGAGGATGCAGATGGGCTTGCCCTCTTCGGCGGAGACCTTGCGGACCATGCGGATGAGCTCGGCCTTCTGGGCGTGGGAGCCGTGGGAGAAGTTGAGACGGGCGACGTCGAGGCCGGCGCGGACGAGATCGCGAAAGACGCCTTCGGTGCTACAGGCGGGGCCAAGGGTGGCGACGATCTTGGCGCGGCGGCCGCGGTCAAGCAGGACCGGCGCGGACGCGGGCGCTTCCATCGGCGCGGGGACGGGCGGGGTCTGGGCGCGGTTGCGGGTGCGAGGCTTGGGCCGGGGGGCGTTCTTGAGGGTCGACTTCGCTTTGCTCGCGGATTTGTTTGCGGATTTCGATTTCATCTAGCCGGTGCCGTATGCTTTCCTGCCCGTTCGCGAGGAGTTGCGGGCGATGCGTTCCATGGAATTTCCGTCGAAGGCAATTCTAACCGGGGATGGAGGTCTGTGCGGGGAGGGGGATGCGGAGGGTGGGGCAATTGGGCGCACAGGGGGTCCTCCGCGGCCGTGGACCAAGGCGAGACCGTGATCTGCGTCCGCGAGGGATGACAAGGGCCATGAAGGACGACAAGGATCGACGATTGTTCGGCCTGGAGCAGAAGACCCGGGGCTAAAGCACTACACGGCCGCACAGGCTGACCGCGGGCTGAAGCCCGCTGCTACTCGGGGAACCGCTCTGTTCCTTTTGAACGCGCAGGAATTGAAGCCGGCTCGGGGAGGCCGCAATAGGCGGGGTAGAGCTGAGCGTTGAACTCGGCACCGGCGAGGATGGAGAGGGAGATGATGTAGAGCCAGAAGAGGAGTGCGACGCCGGCTCCGAGCGAGCCGTAGACCTCGGAGTAGTTGGCGAAGCGGGTGACGTACCAGCCGAAGACGAGTGTGGAGAGAAACCAGAGTACGGTCGCGAGGAAGGCGCCGGGAAGGGTGCGCTTCCAGGACTTCTCCATGTTGGAGATGGCGCGGACGGTGCGGATCGAGCCCCAGAGATGGTCTTTGGGACGCAATGCGTCTTCCTGCACGGCGAGACCGGCGGGCGGGATGGCCATGTGGTAGATGATGGCGATGACGGCGACGCTGGTCGCGAGGGCGATCGTCCAGCGGACGAAAAACGCCACGAAGAGAACGGCGCGCACGGCGGAGGCGCCGATATTGGCGGCGATCCACTCCGACGCGAGATGGCCGAAGACGACCAGGACGCTGGCGACGGTAAGGGGGACGAGCGCGATGAAGACCAGCGAGAAGGAGCGCCAGCGGCGGTCCCAGAAGGTCCAGACGTAGGCGGAGAGGTGGAAGGCGCGGCGGAAGCCCTCCATCAGGGTGACGACGACGCTGGAAGCTCCAGTGAGCGAGACGATGGCGGCGATAACCAGGGCGCGGTTGGAGTGAAGCGTCGCGCGGGTGTTCTCGAAGTAGCTGTCGAGAACGGGGCTGACGTCGCCGGGCAGGATGCGGTCGAAAAAACTCGCGGCCTGGGCGCGGACGGGGGCGGACTCCGGCAGGGTGGCGAAGATGGCCGCGGCGACGATAAGGCCGGGGAAGAGCGAGACCATCGAGGAGTAGGCGGCCGCCTGGGCGATGTTCAGCGAGTCATGGTCGAGCAGGCCGTTGAGGGTGCCGCGGAGCAGCGAGGCGAAGCGCAGGATTGTACGCTGGATGGACGGCAATCTTATGCGGCGGGGCGAGGCCGACGGGCGGGTGGATGTCGGAGCGGGCGATGGACCTGGCTTCAGTGCATTCATGGCGCGTCGGTTCGGGCTTCGTTTCGGCCGCATCGCAGCGGAAGAGACTGCGGATTCCTTCGACAAGCTCAGGACAGGCTCTTCGACTCCGTTTGGCGCAGGATCGCGCCAAACTCCGCTCAGGATGACACCTCAAATTATGCGGCCAACTCTCGGCCCGGAGGCTAGGGGCGCTTCCATCTTTCAAGAAACGCCGTGACCGAGGAGACATCCATGTGGCGCATGTCTTCGAACTCGCCGGTCTGCTGCGAGTACAGGACCTTCCCCTTCGCATCGAGCACGGCCAGCGCGGGCACGCCTTTATGGATCGGGACCCCGTACTTCTCCGGGTACTCGAGGTTGTGGTCGATGTGGCCGATCCAGACGTGGACGAGGACGAAGTTGTCGGCGAGGAGGCGGTCGTTGGGCGGCTGGCGGAAGTAGATGTCGAGGACCTGGCAGTCGCCGCACCAGTCGCCGCCGAAGTCGAGGAGCACACGCTTGTGCTCCTTTCTGGCCTCTTCGAGCGCGGCGGCGATGTCGGCCTTCGGGTCGGCGGTGTCGGAGTAGATGTGACGGGTGGTGTATGCCGTCGAGGGGCGCTTCTGGACGATTGCCTGGGCGACGAGTTGGGGGGCGGCCGACGAGACCAGGACCGCAAACGTAACCATGGCGCGGATGACGGTCTTGCGGGAGGTGCGGGTGGGGGTGGGTTTCATGGTCTTCGCGTGTCCTTGAATCGTAGATGTTTCGGGTCGGGTGAATACGGTCAGCTCCATCGTAACCGCAGCGGCGTGGTGTGGCGAAGCAAATGATGTCCCGGAGCGGTCTCCCGATGCAGGATTCGCGGCAACGGGGCGCTGCGTCCGAGCCGGTAACCGGCAGGGTCACCGACGAGTTGACGGAATTCGGCTGGCCATTTTCTCCTTATGGAGCACGCGGCACCGTTCATATGACCCGGAAATGGTGCAGATCGCATAAATTCTGAGCGCTAACGGTGCAAACACGCCCCAGACGGTGCAGGATGGATTCCCACTAAAGTAACCTTATATGTAACGTTCAAATGGTAACTTGTGTTACGGACTGCTGTTTGAGCGCGATTCGGATTTAGGGGAGAGTCTTGGGGCCAAACATCGATTCTGTTTCGTGGGCAATGGTCCGTCATCTCCGCGCGCCGTTGGCAGAAGGGTTTCGCCTGATGCTCTCTCGGCTGCAGCCGGTGTGGAATGTCTCGCGCGCCTCCACCCTGGTGGCAGATATTGTTGCGGGCGCGACGGGAGCGGCGTTGGGCGGGACGGCTGTGTATATCGCCGACAAGAAGAAGACCTCTGCGATCCGCGAGATGGGTCGGCGGACGCTGGATGAGGAGCATCGGCGGTTTCTGGCGGCCGCAGAGGGATCGATCGACGCGTTTTACATTCTGGACAGCGTTCGGGACGAGAGCGGCGCAGTACAGGACTTCCGGTTCCGGTACCTGAATGCACCGGCGGAGCGGCGGTTCAAGTGCGGCCGGGGCGCGGTGATCGGGAGCAGCTTTCGCAAGCGGATGGAGCCGACGTGCGAGTTTACGGAGGCGCACTTTCAACGCTACCGGGCGGTTGTGGACACGGGGGTTCCGACCAGCTTTGAGTTTCGAGCGACTGTGCCCGGAATGGACGTGAGCTGGCTGCGTCACCAGGTCATCAAGCTGGGGGATGGGATCGCGCTTACGAGCAGCGACCTGAGTGAGCTGAAGCAGGTGCAGGAGCGGTTCCAGAAGCTGGCCGAGTTCAGCGACAGGATCTTCGACAACGCGCCGTTCAGCATCTTTGCGACGGATGCGGCGGGAAAGATCACAGCGATGAACCAGGAGGCGGAGGTGCTGACGGGGTATCGCGGGGAAGAACTGGTGAACAGGGCTTCGCTTCTAACGCTGCACGACCGGGTGGAGTTGGAGGAGCGGGCTTCGCAGATCTTTACCGACCGGGGAAGACTGCTGTCGGGTTTCGACGTGATTGCGGGCGGCCAGTTGGATGGCGACGTGGATCCGGAGGGGGCCGAGCAGCCGAATGCAACGGCGGAGCGGGAGTGGACGTTCATCCGGCGGGACGGGACGCGGGTGGCGGTGAACCTCGCGGTCAATGTGCTGCGCGCGGGGGATGGCTCTCGGACTGGGATGATCGGGATTGCGTCCGATGTGAATGCGCGGAGGCGGGCGGCGGGCATGGCGTCGCCGCCGGCGATCCACGACGGGCTGACGGGTCTGATCGGCCAGAGCCTGCTTGAAGACCGGATCTCGCAGGCGATCAAGCGGTCGAAGCGGACGTCGACCAAGGTAGCGGTGCTGACGATCGACCTGGACCATTTCAAACGGATCAACGATGCGCTGGGGCACCGGGTGGGCGATGAGATTCTGACGACGGCGGCAGCACGGTTGCTGGACAAGGTGCGGAGCGCGGACACCGTGGCGCGCATCGGCGGGGACGAGTTTATCGTGGTCGTCTCGGACCAGGTGAAGCTCTCGGACATCGAGTTCTGCGCGGAGCTTTTCCTGCGGGCGATCAGCGCGCCCTATAACGTGCAGGGACACACGATCAACGTCACGGCGAGCGTAGGAATCTGCCTGTACCCTGACTTTGCGGGCGACACGGAGCACATGCTGCGGCGCAGCGAGGCGGCGATGCACGCTGCGAAGGAAGGGGGGCGAAACCGCTCGATCGTCTTTGCCCCGGCGATGCTGGACGAGGCGTCGTCGCGGCTGTCGATGGAGGGAGCGCTGCGGCAGGCACTGCACAACGAGGAGCTGTTCCTGGAGTACCAGCCGCAGGTGGAGTTGCCGAGCGGGAAGGTAATCGGCATGGAGGCGCTGCTGCGTTGGCGCCATCCGCGGTTCGGTCTGGTGTCGCCGTCGCACTTCATCCCGATGGCGGAGAAGACAGGACTGCTGCCTGAGTTCGGCATCTGGGCGATGCACCGGGCGTGCCGCGAGGCGAAGTGGATTCAGGACAGGCTGGGGCGGAGCGTGTCTCTATCAGTGAACCTGACGCCGAACCAGTTCGAGCAGAAGAAACTGCTGAAGACGATTGAGGAGGCACTGGAGGGCAGTGGTCTGGCTGCGGCTGACCTGGAGATCGAGATCATTGAGAACACGCTGATGATTAACTCGACGGCGAACCTGAAGACGCTACAGATGATCCGGGACCTGGGGGTGAAGCTGTCGATCGACGACTTCGGGACGGGCTTCTGCAACTTCAATTACTTATTGCAGTACCAGGTAGACCGTCTGAAGATCGACCAGAGCTTTGTGCGGCAGGCGGCAAACGACGCGAATGCGGCGTCGGTGGTGCGGACGGTGATTGCGATGTCGCATGGGCTGGGCGTAAAGGTGATCGCCGAGGGCGTGGAGACGCGGGAGCAACTGAAGTTCCTGCTGCGGCGAAGGTGCGACCAGGCGCAAGGGTACTTCTTCGCGCGGCCGCTGTCACCGGAGAGGTTTGTCGAGTCGGTGCCGGTGATCGAGGCGATGAACCTGGCGGAGCCATCGGGGGAGCGGGCCGCGGCAGGGTCTGAGGGGCTGCTCGCAGCGGCGGATTCGGAGTCGCCGGAGTTGAGTGTGAATTAGAGCGGCCCTGAAATGGTCGATGACACGTCAGTCGCCGTTGCACTGAGCGCGCTCTTTGGCAGACGCCGCGATCGAGCGCGGGCTGAAACCTGTTTCTGCTGCAAACAACGAACTCGGTTTCATGTTGGGGCACGTCGCACAAAAAAAGGCCCCTCGGGTGAGGGGCCAATCTGCCTTGGTTCTCTCTGGTTAGGAGAGCTTGTCGCAGGCGCGCTCTCGGATGGGCGGCGTCCTGCTAGCTTAAGATCTTTGATGCTGGTTGGATGGTCAAAATTGACCACTTCGGCGTACGAGTCCCATTTTGAATCTATTGCGGGAGCTGCGGGCGAGTGCGAGCGCCGGGCGAGACGGATGGGGCGGTATACGCGCTGCTGGCGCTCATATTCGACAGGCTGTTGTGCATGAGGCTCACCTGAACTCCATTGAGGATGGCCGGAGTGCCGGAGGAGGGCCTTCGCGTATTTGGGCCGAGACCCGCGCGGTAGATGCGGTAGAGCGGGACCTGGTGCTGGGTGACGAGGTAACGGGTGACCGCGTCGGCCATGGCCTCGGAACGCTGGACGCCGGCCGGGCTGTAGCCCTGTACATCGATGAGGTATCCCTTTTCATCGACGATCTTGGCGGCGAGGTCGTCCAACTGCGCCTTGGCGCGGGGGCCAAGGGTGGTGCGGCCGGCGACGAACCGGACCGGCACGGAGGCGATCTTCTGGTACTGGTCGAGTCCGCTGACGGTGCCGTTGAGGGCGTCTGTGCGGCTGCTGGCGTCAGCGGCGAGGCCCTGGGCGGCGTCGGCGCGACTGCGGGCATCGGCGGCATGTTGGTCGGCGATGTCGGCCGCGTTCAGGGCGTGATTGATCCGGGCCTGGGAGCGGGAATCGACGTCGCGAATGTCATTGGCGTTCTTCGCTGTGACCTGGTCGAGTTCGTTGGTCCGCTCGCGGAGGGGTTCGACCTGTCGGTTGACCCACTTCTTTCGGGCAAAGGGATTCATGTGGCCCCAGAAGCCTTCCTTCGACTGACTGGAGGTCTGACCGGCGGGTTGCGTCAAGGTTGAGGCGGATGTTTGAGAGGAGGCGGGCACGTTCCGGGCAGCGGGGATGGCTGGGGAGGGCTGCGCGGTGCCGTCGGACGTGCCCGCCGGGTAGGAGATCTGGCCGAGTGCGGAGGCGGCGAGAACGACGCTGCATAGCAAAACGCCAAAACGGGGTAGCAAAGCGCCAAAACGGGGTGACAGCATGTGAGAGGAATAGGAGCTTCGTTTTTGCATGGGCGGCTGCCTCCTGATGGGTTACCCTACCGGCCCGCACTCTTCCGGTGCCGGTTCACGCTGGGGCCAGACAAGTGTGTGCAACCCGCGTGCCATTTCGGGAAACGCGGATAAGCCTATATTTCAGTGATATTTAGAAGTTTTCGATGGCGGGGAGCAGGCAACCTTTCCGGAGCTGGAAAAAACTTCCGGCTTCGGGCAACAATCGCCTGCCATAATTCCCAGTTGAGCCGGAGGGAATGCGGTTGCGGTGGTTCTTCGGGAGGCCGGTCAACGTCGTGCGATGCGCACGGCGGTGAGCTCCGGCATCCGCTGGTTCCAGTTGTCGGCCACGGCCTCGAAGACCAGGCGGAACTCGGCCTCGTCGCCGGGCTTGAGAGGAGCGGCGCTGACGGGTTCCGTATCGATGTAGGGTTCGTGGGTGCGAATAAGGCT
>Ga0116226_10005508_pt1 | contig 11306 bp, 9 predicted proteins | sample S1TSphfallax_FD_89692 | JGI IMG/M metagenome (GOLD analysis project Ga0116226, IMG submission 89692) | Host-associated microbial communities from peat moss isolated from Minnesota, USA - S1T2_Fa - Sphagnum fallax MG | ecosystem: Host-associated > Plants > Peat moss > Unclassified | place: USA... | reverse complement strand
TCGATGCCATGCTACACATGTTTCCCCTCACCAAAGTCATCGTGAAAGTGCTGCGGGGCGGCGGGGAATGCACGCATATCGACTGGAGCTTCGTGGGCCTCTCGATGCCGGAGTGGCTGCTGATCGTCGTGCTGGCGCTCGGACTCCTTGGGGTGCTTGCGAACACCGCGCTCCTGACCGATCGCGCCGGACCGCGCTTCGCCCGCTGAAGCGTCGACCTGTCGCGAGACCGTCACTGCGCTGTCGCAGTGTTGAAACGTCCAGCCTTCAGGCTTCTCCTCGCTCCTTAGGCGGCGAGGTCAAAAGGCATGCGGGACAACGTCTTCCAACGCAAAGTTCATGCTCGTGCCGTCTTCATCTCCGACCTTCACTTAGGCTCGCGCGGCTGCCGCGCCGATCTGCTGCTCAAGTTCCTGGATAGTATCGACCCGGAACGGATTTTCCTGGTCGGGGACGTGGTCGATCTCGAGAGCCTTCAGCGCGGGCTGTACTGGCCGTCCCTCCACATGGAGGTCGTGCGGCGTCTCATCGGCTGGGCCCGTGCCGGCATTCCCGTGGTCTATGTGCCCGGCAACCATGACGCCCAGGTGCGCGAGTTCGTCGGCGCCGAGTTCGCGGAGATCGAGATCCGCGAGGAGGCGGTCCATACGACGGCGAACGGTCGGCGGCTGCTGGTGCTGCACGGGGACGCGTTTGACGGCGTGGTGCACTGCAGCCGCTGGCTGAGCTGGGTGGGCACGCATCTGTACGACCTGACGCTGCTGCTGTGCTGTCTGCTCGGCGCGCTACGCCGCCGGCTCGGTCTCTCCCATTGGTCGCTGGTGGGCTACCTCAAGGACCGGATCGGCAACGCTCGCCAATACGTCGAGAGCTTCGAGGCCGCCGCCATCGAGGTCGCGCGGCGGCGCGGCTTTGATGGCGTGGTCTGCGGGCACATCCACCGGCCGCGGGTCGAGCTGCGGGAGGGATTTCTGTATTGCAACGATGGTGATTGGGTAGAGAGTTGCACGGCCCTCATCGAGGATCGGCACGGCGAGCTCTCCCTCTGGGACGCGGGCAACTCGAGCAGCCGTCCCACGGTGGGCGCGCCTGCGCTCGCGACCCTCGACCGGGCGGCCTGACGCGCGCTGCCGGGGCCGCCCCCAGAGCTGCCGACCGGGCACGGCTTGCGCTGCCTGCAGCGGGCGAGAAGGGCTTCACAATTCATTGATTCGACTAAAAACCATCACCGCACTGTCATGACTTTCCGCGACTCTGTCCACCCATGAGTTCGACGCTATTTCTGCGAGTCGATGACTTCGAGCGGCGCGCCTGTCTCGCGGTGAACCGGGCCTCCCGTTGGACTCTGGTGCGGCGCTTCTTCGCCATCATGAGCCGCCTGGGTGACGGGGTGGTTTGGTATGTGCTGATGCTGGCGATGCCGATCGCCCGTGGCCGCGCCGGCATCCCGGCGCTGCTCGAGATGGCGGCGGCCGGTGGTTTCGGCGTGGTGCTCTACAAGCTCCTCAAGCAGAAGCTCGTGCGCGAGCGGCCCTACGTGCTGAACGCGGGAATCGACTGTGTGGTCGCGCCCCTCGATCGCTACAGCTTCCCCTCGGGCCACACCCTGCACGCGGTGTTGTTCACGACGGTCGCCATCGCCTGGGTGCCGGGACTCGCGTTCGTGCTCATCCCGCTCGCCGCCTGCATCGCGATCTCGAGAGTGGTGTTGGGTTTGCACTACCCGTCGGACGTACTCGCCGGCGGCGCGCTCGGTGGGGCGGTGGGCTGGGTGGCGAACCTGGTCGCCGGGATCTGAGGCAGGACGCCCGGATCCAGCAAGCCCTGAACTAAGCCAGTACGTTTTGTAAGAGTTTCAGGTACACCTGGTGCAGACGGTCGACATCGTCGAGTAGTACGTGCTCGTTGATCTTGTGAATCGTCTGATTCACGACCCCGAGTTCCACCACCTGCGCGCCCATGGGAGCAATGAAGCGGCCGTCGGACGTACCGCCGCCCGTCGACAGTTTCGGCGGGCGTCCCACGACGTCTTCGATCGCCGCGCCCGCGGCCTCGGAGAGGAGCCCCGGGGGGGTGTAAAACGGCGCGCCCGATAGGTACCACTCGAGCGTGAACCGGACCTTGTGCCGAGTCAGGATCTCCTCGACCGTCTGCTTCAGCGACTCGACCGTCTGAACCGGCGAGAAGCGCAGGTTGAACCGAGCCTTGAGCTCGCCGGGAATGATGTTCGGCGCGCCGGTGCCCGCGTTGAGGTTCGAGACCTGGAACGTGGTCGGCTGAAAATGCTCGTTGCCGTGGTCCCAGACATGGCTCGTGAGCTCGGCCAGGGCCGGGGCGAGCGTGTGCACCGGATTCTCCGCGAACTGGGGGTAGGCGATGTGACCCTGAATACCGTGGACGGTGAGGCGCGCGCCGAGCGAACCGCGACGACCGATTTTGATGGTGTCGCCGAACTGCGCTTCGCTCGAAGGCTCGCCGACCACGCAGTAATCGATGCGCTCGCCGCGCCCGAGGAGCGTCTCGACGACGCGCCGCGTGCCATCGACCGAGGGTCCTTCCTCGTCGCTCGTGATGAGGTAGGCGATGGAACCCCGATGCGCCGGATAGTGGCGCACGAATTCCTCGGTGGCGGTGATCATCGCCGCGAGACCGCTTTTCATGTCGGCGGCTCCGCGGCCATACAGAATGCCCTCGCGAATGGTCGGCACGAACGGGTTGCTCTTCCATTCCTCGAGCGGGCCGGTCGGCACCACGTCGGTATGGCCAGCAAAACAGAGCACCGGCCCCGTATTTCCCCGCCGTGCCCAAAAATTATCCACGCTGCCATAACGCAGCGGCTCGACCGCGAAGCCGCAGCCCGCCAGCCGCTTCATCATCACATCCTGGCAGCCGGAATCCGTAGGAGTCACCGAGGCTCGGGCCATGAGGTCCTGGGTGAGGGTGAGCGTCTCGGACAGCGCCATTTCCGACATCGTCGTGTTGCCACTCCTTGAAAACGTCCGCTGACGCGTTGGCGCCGCGCGGCCGGCCCCGTTTATACGGTGCGCGGGGAACCTGGGCAAGACCTTTGTACCGTCAATGAGTTGCGTGCACGCGGCTCGCGTCGGCGACGTCCGCTGTCACAGAACTGTCATCTAGCCGCCTTAGGGTAGGGGCTTCCGTGTGGGTGAGTGCGGCGCATGAACGAAATGGTGAGCGGCGAACGGTGGCGCGACGCCCGTCCAAGCGGGCAGAGGCTGAGTATGCCCTTCACATCTATGAAAACACCCACGGCTCCGCTGCCGCCCGTCACGTTGCCGATGACGGACAGCCCGCGTACGCTCGCCGCCGCGCAGCTCGACAACCCGCTGTTCAGTTGTCGCGGTGTGAACGTGCACTACGGTTCGACGCACGCCATCAAAGACGTGAGCCTCGACATCGGCCGAAGCCAGGTGCTCGCCATGATCGGCCCGTCGGGCTGCGGCAAGTCGACCTTCCTGCGGTGTCTCAACCGCATGAACGACACCATCCCCGGGACCCGCGTCACCGGCTCGATTCGGCTCGACGGTATCGATGTTTACGATCCCTCCCAGGACGTGGTGCAGCTCCGAGCCCGCGTCGGAATGGTGTTCCAGAAGCCGAACCCGTTTCCGAAATCGATCTACGAGAATGTCGCCTACGGGCCACGCTTGCACGGGCTCTGCGCGCATCGCGCGGACCTCGATGAAGTGGTGAGCGATTCGCTGCGTCGCGCGGGCTTGTGGGATGAGGTCAAGGACCGGCTGCAGCAGCCCGGCACCAGTCTCTCGGGCGGTCAGCAGCAGCGCCTCTGCATTGCACGCACGATTGCGGTGAACCCGGAAGTGATCCTGATGGACGAGCCGTGCTCGGCGCTCGATCCGATCGCCACCGCGCGCATCGAGGATCTGATGGAGGAGCTGCGCAAGCACTACGCCATCGTCATCGTCACCCATTCCATGCAGCAGGCCGCGCGCGTCTCGCAGCGCACCGCCTACTTTCACCTCGGCGACCTCATCGAGGTCGGGGAGACGCAGCGGATCTTCACCAATCCGAAGCATCGCCTCACCGAGGACTACATCACCGGACGGTTTGGTTAGCAGGGGCGACCCCGCCTACTCAGCCGACCGCAGCAGCTCGTTGATCGAGGTCTTGGCGCGCGTCTGGGCATCGACGCGCTTCACGATCACGGCGCAAGCGAGCGCGTAGCGCCCATCCGCCGAGGGCAGGGACCCGGGCACCACCACCGATCCGGCCGGGACCCGGCCGCGCAGAATGTTGCCGCTCTCGCGGTCATAGATGCGGGTGCTCTGGCCGATGAACACCCCCATCGAGATGACTGAACCCTCTTCGACGATCACACCCTCGACGATTTCCGATCGCGCGCCGATGAAACAGTGATCTTCGATGATCGTTGGCGACGCCTGCAGTGGTTCGAGCACGCCGCCGATGCCGACGCCCCCCGAGAGGTGCACGTTGCGGCCGATCTGCGCGCAGGAGCCGACGGTCGCCCAGGTATCCACCATGGTGCCGGAGTCGACATACGCGCCGAGGTTCACATAGCTCGGCATCAGCACGACGTCCGGTCCGACATAGGCGCCCTTGCGCACGATAGCGCCGGGCACGACGCGGGTGCCGGTGCGGCGGATCGCGTCCTCGCTCATCTCGCCATATTTCACCGGGACCTTGTCGAAGAAGCGTGTGAAACCCGCTTCGATCACCGCGTTGTCATGCGCGCGGAAATACAGCAGGACTGCTTTCTTGAGCCACTCGTTCACCTGCCACGCGCCGTCGTGTCGCTCCGCCACCCGCGCGCGGCCGGAATCGAGCAGCTCGAGACATTCCTCGAGTGCGAGGTCGAGTTCGCGCGAAATCCGCTTCGGCGAAATTTCGATACGGCGCTCGAAGGCGGCCTCGATGAGTTCACGGAGTTTAGTCGTGTCGGTCATGTCGTCAGATTCCCTGGAGAAAGTCGCGCAGGCGAAAGGCCGCAGCTTCGCATTCTTCGAGCGCGGAGACGAGCGAGATGCGCACGCGTCCGCGGCCCGGATTGCCGAGCGCATTGTCGCGCGCACCGTCGCGCGCAAGATAGCTGCCCGGCAGCACCGTGAGATTCTTGGCGGCGAACAGACGCCGCGTGAACTCCTCATCGTCCTCGCCGATCTCGGGCCACAGATAGAAGCCGCCCTCCGGCCGCGCGACCTCGAGCACCGGCGCGAGGATCGGCAGCACGCAGTCGAACTTGGCGCGATAGAGGGCGCGCGTCGCGGCGGCATGCGGGTCGTCGTCCCAGGCGGCGATGCTCGCGAGCTGGGTCGGCACCGACATGGCGCTGCCATGATAGGTGCGGTAGAGGAGGAAGCGGCTGAGGATCCGAGGATCGCCCGCCACGAAACCGCTGCGCAGCCCCGGCAGGCTCGAGCGCTTCGAGAGGCTGTGGAACACGATGCAACGCTCGAACCGCTGCCGACCGCTCGCGACCGCGGCTTCGAGCAAACTCGGGGAAGGCGCGGACTCATCGAGATAGAGCTCGGCATAACACTCATCGGAGGCGATCACGAAGTCGTAGCGCTCGGCGAGCTCGAGCGCGTGCTTCAGATAGTCGAGCGACAGAACCGTGCCGGTCGGGTTGCCCGGGGTACAGAGGAACAGCACCTGACAGCGCCGCCAGATCTCGGCAGGTACGCTGTCGAGATCGGGTAGGTAGCGGGTGGCGGCGGTGGTATCGAGGAAGAACGGCTCTGCCCCCGCGAGCAGCGCCGCACCTTCGTAGATCTGATAGAACGGGTTAGGCATGGCGACGATGGGGGAGGCGCCGGCGCCGGCCGGGTCGATCCAGGCCTGAACGAAAGAGAACAGCCCCTCGCGCGTGCCGTTGACCGGCAGCACCATGCTGGTGGGATCGACGCGACCGGCCGTCGCGGGGAAGCGTCGGCCGAGCCAGTGGGCGATCGACTCGCGCAGCGCCGGCAGGCCGACAGTGGCCGGGTAACTGCCGAGCCCGTTCAGATTCCGCGCCAGCACCTCGAGGACGAACGCTGGCGGCGGCGCTTTCGGCTCGCCGATCGACATCGCGATGTGAGCGAGCCCGGCCGGCGGCGTGGCGCCAGCCTTGAGTGCGGCGAGGCGCTCGAACGGGTAGCTCTGCAGTCGGTCGAGCTGCGGGTTGCCGTTCACGCTTTACCCTGGGTGTTGGCTGGCGAGCGAGTGAGTGCATGGGTGAGGCGCTGCTGCAGGCGCTCGGCGGCCGCCAACCCGAGCGGCTGGTTCTCCCGGTCGCTCACGTAGAACACGTCCTCGGCGCGCTCGCCGACGGTCATGATCTTGGCGGCGAGCAGCTCGACCCCTTCTTCCATCAGCACTTTGCCGACATCGAATAACAGTCCCGGCCGGTCGCCGGCGACGAGTTCGACCACCGAGCGCGCGTTGCGCTCATCGTGGCTCACGATGATCTGGGTCGCGGTGTTGAACATGCGCACTTGGCGCGGCGCGCGGCGCGACACACTCGCCGGCACATCCTCCGGATGTCGCAAGCTCCGCCACAGTGCGCGCTCGATTTCGCCCAAGCGTTCGGCATCGGTGATGAGCGAGCCGTCTTCCTCGAGCACGTGATAGACGTCGAGGCTGAAGCCGCCGTCGGTGGGCGTGATCTGGGCGTCGACGATGGTGAGACCGAGCTGGTCGAGCACGGCGGTGGCGCGTGCAAAGCCGTGGTAGCGCTGCGAGGCGAAGGTGAGTACCGCGGTCGAGCCGCGCTCGCTGCGCGGTTCGAGTGCCACCATGGGCTCGTCCGAATCGGCATCGCGCTGTGCGAGCACGCGCGTGTGCCAGGCGATTTCCTCCGGCGTATGGCGCAGGAAATACGCCGCCGACAGACGGCTCCAGGTGCGCGCGACCTCGGTCCCGTTCACGCCCGCGCCGTCCAGAAGCTGCCGTGCGCGCTCCTGGGTTTCCTTGATGAGTTCGTCCTGATCGATCGGAGTCTCGAGCCCGCGCCGCAGAGCCCGCTTCACGCGCTCGTAGAACTCCTGGAACAGCGAGGACTTCCACGAGTTCCACAGGCGTGGGTTGGTGCCGCGCACGTCCGCCACGGTGAGTACGTAGAGATAGTCGAGATGCACCTCGTCGCCGACCCGGCGCGCGAATTCGCTCACTACCGCCGGATCGGTGATGTCCTGCTTCTGCGCGGTGATCGACAGCTGCAGGTGGTTGCGGACCAGCCAGGCGACGAGGCGCGCGTCGTAGCGCGACAGGCCCTGCTCGAGGCAGAACGACTCGGCGTCGACCGAGCCCAACTCGGAGTGATCGCCGCCGCGACCCTTGGCGATGTCGTGGAAGAGGGCGGCGAGATAGGCGATCTCGGGTTTGGGCAGCTGCTGCATGATCGGCGACATGAGCGGCAGTTCCTGGTCGAATCGCGGTAACGCCATACGCCGCAGGTTCCGCAGCACGAACAGCGTGTGCGCATCGACGGTATAAGCATGGAACAGGTCGTACTGCATCCGGCCCACGATCCGCCCAAAGGCCGTGATGTAGCGCCCGAGCACGCCATAGGCATTCATGCGTCGCAGCTGATGCGTCACGCCGCGCGGTGCGCGCAGGATCTCGAGAAACAGTCGATGGTTGCGCGGGTTCTGCCGGAACTCCTCGTCGATCAGCCACAGATGGCTCGTCACCGCGCGGATGGTCGAGGCGCGCACCCCGCGGACGCCCGGGTTCTGCGACATCACGAGAAACAACTCTAGGATGGCCCAGGGTGTACGGTCGAAGACGTCGTCATCGACGGTCTCGAGATAGTCGTTGCGCGTTTGAAAGCGTGGGTTGAGCGGCCGCGGCGGCGCGCTCTCGGAGAGGATTGCCTCGCGAAACAGCTGCAGCAGCAGCTCGTTCAGGAGACTCACCTCCATGACGGTGCGGTAGTAGCGCTGCATGAACTGCTCGACCGCGAGGGTATAGGAGGCGTCCTCGTAGCCGAACATCTGCGCGAGTCGGATCTGATAGTCGAACAGCAGCCGGTCCTCGCGCCGGCCGGTGAGCACGTGCAGACCGAAGCGCACTTTCCAGAGGAAGGCCTGTGCCTGCTTCAGGCGCCGCAACTCGGCGCGCGAGAGGAACCCCGACACGCCGAGTTCGTCGAGCGTGTGCGCGCCGAAGTGCCGCTTCGCGACCCACGCGATGGTCTGCACGTCGCGCAGTCCCCCGGGACCGGTTTTCACGTTCGGCTCGAGGTTGTAGGCGGTGTCGTTCGCCTTCACGTGGCGTTCGGCCTGTTCGCGGATCTTGGCTTCGAAGAATTCGCGCACCGGCCACACGCGGTCGGCGCCGAGCGCAGCCCGCATTTGCTCGAGGAGCGCCGCATTGCCCTCGAGCAGCCGCGCCTCGATGAGGGTCGTGATCACGCTCACATCGGCGCGACTCTCGGCGATGCATTCGGCGACCGTACGCACGCTGTGGCCGACCTCGAGTCCGATATCCCACAGGAATGCGACGAAGCCTTCGACCCGGGCGGCGCTCGCGGCATCGAGCGGCTCTGGCACCAGAATCAGAAAATCGACGTCCGAGGCCGGATGCAGCTCGCCCCGGCCGTAGCCGCCGACGGCGACCAGGGCCCACGCTCCGCCCGCCGCTTCGAGCCGGGTCGCCCACACTTCGTGCAGGATGACGTCGATCAGCGCCGCGCGCGCGCGCACCAGCGACTCGATCGGCTCCTCCGCCAGAAACCGCGCTTTGAGCTCGGCCTGGGCTTCCTGGAGAAGCTCGCGGCAGGCGTCGCGGGCATAGCCGCGTTCCGCAAGGCGTCTCGGGATGGCGCCGAGCAGCGGCCAGCTTCCGTCGGGCGCCGTTGCCCGCGGCAGCGCCTCGAGCGCCACGTCAGTGGTTTCCCCCATGTCGTTGCTGATCGCGGTGGTCAGTTGCGGCCGCGCATGCCGAGCGTCAGGACCTCGACCCCCGACGGCGTGACGAGCACGGTGTGCTCCCACTGGGCGGACAGCGAGTGGTCCTTTGTCACCACCGTCCAACCGTCCGGCAGCAGCCGCACATGGCGCTTGCCGGCGTTCACCATCGGCTCGATGGTGAAGGTCATGCCAGGCCGCAACTCGAGTCCCGTGCCGGGTTCGCCGTAATGCAGAACCTGGGGGTCCTCATGATAGATACGCCCGATTCCGTGACCGCAGTATTCGCGCACCACCGAGAAGTTGTTAGCCTCGACGAAGCTCTGGATGGCGTGGCCGATGTCGCCGAGGCGCGCGCCGGGCCGCACCTTGTCGATGCCCTCCCACATCGCCTCGCGGCAGATATCCACCAGGCGCTGCGCCTGGACCGAGGGTTTACCGACGAAGTACATGCGGCTCGTATCGCCGTGCCAGCCGTCGCGGATGACCGTGACATCGATGTTGATGATGTCGCCGGCTTTCAGCCGCTTGTCGTTGGGAATCCCGTGGCAGACGACATGATTCACCGAGGAGCAGATCGTCTTCGGGAACCCCCGATAGCCGAGATTGGCCGGAATCGATTGCTGTACCTCGACGATATGCTCGCGGCAGAGACGGTCGAGCTCGTCGGTGCTGACGCCCGGTACGACGTGCTCGGTGATCATATCGAGCACTTCCGCGGCCAGGCGTCCCGCGGCGCGCATGCCCGCCTGTTCCTCGGCGGTCTTGATCGTGACGTGAATCGGTTCGGTCGCGCGCAGCATGGGGACTTCCAGGGGGTCTGTGTAAGGGCCCCTCGATCGACCAGGGGTCGACCAGGGGGTGGAGGAACAGTCTAGTCTACGTAAGACGTTGTTCAGCCGGGAAGTTCATGGTATAAAGCGCGGCCTTTTTTGGCAACGAAACCACACGCGCACCACTAATCCCGAGTGGCTGGGTGTTCCGGAGGAAGCTTGACCGCCTCTTTCGGGATGGCCACCCGGGGTGCGCGGAGGCCCAACCCTACTAGGAGTCCTTCTCATGCCCAGCGTGTCTATGCGACAGATGCTGGAAGCGGGTGTTCATTTCGGACATCAAACCCGCTTCTGGAACCCGAAGATGGAACAGTACATCTTCGGTGAGCGCAACAAGATCCACATCATCAACCTCGAGAAGACCCAGCCGCTCTACGTGGACGCGGCGAGCTTCGTCAAGGGCGTGGTCGCCGACGGCGGCCGCGTATTGTTCGTCGGCACCAAGCGCTCCGCCCGCGAGGCCGTGCAGCGCGAGGCCGAGCGTTGTGGAATGCCGTTCGTGAACCAGCGCTGGCTCGGCGGCATGCTCACGAATTTCAAAACCGTGCGCCAGTCCATCAAACGTCTGGGCGAACTCACCGAACTCGCCGCGAGCGGCGGCCTCGAGAAGCGCGGTAAGAAGGAGGGCACCCAGCTCAAGCGTGAGATGGACAAGCTCGAGCGGAGCCTGGGCGGCATCAAGTCGATGGAGACGCTGCCGGACGCGCTGTGCGTGATCGACGTCGGCCACGAGAAGATCGCGATCCACGAGGCGAAGAAGCTCGGTATCCCGGTGGTGGCCATCGTCGATACCAACTGCTCGCCGGACGGCGTCGATTTCATCGTGCCGGGTAACGACGACGCCATGCGCGCCATCAATCTGTATGCCGGCGGCATCGCCGACGCCGTGCTCGAGGGCCGCGAAGCGGTGCCGCAGGTCGCGGTGGGCGAGGACGAGTTCGTCGAACTCGACGAGGCCGGCAATCCCCGCCGCAAGGGCGCGCGCGGCCGTCCGCCCCGTCCCCAGGCCGCGGTGCGCCGCAAGCCGCCGCCCCGCCGTCGCCCGGCCGTCGCGGCCGCGGGTCCGGCTGCGGGTGCACCGGTCGATGCGGCGGCGGCCGCCGACGATGCGGCGATCGATGCCGAGGAGGTCGCGGTGGATGTGCCGGCTGCGGATGCGCCGCGGGGACCGACGGCGAGCGTCGGACGGCGTCGTCCGAGCGGTGGCCCGGGCGGAGCCCGCCGCGGCTGAGCCTGCGGCGCGACCGCGCGGCGATACGCTGCTGCGCGGTCGGCCCGCGGTGGGGCCTGGCCCCGGTGAGTCGCGGCTTGCGGGCGCGAGCCCCGCGACTCCCACCCTTGAATTTAGGAGAGTGTTCTCATGACGATTACGGCGGAAGAAGTCAGGCAGCTTCGCGAGCGCACCGGCGCGGGCATGATGGAGTGTAAGAAGGCGCTGGTCGAAACCCACGGCGATCTCGATGCGGCCGCCGAGCTCATGCGTAAGCAGGGTCTCGCCAAGGCCGACAAGAAGGCGGCGCGAGTCGCCGCCGAAGGGGTGATCGCGCTCGCGCGCTCGAGCGATGGGCTCACTGCCGCCATG
>Ga0116226_10005507_pt1 | contig 11307 bp, 9 predicted proteins | sample S1TSphfallax_FD_89692 | JGI IMG/M metagenome (GOLD analysis project Ga0116226, IMG submission 89692) | Host-associated microbial communities from peat moss isolated from Minnesota, USA - S1T2_Fa - Sphagnum fallax MG | ecosystem: Host-associated > Plants > Peat moss > Unclassified | place: USA... | reverse complement strand
TGGTGGTTATTCTATTAATGGTTGTTGGTGGTTATTCTATTAATGGTTGTTGGTGGTTATTCTATTAATGGTTGTTGGTGGTTATTCTATTAATGGTTGTTGGTGGTTATTCTATTAATGGTTGTTGGTGGTTATTCTATTAATGCTTGTTGTTGGTTATTCTATTAATGGTTGTTGTTGGTTATTCAATTAATGGTTGTTGGTGGTTATTTTATTAATAGATATTGGTGGTTATTAATGGTTATAATATTAGTGGTTATTGGTGGTTATTTTATTGATGGTTATTCTATTAGTGGTTATTGTATTATAAGTTATTGTTGATTATTATATGTTATATTATGACTATTAATTATTATTCTATTATAAATTATTGTTGGATATTCTATGTTATAATATCATAGGCCTATTGATTAATATTGTATTGTAGGGTATTTGAAATTACTTTTCATAGGTTATTATTTTCTATTTTAAGTTATTTTTATCTTAGGTCATTATATTTTATTTTAGATTACTTTAAGTTATTATACTTATAATTAAATCATTTGTAATAACATAAAGTAGAATGACCTTGAATTTAAAGTATAACTTGAAATAATATATATTCATTTAAAATAAAATAACCTAAGGTATAGCCTAAGGTTAGTTGAATAATTTAATTTATAATAACTTATAATAACATAAGGTATAAGTTAGAATAACTAAAATAGTTTTAAATAATATAGGGTATATCATAAAGTAGCATATATAGAACATTTTTAAAAACATTAAAAAAACCTATTTACTATAGTAAATTATAATAGTGAATTATGTTAATTAGTAATGCAACATGATGTTTACATAATGATATTAAAATGAAATAACTTTCACCACAATGAAATTAGTAAAATGTAATGGACTTATTTCACTTTTAAGGTCCCATAGTGATTTAGGCTAATGAACTGCACCCCACTTTTGTAATTGTGATTGTTAAACTTAGCTGAAAGAAACTACACTACTACTGAAAGAGAAGCCCTAGGTATGGTCTATGCCTTACACAAATTTAAACATTATTTATTGGGTAACTTGTTTTTATTTTATGTTGACCACATGGCCCTAATGTACCTAGTTAATAAACACAAGATTCTGGCATAATAATCAAGTGGTTATTATTTTTTTGGAATATGAATTCAATATTTTTTATAAGCTTGGTATATCCCATTTGATGGCATATGCATTTAATAGATTGTTTAATCAAGCATAACCGGTCGGTATACTTGATCAAACCACTAATGTTCACCTTTTCACCTTACAACCATAATGGTTATAGAATGTTTATGATTATCTATCAAAGGGGATGATGCTAGAAAGATTTATAATTTCACAACAACAATATTTAGCTCACAAAGCTAAATTGTTTGTGTTATAAAACGAGATATTTTACATATTTGGGCAAGATAATAAGTTTCATCGTGTTTTGCAACCTGAATAGATGTATACTATAAGAGTTACATAATGGAGTTGGCAAAAGACATTTTTCTTCACACATCATGATGAGAAAGATTTTTTATGCCCATTACTAGTGGCCAACCATGAATAAAGATGTTCATGAATTTTGTCGAACCATCGAACTTGTGATTTGTGCCAATGAACAAGTAACCTATTAACACAAAATATGGCAAAGTTAATTACTACTATACCTGAAGGACCTTTTTAGAAATGGGGATTAGATTTTATTAAACCTAATAAACTGACAAATCGTTACTTTGGCAACTAGTACATTTTAGTTGCCATGAATTATGTTATTAAATGGGTGGAAGCTAAAGCTTTGCGAACTAATACAACTGTTATTACTACCAAGTTCTTATATGACCATATTCTTACTTGGTTTGGTTGTACATTGACTATTGTAATCAATCAAGGTACCCATTTCATTAATGATGTTATTTGCTATTTAATTAATCATTTCATCTTGAGACATACTAGCTCTATTGTCTATTATCCATAGGGGAATGGACAAGCTAAGTCTATTAACAATTTTTTTGGTACATTATTCATGAAAATGGTGAATGAAAACCATAATGATTGGGATGAACATATGTCCACATTTTGATTTTCTTATAAAATTACTTTCAACGTTGGAATTGGTCATAATCCATTTCAATTTGTTTATAGATTATGCCCATTACTACCTATAGAGTATTTATTACCATTTAGGCCGGCGCAAATCTATGATTCAAAACTTATTAGAGTTCTAACTAGTCACTTGTCAAAACTACAGAAGTTGGAGGAGAATTGGTTAATAACATAAGACCTGATAGATTTTAACCAATGGAACCAGTCATTATGGTTTTAAAACTAGTACATTGAAACAAAATATTAATTTGTGGATTATGTTTTATGGTTTCCAGGGGTGTCAAAGCACATACCCTTAAGTTTCAAAAACAACAATTTAGACCATATAAGATCCAATATTATTTACCCAACAATACAATATTACCAATGACTATCGATAAATTTGATCTAATTTGGTACTAATTGACATTAACAAGTGGAAACCCTATAGGTTTATAGAGGATCAAACATTTCAACATGTTTTAGCTAAGCCCGGTGATTTTTATCAGAATTAATAGAAGTGAAATATTTTGATAACTTGCCTAACTAGCAATAGGTTGAAGAAACCTATTTTGACAACTTGTCAAAGGAAGAACCGGTTGAAACTATTCATTTTGGTGACCTACACTACTAGAAGTTCTATTTTTTCAAACTAAGTTGTTTATATGGGTTTTTTTTATTAGAGGACATGTATTTTTGACTAGAGGCCAAGGGTTTGAATGATAACGTGTATTTTTTGATTAATCAAATTGACTAAAGTGGTCGATTTGACAATTAGTCAAATTAGACATCTAGTCAAATTGGACTTTAAAATACCACCTAGTCAAATTGGTTAATGGCTTAGTCAATAAAACCACCTAATATAGTCAAAATGACAAGTGCCCTAGTCAATAAGAATACCTATTCTATTCAATCAATAAGGCTAATTAAATAGTCTCAATCAAAGTGGCCAATTACAAATTCTAATATTAGTTGGGTATATTGAGACTATATTTAACATTTTGACTATGTTTGACCAATTAAAAAAAAGTTGAAAAATGTAGCTAATCATAACTAAATGAATAATGATTAAATTACATATATATATGTGGTTTATCTAACTATGGTTAAATTGACTATATTGAAACTAATTATGGTTCAACTACCAATGAAAAAATTAATTAAATGTAAATTAACCATAACTAATCTAACCATGGTCAATTTAACAATAGTTGGTTTAGCTTTAGTAAATTTAACCATGATAATTAATTTAGCATAATTAACTTAACCATTATTAGTTGGGCCATTGTTGGTTTTGTCATAATGAATTTAACCATGGTTACTATGAGCATAACTAAATTAACTATATTTATTTTTAACATATTATTATTTTGCCCTAATAAATTAAACCATAATCAATAGACCTATAATTAATTTAAAACTATTGTTAATTTAGCCATGGTTGGTTTCACCATAATTATTTTAAATATTTTTATTTTAACTATAATTATTTCACTCATGTTTATTGTACCCAAATTCATTTTATTCATGGTTAGTAATTTAACCATGGTTGGTTTTGCCATAATTTTTTTAAATTTTTAAAAATTTTAGCCATAATTATTTCATTCATGTTTATTTTAGGCATAATTATTTTTTTCATAATTGGTTTTGCCATATAATATTTATTCATTAGTTAGTTTAGCCAACTTTATTTACTCATGGTTAATTGAACCATTTCTCGCTTAGCCATGTTAAAAAATTTCATAATTATTTTAATCATTTTTATTTTGGCCATGATTGTTTCATTCATGTTTATTTTAGTCATAAATCATTTTTGCATGATTTATTTTTCCATAAAATATTTATTCATTAGTTAGTTTAGCCATATTAGTTTTATTAGTGGTTAGTTTAGCCAAATTTATTTAATAATGGTTAGTTTAATCAATTCTAATTTAGCCATGGTTAATTTTGCCATAAATATTTTAACCAATTTTATTTAAGCCATAATTAATTTATGTATAGTTGGTTTAGCCATAAAATATTTATTCATTAGTTACTTTAGCCATTTATAATTTAGTCATAAAATATTTATTCACTAGTTAATTTAACCATTTCTAATATAGGCATGGCTGGTTTAACCATCAAATATTTATTCATTGGTTAATTTGGTGATATTTACTTTACTTATTGTTAATTTAGCCATATTTATTCATTGGTTAACTTGGCCTTATTTACTTTATTCATGGTTAGTTTCACCATATTTATTTATATATGGTTAATTGAACCATAATTAGTTTAGTAATGATTTTTTTCCATAATTATTTTAAAATTTTGGTTGGTTTAGTCATTATTGGTTTAATAATCATTAATTTTTCCATAATTACTTTAGTTGTGGTTGGTTTAAACATTATTTTACCACTCATTAATTTTACCATAATTAATTTTTCTTAGGTTAAATTAACCACTTATTTAGCTTATGTAATGTAAGTATGTGGTTAAATAACCTAAATACAATTAACTTATATGTAGGTGTATTTATTTATACATACCCTACCTATACTACCTATTTACCTATATTGTAGTTTATAGGTAACATAATTATATAGGCTAGGGAGGCCATTTATATACCTATGATAAATTATTAGTTGGTTAACTAGTTATTTACCTTAAATACATTAATAATTCTGTAGTTAAATAGTTAAATATTAATTATTACAAATATGTTATTGATAATAGATAACGAATCACATCAAATTTGTAAGGATTAGTTATAATTTGGTTGTAATTATCAATCAACAATATAATACATTATAATTATCTTGAGATTTTATATAATTCAAGGATTCATAATGTGGTTGTAATTATTAATTATAACTTAATAACTATATAATAATTATTACAAACAAATATTTTAACTTAATTAACATACATATTTACCTACCTCTTTATTTATTTACATAGTTGTTTAGGAATAATGTTGTGTGAACTAAAAGGCTCTAGTGTTGTGTGGACATGAAAATGTTTCTCCCTCTCAAAAGTTTGTCCCATATTGTTTGTCATCCTTTCCAAATGATGAGCAATGTGAATAGATGCACCATAAGCATCCAATACATAAAAAATATTTTACAAAGGAAGGCCACTTGGGATAAGCCAATTGAAAAGGTTCAACCTTAAAGGCCAAATTCAAAATGAAATAAGATTTTTCTACCTAGGTCATTTAGGTGTATGCTTAATCTAGGTGATGTACATTTAAGCCTCATAAAGGTTATAGCTTAGGTTGCTATAGCCTACTTTAAGCTTCTATACCTAGTTGTTAATTATAAGCTCCTAGGCCTAGGTTTAAGAGTTTAGGTTGTAGGTTCCTAAACATAGGGACCTTGGGAGTAGGTATTTAATTTTAGGTTTAACCTAGGTTGCTCAGGTTTTATCCATGTGGCATAGCCTAGTGGCCAATGTTTAAATGCCATGTGGCATAACCTAGATGGTCAATGTTTAAATGCCATGTGGCATAGCCTACGTGGCCAATATTTAGATGCCACATGGCATTTGCCTAATCAAAATTGTGTTTGACCAATCAAAAAATCATTTGACTATTATATTGACCAATCAAAATGACTAGTCAAAAAAGCCAACTTAAGCTTGGTCAAAAAGTACATGGCTGAGTCACAATGGATAGGTTCAAAACGACTTGTCCAAAATGACTAAAAGGTTTTTTTTACACCTTTCCAAAATGGGTCTTTTTTTACCAAAATTTTTAATATAAAAAAAGAATTATAGTAGTGCTAGTTGTTAAAGAACCAATTCAATATAACATTTGACGTTTAGTAATAAACAATATGACTGAAAGGAAATTCAATAATGATTTAACTAAACTATAACTAGTTCAATAAGGTGATAATAACTTGCTAACAAGGAAACTGGTTGAGAACCAATTTGTTACCCCTAATTTCACATGAAGTAATGATATATTAATTAACCTAATTATAGGTGTCAACTTTTTAGGGATAATATGCCCTAAAAGTTGTGTCGTTTTCCAAGCGCTGCCACTTTCCACTTTTCAACCATAGTACAAAAAATTGGCGTGTCATTTGGAATTTTTTTCGTTTTTTCACTTTGGATTTCTTATTTTTTCATTGCACCAAAATGAATCAATGAATGCCTTAGACCATTTAAAAGAGAGAACAAGCAAGAGGGAGACATAATTAAGAAGAGAAAAATAAAAGAAAAAAGTAGAAAAAAAAGAATTGTAGAAGGTTAAAGAAGAAGGTTTTAGGGCAACTGAAGCCATATATATTGAACTGTTTGCATGAAGACCACCTCCTACATTTCATGAGAGTAGCGAGAGTTTTAAAGAAAAGAAAGACATATAAGAGCAAGACTGTTTTGAAGCATTGAAATGTGCTACCATTCTAAGAGGACTTGAAGAAACTTTGAGGGACCTTCGAAGGCACATTGCACCACTTGCACCTACATTTATTATTATTAATGATTCTAAGGAAGAATAGATTGAGAACAAAGCTACATAGGAAGTAGAACATGTTCAACAACTTGTTGAAGTTGAACAATTGGCAACATTTTCATCAAAATCGATTAAAGGAGGATTTTTTGATGTAAAGGTTGGTTCTCCTAACATACTTGTTGTAAAAACTACCAAATCTCACTCCAAATACATGATGAGGCATTGGGGAAAAAAACAAGTTGAGAAGGGCAATTCACCTGCCAAGGTTACCCAAAAACGGGCACTTGCTGAAACAAAAGAAATATAGAAGATGTTTCAATGGATCTAAATGGGATTGAAAGAGAGGCAATGGGTAGAATGAGCCAATTTAGGAGGATTGTTTGTTGTTCACTAGATAGTTCCACAATTAGACTTGTTGGAGGGATTTTTGTGAACTTGGGAATCCACATAGGATGGATGAATTCGAGCAATTGTCAATGATGAGAGAATTACCATTGATCCATCACTATTTGCAAAGCAATTTGGTGCCAATGTTGAGGGAGCAGTGGATGAAACTAATGCATTAGTCAAAGCAACTTAAGTGGCCCTGAAGAATATCACTAAATTAGATGCATTGTCAACAAAAAACAACAAAACGTCATCTAAATGAAAGAAGAATATCATGTCAGGTTTACAACAATCTTACAAATCATCTATCGACGTGAAAGGTTAACATATTTTAGCAACCACATTGTCATCACTTTGAACTTGGCAAACAAGGGGAAAAAAATAAATTGGTGTTCCATTATTCTGACACAAATGTCCATAGAGTTGACCCAGTGGATTAAACATAAAAAACAAATAGTAGTAGGATTAGCAAAACCTGATAAGAAAACAACAACCTATTAGTTTAGACTTGTTATAAAGGTTTGTTTACATCATTGGTTTCCTTTGTTAGAGGAGGATACACCCATTGATTCTCCAAAACCACAAATAGTTTAGGGGAAAAATGAAAATAAGATTGTTGTGGAACAATTTAGAGAAACTTTTCTTGAGGTTGTGACTAAAGAGCATTTTATAAATGAGTGACGATTAATAAGCTCAACAAACATATCACCACAACAAGTTTGGCAATCACAATGGGTGAAAGTATGAACTGAACCATCAACACCTAGGGACTAGTTGAATGTAGAACTAATTAGTTCACCACCAATGAATAAACCTCGTACTCGTTAGTGAATCATGTTGATGGAAGGAGGTGACGAGGACATGGAAACTAATGTCACCACATAGCAAGATGACATGTCAATCAAAACGGAAAATGACTAATTTATGGAGGAACAAACTGAACCTGGTTTTGAACAAGTATTCAATTAGTGACCTTTACTTGTTCAAGAATTTTTTCCTCCTATGAAACAGGTTAGTAACCTGTTGTCAATATGTATAAAATCGATTCAGCTAATTCAACTTAACCCTGTTGAATCAACTTGGGTTAAATTTATTTATATTTTCCTTAAGACATTAACATCCTATGCCCAACATGAAGGCCTAAAACATGTTACCCTTTTCTTTGAACAAACAACTGGTAGAAGTGAAATTTAAGTCTTGCAAAATTATTCCACATTATTATAATAACATATTTGCACTTCACATGCATACATCCATTATTTTGCCAATAATTCTGAACACATTTAACATTGCCATTCATTAAAACATCATATTCATGGTTATGTCATATAACCAGAATTTGCAATTTAAAATACATTTAAAAAACTCCAACAAAATATTACAATTCATTTCATCATATTATGATACAACATAAAATTCACACAACTATATAAACATAAAATCACTACAAAAGTTTGTGCTTCTTTGTATTATTGAAAACATGAATCAAAGTTATAGCATAATCCCATATTTTGTTGAAAAAAATCCCAAAACAACAATTAGAATTTGTGGTATGTCAAAATAGATTTTGTGGTTTTCTACTCACAAGTACCTACAATTCCTCTTATTTTTTTCAAAACTCTTTATTTAGGAATCATCTCCTCTTTTTTCTAGAACCTCCCCCTTTGGGTAGTCCCCAATCTTCATCATGATTCAAAACCAACAAAAATTCAAAATTCAAATTAATAGATTTCCTTGATCAGTCCTTATCCTAAATGCTTATTCATCCAAAATCATGTATTCATCTAACCCCCTTAACATTACCCCCTCTGCGCTTTGGATTTTGTCCTCGAAAATCCTTGGAAAATGAGGGAAAATGAAATGAATGTATTATGTAACATTCTAAACATCTATCTCATTTACGATAATCTCTGTAATCTCAACCTATATAGTAACCAATGGTTTTGTACCCATTTGTGGTTCTATAATTTTGACATGTATCTTCATCTTTATACTTTTAACCTCTTCTTCTATTAACTTAGTTTGTGGTTATATTTCCAAGGGTTGTATCTTAGATACTTCTTCTATTACTAGATTAATCTCCACCTATCCTTGTTCTTAAGTCTTTTGTCATTTGTTTTCTTCCTAACCCCCTCCTCTGAGGTCTTGTGGTTTATTTGTTTGTATCTTTGCCTCTTAAACTACTCCATTTATGAGGTCTTGTGGTTCTTTAGTTTGCATTTCCTCCTCCTAAATTATTCCATTGGGCCCTGCTTTAGTCTCCTCATCCTAGCATGATACCTCTGTACTTGTTGGATTACCACAAATAAAATCTGGATTTTTTTTTATAAGCTTCTAATTTGTACCTTAAAATTATTTCATTAGCTCTATGTTGAGCTAGATTATTCTCCAACTCCTTTGTAAAATATTCCTTTGCTACCTCCCACCATTCCTTCTTCATCCTCATCAAAGTATAATACTTCAACATCTATTCATAATCCTTTACTCTTTTCTTACCACTAGCTAGGTCTAGATTCTTCCTTTGTTCCTATGCCATTTCTAATTGTGCTTGCATGTGTTGTAGATTTAATTGATATATATTTTTTCCTCCATTATTTTTTTCTTTCTTCCTTTGTTGTTTTTCTTCTAAGCTCCTCAAACTACAACAGAAATTTCTTCAAATTTACCAATTCCAAATTTGTCAAAACATTCTCCTTCTCTTTCTTTTCCTTAGTTAGTGATTTCACATGACTATCCAAAGCCTCTTATTGTTTTTTATGAAGAAACAATGCCTTTGTCCACTTTCTTTCTATCTTTTTCCATATTTTAACCTTTTGCCTTAAATCTTATAGTTTTCATCTTGAGACTTCACCCATGTTGTGTTACCTTTGAGCTCCTCATTTCATCCTGTAGTTTCTTAATGAACATTTTAATCTTCTATTCAACCTCTACCAGGTTCGTCCTCCAAATTTCCACATTATGCTTATACCCCTTTTGAAAGTCTCTCTCCTTATCCAATTCCTCCTATAGACCTTTTCATTTTCCAATGTAGCCAATCAATTCTTAATACTATTCACTTCTAGAGTCAAATTCCCCATATTCATACTCATAATTGCCATGGTTTAAAATAATGCAATTGCTTTATTTCCATGCAGTACTTCTACAACTACCTCTTCCACAAACTTTGGTGTACTTGTTTGTGTTGTAGGATTTCTAGATCCTTCTACAAATGATCCCAACTCCTGCACCATTTTTTCCTCCAATTCAAATTCAAATGGGAATCCCTTTACAAATTTTGGTCTATTAAGTGGTACTTGTAGTTTTGTTGGTTTGAACTCTTCAAAAGTAGGTTATGTCACCATTCTCTCCATCTGCAGTTTAGTAGCATGTAAACCTTCATGTGTTTGTTATTGTTGTTGTTGTTGTAAATGTTGTTCCAAATGTTGCAAATGTTGTGGACTTGTAGTGGTTTCCACCCAACCTTCATATACATTTGCATCAAAGTGTAGATGTTGTTCACCCTTTGGAACCCTTGTGTCATGTTCCTCCTTAACTTCTTGCCCTTGCTCCCTCAATTATTTCTTTTGTGGAGATGTCATCTATAGTACCTTTTGCCTCTACTCCCTTAGTTGTGTCTCCTACGAAATTTTCATATGTGGTGTCTTTGTAGTCTATATAGCTGTTTATACCACTGTTGGCATTGCGGATGACTCCACTCTGCCCCTCATCATTTTTTGTGCCTTTAGATTTATGTTCTCCTACTCCCTCTTCACTCTTGAACCTAAGGTTCCTCCTTCCTCAACTTTATTATTCCTTTTAAGAACATTTCTTAGAGAGTTTGTTATAGATTTCTACATTTCCACCCTAGTTTTTAAAACCTTGGTTGGTGGTTTTTGTGGATTATCCTTTTGATGCACAAATACAAACTATTTTTTTTTGCCAATACCAATGTACGCTAACATGTATCTTTCTTATCCCCTTTATTTTCATTGACATACTTATACCATCGATCTAGCTCACTACACAAACTATTGAGTATAATTTGTGCCCACTACAACAAAAGAGGGGTATATTGCGATCCTAATATCATCACAAACAACAAAGAAAAAAGTTTCTGAAAACCCACAATTGCGAACCACAATTTCTTGCAAACTCTTAAGCTGTTACGAAACCATAACATTCGCACTCGTACAATCGCAAGTTCTTCACAACTCCTAAAATTGATACAATCGCAAAACTTTTCCGATTATAATTTCTTCTATACATCATTTGCAATTCCCAGTACATCGAAAATTATTTGCAACAAACCCATCACTGCAACGACTTAGCGAATCGACTTAAAACTGACTCGGTTTTCGATATAAGATCTAACGCAAACATTTTCCGATTTTCACAATGCCGCTACCCGTTTG
>Ga0116226_10005506_pt1 | contig 11308 bp, 10 predicted proteins | sample S1TSphfallax_FD_89692 | JGI IMG/M metagenome (GOLD analysis project Ga0116226, IMG submission 89692) | Host-associated microbial communities from peat moss isolated from Minnesota, USA - S1T2_Fa - Sphagnum fallax MG | ecosystem: Host-associated > Plants > Peat moss > Unclassified | place: USA... | reverse complement strand
TGTCCAGCGTGCAAACAAATCGCGCAATATTGGTCAATCCAGGGTCCATCAATTTCTGGATATTCCCATCCACCCGGCTGACGATTTGCGCCAGGTTCACGCAAGGTGCGCCGGCAACGGACCCGATTGAGGTGCTCCCCACAAAAAAGGCGACGCGCTCACCCTCGCGATAGAAGAACTCTCCCTTCTCGTTGGTCAGCCCATCACAACTTGGGGTCTGGTACTTAAGGCCACAGATTGGTCCGGCAAAAATGCCGATAAGTGGATCGAGCGGCATGAGACGTCCCTATAAATCTGACTTAAGCAGCCGAAGGCGTACCCGAAAATCCAGCATAACGGCGAAGGGTTGGGTCGGTTCCGTCTCGCATGCCGACGGACGCATCCGGATGATCGTCAAACCAGCCTTCCAAGGGATATTTGAACATCCAGTCGACCAGAAGCTGGCGTTGCGCAATCAACCACACGCCGTCACGCAATTCGAACCGATCCAGATACCGGCCCCATAATTTCACATAGTTGTCCTTCCAGTGATGGCGTTCTGACCCCTGATGATCGGCGTTGAGATAGGTTTCGACATGAGCGATCTTCGGACCGTCAAACTCTATGAAAATATTTCCCAGAAAGTGCATGGTACGCGTAAATCTAGGCATCTCAGCTGTAAGAAACTGGAAGAATCCCTCGGTCCCGCCAACATGCAGACTTTCGGGAAATTTAATGTAAGCGTCCTTGTGAAAGGCACCTCGAACCAGACTCATATCAACCCTATCAAGGCCGCGACAGTAGCGCATGAGCACGTCGTGAATTTCCGCCCGTGCCGTTAGCTCATCCAGAGTCATTTATCTCTCCCTTAGTGTGGTATTTGTTTCGGATTATCGCTAAGTCACTTGGTCTCCCATGTCAAGTATTTTTGCGGTTTGAACGAGGCAATTACGTGAAGAAAGGAGAGGCAAGAAGGAACTTCTTTTTTGGAAAAAAGAAGCAAAAAATTTTTGACTCTTTTCCGCCGCGGTACGTTGCAACATCCCGTGTAGAAGTTATAAACGCTTTGCGCAGCTTTTCTTGCAGATTTGATTTTGAATAGGGACAGCCACAAAAAAAACGCTTTAGGGAGCTTAAAAATGATCCTCGTGACAGCCGCGAACGGAAATCAGGGAAAGTTATTGGTCCGCAGGCTTTTGGCGGCGAATCATGTTCTTCGCGCTTGCGTTCGTTCTGACACATCGGCACAAATTCTCCGTGACGCTGGCGTGACCGATGTCATCGTCGGCGACATCACCGATCAAAAAATACTGGCCCGCGCCATAGACGGGGTGGAGAAGGTCTATCATGTCGGGCCAACGTTGCATCCCAAAGAACGAGAGATGGGTTTCGCCGCCATCGATGCCGCGCGCGCCGCCGGCGTCAAGCATTTCGTCTTCAGCTCCGTGCTGCATGCCATCATCACCGACCTGATCCAACACGAGATCAAGCGGGACATCGAGGAATATCTACTTTCGTCCGGGCTGGAATTCACGATTCTCCAGCCATCCAATTACATGATGCCGTTCAGGCTGAAATCCGTTTTTGAGGAAGGCGTGTTTCGGCTCTCTTGGTCGTTGGAGCGCTATCAGTCAATGGTCGATATCAGCGACATCACTGAGGTGGCCGCCACCATCCTGACCCATAGCGACCATCACGCAGGTGCCACTTACGAACTCGTAGCGCCTGGACGCTATACGGCACATGATCTTGCGAAAATAATATCCCGCGTGCTGGGCCGTGAGGTCACCGTAGAGCAAATTGACCCCGATACATTTCTCAAACAGCGCCACGGGGGCGCGGACATTAGCCAATTTCCGTACGAGGCCAGGCTGGCCCGCGCAATCAGCACGCGATACAGCAATCATGATTTTATCGGCAACCCCAACGTGCTTACCTGGCTGCTCGGCCGCCAGCCAACGATGTGGGAACAGTTTGTGCAGCGCGAGTTTGACGCTTTTCAAGTCTCAAGGCGCGCGTCGATTTCTACCGTCGAATGACACGCGCCAAGGAAGTGAATGCGTTGGCGCCGCACATCAACCGGCGCGCTCCAACACGTTGGTTGATGTAATCTGGCTTTTGACACCACAGAGTTGCCGCCCGTAGTTCTCCATGCAGGTCTGGATATTGTGAGCTGCGTGCATGCTCCCGGCGCGGCAATTCCGCGCGACGAGCTGAAGCGGTTGCGTTTTCGAGATTCCCGATGCTCCCGAAGCCTTGAACAGTGTTTCGACCGCGGTGGCGCAAGTGTCCCATACGAATCCAGCATCGGCGTGATATCGCACAATGTCCTCGGAAGTCACGTCGCCGTCCTCTTCGTAAAGGCGATCGAGGTCGTCAAGCGCCCGCTCGGCGACATACCGTGCAGCGTTTATCTGCATCCGGACATAACCAGCGTTTAAATGCGTTACGGGAGCATCTTGCTGGCGGCTATAGGGTGAATAAGCGATGGCTTTTTTCTTGATGCCCTCCAGAAATAGTTCGAGCGCATATTCCGCCATGCCGATGGCATTGCCGGTACCCACCATAATAGAGCGGCCAAGTCCGCCGGGCCGCAATCCCAATCCCTTCTTCTTCAACGCGGCAAGCCGATCCAACAATATACGCGGTGAACTAAAGCGCTCATCTGGAACAAAGAGCTCTTCATCGATGACGATCGTCCCGCTGCCTGTAGCCGCTAATCCCATGGCATCCCAGTCATTGCGAAGTGTATACGACGCCTTGGGTATCAGCACCATCCCGACATTGGTGTCGTCAATCTCATCGCAAAACACGGCCAAATAAGCATGCGAGGCATGGACGCTACCGGTCGCGAAAGGCCATGTACCGCGCACCATCCAACCGCCATCCACCTGCCGGGCGGAACCGGAAAGGCGGCGCGTGCTGCCCCCTACCGCACAGGTCCGGTTTCCGACCCAAGGCTCATCATAGACGCGCTTCACCACATCGTCAGCGAACGCAGCACTCCACATATTGCCACCCGTTGAAGCCCAGACCGTCCATGCGGTGGCGCCACATCCGGCCCCGAGCGCCTCGTAGATGCGGAAGAGATCTCTGGCCTCGAAGTCCGCCCCAAAAAAACGCGGCGGCGTCGTAAGGCTGTATACCCCCGCCGCATTGAGACGTTCGACAGTCTCCTGCGGAATGCGGCGCTGCCGCTCGGCCTCCATCTGCATACCACGCAGCCACGGACGCAAGGAAACCAGTTGCTCGATAATAATTTCCGGAGTCGGCCGGACCGGGTTTGTTGCGGCTCGAACGTCATCTTGTTCCGCTACCACGCCGCGAAAAATTGTCATCCTGTATCCCCCAAATCGCTTTTTGACCCTGGATCGCCGCTATAAATCCCATAATCCGGCGGAAATGTCAATAAGTCACCAAGTGACTTTAAGGAGGATTTTGGCGGCAAAAAAGATAAAGAAGCGGTCGCTTTTCTGAAGAAAAGCTCCGCAAAAGACTTTTTGTAACCTTTACACGGGATGTTTAAACGTCTCCCGGCGGGACTCGTAAAAAGTTTTTTGGTTCTTTTTTCAAAAAAGAACTGCTTTCTTCCTAATCTTGAACGGCCCCAGCGTGGAGTTGAAGATAGGACGCGGTTGATCCGCCCGTGTGAATAATGTGCCTTCCATGGTTTTCGGACGGAACGTTACCCAATCCCGGCATCGCTCCACCCAGCAGATGGGTGCCGCTGATGACAAGTCGCAGCTGTTCGCCTGGGTAAAGCGCCAGGCCAATCGGGAACATATCGATGTCCACGCGGGCGATCTCTCCCGGTGTCAGCTTTTCAACGCGGTCGAAGCTGTGCACCGGTACGGTGTCCGTCGAACGCGTCTCATCGAGATGGCGCATGGACACGCGCAGGCGGCCGTTCGATCCTTTGTATTTCAAGATCGCCGCACCCTTGCGCGTGATCTCCTGCATCGCCGGTCCGTGATTGGGGATGTTGAACTGCTCGAGCGGCTCGCCATCGGCATTCAGCTTCTGAAGGAAGACGAACAAGTCCATGTCATCGGCGCCATCCGCCTCAACCCAAAGAGACAGTTTGGGAAAACCGACGAACGCCATCGGCGCATCGACCTGCACGATAAAGGACACCTGGCCCGCTTCGGATTCCGCGTCATAACGCGCCGTGGCGCCCGTTGTTGGCGCTTGCAAGCTTAGCGTATCGGACGCGGCATCCAGATAGTATTTCACCTCGTTGAAGCCTTCGGGCGGAAAATTTCCGGCCGGCTGGTTGATGCGGTCATTCCCTTCTAGATCAAGCACCGAATAGCGGACACGCGGCGTGTCTTGCCAGCCATTATCGATACCTTTGAGGAAGTGATCAAAGAAACGTAGCAAATCGTTGAGATTTGCCGGTTCATAATAATCTGGCCACTCCATGGTGTTATGGATGCGCAGCCATTTTTCCGAGGAGCCGATCCTGCACCAGCCGCGGAACGTTCCCGGTGTATGGATCATATTCGAGTAACTCGCCACGACGTACGCGGGCACCGTGATGTTCTCGAAAACCGGCGCGTGAGACTCCCATAACGCGTCCAGCAGCTTGTGGTGCTCGGCCTCGGCGACGAGGTCCTCGCGGCGGTTCTTGCCTACGAAACTCGTTGCGAGCTGTCGCGGAAAGGGGAAGTCCGGTATGCCACCCCGCATGATGAAATCGCGATAGACATCGCTCATGCCTTCCCATGGCGCGATCGCCGCAAGATGGGGTGGCTGCTCGGCCGCGGCGAACCATTGCGAGATCGCGAGATAGGAATTTCCGCTGGTTCCAACCTTGCCGTTGCACCAATCTTGGACTCCAAGCCACTCGATGAGGTCGTGATAGTCTTCGCCCTCCCTGCGGCTCCACACGCGTATATCGCCCTCGGAATGGTAGGAGCCGCGCGGGTCGGCGTTGCAGACGGCGTAGCCGTGCGCGCACCAGAAGGCAGGGTCGGGACCTTCGAACTTCATCAGACCCGACACCATGCTGGTATCCATGCCCAGTAGCCCGAAGAGTGCGACGTATTGTGGTGCATTCCCCCGGCTTTTCCCGTACGGGCTCCACGCCACAATCACCGGGACCTTCTCGGTGCCGGGCGGGCGAAAGATGTCGACATAGATTGTCACCCCGTCGCGCAGGGTGACGGCAACGTCCTTATCGAAAACGATATCCTCTGACAGCGGCTTATAGCACGGCTGCACCTGGAACCCGGCGGCAAGGGTTCTCGTGCCGGGTTCAAAATCGCTGAACAATCCTCGTCTGTCCGCGGCATCGGGGTAAGCAGGCGCGAATATCGCTTGATCTTCTTGCATGTGCGTTTCTTCCGGCGTTCTAGGGTCGTGAGACGATGGGACCACGACTGCGGCGAACGCGCTTAATGGTGACCATACAGTCCTCCTCCCTCGGCGCGCGTGGCGGCCGTTTATCGTTGCATTATAACCCGCTGGATGGTCTCGTGCAGCGGTCTTAATCTCCGTGGTGTGGGACAGAGATTTTTTAGCACACCGATCCCTCATCAACGGAAATGAGGGATATCTCATTATGAGAGGGCCGTCAATAGTTTATTGGGTAGCCGGAGACCGTCACGGGGTCGAGGCGGCCCGTTCCATCTAAACGCGCGACCGTTTGCGCCGATGATCGAGCTGGAGGATGTTCCCGACCGATAATGTGATGGCGCGCCTCGTCCGGCCTTCGATTTCTTTTTCGTCGGCGCGCTGGCGATTCAACAATCGCTACTTGGCTCTGGGTAACCCCCGGACGGCTTATAGCCTTCGGCACACCGAGAGCCCGCAGTTCGGGAAGATCATGCACCGTATATCGCGGTCTGGCCGAGAGCCTTGTCGCGCAGCCCGATATGCCATTCCTCAGCAACCTGTGTGGCATGCTCCAGCCCCTCCTCTTTGGTGGAGATGCGGTGGTTTCGGCCCTTAACGAGGGTGGCGCAATCTGGGCCAAATTAGATTTTTAGTCCGGACTCAAACTTGCAGCGCTCATACGGGTTAGTCACCATCCAGGGGAGTAGTCTCCATTTGGTATCGGAGCACCGTCGTGGTTAGGCAGAGGAGCTTCCGAAAAAATCTCTTGCGGATCCGTGGGATCCTGGCCATCCCTGCTTTGCAGGTTTTGCACTTCGCTTTGCAGCGTTCGCACGTCGCCTTGCAACTTGGCAAGGACATATGGCAGGTCGGCTGTTGCACTCGTTGTGCTGCTGGCCGCCGGCGCAGTCGGCGCCGTGTTGTCCGGCGTGGCTGCGTTAGCGACAATAAAATTCGTGCAAAGACCGGCTACCAAGAAACACGCGATCATCAACTTATTCATTGTGAATTTCCTAAAGCCCGCTGCTTCACCATGAAGCATGAACAGGATTGTAGGTTAGACAACCGATCGAGCTAATTTATTCTCGAACACAACGAAAACATTTGAAATTTTAATAGCCGATAGCCGGATTCAGAAAGCAATCGGATGCCGTAGCACGAACGAAAGGAGTCGATCGGACAAACCATATTCTTGATTAATTCCGAAACCATTTCCGTCGAGCGGCGCTAATGTTAGTCAAGCGTAGGAATAGATCGTATCTGGCGCATCCAGAAGCTATATTTAATCGAAAATCTCTAACTGGCACCATCCAGCGACATATTGCTTTCACAAGAAAACATTTCAAATATTTTGGCAAAGGAATTCATTTGTTCAAATTGAACATACAGTTCAATTTGAACAAATGTTATTCCAACGGTTCCAACACAACGGTCCTAATCTATCTGTGCTCTTTCATTGTTACAGCGCCGAGACGCTTTATCACATCGATCAACTAGTTTACCTCATAATAATCAAATGGAGACCATTCTTCAATTCTTAGAAGTCGTATTGCAGCATGATGCGGTTATAAACGAAGGAATCTCCTTTGTTGCCAGTTGCGCCATTGTTGAACTCAAAACTGGCGTTGCTGACCTCCATCCGATCCCGGATAGACAGCCCCTTAAACTTACCACTCGGAAAATACGTAAGATCGAGATACGTGTCGTTGCTACCGCCATTTAGCTTTGTATCAAAACGACTAAATGCCACGACTGCGGCAATCCTATCGCCAAACAAATGTTGTGTGAGCGCGATTCTCTTGGCATCCCCCGGCCCCAATTCAACCAGGCCACGGATTAACGCCGTCGTGTAGAGCGGGTCGGTCGCATAACCAACCGTATATGGCGAGACGATTGCTCCATCGCCAATGCTACCTCGATGTTCCGGAACATCGTTATAGGAGAGCGCAATGTTGCCGGCTCCAAGGCCGGGCGAATTCAGGACATAGTTCAGACCAACTTGCAAGCCAAATGCTGTAGCATTGACCCCATTGCCTTTAACGCCGTCGATCGCAGTTCCGAAGCGATCGGCATTGAGAAGGCTGTCGCCATCCCAATCTCGCAGGAATTGGCCGCCGATGAACGGGTTTAAGGCTGTACCGGTATCGAGCGTGTAACTCGCATCACCGTAAAACATATTCGTAAAGTCGTAGAAATCATAATACCAGGCATCAGCCTTCACGCCGTCTGCAGCATAACTCGAACCGAAAGCTAATGTCCCTTGTGATTTCGGCGCACTACTGCTTAGCGCCGCGGACCCGCCAAATGCAGAGTCGCCGTCAAACGTTGATGGATAATATAGATTGTCCCTAAAATAGGTATTCGACGTACGGCTCTTCCAACTAAATTCCCGTAAACCAAACACTTGGAATGCTTTTGTTGGGCTGACCTCGATGAATGCCGCCTGGTAGGTCGCGGGAAGCGCCCGGGAGTCAGACTCGCCAACCCATGGCGTACTGATTTCCTGATCCCCCAGGCGGACCAAAAGCCATGGCTTATCATACTGCACATAGGCTTGACCAAGTGCTGTCAAGGAGTTGTTCGGTCCCATCAGGGTCGCATCCAGATGGGAGAAAGATGGCGCGCCATTTGAGTCGTTCAGACCCAATGATGTCGCCGTAAAGAAACTTGTCCCGACTTCAAACCCATTTAGGAATGGCGACGATTTTACGTTCAGAATACCCGCCACGCTGAATGCCGACTGGTTAGAAACCTTGGGGGCGCCATATAGCCGGTCGAAGTCATAGGCCCGCACAGTTCCGTCGATTTGCGCTTGATCAAACCAGCTTTCCAGAGTTGGAGTTGGTGCATCGGGACTCGACACTATGGCCGTGTCGTCCTGGGCATAGGCACATGCGCCATGGGTCATGGCGCCAGCCAATACCATGATTGCAACTATCCGCTTATTCATTTTGCTTCCCTTGTTGTCGTCGGTCTCACCATGGATTGATGTGACGTAGACAAGACCCAGCTAGGGAATCTTTATTCATGGAGTAGTATTACAATTCCATGATACTGCGAGCGATCAATGTGCCACCAGTAATGCATAAGTTCGTGCGTTTAGCCTCAAACATAATTCAATAATATTCCGGAATGAATATGCAAGAGTTTACGCCGGTATCCGCTCACGACGCTTACGTGTATACATTAATACCATGCATGTGGTGCTGGTTACTTAACTTGCGAAACTAGCGGAACCGTCGATGCCAGCGCACTGGTGTAGTCCAGTTTTGTTTGGCCTGCCGGATAGCCATTTTTGCTTAGAATATACGACATGACGTCTTCATACTGGGTATGTGTCAGACTGCCGCCATTCCCATCCGGCCTCTGCGAGGACATGAAGCTGAATATCGAGCCAACCGTATTATTACCGGAAACAGGAGCAAAATTCTGCCCGACGAGCCTCGGACCAACCCCGCCTTGTAGAGCGTCACCATGGCAAGAGGCACAGTTTTCCGTGAACACCGCTTCGCCGTCGGTTGCCTGTTGGCCCGCGTATAGAGCGGGAACCGACGCCGCGTACACGCATGTTCCTACGAGCGCCGATATGGCCACACTGGCAACAATCGCAACCTTAAGCCGGATGAATTGAGAGGAAATTTTGTCCATAAAAAACTCCTGAATTGTACTGGTTCTACTGGAAATAATTACCTCACTCAAACCATGATTCCGACATTTAAACAAAATTACGACAAGTGCCGAAACATCCGTTATCAACATCGCCGCAACAGCTATCTTTTGGGTCCGTCGACGATTCCCGCGCCTAGGTGTCTTTCAAGGCCGCCACGAAGTCATTCAGCGTGGTAACCGGTCCAGCTGTAGCGACCCAGTATTCCTGTTGGCCGTCATTCCAATAACTGATCGCCATCCCTTTATAGACGGCATTACGAATGCCGTGCGCCGGCTCGCCATTGGCTGACCAGACACATAAAGTGACCGTCTGGTTTGCCCGCATGTAGGCAAATACCTGCGCCTGATGCCCGGCCACAATGTCGGATCGTGCATCTGCAAGACGGAATCCATCCACGGTTGGGCCGGCCATATTGGATGCCACCATTTGCGACAAACTTCCGCGTAATGCCGCGTCGCGCACGCTCATCAGATCTTTAGTCTCGTCATGATGTGGCAGAAGCAGCACCATGAGCATCGCCGCAATGGCTGAAACCGCCGCGATCCAACCTGCGTTCCGGCGCACAGGGCGAAGTTTTAGGGCGATTACATTGGGCGCCTCGACGTCCGGCTCTGGCTTTGATATCGGCTGATCCAGTAAGCCAGAAATTTTCGCATAGAAATCAGGCGACACTTCTTCCTCGGGAATCTCATCGTGCAATGCCGCGCGGAGTGCTGCCAGTTCTGCCAGATGCTTGGCACAGTCCGGGCACGCCGCAAGATGCACCGTAAGTGCTGCCATATCAGCCGGAGCCAGTTCACCATCAAGCATGGCGCTCAATTGTTCGCTATATTGGGCATGGCTCATGATGCGCACCCTTTCTCATCGGTAAGCCAGGCCATGCGCAGATCATTGCGCGCACGGGAGAGCCTCGACATTACGGTGCCCACGGGTACCTTAAGTGTCGCCGCAATTTGCGTGTAGGAGAGGTTGCCAAACTCACGCAGGATCAACACCTCGCGCAGAGCTTCCGGCAACCCGGCAACCATGCCGCGCAATCTTGATGCATTGTCGTTATTCAACGCGAGTTGCTCGGGGTTTGGAGCCGAGTCTGGAATGCTTTGAAGCCACTCATCGTCAGTGGGCACCGGCGCCGCTCTCGGCCGGTCACGATGTAGGTTACGCATAATCGCCGCCATCCAGGGCCGAAGGCCATCGCCGTTATAACTGTCGAAATAACGCAGTGCACGCAAAACAGATTCCTGTACGAGGTCCTCACCCGCCGGACGATTGCCGGCGAGTACGACGCCGAGCCGATTCAGATAGGCCAGCTCTGGCAGGACCAAAGCGCGAAACCGAGCCGCACGATCATCATCTGCCACCGCCTCGAAACTCCCTCGAATTGCTGTGGAAATAAACAGGGTACTACTTTACGCTGACCGTCCCGCGCATTTCGGGATGAATTGCGCAACGATAATTATAATCCCCCGCCTTGGCAAACACAAAACTCCAGCTTGAGCCGGGATCAATGGCCCCGCTGTCGAAACTCTTGCCGTCGAGCGAGGTTGCGGTGTGCGGGATACTGTCCTGATTGGTCCACGTCACGGTGTCACCTGGATGCACCGTAATCGTCGCCGGCATAAACGTGTAATTGTTTATCGTCACTGTTTCAGTGGCGGCGAGCGCTGATGTCGCACCGATCATCGTTGCCATCGATGCCGCCAGCACGGCACCCGTGAATATCTTTGATACGCGCATGTTATCTCTCCTTACGTCAGTGTAAGATCTGTTACCGCAAGCGTCCCGCGTGTCTCGCGAACGCTGGCTTTGGTGATGCCGAGATATTCGCCAACCTCGCCCGCCGCTATAGTGAGAATCGGCCCCTCATGCGGCGCCGTACCCGCCACCGGCTGTGGAAATGCCGTGGAACGCGCCGTGTGGAATTTGATATTGCCTTCCACCTTCTGGACAATCTGGTGGATATGGCCATTCAGCAGCGTCACCGATCCGAAGCGCCGCAGAAGCGGCAACGCAGCGGATGCATCCCCCGTGCCCCAGCCCCATTGGGCATAAATCGTCCAGAGCGGCACATGCGCGAAGACCACGATCGGCGTCGATGACCTTACGCCCCGCAGATCGTCGGCCAGCCAGGCGATCTGATCCGGGCCGAGCAACCATTGGCCGTCCGGGCCGCTATGCAATACGTTGGATAGCCCGATGAAATGCACACCGTGGTCATCAAAGCTGTACCAGCCATCGCCTTTGGTGCCTTTACCATAGCGCGAGAGGTACAGGCTCTTGCCGGGGTCGAGCATGTCGTGCTCGCCAGGCACGTGGTGGATG
>Ga0116226_10005505_pt1 | contig 11309 bp, 7 predicted proteins | sample S1TSphfallax_FD_89692 | JGI IMG/M metagenome (GOLD analysis project Ga0116226, IMG submission 89692) | Host-associated microbial communities from peat moss isolated from Minnesota, USA - S1T2_Fa - Sphagnum fallax MG | ecosystem: Host-associated > Plants > Peat moss > Unclassified | place: USA... | reverse complement strand
CTACTCCTGCTGCTGCTGCGACTACTTGCTAACATTGTTAGTAGCAGCAGCGACGTGATGCAGAACTGCGTCACAACCCATACCGAACTTATTGATTTCATGGTTCCCATGGTCAAGGAGTTACTGTAGTCACCACCGATATATTACTCCCGTGCGACATCAAGAAGATCGAGCTGATAATCACCACAAAACAGCAACAAGAAGCTGCACCACCTGCAGCACCTTCTGCTTAATCTAGTTCTCCATAGCAGCTGGCTTCTTCTTCTTCTTCTTCTTCTTCTTATACAAAAGTTCTAGCTTCCTCTTCTTCTTCTGCTTCTTATACAACAATTCTAGCTTCTTCTTCTTCTTCTTCTTCTTCTTCTTCTTATACAAGAATTTTAACTGTAGCCAATTTTCGAGTGTTGTATATTCCCATATCTTTACTATCGAAATTGCAAATCCTTATTGTTCACTGAAACCAAAAACACCCTCAAAAAAAAATAAAAACCGATTACAACAACTGCACAACATCCTCAAATAAGAAAAGAAAAAATAAATTGGGATTTTCTTCTCATTTGTCGACCGACCAGCAGCTCCCTGCTCTGGGTCTGTCTGCCTCTCTCTCTCTCTTTCCTCATCTGCAGAACTGCGAAGTACTTACACGCACAAAAGAAACAGAACTTCCAAGCTACTTCTTAGTAGCGACTTACTGCTTCTTCTTCTTCTTCCTCTTCTCAAAACATCTGCAGTACGGGAGGATGGGCTAATTGCTAAAGATTGCAAATCTCAATGCAAACATGTTATAAAGTGCGAAATCAGATGATATCAGAACAGAACAGAACAGAACAGAACGAACTTACCCTGCAACGACAAGAAAAACAAGGCCTTATATCAACGGCTTCCCATTAGATCCAAGCACGCACGCACACACACACTGTGGGTGTAACTAGTGTGATCACAACAACCTAATGGAAAGAGACCCTTAGACGCCCTAAATTGAGAAGAATCGTCGCATGCTGCAATAAATACAAAAAATAACAATATTAACATCATTATCATCATCATCGTGTTGGAGCTACAAAAAGTACCAAAACCGACCACCAAAATTCACAATATACGTACCAAAACTAGTACGACACCTCATCCTTCAAAGGGGGAGGAGTGGGGGGAGCTTGTGGACAAAAGAACCCACAAAAAAGGGCAAAAGAGAAGGAAAAAAACAATTGATGGTAGTAGAAGACAAAAATTTGTAAAACCCAATCTACCGTAAGACCATATATACCATTCGCAGCTTTGACACTAATTATATAATTTTCAGAAATGTTGAAATTTTTTCCCCCTAAAATATATTTTTTCCTCCAAAGAACAAAGAACATTTTGGGAAGGAAATTAAAGAATCTTTGAAAATATTTTATTTTTTGACATGAATTTTCAAAATTAATTAGTTATTCTACATACGTGTGTTGAAGCTCCACTTGTACTATACTTTAATGCTTGCTTTTGAAAAAGAAAAATTTGTTTCCCTTTTGCACCAAAGTGAGATTATAGCTTGACTTCCTCACCTGAGGTGCGTCCTTCCTTTCTACCTCATCCATAACTTTGCGGCCGGAATGAGATCTTCACACTTCCACATATCAAAAGAAAAATATTTCTATACACCCTACTACCTTGGCAGCTTCGACAATAATTATATTATCTTTCAGAAATATTGAAATTTCTAAAAATTCAAGTGACAAAAAAAATTGTAAAGAAAAATACTGAAATTTTCAAAATATTTTATTTTTAAAACTGAAATTTTCAAAATGAATTAACTATTCATTAAATATGTGTCTAAGCTATTGTGAAGCTATAAACTTTGAAGTTCAATCGGTTTGGGAAAAAGAAAACCGACAACAAAACTCTTTTTTTTCCACAAATGCAAGAGCAAGCCAGGACCCCGACCGACATCATCAAAAGCAAGTTGGTGATTGAATTGGAATAAGTATTGGATTCCCCAAGTGTCTTTCTTTTCACCTTCCATCATGCATGTTTATCCATTCCTCCTTTGCCCCCGCCCCTCTCACCCCAAAAGCCAACAAGTGTACAATAAGGACCTAGGACCAGGGCATTGCTAAGAGAAGGGGCTGCAAGTGACAAAATCATGTTTCTTGGCCATGCCTACGAAGGCAAGGATTATTGTGTTTCGATTCATTATAGAGTATAGTAGTAGCTTAAGGGATTTTTATAGGCCCCTAGGTAATAAATAATAATAGGTCTATTTTTATTATATGAGGATTTTTGAAAGATGATTGATATTTTGGCTTGTGTTTGAAACTTGAGATTAGTTACAAAGTTCTAATATCTTGAAGGATTTTGGTTTCTTTTAGAGGATTTATTGAATATTTGAGATTTCATAATTCTTCTTTTTGCATTAAGATACTTTTTAATGTAAATGGCTAGGCCATAGTGTGAGACACCCCTTGCTCATTCATCCTTCCAAAGGTCGTCACCATTGGCCCATATAGCCAACAAGTGTAGGGTAAGGCCACCACGGGACAAGGGTATTACCAGAAGTGGGACCATTGAGCTAGTGTTTTGCTTATGGTAATACCCTAAACCCTAAACCCTCATCCTAAGGCAATGGGTTGTTCTTTCACCTTTGGTAATGCTCTCATCCTAGGGTCACTAAGCTACGGTGCTCTCGGTCAAAACCTGGACCTCTTGGGTGCATGCTCCATTTGCCTCTTCTAAACCGAGTGACCCTTTGAGGAGGAGTCACCGGGAGAGCTACAAAATTATCGTGTCAATTCATTTTGTTGGGAACTTCATGAAAATGTTCCCAAAACTACATTTTAAACTCCATTTTATAAAATTTTGAAAAAATAGACATCTTGTTGGTACTTTGAACTTTGAACTTGCCATAATGGTAGGGGGCCGAGGGTCTAAACCATTACTTACGGGGCTTTGTTTACTTCCTTTGCCGTCGTAAATTATGATTATGATGCTAACAATGATGATGCTTTAAATATTTTCTTACGGAATTGTAATGGCCCCTGTGCTCATATATATATATATTTATTTATTTATTTATTTGTTTATTTATTTATTTGTTTTGTATTTTTTGGAATTATTTTGGGTGACATTTTGCAATGTGTGTCGGGATGGCCTGGTTGTTGGTTGCCGGGGGTCATGGGTGCCTCATTTCCCGTGGTCCACAAACTGGGAAAAACAATTTCTAACTGGATTGGAGACATTTTTTTCTTAAGTCGGTTAAGATTGTTGTATGTAAGATTCCCGAGACCCATTTAGGGTTTGGGAAGGGTTTTGCAAAGGGTTTTTAGAGTATACTAACGGGGGAGGCTATCCCAATCTCCAATATTGAAGATTGAGTAATCTTCCAATATTGAAGATTGAGTATTCAAAACAAGGGAAAACGTAGGTGAAAAGGTGTCGGGTAAGGATCAAGGATCCAGAAGAATGGGCCATTCTGAGAACCTCGATGAGGAGGGTGGTAATGTCCGAGATGAGCAAGCCAAGCATGGGACCCAAACTTTCATAAATTTTTCTTTTGAAGTTTGGGCTTTTAAAGCCGAAGGCAGTGATTTTTGCTTGGGAGGAGAGGATGCATGTTATATACTAAATGTGCCCTCGTCTGTTGAGGCAGAAATTTAACTCCTCCAGCAGCACTCACCAGCGCACCATCCACTGGATGCTCGTTATTACTCAGTTATGGATGAATCTCAACCGTGGTTAATATTTGGTTTCACCTTGATAATCAATTTTGTAAGAAATAGGTCTCATACATAGGTAGGTAGGTAAGAAAATAGGTAACTAGTAAGTAAATAAGTAGATCATTTATGCATCCGTAATGGGCAATTTTAATTACCTACTTACTAACAACCTGCTTGTGGGGTTGGAGGTACATAGGTTAAAAAAAAAAAAAGCAACGGAGCTAACTAACCACCATGGTTAGCTAGGGAACTGGACCACAACAGAAAATTGTTTCCTAACCACTTACCATTCATCCATTCTACCAATTCTCTAAGGTAAAGGATGGAACATGGGCAATTGAAAATGCAAAGGAAAAACGAACATTTGGAAGGAGGAAAACAAGATCAAATTTTCAATTGGATGAATTTGTTTCATTACTTGTGAAAATTCACATCTCTCTTCATTGGGTATGTGTGTAGTTTCAACTGGAAGTGTGACAAATGACCTCTGGACTAGATATTTTGCCTCTTGTCTTTGTAAGGCTAAAGTGAATGAAGACCTTGAGTTAATAGAACTCTGATCACAAATTCAAAAGTACCTCCCTCACACCTTCTCATTGAATTCTTGTTACAAAATGCATGCTTTGCATTATTATCACCTCTTCTTCACTCACCCCACTAGACTTTTGAAATTTGGGTGTGGCCATTCATCCCTCCAAACCACAACTTCTTTAAAACAAAAGCCTTTGCTCTTGATTGTACCATAAATGAGTTACCCATGAACAAATGTCAGCAATTCTCTTTCACCCGCCACCCCCCCTTCCCTCTATTAGTGATTGGAGCAAACCAACAGCCACGAGCACACCATCTATTGGAAGAAGTTTTTTTCTTTTTCTTTTCAAATCTGAATTCTTGTGTAGGTGGCAAAATAGTTGAGCAACACAAAACACATGTCATGAAGATTGAAAGACATTTGTTTCCAAAATTTCTCTGGCTGGTGCCATTGTAATGAATGTGCCCTTGAGTTATTGAGAAAAACCAATCCATGGTTCATCTTGGTGATCATACACTCCACTCTATATATATGAGCTGACTACGGAAACTTTGTCTATGGTGTTTTCTAGCTATGGATATTAATGATCCATGGAAAATACGGTAACAAGCCCAAGTTGATGAAACATCATCTAACAACATGTCATGTAAAAGAGGGGCACAAAAGTAGCTTCTTCACATTTCAAACATATCAACCTTGACCATTTGTTGATTGAACATTTAACCAATATCATAGGCCGCCTCATTTGTTAAGGTATCAAGTGTGAAGAACTTTGACACATACATAGCAATAATTAATTACAAGTGAAAGTTCAAGACATTGTGCCACACATTTTTTTAGTTGGGTCAACAATATGAAAACATAGCAATTTTGACCAACTTTAAACACTCTTAAAAAGAATGAAACAACAATTGTGATGAATGGATTACTCCCCACACATGCAAGAGGGAATCAACAATGACAAAGTTAACATTGTCAAATGTAATGACCATTATTTCGCCCATGGCTTGAGCAACATTGGAATTCATTTTCAATTTAAAAAGACCATGTTGAGCATCCAAATTTAACCATGAAAGAATGGTTAGGAGCATAGGAGCATGTTGGCCTTTTTAACAACAATTTCAATATGTTTAAGTGGATATGTCATGGTTACATTACATAAACTAGGTTGCCATGGACTAGTTCCAATGTGAATGTCATTTTTGGCATTTAAATGTTTGGAGGGGGATAAGCCCCTAAGCGGGGTGTCTCAATCCATTTTTTAAAATCCAAATGTTATTCATTTGCAACATAAGCTTGCAAACTTGCAAAATCTTGTAGGACTCCAAGTACAATTAATTTCTTGCTAAAAAACATGAACTTGCATCACACTTGCAAAACAAGCAGAAAATAAGTTTTATTCATAGTGTTATTAAAAAGGTTTATGTTGTTTTGTGTGTCATTGTTAATAATGATTGTTGGTTGCAAACATTGACATCATAACGCATGACACTTCTTATATTTTCACATGGATGTGGATTGCAATAAAATCTTTTCAAGACCTCCAAATGTCCAGGAAAGGTCATTTCTACATTTACATGTAACCAATATTGGGAATCGCTATGGTATCCATCACTAATTGCTCAAGAAATTGGGCATCCAACTTCCCACTTAAACTTTAAGTAGCCTTTGCCATCATCCCAACACAATACATAACATCATGAACATTTGCATTAATAAATAAGTGGATTTGAACTTTACCATACACCGCATAAAATTATATTGAATCAATTTTTTCTACAAATTCGAATGATTTTTTTCTTTTGCAAAATAGAATATAATGTTAAGAGATTTTGTAATTCATTTACTATTTTTACCACTCCTGGCACCATACCAAGTGAAAGAATACAAATGACAATTTTTAAATGATTAAAAACTTATGTTTGCATTCAACTTTCACAAGTTGTATTATGTGTGCAAATGTTGCCTATGTCACAAGTGGCATAACACCCATTTCCAATCAAATTGCACCCCAATTAACCATTTTTTCACTACATAAAACAAATGCAAGATGTTCAATGGAATTTGTATGATAATTAATCGCCTACTTCATATGAATAGTATGCTTCATTGGTCACCTCGTAACATGAGCATGAAAGGACCAATATTCATCGACTTGGAAGCAAGAAGGGTTGTTACAAAACAAAATCTACAATTGATTTTGGCAAGCCTTCAACATAAATAAAAAGTCACAAATGAAATTATGGCTCTTTTGAGCAAATTTCACAAGAAACCGTATAATCTCCATCAACAACAAAACATAAACAAGCCTGAGTAACAAATGTATGTTAAAGAAAACACCCAAGTTTTCCTACCATAAACATCATAGAATGTGAAAAAAATACATGGGATGCATTTAGTTTAGACTTATGAAAATAGAAAACAAAAGCATAATAAGCCTTACCTTTGCCACTTTTGTTGAATTACAACCAACTTGCATCACCACAAACAAAGGATAATGTTCTACCATGATCCTCTTTTGAAGCTTTGACATGGACACCATCTCATCATGACATTCTTTAAAATGATATTCTTCAAGTGGTCTTCAAGACTTGAATAAACATTTTTTTTAAACTCCGATTTCTTTTTTGGCTTGACACATGAAGGTTTCAATCCTAGCAATAAGCATAAAATTCCCCAAGGATTGGACCATTGAAAATTATTGCTATCTTTTTCCCAAATATAGTTCCCAAAAAAAAAGGTGCAACTAATTAAAATAAATAAAATTTATAATTTACTTGAATGAAAATATGGTTTTTAAAATTGATAATGAAAATAAAATTACAATGTAGATAAAATATTTTCAATTTTAATGGAACATACCTCTAATAGTTTATTACTTCATAACATGTAAAAAATACCCTTTTATGTCCAATGTTTCATAAAATATTCAAAAAATGACTTCATGGGGGAATTAGGTTGTCAAGTTAACCCTATGAAAAAAACAATAAACACCTATAGAAAATGGCACCCCTTGAATCTTTGATTTGCATTGTCATTCTTCTTTTCCCTTCCCCTTGAAATAATCCATTCCAAAAAGGTATGAATAATTTATTGGATAGTTCCTCCTTGGTCAGCCCCGCACTTAGATTCAACAATGCATTCATAATGACTTCAATGATGAACTGTTATGATATGATTTATTCACATACCAAATATAAGTATCATTAGAGAAAAAGAAATTTACAACTAATGTTCATGACTATATTTTAATCACAACTTGCAAACAACATTTGCAATTAAAAATTAACATAGTTGTGTAAGAAAAATTGCATGTGGACAAAAAATTGTAAACATGATGTCATCATTTTAAAGATGAAGTATGCAATCAACTTGTATGGTTTCATTAGTTGATTGTTCATATATACACTCAAGATTTGTGACAAATCTACCATTGATTTGTGACTATTTTGTTAACCCATAATCATGCAACACATGTCATGTTTATAAGCAAATTAAAAACAAACACATGGACCTACTTAACCTGCCCTACCTACCTAGGTAAAATATTAAGTAGGTAAGAAAGAGGTACCTAACTTAATTAAACTACCATACTTTCTCCTATTATATGTAGCTTAGAGTAATGCCTTATGTAATCTACTTAGCTTAACATAAATTGTTAGCCTACCTAATCTAACTATCTAATTTGGCTTATTTAAGTTTTACAACTTAACCTATATAACCTACCTAACATACCCTAGCCTACTTAGTTTATCTTAGCCTCCTAACTATATATAATAATAGCTAGTTACAATATTGACTAGTTACATGTTATAATAATTTATGCTAACTTATATATTAGTTATAATTAATATGCTACCCAACTCAGTGAATCCTAACTAAGCCCAATATATTAGAACCTAAACATGCCCCAAATGTATTCTTAATAGATTGTAGTATAACTCTAGGGGCTAGGTTCACATCATAATGGTTATCAAATGTTGGTTAGTATTGCAATTAATGAGTCATAAAAGGTTGTTCTTGAATGAAAATAATTTTAAGAATCATCCTTTTGGAAGGATGAACAAGCAATTGTTCACAACACAATCACAAAAATGATAAGAAATCATTGAGCTTCGAAATAATTACGAAAATGACTAGAAGTAAACTACATGTGACAATTAATCATGTGTAATCACAAGTTAATTGGTTACGAAAAGGCGAGATTTTTTATAGTGTACCTTGGTCTAACAATCAATCACATATGCATGGACACATATCCAAGACCCATTGTCAATGTTTATAACTTTATCATAAAAGTTGGTTATGAATTGAAAAACTTATATGGCCTTGACACCAGTGTCTTAGAGTTGGATGTGCATGAATTCAACAAGGATCTAACCAACAATAGCATACTAGTGTCTAATTGGATTGGACCCCTAAATTTAACAAACAACTCATACAAGGTTTCAAACTCCAACATTGGGTGACCACAGGCAATAACATGAAACATCTTTGTTTGAATTGTTTGTTGTTTTATTCACCTACATGTTTGTATACTTGGACCAAAATTGATTTCTAAAGACCCATAGGCATACAACCTTGTGTTTTTCAATTGGGCACAATTTTTTGCAATGTATTCCCCACTTTTTTTTCACCCCAAGCCTAAGCAAGTCATGCACAACAATTTTATGACCCACATGTCTTGTTAAAGTATCACACTTGTACCTTTAACAATCTTGTCCTTGGTCTCAATATTTAAAGTAAACATACACTTCACATTGTGGATAAACCCATCCTTTAACACTAAAGTTTTGACCATGGGGTGAATGCAAGCTATAGTGGCTCATTTTTTGTGTCCCATTGCAATTTTTTGCAAGGTCTAATCAATTAATATGCCATGAAACCATTTATATGCATAATTGGAACCTGGTTTAAAGTTCTCAACTTCAATAAGAACCTATTTATATAATTTGTGCACAATAAATGTGCATGTATTATGTAGTAATGGACTTTTGAAGTGAAAACATATGTATTGTCCTAACCATCTGCACTTCCCATACACATGAAATTTTCCATATCATTTTTTGAAAATATATCACATAGGGACTTAATATATGATAGATGAAAGCAAAAAAACATAGATTTGAAAACTTCATTACAAAAAAATTAACTAGAATATAGTTATGGACTTTTGAATGACCAAAATCTAGACCTTATTTTCAAAAGTATTTACATGGGTCATTTTTTGTTGGATTGATGATTTTTTCCTTATAAAATGTATGTCAAAAAGATGTCTAAGTGGGTATATTTTCATATGAATTTTATTAGCTCATTAACAAACCCATAATCTCCCATTTATGTGAATCTGACATTAAAAAGAAACTTTTAGGGACTTTTTATTTGCTGAAAATGAGCCACTTAACCATGCATCTAACCCCATGGCAACTTGGATACCCACTTTGTTTGAAAAAGAATTCATTATTATTGTAGGACTTTTAGTGCTTATTCACATGTCCATCCAAATTTGGCTTTTGTTTCTTCAAAGACAAGTTCAATTGTGAATCAAATAACTTCACAATCTATTAAAGGTTTATTAACCTAGGGGAACTTTTAAAAAAAAATCAAACTTCAAAAGAAGGTTTGCATATTTTGTGCATATAGGTTTTCAAATAGTTTGATTACATATTTAGGAGGCCATTCTCCACTTAAAGGAAACCTTAACCCACTAGGATTATATATGCCTTTGAAAACAAATTGGATGGACACAATGCAAAGGTGCATGGTGAGCTTAGGGTTCTTGGACAAGTTGAATTAAAAGATTGAAGAAGACATGACAAACTTGGAAATGTGAGTTAGATCTCACAAAGTTCACAAAGATCTAGCAAACCAAAATTAAAAAGAGTGGTGTTGAAAATCTTAAAGGTGAATTAGAAATGCAAAAGATCACAAACAAACATAAAATTGAAACACAAAGGGAGAGAAGTGAAAAAATGAATAGATTGATGCCAATGGATTCAAAGCTTTACAAAATTGAAAACCTTCACAAAGATGTAAATATAACACTAAAATTGAAGAGGAAATTAGACAATGAAATGAGAAAAATAAAGATGTCATATACAAATTTCTATCAATAAAATTCTAAGACAATTTTTTTAATAAAACGATACACCCAAAATTTGCAAACATAATACTAGCAATAACAATACATGGTGGAATTGATTTTGGCAATTTTACCGAAAGTTCAACTACACTTCGATGAAATATGTGCACTTCTTGTTCGAAGAAACAACAATGGAAGCAAGAAAATGCAAGAAAAATGACATCTAATGTGGGAAGGCTTAGAATTACAAAGGAAGCATATAAATAGGGTTCTAGGCTAGGGTTTTAGTATTGAGTAGGTAATGGATCACATCTTCACTCATTGCAATGAGGATCATCATGGCAATATGGGCATGTGCTCTTGACGTTAACTAAATTAGTAGCCTACCAATTCACCCACCAACATTCATGACAAAATGGGCCAAAAGCTTTATATTGTAGTTCCCTAGCCAAAACAAGATTTGTCCACCCATTGCTTGAAAAACCGAACTGGAACTGGGTCTGATTCGTCAAACTGGTTTTGGAATTGGAACTGTAACCAGGTTCCCAGTTCTATTTATATGTGGAACAAGAACTGGAACTGATATTTTCAAAAGAAAATGATTTTGAAAAAAGCCAAAAAACAAAGAACTAGATGCTAATAACCTTAAGTTCACCGGGGTTTCGGTTTGGGTTAACCTGGAACTGGAATTGGCTTCTAATTTTCACAACTGGAATAGGAATATATTTCACCAAGAACCAAATTCCCAGTTCCCATTTATGTGTGTGGAACTGGAACTTGTTCTAATTCATGTTTTAGAACTGGAACCAAAGGTGCTTCATAAAAGGTAAACCCTAAACCCTAAACCCAACAAAACTGGTCCAAAGTTACTCCAAAACTCCAAACAAACCATCCAATTAATTCTTAGAAACAAATTTTCTGTCCTCTTTCTGTTAGAACTTGATGGGGTGGGGGGGTGGGAGGAGAAATGTTGCCTTGGGAATGATGGATGAATTGTTGTAAT
>Ga0116226_10005504_pt1 | contig 11309 bp, 10 predicted proteins | sample S1TSphfallax_FD_89692 | JGI IMG/M metagenome (GOLD analysis project Ga0116226, IMG submission 89692) | Host-associated microbial communities from peat moss isolated from Minnesota, USA - S1T2_Fa - Sphagnum fallax MG | ecosystem: Host-associated > Plants > Peat moss > Unclassified | place: USA... | reverse complement strand
GGCGTCGAGCTGGAACAATCGGTCAAGGATTTGTCAGCCTCCGACACTCTGACGGGCGCTTTCAACAAAGGAGCGTTTATGACCATGGCGGCTCCCCTGGTGCAGACCGCGCAGCGCTACAAACATCCATTGTCCGCCTTGATGGTCGATATCGATCATTTCACCAAACTGAATGACGATTTCGGTCGATCAGCCGGGGATGAGGCGCTGCGGGTCTTCGGCGGGGTGGTCGGCGCCTGCCTGCGCAAGAACGATATCCTCGGGCGCGTTGGCGGCGAGAAATTCGCCATCATTCTCTCCCATACCGACATCAAGGGCGCCACCGTGGTAGCCGAGCGCGTGTGCTTGGCAGTCCAGCGCAATGTAAAGCTGTCCTTCGACAAAGAGCCGATAAATCTGACCGCCAGTGTCGGCGTCGCGACGCTGCATGATGGCAATTTGGACAATCTTCTCAATATTGCCGATGGTGTGATGTATTCGGCCAAGAGAAACGGACGCAATCAGGTGGCAACGGAGGATAAGCTGCTCTAGAGGGCGACTCAGACGCTACAGTCTAGTAATTTCGGACTAAACCGACCAGCCGCCCCTGAACCTTCACCCGATCCGGCCCAAAAATGCGGGTCTCATATTTCTGGTTGGCAGGTTCCAGGGCGATGGAGGCACCCTTGCGGCGCAGCCTTTTCAGGGTTGCTTCGTGATCATCGACCAGCGCGACGACGATCGTGCCATTTTCGGCCGTATCGCAGCGCTGGATCACCACCACATCGCCGTCAAGAATACCGGCTTCGACCATCGAGTCGCCCTCGACGGTCAGCGCATAATGCTCGCCACCGCGCAGCATGGTCGCGGGAATGCTGATGGTGTTGGCATTATCGCGCAAGGCCTCGATCGGCGTACCGGCAGCGATTTTTCCATAGAGCGGAAGATCGATTGCATCCGCTGCCATGCCGACATTGGCACCGGGCAAAGCCGCGGAAAAGTCACCATGGATGACATTAGGTGCGAAACCTTGATCCTTGCGTCCCGCGGCCAGCTTTTCGGCCGCCGGGTCGGCCAGGCGGTTCTCGGGCATTTTCAGCACTTCCAGGGCCCGTGCCCGATGGGGCAGGCGCCGAATGAAGCCGCGCTCCTCCAGACCCGTGATCAGCCGATGAATGCCGGATTTTGATTTAAGATCGAGCGCCTCTTTCATCTCATCGAAAGAGGGCGATACACCAAGTTCCTTGAGGCGTTGATCGATGAACAGCAAAAGCTCATATTGCTTGCGCGTCAGCATAAAACTCTCCGCCCCTGGGGTCAGCACACCGCCAAAGGAGGGGCGGGAACAAACCCGAAACATGCAGAGCTGTTCTAGTTTGGTTCCTTGCCGGCGTCAAGGGGATTTATTGGCGAAATCTTTTCGCTCACTGGTCATCCGCGATTATACCGCGATGAAATGTCCCGATCGTCCGCCGCTTTTCTCCGCCAGCCGGATGTCGCTGATCCGCATGGCGCGATCCACCGCCTTGCACATGTCATAGATGGTGAGGGCGGCGACGCTGACCGCGGTCAGAGCTTCCATTTCGACCCCCGTCCGCGCGGTAATCTTGCAACGAGCGGTGATATGCACAGCCGGCGGCTGATCTTCGGTCGCTAACGTCACCTCGATCGCATCGAGCGGAAGAGGATGGCAGAGCGGGATCAGCTCGGCGGTCCGCTTCGCGCCCATGATGCCGGCCAGGCGGGCGACCGACAGCACGTCGCCTTTGGGCGCGCCGCCCGAGCGAATCAGCGCCAGGGTCGCCGCAGACATCAGCACCGAGCCCTTGGCCACGGCGACTCGGAGGGTTGCGTCCTTGCCGCCGACATCGACCATGTGCGGCTCGCCGTGAGCGTCGAAATGGGTGAAGTCGCTCATGCCGCAGCCAGCAATTTGCGGGTTGCCGCCGCGACGTCCGCTTCCCGCATCAGACTTTCGCCGATCAGGAAACGCCGCGCGCCGCAGGCCGCCAGGCGGGCAAGATCCGCCGCGCTTTTCAGGCCGCTTTCGGCCACCAATTGGCGTCCCGCAGGCAGGAGCGCCGCGAGCCGTTCGGTGACAGTGAGATCGGTCACCATGGTTTTCAGATTGCGGTTATTAACCCCGATCAGCGGCGAGGTCATGGCCAGGCCGCGCTCGAATTCCGCTTCGTCATGGACCTCAAGCAGTACATCCATGCCAAGCTCATGGGCCGCTTCTTCCAATTCCGCGGCCTGGCTGTCCGACAGGGCGGCCAGGATCAGCAGCACGCAATCGGCGCCGAGCGCACGGGATTCGACGATCTGCCAGGGATCGAGCATGAAGTCCTTGCGCAGACAGGGGAGGGTGCAGGCCTCGCGCGCCGCCAGGAGGAATTCATCGGAGCCTTGAAAGAACGGAATATCGGTCAGTACCGACAAGCAGGCGGCGCCCCCCGCTTGATAGGCGCGGGCCAGGGAGGGCGGGTCAAAATCCGGTCGGATCACGCCGGCCGAGGGCGATGCTTTCTTGATTTCCGCGATGAGGGCGAAGCCCGAAGCAGCAGCTCGGTCGAGCGCCGCCTTGAAACCGCGCGGCGGCGGCTGGTCGAGAGCCATATCGAGCAATTTCCCGAAGGGGAGCAGCGACTGGGCGAAGGCGACATGACGGCGCTTCTCGGCCATGATCTCGGCCAAAATATCGCTCATATCGGCTTCTCCTGATTGGTGAGCGCGATCATGCTCTGCAGGCATTGCCGGGCAGCGCCGCCATCGATAGCGGCCGCCGCGATTTCCGCCCCGACCGACAGGCTCGCCGCCCGTCCGGCAATGATCAATGCGGCGCCCGCATTGAGCAGGGTAATGTCGCGATAGGCGCTGATATGGCCATCGAGCAGGCGTCGCAGCGCCGCTGCATTTTCGGTGGCGCTGCCGCCCTTGAGACTTTCGCCTGGCCAGCGCCGCAGTCCGGCCATTTCCGGTGTGACTTCGAACTGGGTCACCGAGGCGTTTTGTAATTCCGCGACCTGGCTGGAGCCGGTGACGGTCAGTTCGTCCAATCCGTCGGATCCGTGCACGACCCAGGCGCGCTCGGCGCCGAGCCGGCCAAGCACATGGATCATCGGCCCTACCCAACGCTCGGCAAAGACGCCGATCAATTGGCGCTTGGTGCCGGCCGGATTGGACAGCGGGCCCAAAATATTGAAAAGCGTCCGCATGCCCAACTCGTCGCGGACCTGGGCGACATGGCGCATGGCGCTGTGATGACGCGGCGCCATCATGAAACAGAGATTATTCTCCGCGAGGCAACGCTCTTGCACCGCGAGGTCCGCATGCAGGTTGACCCCGAGCTCGGTAAGCACGTCGGCGGAACCGGAACGGGACGAGATCGCCTGATTACCATGCTTGGCGACCGGCACGCCGCAGGACGCCACCACCAGCGCGACGGCAGTGGAAATATTGAAGGTTCCGCTGGAATCGCCACCGGTGCCGCAGACATCGATGGCGCCGGCCGGAGCGGCCAGCTTCATGGCTTTGCCGCGCAACACACGGGCGGCGGCGGTTATCTCCTCCACCGTTTCGCCGCGCAGCCGCAGACCCATCAGAAACGCGCCGATCTGCGCCGGCGTGGCCTCGCCATTCATGATCAGTTCGAAGGCGGCCCGCGCGTCGGGTTCGCCCAGCGAGGTCCCGCTGGCCAGTCTCGCCAGGAGCGGCTTCATGGTCGCGGAGGGAGTCATCAGGCGGCGCGCTCGCCCGAGCCGAAGTGATCGGCCCTGCGCAGAAAATTGCGCAGCAGCGCGTGGCCGTGTTCGGAGGCAATGCTTTCGGGATGAAACTGCACCCCCATGATCGGTAAATGGTGATGCGCCAAACCCATGATCAACCCGTCCGCGGTCCAGGCGGTCACCGACAAATCTTCGGGGAGTCCCTCCCGTTCGACCAGCAAAGAGTGGTAGCGGGTCGCCTGATAGGGTGACGGTAGCGACTCGAACAGGCCCGCAGCGTCATGGTAAATGGCGCTGACCTTGCCATGCATGGGGTGAGGCGCACGGATCACCTTGCCACCGAACGCCTGACCGATCGCCTGATGGCCCAGACATACCCCCATCAGTGGCACGGCGTCGCGGGCGGCCAGACGGATCAGATCGAGGCAGATACCGGCCTCATTCGGGGTGCAGGGGCCGGGTGAGAGCAGGATGGCGCGCGGTTGCAGCGCCATGGCCTCAGCGGCGGTAAGGGCGTCATTGCGCCGCACCGTCACGGCGGCCCCCAATTCTTGCAAATAATGCGAGAGGTTGTAAGTGAAGCTGTCGTAATTATCGATAAGCAGCAGCATGTCAGCGGATCCAACGGGTGAGCCGCAGAATGAAACCCTGACCCACAGGCGTCAAGTCCGCATCAAGGGATCCGGCTACGAGAGCCGCTCGCGATCGCCTGCGATCGCGAGCGCCTCTAATAACTTACCACGACCGAGGCGTAATAGGTCACCGGCGTCCGTTGGGCCAGATTGTCGCGGTAGGTCCAAAGATTATCGGCGGTGAATTCCACTCGAAGCCGTTCCAGGGGCGTCCAGGAAAGGTGGGGGGCGATAGTGGTATAGGCCTTGACCGTCTCATAGACCGCCGTCGGCAACGGATTTAGCACTACGTCGCCTCCTTCGACGGCGCTGGCATAAAATAACCGTATATCGGCTGTCCAGTTTTGGCCACCATATCCAATATTGGCGTTCAACTTGTTTACTGGTAGCACGGCCTGTAGTTGGAGAGATCCGGAAGCCATTTCAGTATTATTGTCATGCAGTCTTTCAAGGCTGTAATTCACGCCCCATTGCCATCCCTCCTGGCTTTTATGGTCGAGTTGAAACTGGATGCCATTGGTGACGGCACTGGCTCCTTTGACATAGCCCTGGCCGATACAGGAATAGACCGCCAGCGGATTGCCGGGGACGCAGGTGGGCGGTGGCGGGGTAGGGAAGGGGAGGTTGGCGGTTTGAATGACCGACACCGTCTCTTCATGATAGATGCTGAGGCGCGCCAGGGCCGCCAGGGCCGGGAGCTGGTGTTCCCAACCCAGCCGTTCCTCATAGACGGCGGACGGATGGAGATTGGGATTGCCGTAATAGTAATTGCCGCCATATTGCGGCATGAACAGCGCCAATTGTCCGAAATCGAGCAGGGATGGCAGGGCGAGGCCGCGCGAAAGGGAGGCGCGCAGCGTGTCCTGATCATCGAGTTTGTCGATCAACGAAGAATTGACGCTGTAGCCCTGTACGCTGCGATTATAGTCCTGGTCCGTGTAGAGATCGCCTGGCATGCCAGGATCCTTGCGGCCCAGATGGAAATCATCATAACGCACGGCATCGACCAGGGTCAGTCCGGGGGCGAATTGATGCTCCCACATCGCGGATCCGGCCAGCAACCGCCCGGAGATGGTGCCGGCTGAAAAATTCACCACATTCATATTTTCATTGCGCGCCTCGAGCCCGAGTCGGACGCTGTCGGCGGGCGAGAGTTTGAAAAGGTCGTAGAGCTGAACCGCCGCCGTGTGGTCATGCAGGCGGAAATCGCCCAATCCGCCATTGAAAGCTTCCGGTATGTCCGAGAGGATCAAGGCGGCGCTCGCGCCGAGGCGACCGATCATGGTGTCGGCGGTGTACGTCAGATTGAGGGAGTCCGTCTTGTCGCGCGCATTGAAAAACTGGGCCGTGCCGGCAGCGACCGAGCGCTGCGATATGTCGCTCATGGCTCCCTCCAGCCGGACCCGGTCATCATTGGGCAGGATCGCCGAAAGACCGGCGGACAGCACCTTGCGATCGGGGTTTTCCGTCGGCACGCTGCTGAGTGGCGATGAAATGCCGCCCTCGTCATGGGCATGGTCGCCGGCCACGGTGATCCGCAGCCCAATCCCGTCGGCGAGGGACTGGGTCAGGCTGGCCGATCCGTCGCGGCGCGCATCATTGCCCCCCCTGACCCGGGCCACCGAGATATCGTCCTCGGCTGGATCGAGCGTGATGATATTGATCACCCCATCCACCGCGTTGAAGCCATAAAGCGCGCTCTGCGGTCCGCGGATCACTTCGATCTGACGAATTTCGTCGAGCTCCACCGGCAAGGACGACCAGAATACCGCCCCGAATGAGCCGAGATAGATCTGCCGTCCATTCAGCATGACCAGGATCCGAGCGCCAATGCTCTGAATATAGCCGCCCATGGCGACCTCTTCCGTGCCCGGCGAGCCATTATAGACGTCGACGCCCGGCAGAATTTTGAGCAAGGTCGGGATATCCCGGGCGCCGGATCGCTTGATTTCGTCGGCGGTGATAACGTCCATGGTCACGGGAGTATCGGAAACCCGTTCCGGCTTGCCGGTGGCGCTCATGGTGACCGGTTCGTCGAACAGGCCCTCGAAACGACCATATTCCAGCGATTGCCCGACGGAAGGTGCGGCGGTCAACGCGACCATTACCAAGAGAAGCTGCGGGATTAGCTTGCCGGTCATGTCAGTACTCCGTGACCATCATGCGGAAGGCCTCGGAAAATTGAATCAAGCTGGCCTGAGCTTGCTGGGTACTGACGACCACTTCGACACGCGGATTGCTGGCGATCCCCACTGTGCATTTCGCCGCCCGCACACAGTCCAGGTCGGTCGACAGAAGCAATGTGCCGGTGCGGCGGCCATAGGCGGCGAGTTTGTCATAGGAGGCGCGCATGTGATCGGCGATCATTATCGCGCGCAGGCCAGATTTTTCCTCCAGGTCCTTGATATCGACCAGCTGCGGCTTGGCCGCCGTTGCGCCGCGCGGCAGACTGGCGGTGAGAAACTCGAAAATCGACTGGGCGTCATCAGCTGATTCCTTGTTACGCCCATCATAGACCACGCCGATGATATTTCTTCCCGCCGGCGGATTGCTGACGAAATCTATAACGTGAAGACCAATTTTGACATCCTTCAGGGTTGCCGCCTCAGCGATCAGCGGCAGCAGGAGATATGCCAGTGCACTCAACAGACGCGCTGAGAGGCCAAGTTTCGGTCTCGAAGGCAATGTGCAGGCCCCCTTCTTCCTGACATACTATGACAATCGTCAATTTGTGACGACTGTCAAACAGAAATTTCAGGGGTCTGCCGAGATTTTGTTTACCGGTTGATCCGACGGGAAATTATCTCTGTAACGGCAAGCCGACATAATTCTCCGCGAGGGCATGCTGGGCTGCCGTCGAGCTCATCAGGTAATCGAGATCGGCCAAATGAATCCGCCGCTCGAAGTCGCTTTCTCCCTCGTCAAGATGCATCATCGTCGTCAGGTACCACGAGAATCTCTCGCCACGCCAGATCCGCTGCAGGCAAGTTTCCGCATAGCCATCAATCAGATCTTCGCGGTTCTCGCGATAATACGCGGTAAAAGCGCGCGCCAGAACGACGATATCGGCGGCGGCCAGATTAAGACCTTTGGCGCCGGTTGGCGGCACGATATGCGCCGCATCGCCGGCCAGGAACAAGCGCCCATGGCGCATGGTCTCGCAGACGAAGCTGCGGAGGCTGACGATATTTTTCTGGAAGATCGGCCCCTCGGCCAGAGTCCATCCATCGTCGGTAGCGAGACGCTGGTGCAATTCCGACCAGACCCGATCATCGGACCAATCGCTCAAAGGGTCATGAGGATCGCATTGCACATAAAGCCGCTGAATCGTGGGTGTGCGCGTGCTGGCCAGAGCGAAGCCATGGTCATGACGGGCATAGACGACCTCGGAACAGGAGCGCGGCGCATTGCACAAAATTCCCAGCCAGCCGAAGGGGTAGACCTTTTCGAAGCAGCGCAGCTTCGCGGCCGGAATCGATGTCCGGCTTGGACCATGAAACCCGTCACAGCCGGCGATGAAATCGCACTGCAACTCGCAATCCTGACCTTCCTTGGTGCGAAATTTTACGCTCGGGCGGCCGGACTCGAGGTCGTGCAGGCTCACCTCCGAGACCTCGAAATGGATCTCGTGCTGCAGTTCGGTCAGGGCGCCGACCAGATCGGTGATGATCTCATGCTGGGCATAGACGGTCACTCTCTGGCCGCCGGTGAGGCCGGCCACGTCGATATGATGGTTGGTGCGGTTGAACCGCAAACTGATGCCGTCATGCACGTCGGCTTCGCGATGCAGTCGGTCGGCGAGGCCGAGTTCGCCCAGCAGATCGACGAACCATTGCTCCAACACGCCGGCGCGAATGGTGCCCTCGATGGCATCCCGCGAGCGGCTTTCGATGATCACGCTCTCGATGCCCTGGCGGCGCAACAGATGGGCCAGCAATAATCCCGCCGGACCGGCGCCGATGATGCCCACTTGCACTTTTCGTATCATTGCTGATCTCCCTTGAACCCGCATTCATTCTGTGACGAAGTAACTTTTAATGGCAGGTGATGCGATCATGAAGGGATGATCGGTTTTTTCTCTTGTACTTTTACGAGGCCCTCATGGACGGATCGAGCGACCGCATTCCCAGTTTTTTGCTGTATGGCGATCTGGCCGATGGCCGCGAACCGCCCTTTGTGCATCTGGAATCCATCGCTTCGCGCAGCCGGTCCCTCGATTGGACCATCGGCGCCCATCGTCATGACGCGCTGGGACATATATTGCTGATCAAGGGTCCGGGCGGGCAGTTTCTGCTCGATGGGATCAGGCATCCCTTCGGTCCCTGCAGCGTCATCAGCGTCCCGAGCCGTTTTGTCCATGGCTTCGCCTTCGCCAAAGAGACGGACGGGTTGGTGCTGACCCTGTCGGATTCCCTCTTGGGAGCCGCGCGCGACGATTTGCTCGACCCGGAGCTCGGTCGCCATCTGTCGCGCCCGCTGCTGGTCGATCTCGCGGCCGACCCGGCGGGCTTTGCCGAGATCGAGGACCGGATGGCTCAGATCCAGGCCGAACTGGCGCAGCCGAGGGTCGGCCAATTGAGCGCCCTTCGGTGCCTGGTCGCGCTGGTGTTGGTAACCCTCACCCGCCACGACCGCGCGCCCGGCAGCTGGTCGCCCTGCGGATCTCAGGATCTGGCGATGGTCGAGCGGTTGCGCCAAAGCGTGGCGCTGAGCCTGGCGCAGCAGGTCGGCGTCAAGGAGCATGCCAGTCGGCTGGGTGTCACACCGGCCCGTCTCAATGCCGCCTGCCGCCGGGTCGCCGGCTGTTCCACCTTGCATCTGCTGCACGCTGCCCTGCTGGCCGAGGCCAAGCGCACCCTGCTTTACACCAGCCGCCCGGTGTCCGAGATCGCCTATGGGCTGGGCTTTGAGGATCCGGCCTATTTTTCCCGCTTTTTCAGCCGTCGCACCGGCCGCACGCCGAGCGATTTTCGCGCCCAGCATATCGACGTCCAGGAGACTTCCTGAGCTATCACGCCGCGATGCTCTCGGCGACACTGGAGCGCAGCAGGTCGAGAAAATCCCCCTGGGCCACGGTCGGTCGCCAGTCGGCCCGCAAGGCAAGACCGATTGGTCGGGCGGTCTGCGCCAGCGGGCCGCCCAACATGGCCAATTGCCCGGAGCGCACCTCATAGCGCACCTGAGCGGCCGACAGCAGCGCGGCGCGGTCGCTGCGCAGCAGCAGGCCGCGCACGGCGATCAGCGAGCTGCATTCGACGATATGGCGCGGCGGCCGCGATGTCATGGCGTCGAAGAAACTGCTGAAATGTTCGCGCGCCGGCGTACCCTCGGGCGGCAATATCCAATCCAGCCCGGCAAAGTCGTCGGGGCCCAGGCTTTCGCGTGTCAGCAAGGGATGACCCGGCCGCACCGCGATGGAAAGCGGATCGCGGAACAGTTCCTCCTGTTGCACATCGGCCGGCGGCGGGAAGCGCAGCGCGCCGACGATACAATCCAGATGACCGAACCTCAGCTCATGCAGCAATTCGGCATAGGGGCCGTCAACGATCTTCAATTTTACCTCAGGGTGGCGATCGAGCAGTTTGGTGACGGCGGTCGGCAGGAGCGCGCTGCGGGCCAGAGGCAGGCTGCCGACCACGATGCGTCCGTCGATCTGTCCATGGCTCTCGCGGAAGACGTCGAGACCTTGCTGAATTTCAGCGAAAGCCAGGCCGGCGAAACGCGCCAATTCCCGCGCTTCTCGGCTGGCGTCGATGCCATGCGGCGAACGGGTGAAGAGTTGTCGCCCGCACAATGTCTCAAGATCGCGGAGCGCGCGGGTGACGCTTGGCTGCCGGACGCCGAGCTTGCGAGCCGCCAGACTGATGCTCTCGCTGTCCACGGCGGCCATCAGGCTCTGCAATTGCACCCGCGTGACACGGCGATGCAACGGTGCCGCCCCGCCGAGGATCCGATCCGCGGCCATCAGCCAGGCAAAGGCGCGATCGATGCGATCGGCCAGCAGACTGGTGGCCTGTGTCGGCGTCATCCCGGTCGCGGTGCGTTCGAACAATCTTTGCTGCAGCATCGTCTCGAAATGCGCCAGCGCCTGGGTCACGGCGGGCTGCGACAAATGGATGATCATCGCCGCGCGTCGCACGCTCCGCTGCCGGGCGATCTCCGCCAGTGCATAGAGATGCCGCAGATTAATGAAATCCGGTATCGCCATCCTCGGTCGTTCCTCAGAAAATTGGGCCGGTTTTTTTCAGGCCTATACCAAAATCTTATCGAATGGGGCGTTGATCCGATAGGTGTTTCAGCAAATCGCCGTTGTAGCTTTCAGTATAACCGCTAAAAAAGCGGTGATCGGAGGAGCGGTTCATGGGTGTTGTGGTAACCAGTGTCGCGCGGGCAGACCCCGCGGTCATTGAGCAGTTTGCTGCCTTTGGCGTGGCGACAATCCATGAAGCACAAAGCCGGACCGGCTTACTGGCCGCTTATATGCGGCCTGTCTATCGGCCCGCGCATATCGTCGGTTCCGCCATAACCTGCGAGGTCGCGCCGGGCGACAATTGGATGATCCATGTCGCGGTCGAGCAGTGCCGACCGGGCGATATTCTCGTGGTGGTCCCCTCCAGCCCCTGCGAGGACGGCTATTTCGGCGATCTTCTGGCGACCTCGCTGCAGGCGCGCGGGGTGCGCGGCCTGATCATCGATGCCGGCATCCGCGATGCCGCCACCCTGACCGAGATGAAATTTCCCGTCTGGTCCAAGGCGATTTTCGCTCAGGGCACAGTCAAGGAGACCGTCGGTAATGTGAACCGGCCGGTGGTCTGCGCCGGCGCTCTGATCACGCCCGGCGACATCATTATCGCCGATGATGACGGCGTCGTGGTGGTGCGTCGCGCCCAGGCTGACCAGGTGGTGACCAAATCAATCGCGCGCGAGGAAAAAGAGGCCGCTGTGCGGGCCCGACTGCTGGCCGGCGAATTAG
>Ga0116226_10005503_pt1 | contig 11310 bp, 5 predicted proteins | sample S1TSphfallax_FD_89692 | JGI IMG/M metagenome (GOLD analysis project Ga0116226, IMG submission 89692) | Host-associated microbial communities from peat moss isolated from Minnesota, USA - S1T2_Fa - Sphagnum fallax MG | ecosystem: Host-associated > Plants > Peat moss > Unclassified | place: USA... | reverse complement strand
TTAACCCCTAGCCGCCCACCTCCTCCTTTTCTTTTTGGGAAAATCCTTTGTTTTTTAATTTTTTAAAAAAAGAGATTTTCTTTTTTTCCATTGCCAAAGTTTTTTTTTTTTTTTTTTTTTAGGTTGTGGGGGGGGGGGGGGGGGGGGAGGATTTATTTCATTTTTCTTTTGTTCCCTTCAAGTTCCCAATGAATTTCCATTAGGTTCCCAATATGAACCTTAGGTTCCCAAGGGTGTTCCCAATAGCACTTCACTTTAATCCATATTAAATGGTGATATTTTATAAACAAAAACGAGAGCAGTTTTCAAAAATTGATGACCTAGCTATTACTTAAGGTTAAGATATGATGATTTTGATTTTGATGGAAAATGAAAATGATGAATTTTTTGTGTTCTTTTGACCTTTTTGGCAAAGCATTCACCAAGTTGTGAAAATTCATTTAAAAAACATAGAGCATTAATACCAAGAATTGTGATAAAATACAAAATTAAATATAAAACCATTACAAAAACATAAAGACTTGTTCCAATTTTTTTTGTGTTATTCGAAAACATGTTACTCAATGTATTGTTTCCTTCATTTTTTGGGAGTGTTTCAAAAAATGGAACACCCATTGAAGTGTTAAAAATAATATGGAAAGTTATTTCTAGTGAGCTAGCAAACATTTCATTTTGAACACTATTTTTTTTTCTTGTGATATTTGGAAGGTATCATCAGAATAAATCTTTACATTTGGTAAAGCCCTTGGCCATGGATTTTATGTATACCATGGCCTAAGGTTAGTTTCCACATTGACAAAATGAATAATTATTTATTTTCAAAAAATGATTTTTTAATTTTTTTTTGAAATTATTATTATTTTCATCATTTACTATAGTATTGTGATATGAGTAGTGAAATTATTCAAAGTGTAGTCTATGATAATTATAATGATTTTCAACATGTCAACTTCATATTTTCACAAAATTTCATTTTGTTATTTTGAGGATTATTTAATGATGAAATTGACCTTAAGGTAAGGTAGTATCCAGATAGATGATATTAGACTTACTTTCTCGAAACCATTTTGTTTTAAATTCTTTTTTCAAATAATAGAAAATTGAAGGTTTATGTACATGAAGATTTAAGAATCTACTTGAAATTTGACTAGAGTTTTTGTTAAATTAATTCAAAAAACCTAATTGATCTTTGCTTAAGGCCTTGCAAGACAACCACCCTTGTCTCGTTTGAACTTTTAAAAATCCCCTAGTTTTGGTTTTTGAATAATTTAGTGGAACTTCAAATCACATTTTGTAGTTGGTTTTTCATATGCATAGACTTCAGTTTTCTATTCTTTAAAAAAAGAATTTAAAACAAGGTGGTTTTCGAAAAATGGGTTTAGTTTTATCTATTTAAATTTACATAGAATTAGTTTAGTTCAATCATATATTAAGTCATCTCCATCATTTGCTTGTTTCAAAATGTAGTACCTTACATCTAATCCCTATATTGATAAGTTGCCACGGTGGTCAAAATCTTTCCTCATCCATGTCACCTTTTTAAAAACATCATCATTGTTTTTTTCATCTATCACATCTTGAACAAGTTACTTGACATCACATTGCCATTTCTTTTATCTATTACAACTTCTACAAGTCTAACCATATTAATCTTTAATCATTTCATTTGCTTTTAGTGATAGCCCACATTTAATTCAAGCATAAAAACTTCAACACATTTTATTTGGCTTTTTTGTGGTTTGTTTGTGTAGTTCCAAGCATGTTGGGTTGTTATTTTTGCACTTGTAAGAGTTGGGTTTGTTGTTTGTGTTGCTACAAGTGTTTGGAAGAATGGAGCTTTGGCAACTTGAATTAGTATTAGTGGGAAGGAGTCTTATTGGGGAGCTTTTGTTGACGATTTGCACTTCACCTTATTCAATCTTAAGGGAGGTTGTTGAATGTTGACACTTGGGAGGAATGGACTTGTGAATGTTGTTCTACACTTCAATTAGTGAAAAATTTCATGCAACAATAACCAACAATGTAAAAAGGTAAAAGATTGTTGTCATGAACTCCATGAACTACACATCTTAATAATTTAAAATCTATTTAGAGACCATACCCAAATAGAAAATAAGAGAAATGAATCAAGTTGCATGACCTTGTCCATTCTCATCAAATAATGTTTAAGCATGTTTTTGAATCATTACAAAATTGAAACAAATTCAAAATGATGTAGGTTTTATCTTAGGTTAGTTGATTTGAAACCATTTGCATAACAAAGTAGGCCCAAAAGTAAACAATTGTAGGAACTAATCTTTAAACTACATGAGATGGAGGTGAGGAACATACAAGGTTCTAAAGTTTGTGGTAAATATAGGATTGGTCGATGTGAAAAGTTGTTCTAGCCATTGTTCCAAATGACCTTTGTACATTTATTCATACCTTTGTGTATCTTGCCGTTCAAATCGATCAAACCAACCCAACAATGATCATCCAACATGTTACATTCTTTTTCAACATGAATCAATATGATTGAGAAAAGTCCCATAACTACCTTTAAATAAGAAGTAAAGTATTTAATGTTTCAATGCACTGGAATCTAGCGACATGATGAGTTTCAAACATATTTGACCTATAATCAAGGTAGAAGATTGAACTATGGAAATTGAAGGAGGGCATAGTCACAATCAAGGTATTCCAAAAGGAACCAAGAGTCCAAGACTTTTTTACAAAGAAGACTGTTTAAGCCAATGTTGATTATGTGACCATGCAACTAAGTTAAATGTCCTTGAAAACATTTCAATGTTTCGTAAATTTTTTTTGCATCTAACACTAGTTTACATCTAGATGTCTCATATGTGTTTGACAAAACATTAAATAATTTCAATTACTAGTCCTTATGCTTGTAGCTCTAACATATTACATGGTGATAGGGCTACATGTTGTCATTAGAAAATATAAATAATGTATATGATATGTAACAACAATTTTTATATATGGTTCAGATTTGGTGCAATTTGACATACATATACTAATCCTATTGATTCCTATATCATGTTACATTTGACATGACCAAGATTAAAATATATATTTCAAGAATCTTAAGGACATTAAATTATGCTTTAAATTCTAAAATTTAACTATTTTTATCTTTACTACATCTTATAAAACTCATTGGTAAATTTGAATGTAAAATATGATATGAAAAAAAATAGTCCATATTTGAATTTTGTGAATTGTAATCCTTGGCAATGTGATAATCCTTTTTGGGTACCTTGACTTTGATTACAACCAAGAAGATTATGGAAGTCTTGTTTCTCACCTTTGAACACCTTTAGCACAATAACTAAACAATTTCACCAAATTCTTATGCCACACACATCTTATAACTTCCCCCTCCACCATAAATTATTTATGTGTTTGGCCCCTACATGCATGCCAAGAAGATAAAAAATCATGGAATGGTACTTTGAACAAGCCCTAAACCTTAAAATTTCAAAGATTTATTGTGAACTTTTTCATTCTGCTAAGGTTGTCAAAACTAACATGATGTGCCCATTTTGCATTGGGTGTCATGTCAACATCCATCTTGATGTGTTTGTCACGTCCATTAGGATGGATGTAGGAAAATCTTGGGTCATACTTGGGTCGCCTTTGTTACGATTGTTGATTAAAATGGATTTCGATTATTAATCCTGCAATGATTGAAAATTTTCCATCGCCATCTTTTCAATGTGTCATTGTGGCCTTGCCATTTACATGAAAGAATATCGTAAGGAAAAAGAAGAGTTATGGAAATTCCAATATTTCACGATGCAAAAATGTAATTTTCAAAAAAAAAAAAATCTTCGAAAAGAAACTAAACTCCTTCAAGATATCACAACTTTATCACTAATCCCAAGTTTCAACATAAACCAAAATATCATCTTTCAAAAATCCTCACATTAAAATCCTCACATCCTGGGCCAAAATTCGTTAGATTATTATATTCTATAATGAATTTGAACACAATATCCTCACTTTGCCTTGGTAGGCAATGCTAAAAAAAGTGAAAACCAAAACAAAAATATACAAAGTGAATGCCTTGTAAATTTTGCATTAAGAAATGTTGCTTTAAATGAATTTTATTGATTCTTTTTCATTATTAATGTCTATCAATATGAAAGCATTTATTGAAGCAAATTATCAATGATAAGTCCAATCATCCATAATTCAAAATTTTAAAAAATAGATGGGCAAGTCTTGTGTAAAATTATATATGATCATTGTATCTTATGTTTACAAGAAACCCATCATCATTATAGAGCATAGATCCAGATACAAATTTGAAATGTGTAAAAAATATGGATTCATAAATCTCAAATTTGGTTACACATGACAACATGATTTGCTTACAAAATTGGGTTTTATAAAATCCACAAATCCAAACATGTCATTTTTGAAAGATCATGCAAATTACACCATATTCCATATTTAACAACCACAAACTATTTATGGTTGCATTTGAAAACACTCTTTAGGTGCAGTCCAATCGTATGGAGGCCCCATCAATGTGTGCATGACGTGTTGAACAATTCTTCATGCCTTTGGATTTAGGTCATACATGTCATGGATCAATTTCCCAAATGACATCTTGGTTGAATTGTCCACAAAATATTTTGCATCCTAATCATCACCCCACATGACATTTCCTAGCTTGCCCATTGAATATGTTTCAATCTTCAAAGTTGTGGCATGTTGTTTGACTAATCGTCAAAGGGATTTGTAGTTCCTAATTCATTGTTAACAAAAACAATTTTGGAGCAACCCACCAACACATTTTCTATGTGTTAGTGGCATCTTACTCCTTTGCAAAGCCATACAATGATGGCATCATTTCTTGCAAGTGCCCGGCTTCACTGCAATTGACGCGCCCCTAAGTTCTTTGAAGGACTTAACTACAAGTCCAAAGGTGAAGACAATAGAAGGAGAAGGAGTTAGGGCGTGTTCCTTAGCTCGTAGCACTTCAAAGTAGAGGGGCGTGTTGGAGCTCCGAGATAGGATTATTCGCACAGACGTGCACAAACCAAATAACAAGTTGATTAGTGTGTAGTTGGAGCACTTTGGTGCATGGACGAGCCACGGGCAAATACGGACTCATAAGACTCATCACGGCCTGGACTTGGGGGAAGCTACCACATTTCCCCCTTATAGTGTACTTTGTGCTTGGCCATGGGGCCAACACCCAAATGTCATTTTGTCCCGGGACTCCCAAGTGGGAGTCCCAAAATTCTCAAAATTAGGACTCCCGCCACTTTGGATGCTCATAACTTTGTCTGTAGACCTCCAATTGAAGTGAGGTATAAAGAAAAGTTGTAGCCCTTGTCGAGATATTTCCAACGGTTTGTGACATGTCACCTGCACGCAAGGAAATCAAGCCGATTCCTGACTTTTAGTTATTGAAAGTCAAACTGCGAATTTGGCTCCCAGCCTTTCTTTTGGCCATAATTTATGTTTCAAGGACCCAAATGGGTCATGCAAGCTCATTTTAGACATGTACGATCCAAGAGATTTCCAATGATATAAATAACTCTTTGATCCAATGGGTTTTGACCCCTGCAATTACTCTCTAAAAAATTATTGGGATTCTAATTCAACTCCCCAAGTGGGAGCTCACTTCGGAGTGTGGGGGTTCATTCCCTCACACACTTCCACACTCCCAAGAGCATGAAATGTGACTCTCGGCTTCACTCTTGGCCCACACGTTCACAAGCCCTAGCCTTGGTCGTGAGCCCAAGGCTAGGGTTGTAACACTAATCACACATGGCTATGTACACAACATCCGGTTTGTCTATTGGAAAATGCAACATAATGTTGTCCTTGGAAAAGTTATTATGCAAAATTTTACAATGATGTCCTACATTCATAATGTTTATGAATGCCCATGCCAACTTGACACAATTTCACTTAAAGGTGGCAAGTTTTGGTCGCCCTTCCATATCTAGCCCGCCTTGCCGCAATAAACTACAATTATCAATAATGGGGGAGTATTTCGTGTTGTAATCCAACATTTTTCAAAGTGTTCCCCCATTCCACCGCAATGTGTATGCTTCCATGGTCTTTGTGTGGATGGCAAGGAATTTGATGACACTTGGACGTTCACATAGGCATACAAATGCTTCCACTAATCGTTGTTTACATGTTTTTCCCTTGTCATCCATTTTCGATGTTTTCCTTGCCAATTCAATCGTGTTTGGGATGTGATTGAATCTTTCAATTTACGCCTTGCACACCACACCATAACCACCCTTATGGTCTCCATGTGACAACGATAACACATTTATTATTCTTGAAATCCATAACACACCATGGTTTTTAATTCGGGCTAGAAGGTTTTGAAGGCCTTCTTCCATCCATGGTGCAAGCTTCACCTTTTTTTTCAACCAATTTTTTGAGAACTTGGCCCACCATGAAAAATTTCTCCCACAATCTTGCCACCTTTGTAGTCTAAAGCACCTTGTCTTTTTCTGGATAAAGGACATCAAACCATTGCAACAAGTTTGTGGGTGAATCTAAAATTTTGCATTTAAATTTTTTGAAAAACCCTTGGAAATCCAAAGCTTAGTGTATTATGAGGATCCGTTTAATTTGGCCAAAAACTTATGCTCCATGACTTGCTTATATTTCTCCAGGCCAATTTTTTGCTTACTCACAGAAGCATTATTGAGATATGCTATTGTGTGCTCCATAAAAAATGTCATGACAATTTTTTAGTGTTCTCATGTGGTGATTCATTTAGGATCATTGTTTTCAAGCTTTTGATGTTTTTGAATTTGTGTCGATGAAATGTTTTTCCTATTGGACATTTCTACAGGCTTTCATTTGTGCATGGTTGAAGGTGGGTTGCTCAAAGGATTATAAATGATGTGTGGGATAACTTGCTTCGAAGATTGTGGTTAGATTGATCGCTTGATGGCTGTTCGCTTGAAAATGCTCAATGGTTGTTTGCCCGATTATTGACCTGACAACATCCTTCAAATTTTAGATGATAAAAAATCAAAAGTCTTTCTAAGCACTAATTGATAAAAACAATTAGAATCTCAAAAAGTCAAGGTTCAATGTGGTCCAAAATATTCACAAAATGTAAAAAAGATAGTCTTTCACCAAGGATTTGATCACCTCAACTCACCCAAGGTTCCATGCAATGGTTGTAAAGGGGCAACCAAAGACACAAAACCCAAATGAGAACAAGGTGTTAAAAAATGAATCATGGATTGCATTCTAAAATTCATATACCCTAAAAAAACCTTTTCCAAATTCGGTTGCCATCGAATGATTGAGACAAATTTAATCACCATCTGATGGTTCCCACATGGGCGAAAACATCTTTGGCTAGACCACTAGGAATATCACACCTTGATTTCCTAAACCCATCAAACTTTGAAAAATCATAGGAAACATTTAAACTTTTTTTTTTTAATGAGGACATTTATTAGGTTCATAGATTTTGAAATTCTAATAATATTAATAATATTATGTATTTTGATGTTTCTAATAATTGCATTTTAAAAACGTTTCAAGAATGTAATGCATGGCCACTTTTCCTTGAACTTTTTGGTTAGGAACACAAATTTGAAACGTGAATTGAAAAATTTCTTGGGAATGTTCACTAGAAGAAAAATGGGGTTTTGTAATCAACTTTTGCAATTATTTTTGTCCAAGGCAACTATTGTTTTAGTTACATGCAACAAAAATTAGTTGCCTTGGACAAAAATAATCACATTAAACAAGGTAAAAAACCCATTTTTCTTTTAGTCGTTTTTCCTAAGGTAATTTGGAAGTCATTTTATTTTTAGGTTTTATTAGGATATTAATTGAGTAGGTATAATTTAGTTATGAATTATCAAAGTTAAGGCTATCAATTTCTAAAGGGGTCATTTTAATTAGGAATTAGAAAAAAATAATTTCCAATTTTTTAGATTCCAAAATAAACTTCAAGCCATATATTAATGCATGAAATTGATAAACATGAGAAAAAAAAATTATAGTTGTGAAAACATTTAAAGTAAAGGGTCCATGATAATGATTTGTGCATTTTTGGTTCCTTAACGATTCCTTGAAGTGGTTCCTAATGGTCCACCCAAGGATGTTTTCTCCTAGATGATGATTGAATTTGCCAACATATCCATTTATGGCGACCAAAATACATAACCATTGTTTGATGGTGACCGAATTTAATTGGTGCCGTTGGATGGTGATTGAATTCATGAATTGCCACACGATCGTGATGATTGAAAACCTTTTAGTCGCCACACGCGGGTGGCGATTGAAAAAAATTCAATTGCCATGCCCCCATGGCAATCAAAATTTTAGTCATCATGTCTTAGTGGCGAATAAAAGGTTTAGGGTTTAGGGTTGTTTAGTGGTCAAGTCTTACATTATATGGGTAAAAATGAAAAAAAAGGCCATGAGTGTTGTCAAAAAGAAAAATAACCATAGCAAGCTTCTAATAGAAAGAAAATAAAAAGATTTCAAAAGATGCATGCAACAAGAATAGAAAAAACAAGAAATCCAAAAGGTTCCAACCATATAAAAGGTCATTATATAACATATATCATTTTAATAGTTATATAACAAATTTTGAGTTAGAATAATTCATTTTAGAATATTATGGAAAGGAACATGGTAGGATGAAATACTAAGGGAGACTACTGTCATCCTACCTAAACTATTTCCGATGAAAATTCATCATCACTGGAATTGCAATTATATATTTTCCATTCACTCCAAGCACATTGTCATCAATGAAGTTTAATATGTAATTAGGTTCAATTAGGTTTACATTAATTGTGAAAAACTCTTAAGGGAAATAACTTGTTTGCCCATATTGTTGTATAAATATCAATTTTGTACAATATTGAAGCTATTCTACAATGTACATATGTTGGATCTAGTGGCAAATTCCACCTCACCCTACTATTACAATCTATTATCTCCTCTACCAGGTGGTACTGGTTGAAAAGAGGAAGGGGGTTTCAGGTTTAAAGTTTTTGGAGGAATTGATGGATTTTCCAATGCAAATCAATCTGGTTGGTAGGAAGGCACATTGTTAGTTTGATTCCCTAGAACGGTCTTCCAATCGACCTAAACCTTAAGCCCCGCCTCCACATAAACCATATGTGCCATTGTCAAAAGCATTTGATTTTTGGAAAAAAAATGGTTCTTTGTCATGGCCATATAAACCTCCAACATGTGTGCCTTCATTTGTTCATCTAGGCAACTTGTATACTAGGCATAATTATTTTTCCTATGGGCAAGTCCACAATATAATGAGCTATACCCAACTCCTTTGTTCCTTTCAAAATGACAAGGACTTGAAATTGGAAATGGAGATGGCATGCAACCATTGCACAAAATTTATGGTTTAATCACATATTTGATTTGTACAATATATTTTTATAATAATTTTTTTTTGAATTTTACAACTTATATTTATCCAAAAAATATTGGAAAGAAAATTGCATATTTTAAATTTTATAATTTATTTATATATCTATTCCAATGATGATTTAAAACCATGTAAATTCTAATAATTATTCAATCTACATGAATATGAAAATTTTCCAAAAAAATCTAAATTAATTTTGATCATTTTTATGTGACTTACTTAAGACCTTAGGATTGGTTAATAGTGTTTAATTAGTCTTTTTTCACCTTCAAATGTTGATATAATTTACTCATATTTTTATATGTCATTCTTGAATGTATATTAAATCATACTATGTAAATTATATAAAAAACATTTAATCCTAAGTGAAGTTAAAAATTGACAAGTGTGTTATTCAAGAGTGGTTACATTTGCAGTGGCTCATTATATTGCAAATTTACCCTTGTAGGTTTCATGCGTAGAAAGTGGCCACTTCTTGTCAATGTGGCACCATCACACATAGGAAGAACATAATGTGTATGACCAAGGTTGTGGAATGTTTTACCATTTAACATTTGTTATGACGGTTGGATCTTCAAGTACTTCAAGTTTTGCTTCATGCCATCTTCTTTTACACCATGCCCAAAACCATTTTCCTTCAATGTGCATCATCTACTATTGTACTCACCGTTCGTTAATAAACAGGTAAATGTAAAGTAGGGTTAACAAAAAAGTAAGATTAACGGTGGGGTAAATTAAGGTTCTCCAAGAAGTTCAACATTCAAGTCTATCACACAATTGTTTTCATAAGACTCCCACTTTCTTCCAAGTGTATGGCATTAATTATTCAAAATAAACAAAATCTTCACATGTACGGAAGAAAATACAAGAAATGACAAAAGTGTGGGTCTTATAAAGAACCCACACATCCTAAAGCCTTAGGATTAGGCCTAGGCCTGTCTCATGAATCACTTTTGATCGCCATTGTATGCATGATATAGCATTGGGCCTATTCCAGTGGCATAGATCGAAATTTTTTGGTTGCCATTTAATGGCCCGCAGGTGAGTCCAAATTCTTTAAGGAATACAAAAATAATGTCACACTATTGCCCTTTTTGTACTCCTTTACATAGTCCTATGTGACCATGTAAAGACACAAAATGGATGAAATTGATGGAATTTGGAGTTGTCATGGTCTAAAATAAGGTATTTATAAAAAATTTGACACATTTTTTATTCATTAATATCGATGGGGATCAAAATATAGGACAAAAAAGGACTCCATTAAAAACTAGGTCCCTTTTGTCCTTAGTGGTACACCTTAAGAAATTTGGACCTAGGCATTGTAAATGTAAGGCCATTGGATGGTAATTGAAAAGTGGTTCAATTGCCATTGGACCATTGTACTGTTGGTGACCAAAGGTGATAAAAAATGTTTGGTTATTTTTTGTCACCAAATGGACAATTAGCCAATTAACAACTGCGAATTTTTGGTTGCCTTCATATTTGACGAATGGCATTTGAATTTTTTTGATTGCCGACTATCCACACATTTAATTAGTGATGAAAAAATATTTGGTCACCATTTGACAACCTTGCGACAACCATGTGTGGCTAGTACATGGGATCGCCATCGAATGGCAACCGAATTTTTTCAATCACCAAATTTTTTGGGTGCCCCTAGTATTGGGGTACCCCTAATTTAACCTATATAAGGAGGTTCACATTTTAATTTTTCCTCCCTTTCTTTTTGATGTGTATAAATTTGGTTGTTTTTTATAATTAATGCAAAACACTTTAAAGAAAAGGGGGGGGGGGGATTCCATGCACTTCTTTTTGTTATTTTTGTGGTTCCAAGTTTTTTCAAAGAATGAAATATGTGAGTAATCAAGTTGCAAAATAGATAATCGAACAACCTACCT
>Ga0116226_10005502_pt1 | contig 11310 bp, 6 predicted proteins | sample S1TSphfallax_FD_89692 | JGI IMG/M metagenome (GOLD analysis project Ga0116226, IMG submission 89692) | Host-associated microbial communities from peat moss isolated from Minnesota, USA - S1T2_Fa - Sphagnum fallax MG | ecosystem: Host-associated > Plants > Peat moss > Unclassified | place: USA... | reverse complement strand
TTCTCACGAAGACTCAAGACGCTCAAAGGACTCACGCCCTACGAATACCTCTGCAAACTCTGGACTCAAACCCCAGACAGATTTACTCTCAACCCAATCCATCAAATGCCGGGACTAAACAGCCTGAGCATAGGGGTAGTATGTACGCGCTTGAAACTTGCCCCGTCGTCTGTACTGACCGCAAGACCGCCCAGAATTGTGTAAGGGATCTCCTGTGAAATGCGCTGATAACCGATGTAATAGAGGTAGAGCGCTCCATCCCGCGCTATGATTTGGCTGGGGTTGACGCCATCTGCGTCGAATGTGCTTGGTGCGCCAACATCGAGGACCGGATCGCAACAAACCTTGATTACCTTGAACGGGAACGTATTCTCCAGTTCGGCATAGAAGATTCGCCCGCGCAGGTCAGCGTCACAGGAAGCGAAGTATACCCTTACGCAGTCAGCCCTGGGGAGCAGCGTGGGGAGCATCGCATGGCTAGTCATAAGTCCGGCCCCTGGCGCCGCCACTGAGAGCCCGAGTTTGCGCCATTCGTTCATGCTCGTCACCTCAATTGCCCCTACTTCTCGAGAGAACGGAGGCCGCAATCCGGCAGGACAGGGATGAGTCGTACCGCCTCAGGTTCACCGAACAACTCCTAGGCTGGACTTGGAAGCTCATCTGAGGCAACAGAAAACCCGCCGACGCTACACTTCGGTAATTCAGCCCGAAGACTCTTGATCAAAATACCCCAAGAACGGTTTGCGCCCACTTGATTGTTCGCCTATTACTTGTGATTGCAGCATTGCTGCCTCGCTTCCGGCGAGCCGCGCCAGCGGTGCTAGACTCGTGATGATCATAGATCAGACGTCATCGTCACGAGAGGCTTCTCTGCCTGCATCGTCGCGCAATCCAGCGCAGGGATAACCGCCTTCCACCATGATCAGTCGGAATTCTGCCGTTAATAACTTAAGCCGGGCCACCGATCTTGAAGTGGGGGGAACTGATCTATCTTGTCAGGCATGCCTTACCGCAACTGTGCATGCATCCTGATCTGATGGGTGCAGCGCAGCTTATCGAAATGGTGGCCGTGGCGCGTATCTTCAATAAGAGCGGAACACCGCAGGCCCCGTTGTGGCTAAGCAGCCGAACGCCTAATACTTTATGACTCTTATGGACCAAACCTGGTTTGGCGAAGGTTCGATGCCTCGGCAAGCCGGTGGTTTCTGTCTTATTAGTACGGCGCGCGGGGTAAGGGCGGGTTCTAGAACAGAAACCGGCACGGCTCGTTGGGTTCCGGCTAGCAGAAATGGAAATGAACGGGGAGAATCATGAAGGCACTGGATCAGATTGTGACCGTCTATGGCATTGCCGAACGGCATGAAAATAGAGATGCGCTCGATGAAAGGGTCGAGGAGATTCATGCCACGGGCTTTACGTTGCCCGATAGCGGGCTTTCTATAGACCAACTGCAGGCCATCCGTACTTCACTGGATGTCCTCTGTGAGAGACAGGCTTCGGAAGCAGGCGGTGAGGAGGGGCTCGACAGATGTAACGATCGTGATGTGATCCGGTGCCCGCTGATTTATGACAAGGCGTTTCTTGAACTTGCCGCTCATCCTGTGCTGACGGAGTTGGCAAGGCGGCTGCTGGGCGGAAATATTTTGCTTCTGCAGCAGAACGGAGTGGTCAACCGGCCCGGCCGCAAACATCATCAGCTCCGTTGGCACCGGGATTTGAACTACCAACACTGGGTGGCGACGCAGCCCTTCGCTATCAGCGCGCTTCTTTGCGTTGATCCATTTACGTTCGAAACCGGCGCAACCTATTTTCTTCCGCACTCTCAGATGCATGAGAAATTCCCCTCCGATACATTTGTACGCAGGCACCAGCAGGTTATGGAAGCCGCGCCGGGAACCTTCCTTGTTTTCGACGCAATGGTGTTCCATCGCGCCGGGATCAATGTTTCAAATCAACCCAGGCGGGCTGTCAATCATATGATCGGTAGACCGTTTATGGCCCAGCAGATCAATATTCCCGGATTGCTTGATCCCTGTTATGCGCAGGACGCCTTTCTGTCCAAATATCTAGGGTATCGTTGGGCGCCTGCCCCATCGGTGCTCGACTGGCGAAAACAACGAATGGCCTGACACCTGCAGTTGGAGTTGGAGCGAGGACTGGCTCCCGTCCAATTACCTGCTAATAGCAGCTGGGTATTTACGCAGGCTCCATGCGCCGGCTACCGGAAAGCTGTTTTCATGAAGAGCGCTAAGTGGCGCGGTGAATGGCAGATAATCCCGTCCTTGACCCGGCGATACCCGCAGCTGATCCCGTGCTGAAATCGCCTCGACTGCAGTTCCGGCTATCTTCGATTGCCGGTCCTTATGCCCGCGTTTCGAGATATTCATAGTTAAGTTTGCCAGATTGTCCGCCACAAACAGCGACGGTTGCCGGACTCGTTAACGGTACCAAAGGCTGCCTAAATCGGGAAATTTACTACTCTTTCGGTCTGCAGTCCCGGCACAATTTCTGGCGGTTGAGCACATGCAATGCGAATCTAAAGCGGACACGAGACAGGCCGGATTCGGGTCTGCAGCGGCTTGATGCATCTTTCACATTAAGGAGGTAGTTACCCTAAGAATCTCGTGTGTCTGCTTCCCGTCAGAAAAAGACTCAACCGCAAGGAGTTCCTGCCGATAACAAGCATGACGAAAAGTATCGGGAGGACCGAATGCTTGTATCTCTTGCTCTCTTCTACCTTCTGCCAGTTGGCGGATTCCTCGGTTTCGCGGCGGTCATGTTGCACAACAGACGCATTGGTGTTATTGGAGCCAATCGGCCCAAGGCTTAAGCAGAAATAACAAGCGCAACGACACGTCCGGGGTGAAACGGCTCCGAGGTTATTGCGGTCACTGAAGCGCCAAATATTACTGAACGAAATCTTGAAGTTGACGAGGACAACGACGAGGCAACTAGCCTTCTGGAGAAGCACTTACGCACACTCGATCAAAATACGTGTTTTTTCTACCGCTTTTGGGCGGGGCTATGGCATTCGGCCAGGTCTCGGTTCCTCTCGCCCCTGCGCCGCAGCCTATGTTTGACGCTGCAGCTTCTTTCGCCTTTCCCACAACCTTTCCCGTGGGGACCGAGGTAGATGACCGCGAAACGGTCCCGGCGAGAGTCGCCGTTGCGGCTCCGGCCCCAAACAATCTGCCGCTGACGCATCGTTGGTTGGATCTGCAGACGTTCGCGCACGGCCAGCGGTATCGCAGCGCCGCGCACTCGGGTGGGGACCACTTTATTGAGAACGCGCAGGAGCGGACCTGGGCGGTCGGGCACTTCAAGCTCGATACGCAGGACCGGTATGCGATCGGCTTCCGGGCGTCTTCGGGGCACTACTTTAACTGGGCGTATGCGGATATCTACGGCAATTCGTTTACGAAGATTATCTTGAACACAGCGGCGGTCAAGGCGACGTATACGCCGGCGGAATGGATCGAGCGGACGGCGGCAGCGCTGGCCGATCCCACGCACAAGGCGATTATTCGCGGACTCCAATCCGCGGGATGGCAGATGTATCCGCGCGAGCTGTACTTCCGCGCCACGCCGGTCGATGCGGTCAGCATCGAGGCGGGTTCGTTGGGGATCGAACGAGGCTACTCGAGTGAGATTACGACGTTTGACAACGATGGGTACGTGACGGGTGAGCGGATCAGGTTTCGCGATCCGAAGCATCTGTACTTCGACCAGATCGGGTATACCAATGCGTTCTTCGGGTCGGTGGGAACGCCTAATTTTCTCGATCGCACAGACAACATGAACCCGAAGAATACGAACTACCGGCAGGTGTTCGCGCAGAAGCGAATCAATGCGCGGCTGGGAGCTTCGGGTGAGTACACCTACCAGCTGGGGACGCATGCACTCCGCGAAGGCCTGTTGTTGGACACCAAGGAGTGGCGGTTTGTGAGGAGCCTGCGCGCGGAGTCGTACCAGCGACTGAACGCTGTGAGCTTCCAGGGAGCGACTGCGCAGGGCGGTTCCGGGTTCGCGGTGAGCGCGGACACCGAGGTGGCGAAGCGCTTTACGGCGAACGTGGGATATGCCCAGATCGACAAGGACAACAGCTCGTATGCTGGCAGCCGCTACTTCCACTCGGTGGGCTTCGGGCTGAACTGTGACAGCTTCAGTGAAGGGCGGCGGCCGTTCATCCAGGGATCTCTGAAGCTGACCCGGACGCTGTCAGCGGTGGGGACATACACCCATGTGGTGGGGCCCTATGTGCTGACCTACGACAAGGAGAACATTACCGGGGGCATGGAATTGAATCTAAAGGAACTGCTGAACTCGAAGAAGGAGATCTTCTAGGGTCGGCGGCGGGGGAGCGGAACAGGAGCCGTGACAATTCTGCTCACGGCCTCGTCGAGGACGATCTGGTCGCTCCTCCGGTCGTCCACAGGTTCCCGAAAGTGTCAGTTTGATCTCTTCATGGTACGGGAAGACGACCATACATAAAGTAATGATGTGGGGCGGCCCAGAGGTTCAAGCCGGTTGGGGCAGTCGGCATCGCATCCGTCCACCGGTTGGACATAAGGAGATGGTTACGTGAAGTGGTTCAAGAATCTAAACGCAACCCCTCGTCTCATGCTCGGCTTCGGCGTGCTCCTGGTGGTGAGTCTCGCCATCGGCATTCTGGCCATCACCCGTCTCTCTGCGTCGAACTCTCAACTCGGGGAACTTTACGGCCGGGACATGAAAGGCACAATCCTGGCGAAAGATCTGGCTGTACTCCGCATGGAGCTCGGCCGGGCCGATCGGGATGCGATGCTGCATGTTGGCGACCCGAAGACCATCGCCGCCGACGAGAAGGTGATTGCGGCGGACCTGATCAAGTTTCATGCAGATCTGGACCTTGCGGACGAGATACTCGATACCCCGAAAGCGCAGGCGATGCTGCATTCCATTCGCGCAGACATGCCCCAGTACGAGAGTGGCATGGCTGCCATTCTTGAACGCGTCCGTGGGGGTGATTTGCAGGGCGCGGAGACAGCGCTGCTGAAGGTGCAAGCTCAGGCCAAGCCAATGAACAAGACGGTGGAATCGCTCACCGAGTTTGAAAATGCGCGAGCCGAGGCGAAGTACCAGGACAGCAATCGCTCGCTCCACTCCAGTATCTGGCTGGTCGTGCTGGCCCTCACAGCTTCGGTCGTCATCGGAACGATCATGAGCCTGGTCATCGCACGGACCTTCGCCGGACCCCTTGGCGAGGCGGTGGCGACACTGCGGAAGGTGGCCGATGGCGATTTGTCCGTGTCGCTCGATCTCGACACTAGGGACGAGATGGGGAGCATGGCCCAGGCATTGAACGATGCCCTTGAGAAACTGCGCGCAACCTTGCTCGAAGTTTCAGACAATGCCGCCCAGGCAAGCTCTTCCTCGCAGGAGTTAGCAGCCTCTGCGGAAGCAATCGCCGGAGGCGCACACCAGCAGGCTGCAAGCCTAGAGGAAACATCGGCCAGCCTGGAACAGATCACCGCAACGGTTCAGCAAAGCGCGGACAACGCGAAACTGGCGGACGAACTTGCGCTCGGATCAAGAGACTCCGCCGAGCGGGGCCAGCAGGTCGTCATGAGCGCGATCACCGCGATGCAGGATATCAATACGGCCTCGTCCAAGATCTCCGACATCATCTCTACCATCGACGAGATCGCGTTTCAGACCAATCTGCTGGCTGTCAATGCCGCGGTCGAGGCAGCGCGTGCCGGCGAGCAGGGCCGTGGCTTCGCAGTCGTGGCAACGGAGGTGCGAAGCCTGGCACAGAGGAGTGCGTCTGCGGCCAAGGAGATCAAAGGTCTGATCCAGGACTCGCTACGCAAGGTAAGCAGAGGATCGGAACTGGTCAACCGCTCAGGGGAAACGCTGCAGGGCATCGTGACGTCAGCCAAACAGGTGACCGAGATCGTTGCTGAGATGACCGCCGCGTCGAGGGAGCAGAGCATTGGCATCGACCAGGTAAACGCATCCGTAACCAAGATCGACCATGTCACTCAGTCCAATTCAATACAGACAGGGGAACTTTCTGCGACAGCCAAGTCGTTGATGGAACAATCGGTGCGGCTGACACAACTATTGGCGACCTTCAGGCTGACCAATAGCGACGAGGCAGACGGCCTCGGCGAGACCGACGCTCCATGGGACGCCGGGGAAGTAGCCGTGCCGCAGCGGAGATCTTCGGCGGCGAGGCGAAGCCCGAGTCAGCCGATGCAGTTATCGGTGTGACGACGCTGGACGCCAGGTCGCCCAATGTACGCTCGAGAGGGGCGCTCAGCAAGGCCGGGTTGCCGGGCGCAGGGCGATGATCGACCGGGAGCATGAATACTGGATGTGGTGGGGCGGGCCTATCGACCGAACGGCTGCGCCTCACCCCGCCTGCCCGGGCACTAACGCCTTGAAGGCGCCGGCAAGAGTGAACGGCGGCGGCGCGTCAAACTCGGTGTGGGTGGTGGCATCAATTAGCAGTTTGGCGCGCCCAAGTGGCAAGGTGTGTTAGGCGTTGACCTTCTTGGACGGCCAAAAACAGCGAATCGACTGCTCATCTGCCTGGATCGGGACAAATCGCATCCTGGGTCTGGCTACGGCTTCAGCGATCGCCTCGGGATCGATAAAATCGTTCCTGTGGGTCTTCACAAAGGGTTTACTTACCAAGCCGGCAATTTGGACGTAAACCCAATCTACTCAAAAGTCGATCCTGAGTGCAGCCTGCCCAGTGCGATTGCCTGCGCTCTCCGCTGTCTGCGGCGCAGTCAACGCTCCGAACTGGGAGTTGTCGATTGCCGTGGCAGGCGGCGCGAAATTGGTATGATTCAGCACGTTGGTGAACGTCGTCTCAAAGCGCCCATTTACCTTTTCATAGATGTGGAACTGCTTCGCCACACCCAGGCTGACAGTCGCTGTTCCCGGCCCTTCCAATATGCCCACCCCGGCATTGCCGATGCGGCCGGCGCCCGCAGGCGTTGGAGTGAATGCATGCACATTGAAAAACGCCGCCCGGGACTGACCGGCATAGTAATTCTTTGAGACGACGTCCGGGCGAATGACTGTCTCGCGACCTTCCGCATTCGTATTCGACTGGTCCGCCGAACTGCTGATCGAAGGCGTAAGCCATGGGCCCGTTTCGAGCAGCGTGATCGTCGTCAGATCCCAGCCGCCAAACAGCGCGTCCTTGGTGCCACCGCCGTTCGCGAACGAGCGTCCTTTGCCAAACGGAAGCTGATACACGCCCGTCAGCAACATGCGATCCCGCCGCGTTCCTTCCACATTGCCGAGGTCCTGCTTGATGTGGAAGCGATCGGTAATCGCCAGGCCATAATTGACTTCGCCGGCAAAGGCGCTCGGCGCATCGCCCTGATTGTCTGCAACATTGTGAGCGAGCGTGTAGTTCGCGCTGAAATAAAGTCCACGCTCCATCCGGCGCGTCGCTTCAAACACAAACGCCTTGTAATTATCCTCGCCCGCATTGAAGGTACTCAGCAGCGTCGTCCAGTTCTGGTAAGGCGCCCGCGTGTCGACAACTGCCCCAGCCGTCGCGCCACTATCGTAGGGAATCGTGCTCGGCGGAACCTGGTTCAGGTCCTCAGTAAGATTCAGCCGGTAGGTATGCATACCCACATAGCTGGCCCGCACCACGGTGCTGTTGGTAATCTCGCGCTCGACCGTCAAATTCCACTGGTTCGACTGCGGATCGCGATAGGTAGGATCGACGCCCTGGTCCAGACCGCCTCCGCCATACGTCACACCCGAGGTTGGCGGCGCCGTGTTTGGAAAAACAATCTGCGGTGTATTCGGCCCAGCCGTGTTGCTGTTGCTGTAAATAAACAGGCTGGAGGTAGGATTACCGCTGTTATTGAAAGAGAGCGGCCCAAGGTTGGTCATCGTATAAATTCCGAACCCTGCGCGGACCACCGTCTTGGTGTCATTAAAAGGTCGATAGGCAAAGGAGATACGCGGCTGAAAGTCTCTCTTATAAGTCTGGCGCAAGCTCTGCGGCAGATGATCCTGGCTGGCCGTGACGTACGCAGTACAAGGCAGCCCATTCACCGTGCTGCCGGCTGAAACACCAGCCGCGCACGCATTAAACGACTGTTGAAACGCGACATTTGACGCCGTAATATTCTGCCTCGTCAGGTAGTTTGCGAGTGCATCCGGCACGACGACCGAATTATCCCTCTGGTCGAAGTTCGCCAGGTTTCCGCTATCTTCCTGGAACCCCGGCAGAATCTGCCAGCGCAGTCCGTAGCTCACCGTCAACTTGCTGTTGACTTGAAACTCGTCCTGTCCAAAGAAGCTGAACTGCGTCGCCGTGCCGCCTACATCAGGACTCGACACGGCGAAGTAAAGATTTGTCGGAGCCCCCTCAAGAAAGTCCCCGAAAGAGTTTCCAGTAAACGTAGGCTGGAAGACAAAGGTCCCGAAATCATCCGACGCAAACTCCGGCGCAAAGCTCTCCAGATCAAAGTAGCGGACCCGGCGAATATCCAGCCCACCCTTCAGCGTGTGCTTGCCGAGCGTAAAGGTAACATTGTCGCTGAACTGCGTCGTCTTCGACTGAGTTACGCCGGCCTTGTCTCTGCCAATCATCGTCTGCGAACTCAGATTGCTGTTGAAGCCGGTCCCCGCACTGAAATTAAATGTAGGAAACGCATGGGTCGCCGGGTGCTGACTGATATTTACTCCGTCCAGATCAAGTTCGCTCAGCGCGGTCGAACCCTCGATGGGAAAATTCACGCTGGTCGTCACGTTGGTAAATCCATAGCGAAACTCATTCAGCAGCTTCGACGTAATCGTGTATGTGTCAGAGACCAGCAGGCTGCGGTTATGGATGCTGTCCGCGTCATCCGGCAAAAACGGGTTGGCCACATCTTCGGTAATATTCTTGCGGCTCAGGCGCGCATATACAGACTGCTTGGCCCCGATCGTCTGGTCCACACGGATGTCTGCGCCATCGGTCTGCGAAGGAATCGACTGGAAGTTCTCATAGTTATACACCCCGCCGCCCGCAGTATTGGGTAGAGGAATGTATGCCAGCAACGCCTTCGCTGTTGGGTTGATTGAACCTGGCGCGATGATAGGGCCACCGACATCGCTCAAATCGCCAGTGCGGTCGGCGGCCGAAGGTACGAGAAACTGCTGCAGCGTCGCCGTGCTCCTGCGATTGCCTTCATAGTCCGCGAAAAAGAACGTCTTATTATGGCCGTCATACACGTGCGGGATAGTGACCGGACCTCCCAGCGAAAATCCAAATGTGTTGAACTTCTTCGGCTGCTTCCAAGGGAAACCATACGGGGCCGCATCGAGCGCCTGGTTCTGCAAATACTCAAACGCGCTTCCGTGATACACATCGGTTCCGCTCTTGGTCGTAAAGGTCACATCGCCAACCTGCGAAAACTCCGCGCTGTTATTGAACGCCGTAACCTTGACCCCGGCAATGCCCTCCTGCGATGGATATGCATCCTGCAGCGCGCCATTTTGACGTACGTTCGCAGTCGAAATGCCATCGACCGAAAAGTTGATCATCGACGAGCTAGCGCCGCCCAAGGCAATATTGCCCGAACTGTCCGTCTGCACATTTGGAGACAGCCCTAGCGCGCCCAGCGGGCTTGTCGTGGTCGCTCGATTATTCAAGGGCAGCTGCGTCATCTCGATATTGGTCTTCGAGTCGCTGATCGTTCCGTTCTCCGTGTTCATCTGATCGGCTGCGGCGGACACCTCTACGGTCGTGGCTTCGGCTGCAACATTCAGCGTGGCCGAAAGCCGCAAGTCCTGCCGCGGCTCAACCACGATTCCCGAAGTTACAGTATCGGCAAAACCCTCGTGATGCGCCTTGAGGCTGTACCTGCCGGCCTTCACATTCTCGAACAGAAAACTTCCTGAGGAGTCCGTTGTGAGCGCTCGGTCCGTATCCTCGTCTACGCTATGCAGGACCAGCTCCGTACCCGGAATCGCTGCTCCTGTCGCGTCCTCGACGGTCCCGCGAACGCTGCCAAAGGTGGACTGTCCAACTGCTCCAAATGGCGCCCCCAGCACAAAACTCACAAACAGGAACGTAAGTACTAACGAAGAAGCGCAATTGCGCTTGGCCAAAAAGTTGCAAGCTGCGGCTTTCATCTTTGATCCCCTCGAGTTGTCACCAAAACACAGCACTCTTAGTGAAGCGCGAAAGCCGTTAAACAGGCATAAGGTTGTTCTTAACAACTTCCTTATGCTTCAGCGTATAAACTTTGTTATGGAGACCTGCTCTCTATGCAACGCCGGAGCAAGCTTGTCAGAGCGCGCCACGCCCTACTCGGGTGTGCGCTCTCGCTTGCGCTCAGTCTGGCCGGCTTCCGGCTTCACTTCAATCTCTCCTCGGCAACTTCGGCCCATCTCTTTCTTGTCGTGGCCATCGCACTCCGGTGGGGCTTCCTTGAGGCAAGCATTGCGTCGATCGTTTCTGTCGCTGGTATCGACTTTTTCTTTACCGAGCCGCTCTTCGCGTTCTATATCTCCGACTCGCAGGACTGGGTGGCGCTTGTCACATTTGAAGCAGCGGCCCTGCTGGTGAGCAAACTCTCTGACCGGGTGAATCGATTTGGCCGTGAAGCCGAGCTACATCAGGCTCGCGTGCAAATGCTCTATGAGATCAGCCAGCAGGTTCTTCTGCTCGAACCCACACAGGATACGGGCCTGCATCTCACCGCGCTTCTGCAGCGTGCGCTCGGCGCTCGCTACGTCGCGCTCTGGAACAGCTACACCCTGAGTCTTTCAAAAGCCGGCGAGTCCGAGGTCAGCGACGAAGAGGTTCGCGCCGTTTTCTTCGACCAACTAAGTACTGACGATCGATCCTCCGGCGTTTCCACACGGACCCTGCGCATCGGAACAAAGGCCATCGGCGCACTGGTCATCTGCACCCACACGCTGGACGCACAATCGATCGACGCAATCGCCGCGCTCTCAGCAATCGCGGTCGAGCGAGCGCGATCGTTCACAACCGAGTCAAGAGCAGAAGCAGCGCGGCTCAGCGAGCAACTTCGCTCCGCGATCCTTGACGGTCTGGCCCATGCGTTCAAGAGTCCCCTCACTACCATTCGAGCCTCCAGTTCCGGCTTGCTTGAGATGGGCACCCTGTCCGGTACGGAGCACCGGCTCGTTACGCTGATCGACAAACAGGCAACGCAACTGACAGATCTCTCGAATCACTTATTGACCACCGCCAAGCTCGACAGCGGCAACTTGAAGCTTCATCGTGAACCAATTGATCTCTGCGAGTTTCTGGAGGCATTGCGCGACAGCCCCGGC
>Ga0116226_10005501_pt1 | contig 11311 bp, 7 predicted proteins | sample S1TSphfallax_FD_89692 | JGI IMG/M metagenome (GOLD analysis project Ga0116226, IMG submission 89692) | Host-associated microbial communities from peat moss isolated from Minnesota, USA - S1T2_Fa - Sphagnum fallax MG | ecosystem: Host-associated > Plants > Peat moss > Unclassified | place: USA... | reverse complement strand
GGCCACATATCCGATGTTGAACGAGGATAATGTATAGCACCGGATATGAGTATTGTTCGATTACCATTCATAGTAATTGCTCGATGAACATAACTAACTTTATAAGGTGTATCTCGAACATCATTATGAGTAATTAGATTTGAACTTTTTGAATTGTCAATTAGCGTCTAGAAAGACAAGAGCAATTTGAAATTTGTTTCTACGAGTATTAATCCGATAGACATGAAAAATACGTAAGATTACCAACCGAGATTTGCTTCACCCATCAATGAAATAAAAATCCGATCAGAATCCGGATTGTGGAATCACTAACGGATCCGATGAATTTCAAGAGCAGGATCCGAGTTTGATTCCGTCACTCGATTTCCGATACATTCCTGTAGGATTCAATTGAATCTTATAAATTCCGATGGGATCCTATCGGATTGATGGTCTTGGGTGGGTATTCCTTTTACTAAGAAATAGTCGAAAAAGAAAGGACTATCATTTCGACCAATCAAATTCATTCTTCAGTCCTCCTTAGTGATTCACTATAAATTTCTGTTCGATTTTACAATATTAAATGTCAAACTGTTCCTTTTATTGTTTTCATTTTTTAAATATTTTTTTTTAGAATTTAATTGTTATGATATATAGTATGCATGATGAGAGCCAATAAACAAATTAACAATGAGTGAAAGAAAAAAAAAAACGACAAATTTTATTTCTTGTCTATTTACTAGTTGTTATTCGTTCAGACAGCATATTGTAGTTGATATATTTTCTTTACTATTCGTCATAGTACATCATCATTATATATTTGCCCTTTTTTTTTACAGTAATGGACTTAGGTGTTGTGTTAAAAACCCGGTAGGCATGAAATTGATAAGCGATAAAAAGTTTTTTCATGAGTGAATATGATATTTATCTTTCGTCATCAACAACTAATGACGAAGAAAAAAAAAAGTAAAGATGAATGCAGATTCTTTTCGTTCGAACACATTTTCAGGTAGTCTTTTTGTTGTTTTGTATGTGCACGAGTATCACATGATTCGATTCAACAAAATTTTTTTAAAATAAAACAACTTATAGTTTTTTGTTTAAGATCATTAATATTTTCATCTTCTCAATTTTTAAATTAAGTCTCTCGGTATTTTATCACAATGCCATCAGCTGTTACTGAAAAATGTCCTGCCTATTCGGCATTTTTTGGCGCTATGGGCGCAACTGCAGCCGTTGTATTTAGTGGTATGTTGATATCATTAATTTTTTGAACAAGATAATTCATTTTCTTTTGTTTACAGCATTAGGTGCCGCTTATGGTACTGCAAAATCTGGTTGTGGTATTTCCGCTATGGCTGTAATGCGACCTGAGTTTATAATGAAAAGTGTAATTCCTGTAGTCATGGCAGGTATTATTGCCATTTATGGTCTTGTCGTTGCTGTACTCATCGCCAATAATATAGCCACGGATAATTATGGTCTTTATAAGTGAGAAAATACTTTGAATGTATTTTTATTTGAATAATCAATATTTGTAGAGCTTTTCTTCAATTGGGAGCTGGTCTATCAGTCGGATTAAGTGGATTGGCAGCTGGATTTGCTGTTGGTATTGTTGGGGATGCTGGTGTAAGAGGAACAGCTCAACAACCACGGTGAGTAGATTAGTTTTTTTTTTGTTTCGTAAATAGAAAGATAAGAACACAATGTGTTGGTTAAATATTTATTTTTTTTTCTGTTTAGATTATATGTTGGAATGATTTTAATTTTAATTTTTGCTGAAGTACTTGGTCTTTATGGTTTAATCGTTGCTTTAATTATGACAACGAAAAATCAACCTGGTTGCGATTAAATCAATAGATTTCAAACATACACACGCGCATAGTTTTTTCTTTTGTTCTTATTAAAAATCTATACTACTATCATTATTATTCTATTCGTTGTGCGTGTTGTCTTGAAAAATTTATTAACAATTGTTGTTTGTTCGTATTCTTACGCCTATCAGAGTATTTTTATTGATGCAAACTCACAGATGATTCCATTATATTTGTTCTTTTTATTTTTCATGACATTAAAAAAAAAAGAAAAGAAAAGAATAACTGAAGTGCAATCTGTTCACAGTTGTGTATGTTGTGTTCGCATTTATTCGATTTATTTGTTTTCTTCTTCTTCTATTCTTTTCGGTGTTAGTTGACACGAGTCAGTATGGTACTTGTTTTTTCGCCCCCTCTCATTCTTCTTCATTCCTTTATCATTCGGTGTTATTATGCATACATATTTCTTATTCGTTATTTAGTAAATTATACGAACAAACTTCAATTATTAATATAATCTTTGAATAAATGTTTAGAAAAATATGAAAACAGATATTTAGATAGTTCAAATGTCTCGAGATCATTTGTGATATTTATTAATCTTTCTTAATTATCATCAAAAGTGCTATTTATTCGTATTTTATCTCTTGCAAAAAGACATGACATAGTTTTCATTTTAACAAAATTTGACTTTTGTTTTTCTTTTTATTTCAATTTGATGAATGGTTGAATTTAAAACAATTTTGTTTCATTTTCTATTTCTGTCTGTTAATAGCACTTTATTAATAATATGTCATAAAAGGACAACAAATAAACTGAAATTTTTCGTGTACATTACTAACAAATCATGTCACCTGCAGGTATTTCAATACCAAATATTAATAATAAACCATCCCAATCATTACGACGTTATCGATCTATGAAATCATTAGCTAATGAATCGACAATAGCTGATCAATTGATTGCTCAATTATTAAAATTTCGTATTGATGGTCGAACGATTAATGCAAGAAATGTTGATGAACTTTATCCAGGTTTAGATCGACTACTTATGAGAAGTTTACAAACAGGTGATTGTCGACAATTATTTACTCGATTTAAACGGAATTTAAAACCAGAATATTTATTAATTACTGGAAAACATATTCATGTAAGTGTATGTTCACAAACACAAGGTACACTCGAAAAACTTGTTGAAATGGGAGCTACACTTGGTAAGTAAAACTTCGTTTTTTTTCCTTCTCCCAGATCCAAGAAAACGGCGTCGTAAACGGTGAAAACCAACACAAATACTTCGTCGTAATCCGTCATCTCAGAAAACGGTGTAGAATAGTGTGAAAAACGATGATTGTTTTCTAGCGAAAAAAACGGGATGACGAATTACGGCGAAATACGGTGAAAATGAATGCAGTAAGACGCCGTTTCTAACGATCATAATGAATGTTCTGAGGCTATATTTAATCTTAATACTAAAATTCGTTAGATCTTCACTTTTACGAACCAATTCATATGAAAGAACTTGAATTAATGTGTCAATATGGTTTTGATGTAAATGAACGTTTATCAAAATATAATAATCAAACTCCACTTTCAATATTTATTAATAAAAATTATTCAATTTCAATGCTTAATGTACTTATAAATCATGGTGCACGTTTTGATTTAAAAGATAATAATGGTCAAACATGTTTACATTATGCATGTCAATCAACAGTCAATGATTCTATTTTTGATTTTATTATTGAACATGCACCAAAATCATGTTTAAATATTTCAAATCAATCTGGTGGTACACCACTTGATTTAGCTTATTTATCAACATATGAACAAGCAAGTATTTCTCAAATGCGTCGTTTACCTGTTTTATTATCATATAAAGAAAGTAAATTAACTCGATATGGTATGCGTGAACCAAATTTATTTGCACGAAAACAATATAAATTATTTGATATATTATCATGTAAAGAATTTTTATTTAAATATCGTCTTAAAGATTTATTTGATCCATCAATACATTCATTAGCATGGTGTATATTTCTTTTTTATGATGTTTTACGTGCATGTGAAAAACATAGTACAAGTTTTACTGGACGAGTAACAACTCAACAACGTCTTGAACATTATTTTGTATCAATGATCGAAAATGGAGAAATTCCGTTAGATAAATTAATATTTCGATCGAATATATTATATCCATCATCGTCATCATCATCTTCATCACCTTTAAATGAATATGATAAAAAAATATTAATTCAAACAGAAAATTCACTTTTACATATGACACAAATAAAAATAAAATTAAGTGAATTACGTATGCAAACACTTACATTAAAAGCTCTTTGTCGAATTAAAATTAAAAAAACTATTCGAAACTATCCGAATGATATTGTAAGATTAAATACAATATCAAAATTTCTTCAAGCTTATTTAACATTTTATAATCCATTTATTAAAGGTGATGCTACCGATACAATTTAACATTTGAAAAATAAATACAGATTTTTTACTCGCTTTTATAATATGTTTGATGTTATCATAAAACTCTTAATTATTAATAAATTTAGTATTTATTTTTTGATTATATATAATGATTTTATACAAAAAAATTAAGCACGTTCTTCTATTCTTGATGGTCGTTTAGTTTGTATAAGTGTTGGTTTAATTAATTTTTCTCGACCTAGATTATTTCCTTCATCATTATTATCACTACATGTATGAATGACAATGACTGGAGCTTTTGAACCAAGTTCACTTGATAATAATTCATGAGATTCATCTAATAAAAAAAAAAGAAGATTTATTTTGAGAATTTTCATATTTTTATATAATTTTGACATACTAGGTTTTAAATGTGCAATAGCAGCAAGAAGATTTAAATCAACAACTGGTGGATCTTCAAGTTTTTGTTCCCAACCAATAGGTGGACTTGTTGGTGGTGATATAAGAAAAATTTTTTCAGGTTCAGGTGGTCGTAAATATGGATCAGGATTTGCACCACGAAATATAATCGGCTATGAGAAAAAGAAAAAGATATTTAGAAAAAAAAAGATATAAACTTACACAAGCAAAATACGTTTTAAATGTTGTACCATGAAATAGATATTCATGAATATGTAATCGAGCTTGTAAAGCATTATAGGATGATGTAAATGTAATACGTACACGTTGGAAAAATTTGAGATAAAGTACGATTATTTTTGAATCATAAATACGAAATAATTGTTCAAATTCATCCTATATAAATATAGAAAATAAAATTAGAAAGAAAGAATAAGAACTATCTTTACTTTAAGTTGTTGATTAGTAAATAATTCTTGTGGTACTGGAGTTATAATTAAACTATTCGGTAATGATGATACATCAATATCATCGTTATCATCGGGTGAATGAACAGATTCATTTTCATTATTATTATTATTATTATTATCATTATTATTTCCAAGAGTATCAGAATCATCACTTATATAATTAATAAAATATTTTGATGAATCTTCATCGTCTAATTGAAGTGATTTTAAATCATGCATTATTTGATTAAATTTTCGGGAAATATGATAAATAATGCAAATAATCCAAAGATAGAAACAGTACACTCATACTCACATCATTATTATTCATAGATTTATTTACTTATATGAGTCATTGAATATATTTTCTCGATAATTCTAGCAACAATCTATATATGGATGGCTTAAATTGGTAAAAGCTAGCATTATTGGAAAAACCAATTAATATTTATTTTATAAGCGACATCTAGTGATTCTTTCTATGCTAAATTATAATCTTCTTCTTAGACTTTCGCTCTTTAATTAGAAAAATGCATGCAACATCCGTATAGCAATCCCAAAAGTATTATTTAGCTTAATTTTGCTCTGCTATCGTTTAGAATTATTTTTAGATTCGACATCGAACAACTGCTTCGCGAACATTCGCGTATGGAATAACACCGACCTTAAGACGAGCATATTAGATAAAATAAAAAAACAACAAGAGAAAAAGAAATTTGTAGAAAGCGTATTCAATACGAGTTGATATGAATTCGAATGAAAGATTTTATTCAACTCAGCGGAAAATCAGATGATTATATTCTAAAACTATGAAAGATTTTTTTTATTCTGGTCTTTCCTTGAATTCTATTGTTTTCAACCTTGGATAAAAGAATCCAGGGTTTTGATCTGAAGTGGTAGCTATCGTTTATCCATACTTCCTCCTAGTGATTATAGAATAGCTATTGTCAACAAAGTGTGTTTTCATCCTTGCTATATGACATTTATATTCTTATTGACTTGATTTATAATCTAATATACTTATTAATGCTAAAAACACTTCGTTGTTTTTTTTGTTCTCATTAAATAACAAATATAACATATACTTCTCGATGTTTTATTATTGTTTACAAAGAAATAATCTTGTAATCAGTTGAAATTATCTGACTTATATATTTATCAATTCTCAACTTTCTAAACTACAATAAAATTGATCTTGATAATAACTGTTTTGTTGATGTTAAGTATGAAAATAACTAAATACGTGTTGTTGTTTATCATAAGATAATATTGACCTTAAGCTGTATAAGAACAAATAGTCTTTAACTAGTTACAATGAATATAATCTAAATTTACAATAATTATCCTCATTGATATCAATAAAAAAAAGATAATATCGATTTGTATTGTTCAGTGTCTCTTGTAGATTTTTGCCAATTTGTTAGAAAAATAACAAAGTAAATCGTCGTTGTATGTACATCAAGTACACTCGATCTTTTCATCTATATCGAATCGAGAAAATAAAACTTGTCTTTCTTTTTTTTTCTCTTTATTTTCAAAAATTAACGAATTCATCTCAAACAACCACAAGATTTTTTTTACATTTACATGTCTATGGCATCCAAACTGGCAACATCATCAATTCAACAGCAACCTCCTGCCTATATTTTACAAAGTTGGCGTCGGGAACAATCAAATCTACATGACACATATCTCTTACAACAAACATTTATTATAGCACCGGATACAAGTTTACCATTTTCAAGATTACGACAACGGATACGAAATATTTATGAAGAACGAATACAAGCAAAGATTGTTGTGCATTATGATCCATGGGAAAAAAAGAGTCAAATTCAAACAATAAGAATACCAACAAAAGACCTTGTTAAAAATCATACAACATTATAATTTTCTTTTTCGTATATTAGAAAGCTGTCGTTCGGGTTTTTTTTTTTTCATCTTTTTTTATTCTATTCTAGACAGCTTCTACTTATATTGACATTAACGATCTTGGAATAAATACTCTAATATGATTTGCTTACAGTTCCAAATTGATCAATAATGATTGATCATTCGAACGATTACGAAGAAAAACTTTCTCGGAACAATTTCCTGATTAAGAAATCGACAAATCATCTGATAAAATGAACAACTCTAGTAACTAATACAAAATAATGGGAAAAAAAAAGAGAAAGCAAAAGAAAGAAAAGCATAGCTCGATGCTTAGTAATTGCATTTTTTTTGGCTTCTCTTCCATTCCTTGTACTCACATCTTTTTTTTTCTCTTTTTTTTTTCTTCTTTTCCTTTTTCTCTTCTTCGCATGGAAAACAAAAGGTTAAAACTTAGTGACACTAAGCAGACACTACAAGCTGTGTGTCTATTACTAACAAGCAACGATAACATAACATCATTCAATTATATTCATCCATACAGACGACGTATTTGACAAAAAGACGTGAGTGTTTTAAAACGTTTGATATTTTTATAAATATGACAGCATCGAATTATCGTTAATCTTTCGGCTAGGATTCCGATTCTAACAAACATCGTATAATCTTCAAGAAAAAAAAAGAATCCAATACAAGAGCGACTCTTACAGACTAATCAAACACGATTATTAGTAGATTCCCTACAGTGACACCTCAAAAATACATTTTATATTCTTTCAAATTTGATTCTAGATTTCTTTTTGGTTTCTTCTTCCCATTAACAACTAATCTAAAAAAAATTACTATCAATGCTTTTATCACTAACTATGCCTATATATAGAACATCTAAAAAGAAGAAAAAAAAATCCTACTGTGCTAAAAGAGAAATACTTCTGATTGACATAAAGCATTTATCCTCTTCTTATACTTCGCTTTTTTTCTGTTTATTTGATGACAACAGAAACAATCTTAATAAGATATAATTCATTTTTGAAGTATGATAAGCAGATTGCATGAATATCATGCATTAGGAATCGATTAGCCTGTCAAAAAACTATGAAGTCCTTGAAGAACATTGTAAATCTATTCTTATAAAATGTTGTTAGAAAGTAAAAAAAAATCATGCCATTATTTTATTACGGAAATAATCAAAAGTATTGTCAGAGAGAAAATGCTCAAAGATCGAAAACTCTGTGCAATACGTTAACACAGAAAAAGTCATAACCTACGTCAGCTTATTAAATATTAATGAAAAATGTTTTTCAAGTGTGTAAATCATATTTTTAAAAGTTTATTTCTATTTTTTTATCCTTCAATGAAATATTGCGAATAAATGAAGACACTAAAACCAGATTAATCCAGCATGTCATCTTTAGAGTTTAAGCTTTACTTCAAGGGCAATATTTCACAAGTTAATCTAAAGCAGTACTATACTCAGAAAAATTAGCTATCATTTTTCAGTCAGAAACGTGTTGGATAACTTTTTTTTAAACCATAAAAAATCACGATTTTACTCAGAAATACTTTGTACCATCAGAACTCTCATTATCGATAGCCGAAACAGAATTTTAATAAGATATAGATGAGCTTGAGAATCAAATTGAAATTTAGAATCTAATTAACAATTGTTAGATTATCTAATTGGAAATGATGTGTAAATTCAGGAATCAGAGATACTGATAGAGAACAAATAATCAGATTTTGAAAAAATGTTTCCGTATTCGTGATTTCCGAAATATAAGAGAGAACGACAAGACTATAACTCGATGAAATTCTTTACTTGAAAGTACTTGGTACTCAAAAAGGAACATTGTTAATTCCGATTCAATGAAAATCGTAATTTCCTTCTAATGGTTAAGAGAGATTGTCAAATTAAGGATAAAATTCATTAAAATCATGTCAATTTTAGATGTTGGATAGATTAGAATTCTTCATGATGACATATATCGCTCAGATTTGATTTGAGTTTCATACAGAGGAGTAAATGTTCATAAACTCATCATACCAAAATAAATTTATGTCAAAGACTTCAATTCTAAATTAATCAAAACAAAAAATCTTATTTTCAATGAATCAATATTTCATAATCATATTGTTAGAATTTGATTTGACATTTATATATTAAAATATGACAATCGATAATTAAACTTAGTATTCGAAAGTAATTTTTCATAGAAAGGATACAAAGTAAAAAAAAATTATATTTTTATAGATTCAAAGTTACTTTATTCTATAGATTAAATTTAATCTTCTAGAACATTTTTAAGATTCATGAATTCCTATACTATAAGCAAGATAGACACTTCTATTGTTTGGAACGAAATGAACTTAAGCTCGTTTGATCGCATTTCGTATTGAAATCCCATGGGAATTGGCAAAAAAATGTTTTTTTTTTAAATTTTCAAATCTGATGAAAATCTCATAAAAAAATGTTTTTGATGACAAATCTATCTTTGATTTATTCTTTTTATTATTTCCTTCATGTTCTCAACAAGCGAGATAACATGTTATTATTTCAAATGTAATCTCTAAAGACCAAGCAAATCAAATCTATCATATATAAGTATATCGATGACATTCTGATAAAAAAAAGTACATGATTATGTTTGTAGTCAATCAACTGAAAAGAGATATAAATAAAGTCGCCAATAGAAAGAGAGTTTTTCATGTGTAATAATCATTAGTGTGTAGTAGTAGTAGAATATTCTTTTGTTCCAAACGGAGATGTATGTGTTTAGACAAGTGTATATAAAGATGTTTGTTGAATGCACAAATGAGAATCATTATTTGATGAAAAATCTATGCTATTGTAATCGAACTAATCTGAAAATTAGCTCTATTCAATTGTTTTCATGCGTAATAGCAATGTGATACCATACCTATCTTGAGTTAAAAGATTTCCAGGATTGTTCTATCTATTTTTTTTCCTATTTCTTTGGCAATGTCATTCAAAGAAACGCCAGTATATCACTTTTTTCTCAATCTTCCCTCTTTCATCGTTTCTCTTCCGTGCTCATCTTTCTTTCTCTTCTTTGCTTTAATGTGCATATATGATCAAGTCATAATTCTTGCGAAAAAATACATTCTGGAACGAGATAGATTCTTTTCTGTATGTTACACTTTCCTTGCCATTATTGATGTTAAATGAACATCTAGTTCATTTAATCCCGATGCGTGTGTTTAATCGGTGAAACAATAGATTAGAAAACATTGTTTTTGTGATTAATACGTTTTAAAAAGAAAGAACATTTAAAAAAATCCGAAACTGTTTGTATGATGATAATGGCAGAGTCTCCAACGCCATCTTTACTTCGTCGACAATCTACTCAACGAAAAAAAGTCCAATTTAACAGGTAAAAATTTATTTTATTATAAATACTAACTAGTAGACCTATTAATATAATGGATCTCATTAGATTAGTTACGTTTTTCTTTGCTAGTATTGTCAAAGAATATATCAGACATTACCGACACATTACGGAAGTCGGCTCAACGTCAAACTTATAATTCCGCTGTCCTAAGGTTTTTTTTTGTCTGTCATTTTGTTAATAACTGAAAATTAAAAAGAGTAAAATAAAGTCTAATATTCAGTGATTTTCAAGTCAATCATCCACTTAAAGAACTCTTACGGTAGTTTTTATTGACTTTGATGTTGTTGAGAAAGTCTGAAATAGACATAACTCTATACAAATATCCGGTTTTTTTCAATAAGTGTGCTTGTTTTCTTCTTATCGACTAATGAAAAAAACAATTATATTTTTTCTTCATGGTTATTATTCGTTATACCTTTCAAGATATATTTAAGAATGAAAAAAATATCGATTTTATTTTTTCTCTTATCGTTATGTTGTGATGCTAGTTCAATTTGATGTGTTTGATGAAGCTCGACTAATATATAGACTCATTATAGTCTATATTAATTTGTTTTCTATTAGTTGATGGTGAAAAGAAAGAAAAAAGCGAATGATAAATTAGGTTAAATAAAAGATGAAAAAGAGTATAATATCAAAAAATAAAAATATATATTGTCACTAAAATATTCATCAAAGAATTGAAAGTTAGATATTATTTTAGTAAAAATAATGAATTGATTATATTTATTAAAAAAATAATGACATTCATATAAAGATCACGTCTTATGGTTATTTATCATATTTATTCTTATATAGAATGTACGAACCACATCATCATCATCATCATCATCAGCCACAATCAAATGAAAATGATGATAATGAATTGGTAAATGAGATCATACCCGAAAACGATATATCTCATACCAATTCTCGAACAACAATTCACTGGAGACCTGATCGAGAAGGT
>Ga0116226_10005500_pt1 | contig 11311 bp, 4 predicted proteins | sample S1TSphfallax_FD_89692 | JGI IMG/M metagenome (GOLD analysis project Ga0116226, IMG submission 89692) | Host-associated microbial communities from peat moss isolated from Minnesota, USA - S1T2_Fa - Sphagnum fallax MG | ecosystem: Host-associated > Plants > Peat moss > Unclassified | place: USA... | reverse complement strand
CACCTTCGGCAAGCCCAGCCACGATCAGATGTTGACTCTGCGGCTTGACCACCAGATCAGCAATACCCAGCAACTTTTCGTGCGGTATGCGCAGGAGTGGAATGAGTTGACGCGTGAGGGCTGTGGCGGCGCTTCGACTCTCTACTGCTATGACGGCCAGATTCCGCGGCACTCGATTGTTGTTGGCCACACATGGGAGCCGCGGCCAGCGATGGTGAACGAGGCGCGCTTTCAGTATGCCTACTCCTCCTACCAGTTGGGACCTTACAATGGCACGATCCCTACGACGCCCAGCCAGTTGATCTCGCCGAGCTTCGCCAGTCAGATCGGCGTGGGGTATGTCTTTCCCAGCTTCAGCTACGGCAAGCTCTATGCCCAGGTCGGGATTGAAAAACATTGGGAGGCAAACGAGTCTATCAGCGTACAGCGTGGTCAGCATACCTATAAGGCCGGCGGCGATCTAATTTACATTCCATACGTCGACAGCTCGTCGGCAGACACGCAGGGCACCTATTATTTCAGCCAGGATCAGCCGTTCAATCCAGGCGATCCGACCACGATTGCCAATCTGACCAACCCGTATCTTTACACTGCGAGCATACCTCCGGTGATCACCAACCTTCCCTCGACGCAGCTGGGGCTATTTGCTCAGGATGACTGGAAGATTCGACCCAACCTCACCATGAACTATGGGCTGCGCTATGACCGTGAGTACGGTTCGTCCTTTGACGCGACCCTAAATCCAGCGTCTTTTTCTCCCGCTATCCCTTTTATCGGTGACCCTTCCAAGCGCGGCGCCAAGCTCAACTTCGGGCCTCGTTTTGGCCTGACATGGGATCCATTCAGCAAGGGCCTGGATGTGATTCGCGCAGGGTACGGCATTTACTACAACAATATCCAGACGGAGTTGAACGAAGGCGAGAAGCAAAACCTGGAAGTGTGTAACATCACGATCAGCAATCCGGTGTATCTCAATCCCTATGGCGGCCAGAGCGCGACCAACTTCTGCTCGACAGCGCCGCCGAACGTCACCGTACTTTCTCCGGATTACCGAAATGCTTACTCACAGCAGTTTACCGCAGGCTACTCGCGGCAACTGGGACCGAACCTCGCGCTGAGTGTCGACGGGGTCTATGAGCATCTGCTGCGTGACTTCCGTATCCTCGATCTCAATTACCCTGTCAACGGGGTGCGTCCTCTGCCTGCCTGGGGCCAGATTCTTCAGCATGCGTCCGACGGGAGGGCTCAGTACAAGGCGCTCTATGTGCGGCTTGACAGGCGCTTAAGCAAGCGATATCTCTACATGCTCTCCTACACTTTGTCCTCTGCGCGGGACTCGAACCCGCAGGCGAACGTGACCGACTACTCCGACTACAACCTCGATTACGGGCCCAGCAATATTGACCGCAGGCACTCACTGGTTGCGAGCGGCTCCGTCGTGCTGCCGTGGCAGTTTACTCTCGGGGCGATCTGGAATGTTCGTTCCTCGCTCCCTTTCAGCGCCTACAGCGGCACGGCGAACGCCGATGGAACCAGTCAGTACGTGCCGGGTACGACGAGAAACCAGGGAGACCGCGACCTGAGTCTTAGTGCTGTCAATGCCTACAGGGCCGGTCTTGGGCTAAGCGCGATTGCGGGCAACTCCATACAGTCCAGCGCCTATGATGATTTTGACATTCGCATTTCAAGGCCCGTGTTCGTACATGAGCAGTACAGGGTGGAGTTAATCGGACAAGCCTTTAACCTGTTTGGCCATACGAACTTGCTTGGGGCCAATGTTACAAGCAATGCGCAATCCTCCACCTTCGGCCAGATCACCGCAGCCGGTAACGCGCAGCAGGCGGAACTCGCTGCGCGGTTCGCGTTCTAAAATAGGACACTTTTGTGCAGACCCGAAGACTGCACGAACTGGCTCAAGAATTTACAGCCGCATTGGCGTGGAGCACGCGAGGGCGAATTGACAAACTTTCGACAACCGGAAATACTCAACTGGTTTGTATACACGTCGTGTGTCGAGTGGAAAATGACCGAATCCGGTCGGGTTTACAAGGAACTGAAGCAGGATGTAATTACGTGTGTCTTGTCTCCGGGATTGTCCGTATCGGAGGCCGAGTTGTGCAGCCGTTACCAGGCCAGCAGAACGCCTATACGAGAAGCATGCCGCAAGCTTTCAGAAGAGGGGCTCATGCAGATCGTCCCCTTCCGCGGATACACAGTCACGCCTCTGACGATAGAGGAATATCGCAATCTTTATGAAGTCCAGGCCAGCCTTGACCCGATGATGGCCGCCCTCGCGGCTGAGCGGGCCACTCCTGAACAGCTTAAGGAGATCGATTTCTGGGCAAGTTACGAGTACCACGCCGGGCAAAAGAGCAGCTACTACACCTTTCTGGAGTGGAATAAGCAGTTTCACCTGGCGATAGCCGCGGCCACCCAAAACCAGGTGCTGGCGGAGATGGCGAGTAACATGCAGGTGCGCTTGATGCGTTATTTCTACCTGGTCATCATCATGGATAGCTACGGGGCGCAACTGGTGAAGGAGCATCGAGAGATCGTAAAGGCGATCCGCTCTGGCCATGCGCAAAAGGCCAGCGAGCGAGCCGCTGAGCACGTGACGAATACTGTCAACCGGACTGCCGCAATCGATGTGCGGTCTGCCACATTGCCCGCTGCTTCGATCTCGGGGTCCGCTGGCTGGCTATCGCAGACGCACATGAAGGTAAGGCCCCGGACAAAGAAGCCGGCCGGGGCAAAGCTGACAAGCGTTTAGCGATTCGACCTTTTGACTTGAGAGCGCTGCCTGTCTTGATGACGCCGTCCCCGGAATCCGCGAGCTTATCTCCATATGCGAATAGCGATCGATACTGGTGGCACATTCACCGATTGCGTTTATCTTGAAGACGGAAAACTCCGCGTGCTGAAGGTATTTTCAACGCCCGCGGACCCGGGGATGGCGGTGCTCGAAGGGTTGCTCCGGATCGGCGCTGACCCACACGTAGTGGTCAGTCATGGCACCACCGTCGGCACAAATGCGATGCTCGAGCGCAAGGGTGCACGCGTCGCATTTGTGACGACGGCTGGTTTTGAAGATACGATCGCGATCGGACGCCAGGCGCGGGCCAAGCTCTATGACTGGTTTCAACCTGCGCCGGATTGTTTAGTCCCGGCCGATTTGCGATATGGCATTTGCGAACGCACCAGCGCCGAGGGCGAGAGGCTGCGGGCTGTGGATCCGGATGAGCTTGAAACACTGGCGGCTCGAATTGCAGGTTCAGGCGCCCAGGCTATCGCTATCTCGCTACTCTTTTCTTTTGTCGATCCAAGCAACGAGGAGACAGTGGCTGCCGCACTCGAGAAATCAGGCCTCCCGATCTCGATATCGCACCGCATCTTACCGGAGTTTCGCGAGTACGAGCGGGCCTCGACGGTTGTTGCGAACGCATATCTTTCCCCCGTGGTCGGCGGCTACATTCAGAATCTCGCAGCCAGCGTCGCAGCAAAATATCCCTGCGGAAGAGTTGAGGTGATGCAATCTTCTGGCGGCATTGTCTCAGCCAGGCTGGCCGCGCAGGAGCCGGTAAGGACGATGCTCTCCGGGCCTGCCGGAGGAGTGATGGGAGCCTACCGATTAGCCAGGCTGGCCGGCTTTGATCGCATCATCGGATTTGATATGGGAGGCACGTCAACCGATGTTTGCCTGGTCGATGCCGAGGCGGGCGGCCCGCAGTTGAGTCATCAATCGAGCATTTCGGGAATTCCGCTGGGCACTCCGATGCTCGATATTCACACAGCAGGGGCAGGCGGAGGTTCGCTGGCGCGATTCGATGCAGGAGGGCTGCTCAAAGTCGGCCCCGAGTCGTCCGGCTCGCTCCCCGGACCTATTTGTTTTGGCCGGGGAACGCAGCCCACGGTGACGGATGCCAATCTAATTCTCGGCCGGCTTGATCCGGAGAGTTTTCTAGGTGGCGCTGTCCAACTCGATGTTGAGCGGACGATCAGATTTATGGATGAGGCCAAGGGCTCCATCGCGACCGTGGAAGAGTTTGCCGCGGGGATCGTCCGCCTTGTTGAGACATCCATGGAAAAGGCTATCCGCGTGATCTCCGTCGAGCGTGGCTACGATCCCAGAGACTTTGTCCTCGTCGCCTTTGGAGGCGGAGGTCCGCTGCACGCCTGCTCGCTCGCCCACGCTCTCAGGATTCCAAGGGTACTTATCCCTCAACTGCCGGGGGCACTTTCCGCGGTCGGCATTCTGCTAGCTGATACCATGCGTGATTTCTCCCGGACAGTGATGCTGCCCGGCACTGCGAATCCGGAGGAGCTATTTCTCGATCTTGAACAACGTGCGCGCTCCGAGTTTCTCGCCGAAGGGCTTGAAGGCGAAATATCCCGTAGCGTCGATCTGCGGTACCAGGGCCAGGGCTACGAACTCACCATTTCATATCAGGATGATATGCTGCGTACGTTTCATCAATGTCACCGCCAGCGCTATGGTTTTGCCGATGACCAGCGCGCAGTCGAGATCGTAAATGTGCGCGTCCGTATCGTCGCCAAGGCAGAACCGTTCACTCCCTGCTTGTGTGCACTGAAGAAAGGCAATGGTGAGCAGGCATTCATCACGTCACGGCCGGTCTTCTTTGCCGGACAAACATACCAGACCCCGATCTACAGCAGGGAGAAACTCTGTCCCGGCGATACGCTGACAGGCCCCGCAATTATCTCTGAATACAGCTCCGCCACCATCCTTCCGCCGGGCGATCTGCTGCACGTCGACGCGCTCGAAAATCTCATCATCGAGGTGCAAAGGTGACGATTGATCCGATCGAGTTAGCTGTCTTTCAGAGCGGCGTGCATTCGATTGCAGAAGAGATGGGCGCGACACTGCGCCGCACCGCCATCTCTCCTAACATCAAGGAGCGCCGTGATTACTCCTGCGCGGTATTTGACGCGGAGCGGCGCGTGATTGCCATGGGCGACCACATGCCGGTGCATCTCGGTTCCATGCCAATGTCCGTCAAGGCGGCTGCTGAAGCTCTCCACCTGGAAGACGGCGACATGGCGATTCTCAATGATCCATACTCCGGGGGCACGCATCTGCCGGATATCACGATGGTGCTGCCCGTTTTTATTGGTGGTGGGGACAAGCCATTTCTCTATGTCGCAGCAAGAGCCCACCATGCAGACGTTGGCGGACGATTCGCCGGATCTATGGGGCCGGGGACAGAGATCTATCAGGAGGGCATCCGGATCCCGCCTATCCGCATCATGCGCCGCGGGGTAATCGATCAGGATATCCTCGCACTTATCCTGAACAATGTACGCACGCCGATCGAGCGCGAAGGCGACCTCGCTGCACAACTCGGGGCCTGCCGCGTAGGGCAGCAAAGGCTTAACGAGTTGGTCGCTAAGTACGGCACGGAGAGAATTACTGAACTTATCGAAGACTCGCTGGCTCACTCCGAACGTCTTATGCGGGCAGAGTTGCGCAGGATGCCTGCGGGCGCATTTTATGGCGAAGACTTCATGGACGACGATGGCGTCAGCTCCGATCCCATTCGCATCGCGGTCGCCATGCAATTCAACCCGGCGGCAGGCTCGGTTGTGATTGATTTTGCCGGCTCCTCACCACAGGTACAAGGCTGCATCAACGCTGTCTACTCCATTACGTATTCGGCATGCTTCTATGTGTTGCGCTGCCTGCTCGCCGATGACGCGCCGGCCACTGCAGGGCTGATGCGTCCGGTTACGGTCATCGCTCCTGAGGGCAGTATCGTCAATGCCTGCAGGCCTGCGGCCGTTGCCGGCGGCAATGTCGAAACCTCGCAGCGCATCGTCGATGTCCTGTTGCGCGCATTGTCCAGGGCTGCCCCCGAGCGGGTTCCTGCGGCGAGTTACGGCACGATGAGCAACCTCACCATAGGCGGCATCGATCCTCGCACGCAGCAGCCTTTTACTTACTATGAGACCACGGCCGGCGGCATGGGTGCGAGGCCGGACTCAGACGGTATTTCAGGCATTCACTGTCATATGACAAACTCACTGAATACGCCGATTGAAGCACTCGAGTATGCCTATCCATTTCGCGTGCGCGCCTACGGCTATCGCAGCCACTCGGGCGGGGCTGGCCGTTTTCGCGGAGGAGACGGAATTATTCGCGAGATAGAGATGTTGACCGGCGCGCAGGTGACACTGATCTGCGAGCGCCAGAGGTTTGCACCTTACGGACTCGCCGGAGGACTGCCGGGAAGGCCGGGCCAAGCGCTGCTGCTCGACCCGAAAAATATCGACCCTGACAAGCGCTCTGTGATTCTCCCCTCAAAGTGCAGCATTCAGACTCGGAAGGGCAGCATCATTCAACTCGAAACCCCCGGCGGCGGCGGCTGGGGCCCGTCGACGTAGAAATTTACTGACTTCGTAATTCCTTGCATTTACGTATCAAGCGTTCGCTCCGCGATTCTGCCAATAGCAGCCTGCACCGCATGGTCTGCATAGATAATGTGCCGCTTCATCTTTCTCGCGCATCCCCAGGAGGCTGCAGATGTTTCAAGCCAAGCATGTTGTTACCGCAACCACTCTTGCGCTCTACGCAATCATGGCCGCTGCTGTAGAGCCTGCCGCTATTAACCCGCCTAAGCCTGCACCCGAGTCTGTGCTTGAGAACGCATTCCAACTCGGGGTGATCCTCAAGGACACCAACGGCGACAAAATTGCCGACGCACTCTGCGGACATGTCATTGTTCCCGACAAGCCCGCTGAAGCCGAAAATGTCGCTGCCGCGAACCTCGCTGCGCGTCTCGGCTTTGAGACGACCGCGCTCACGCTCCCCGTAGTTACGACTGTCTCTGGCAATGCAGAAAAGCAATGCACTACGCAGCCAGTCAATCTCTGGGTTGGACGAGATGCGGTCCCGCTCCCAGAACTCGCAAAGGTTGACCAGATCGCCTCCGAACTGCACATGGGCGAAGGAGCCGTTATATCAGTAAATGGGGGTCTCGCCTTTGTTGGCGCAGACGGCATCGGGCTTCTCGCTGCGGCTAACGCCTATGCGGCGCGTGCACCATATCAATGGAGCCTGCCTGGCCCGAAGTTACAAGCCATCGCGCACGCAATCAACGCCAGGCTCAGCGACAAGAAGCTTACCGCTCAGGCGGAGCTTACCGGGATCACTTATGAGGCGAGCCAGCACGGCATAGATCGCGCCATTCTGTATATCGGCGGCGCCGCTCCCGCTGCTATCCGCACGGCTCTCACAGGCGGAGACGACAATGCCTTCTCAGCCTTGTCTGTTCGCGAATTGGATTTAATGATCGACAAGAATGCCCCTGTAACGATCACGAACATCTCGAACCCGTCTGCATCGCGGTCCCTGCCGGCGCGCCCTGATGCTGCCGCAGACGAGCCGCGGCTGCTCGATCTCGGGTCACTCTATGGCATCAATGGGCTGCTCTCCGGCTCGCCTAAGAGGCTAATTCCATCGAGCGTTGCCGCCACCTTCTATATCCCAGCGGGCGCTGAAGGTACGGCTCTTGCCAACCTCGCCGCAAGGGCCGCTCTGGAAACTACGGGAATGACTCTGCCTATCGCGATGCCGGCGGCTGGCTTCTCGCCCTCCGAGATTCATAATGCTGCAGTGATCACCGGCGCTTCGCAACTTACCTCCCATGCTGAGGACCTGCTCGGAGCCCCTGATGGATCCAATCTGGAAAAGCTGCTGCCCGGCCAGTTCGCGCAAAGCGCCAGCGCCGAGTTGACTCCACTCAAGCCGGCTGAAGGAGAATTGCGCGCAGTCGACCGCGCATTTGGCTCCAGCCCGGCATTGCTGGTCCGTGGAGATAGCACGGGCACTGTCGCTGCCATCAGTTACGGATCCAAGCACCTGCCTTACCTGTGGGAGCATTCAAAGAAGTACGCCTCGGTTGAAGAGATTCGCGATGACCTGCAGCAGTTCTTCTCGCTGCGTTCAAGCGCAGGCCAGGCATCGGTGGCGCTGTATCATCTCGATCAATGGTCGGCACAGCTTGCTTCAGCAAACCCGCATGCGAAGTTTTCCTCCGTCGAAGCAGAGGTAGATGTAGACCAGGCAGATCCAAAGTTGTCAGCGTTTATTCGCAGTCAGCTTGAGAACAGGCTCAAGCCGGCACATATGGAGGTGAAGGTCGGCACGCTCCACGCCGGCACAAAGTGTTGCGATGGCGATGTACCCCTGCATAACAACTCGACGCTAATTCCCTTCAAGCAGGCGGAGCCTACGTTTGCCGAAGATATTGTCATCCCATGGGAAGGTCGCAGGCTTAAGGAGGCAGTGCAGGCTGCGGCCAGTAAGCTGGAGCGCGGTCAAGCGGTATCTCTCGAGGCCGGGGTCAGCGAGGGGCCTGGGGAGCGAATCAAGCTACAAAAAGAATTGCTCGACATCCTGAAGAACGCAGGTGCTGACCCTCAGCATACGGACGTTGTCGTTCTCTGCTCTTACAAGCCAGGATATAGCTGGCTCGTCGATGAGGTTGAGCCAGCCCTTAAATCAGCACACGCGCAGTCGCTGAAGATACAGTTCGCTCCGTACTTAGGCCCCGACAAGACCTCCGGGTTGCGCGTGCGCTCTCGATGGGCGCAGGAGTTGTTTCCGGTAGACGAGGTTCTGGCGCGTGACCTCCAGATTCCCTTGAAGAATATCGAGATCGACGAAGCACCCGAAGGCAGCGACTTCACCTACAAAGTCCAGGCATTCGACGCCGACTCGAAAGAAATTCTGACGCGTGATTTCACCGTCAAGAAGGTCGCCCAAAGTTACAGCGCGCAGTTTCCGCACTATGACACTGTCAACGTCGATACCGGTTGGGTCCGCCTGGTAGCAGCGCAGAAGGTCCTGCTCGACGAGCGAATTCAAACCGACCCCGAAGTATTCTGGGATCACTACCAGGCCGAGACGCTGCCTCATATCTTCAAACTCATCATGCAGCAGAATAATGGCCGGCCTAAGACCGAATTCCAGCCACTCTTCGACACCCTGAAAATAAGCTTCAAGATGAGCGAGCCGGACTATAACACGGGGATCGACCAGGAGCGCATCTCTTCCTTGGAAGGGCTGCAGGAAGATACGTTCTTCTCCACGCAGAACTTCTTCTTCATGATGGGAGACCTGGTTGCCGATGGCGCGATGGATTACCAGGGCCGCGTCATCCCCGTCGCTTACCCATCGCAGGAAGGTCAGGACGGGCATGTACGCATTGAGTACTATGCCAAGGATGCAGCATTTCCGCAGGTGCGGCTTACCTGGAAGACCGAAGGGGATCCAGAGGAACATGAAAAGACGCGTGATCTCCCGGCCTTGAAGATGGGTAAGCCGAGGCTGGTTGCAGCACGGGTTAAAGACGGCGAGGACGGAGCGCAGGCTCTCGTGTGGAGCGTTCCTGCTGACTTCCGCGACGATGATTATGATAAGTGGATCACGGAGGAAGTCATAGGATCGGTTGAGCGCACGATCTTTTCTTCGCAGCAGGGAATAGCGCAACTGCATTGGCTGGAGCAGATGCACGCTGCAGGAATTTACCAGGATTCACTGGCCTATCCGCATCTGCATAACCTCAACTTCGAATTCGTTCTGCCGCTCGAAGCAAATGTCAGCGAGCATACAAAGAATGCAATCGTTGCGGCACAGTTCCCAGTCTCTGAGCCATTGACAAAGCGCCCGCAGATCACCGACATCACCCCGGCGCCGCTTGACGCGCAGCAGCATTTCGTCTCCTGGGATCTGCCGATTGGTCCTTCGCAGGAAGAGCGTCTTATGAGTCGACTTGCGACCTATCCTGGAGTCGATGCGTATTGGATGGGGAAGACCTATCTCGGGCGCGATATATGGGCAGCAGACATCATGCTGCCCACTCCCTCGGAGCTGCGATCTTATGCCAAAGAGACGACGCTCAAGGCCGCGATCATTTATTCGGGGCGGCAGCATGCCAATGAAGTCTCAAGCACCAGTCATATTCTGCGGCTTGCCGAGCAGCTCGTGACTGATCCGCAGACTCGCGAAGATCTCAAGAAGGTGAACGTCGTCGTTCACCCGATCACCAATGTCGACGGCGCGCAGTTATCGATGGATCTGGCCAAGCTTACGCCGGACTTCATGCTGCATCCCGGCTATCATGCTTCACTTACTGCGGATTTAACGACCGCCCAGTGGGATGACAATCCGATCTACCCGGAGTCGAGCACACGCAAGCTGTTGTGGCGCGCCTGGCTGCCGGATGCATTTCTCAACCCGCATGGCTATCCCACGCATGAGTGGGTACAGCCCTTCTCAGAGTATGCCGCCTGGGTAATTACCCGTATGGAAGCCGAGTATGGGCGCACCAACTGGGTGCCTCGAGGTTGGTTTACAAGTCTTTTTTATTTAGGCGATGCAGACCACCTTAACAGCAAGACAGTCACATATAACCTGCGCGACCGCATTGTCGATAACATGGCCAAAGCGCCGGGCGTGCTTGCGATGAACGCCTCAATGAACGACCGCTACCAGCGCTTTCAACACTGGGATCCGCCAAGCTATCAGCAGCCTATCTACAAAGGCGTCCGTATCTATATGGCGCTCAAGGGGCAAACACCATCGGCCGGTTCCAATATCCTCGACAGTTTCATGTTGCGATATCCCGACATTACTTACGATGACGGCTATACCGAAGCGCCGGATGAAACTGCGTATGGAGATTTCCTGCATCTGGTCGCCTCGGCCGGTCTAGCCTTTGACCGGGCCCATCTTGATTACTTTGCCGAGGGGAAATTCAAGATCAAGCAGACGCAGAAAGAGTTTTACGATGGTGTGCAATGGAGTGTCGATCGCGAGCGTCCCGTGCTCCCCATGAATGCACCGGATGCCTCCGATGACGTAAGCACTCCGGCCGCCAGCCAATGATCCATGCACGGAAGCCGCAATGTCAGGGTTCTTGAGGAGGACGCAAATGGGCGCACCCGTTCCGGCGCAACTGGTGCATCAGGATCAGGAAAAGCGAGTCTGGTTATTTGTGCTTACGGCGAAGGAGCGTGGAGCGCTCATCGCCACTTTCGCCGGATGGATGCTCGATGGAATGGACGTGATGGTCTACAGCTTTGTCCTTCCCACTCTCATCGCGATGTGGCATATTACAAAGCCGCAGGCGGGCATGCTCGGCACCTCGGCGCTCTTGATATCGTCGATCGGCGGATGGATTGCGGGCATCGCGGCTGATCGCTTCGGACGCGTCACAGTTCTGAAGCTCGCAATTTTGTGGTTTGCCTTCTTCACCTTTCTCAGCGGCTTTACAAACAGCTTCGGACAGTT
>Ga0116226_10005498_pt1 | contig 11313 bp, 8 predicted proteins | sample S1TSphfallax_FD_89692 | JGI IMG/M metagenome (GOLD analysis project Ga0116226, IMG submission 89692) | Host-associated microbial communities from peat moss isolated from Minnesota, USA - S1T2_Fa - Sphagnum fallax MG | ecosystem: Host-associated > Plants > Peat moss > Unclassified | place: USA... | reverse complement strand
CCAATATCCCAAAGTTTCAAACATATAAGACTAACACATTATAACATAAAAAAATATACCCATGAGTTTTGCAAGTGTGACAAAAAGTATGGCAAATTCAAAAGTTCATTACTTATTAACTATCCACAATTTTGATTTGATTTTTTCATTTTTGGAAGGTTGATTATGATAGCTTTAGATAAATGGATCCCTTTGTAATTATTTCAATTTTTTTTTTTCATTTATTTTCTTGTATCTAAGGAATATAGGAAAAATTATCTTTGTGACGTCCAGATAAGGTCACTATAATGTGCAAACACTCACAATGACAACTACTCAAAAACACTCCTCAAGGGAAGTTCCAACTTAATGTTACCTTCATTTTCAAATTCATCACCATGTGCGCTAGTAAAAATGCATGCTTCAATAGTAGGGTTTAGGGCTTCAAAACATCTCATGAAAAAGGGAATCATAAGTTTCAAGTCATGCTTAGAAACAAGCTAAATTGATATGCACATCCCACCAAAATTTCCACAACTTGTAATGATTTGAACCAAAGATGCAACATTATGGCAATCATATTATGAACATGGTTTGAATTAAAAACTCTTAAAAACTAAAGAAAAGGTTTCAAAACCTTCACAATTTCTTCTTACATGTTTATTCATTCGAAGAGGAATTCATACTCAAATTGGTCCAAAACTTCTGTCCCATTTGAAAGTTGCACCATTTTAGCCATTTTAGTTTACAACTTAACAATTAGGATAATGGTAGTAATTAAAGCATCAAATAGTAGCCAATGATTGTGGGATTGGTTCATAGTTCACATGATGTGCCATAAGGTTCAAACATAATCTGATTATTTTTGTAGTAGTTCACATTTGGGCCTTTGAGCTATTTGTTGTAAAGTGATAGTCTTTTGCCTTCCATAACAAGTGATGATGATTTGTTCAAATTCCAAGGTCTCCTCAAACATGATGACTTTAAATGCAAATATGGTTTTGATAAGTGTTTTAAGTTCTTGAAATTACATCTTATTTTCAATGCAAGCCTTCTACCATTCTTGCTTCCCTTTCCCAAATTTCTTTGTCCATGGAATTGTGTTCTATAAAAACATTTGTGCACCGTTCACACTTTCCTATGTCAAACCTTTAGAAACAATTCATCATTAGAGCATACTAACATGTTTTAAACATATCACATGACCAAAACACATACTTTCATAGGCCTCAAAGGTTCATAATAAACATTGGAGCATAACGCAAATGTCATGGTTCTCAAATTGTTGCCCTCGTCTTTCACAAATGCAATCACACAATGCATCAACCCAAACTTTGAAAACAATTATTCAAGTTGAGTAGCCATACTCTATCCATTTTAATTCATTCACTTCAAATAAGCCCACAATAACATGAATAGGGTTTCAAGATTCATTTTAAAAGTTTATCACAAGGGAAAATGTGTTTAGATCACCCTTAAACATCCAAAGATCAAAACTTCCAAAAATAGTGAATGCAAATGCAAGGTTTGGGAATACATGCAAGTCCATGGTTTTCTTAACCATTGCAAAAAACACTCCACCCACATGAATAATCCAAGAAGGAAAAGAAAGGAAACTCAAGGGCATTGGTGTAAAATTAACATTATTAACCAATTTTTTTAGTTATGGAAATTGTCTTATAACCTCTATAGATGTACATCATATCCTTAAAAAACATCTATTATGACTCATCATTCTTTTTGTAAAGGTTTGTGAACCCAAAATATGTGGTGATTATAAAATTAGATGGCCCACCCCTTTTCTTTCCATCCTATTGTGAATGATTTATATCAACCACTACTATTTTCTTCTTCCAAATTGGACTTTTCTTTGAGCAAACAACTTCAAATGTGCAAAATCAATATGAGTATTCATGGAAGTAATCCCATTAATTTTGTTACATTTAATCAACCTTCTCCCCAAAAAAAAACTTTGTGCTAGAACATTACCTATTATTTTCTTCAATTTATAATTAATACATCATAACATTTGCAAATTTTCAAGATTCATAAGCAAATCATGATTCACAAAAAAGAAACCCCGAGAAATTGAAATTTGGTTGTGTGGTTTCCAAAGTACAACTTAAACTTGTATAACAAGTTGCAAACCACATTTTCCAACAAGATATTAGGTTCCATATGCACATTTTCTGTATTATAATTGTTTGTGGGCACATCTTCACATTCAAATGGTCCATCAACCACAACTATGTTTTTAACAAATAAAATTTCATCTTCCATAGCCATAATTCAAAATGCCAAGTTTTTGAAGCTTGAATAATAATGACCAATAATAAAACAAAACTCTAACAATTTACAAGAAAACTTTAACAAGTTGCAATAGCACCCTAACCTACAACAAAACAAAAAACAACAAAAAAATTCAAACCTCTCATTAGACTCAAATCTTTTTCAAACAATTTCACCAAACACACACCTTTCACAAACTTCTTACCTTTCAAAAAATGTTCAAAACTCCAACAATTAGTAACAAATTTCACTAGTAGAAATCATATCATTTGGAACCAGTCACTATGCAATTGTGTGCAACTAGGTGTCATTTGAAACTACATTAGTTGTGTGTGCAAACACAAAAATGGTATTGTATAATTTTTTGGCCATATGATTGTGTGTGTAACTAACATGCAATTAGTAGTGTATAAAATGGACACATGTTATAAAAATCATGACCTAAGCTACTACATACCTATGTTAATACAATATCTATCTAAACTATGTATAGTAGTTTTATAGCTTTAGTACTAAGGTTAAACCCATGTTAACTAATGCTACCCAAAGCTAAACATTAGCTAAACGTAAGTTATGTTCAAATTAATCAAGGTTAAACTAACCATAACAAAACTAACTATGAGGTTAAATTAACTTTGGCTAAACTAAACATGACAAAACTAACTTGGGCTAAATTAATATTAGTTAAACTAACCATGAAACTAAAATTTGGCTAAACTAACCATGAAAAAACTAACTATGAGGCTGAACTAACTGTGACTAAACTAACCATGGCAAAACTAACTATGATTCTAAACTAACTTTGGCTAAACTAATTATATCAAAACTAAATATGAGGTTAAACTAATTTTGGTTAAACTAACCATGGCAAAACTAATTATGATGTTAAACTAATTTTGATTGAATTAATTATGGGAAAACTAACTATGAAGCTAAATTAATTATGGAAATTTCAACTATTAAACTAAATTAACTTTGGTTAAATTAACCATGGAAAAACTAATTATGAACCTAAATTAAATTTGATTAAACTAGCCATGGGGAAAATAACTATGAAGTTCAACTAACTAAGGTTAAATTAATTTTGGCTAAACTAACCATTGTTAAACTAACTTTGGCTAAACTAACATGATTAAATTAAACATGGCTACATTAATTAGTAAATTTAACCTTAACCATGGATAATTTGATTATAATTAATTTAACCATGGTTAATTGAACCAAAATTAATTTACCCTTGGTTCATTTAATCAAAAGTATTTTAGCCAAATATATATTATTATTATATGATTGTTCATTATAGCTAATCATATATAATGATTAAAAATTATACTTATAATGACTAATATTATTACTTATTAATGACTTGACTATTATTATTCAAGAAATGTTATTTTAATTTTATTATAATGCTATTAATTATGATAATATATTTATGTCTAATAGGTTACACATGCTAACCTACAAATACCTTAGCCTAAGCTATGTAATGATATTATAATATTATTAACTAATGATAAAAATTGAAATTGATATTATAAGTGAAAATTTTAAAATATTAATTTTTATTATTATCATTATTTTAATTATTTTTAATTATTTGATCAATATTATTTAAATTAATTATATTAATATACCTATGGCTAGAAGGTTCCATTAATTAGTTTAAGTTATGTTATTATGGTATAGTATTATTCATTATTTATAAATATTAAAATAAAATTTTAATCATTATTTTTTATTCATCAATATCTATAATTTTAATTTTAATTGTAATATTGATTATGGTAATATATTTATGGTTAATAGGCTACATTAATTTGTTTATAAGTACCTTGACCTAGGCTAGTTACTAACCTAAGTTAGTTATTAAATTAAATTGAGTAACAATAATATAATAGTATTGATCATTAATTATGATAGGTAATCATAACTATTAAAATGTTATTATAATTATAATTAGTACATTTAATATTTATTAACTAATTAATCATATTATCATTATATTGTATTATTATTATTTATTAAGTTTTATTACTTATAATATAATTAATTTAAAACTAGGTTAATATGGCATAGGTAGCATGTAATATTTGCATGTAGGTTACAACTACTTTGGTTAGACTTGTAACTAAATTTTTTATCTTGTATTTTTTGCTTCGATTCCAAGTGTGCACACTATGCAAGTAAGTGCATTTTTTTTGTTCACAAACCAAATACCAAATGCCATTTGGGATCGGCCAATGAAAAAGGTTCAACCTTAAAAGCTAAACCCAAACACAAAATTGGATTATTTTAAACCTACCTACCTAAACTAACCCTACCATCCTATGTACCTATAACCTACCTATGACCTACCTACTTAATTAATTAATTTTAAAAAATTAATGGGCTTTTTAGAATTTCCATGTGTCACCACATAATTGGCATCCACAAATGGACACATGTCAAAATTTGATTCACATTTTATTGGATGGCAAAGATATTGTTTATTTATTAAAAATGATTAATATTGAAATAATGTTTAAATGCCACATGTCACCATGGGCAACCCTTGTAAAATAATATAAATGTATAAAATATAAATTCACACCATATATATTATTTGCATACATAATGTTGCAATTGTGTGCAACTTGTTTTATGCAACTATGGGGTCTTGCAGTTGCATGTGTTGCATGTAACTGAAAATTAGTTGCATATGATAGTTGCAAAATGATAATTTTCTTCTAGTGAAAGCTTTAATGGATTGCGTTAAAGTTTTGACAACTTGAAATAACACTTTGACTTACAACAAAACAAGTTCAAACTTTCACCAAACACACACCTTTCACCAATTTTTCTTACCTCTCACAAAATGCTTAACCTTTGATGAACAACAATAAAACTCCAACAACTTAAAACAATGTTCCAAAATGTAGCAAAACAATTTAAACATTTTCACCAAAGTCACAACTTTCACAAAACTTGTTTTATTGTTCACAAAACGCTCAAAGCTTCAATAACTAATAATAAAACTCCAATGAGTTGCACTAAAGTTCCAATGACCTATAACGCCATTCAAACTTACAACAAATTTCACCAAAGTTACAATTCTCATGAACCTTAACCACCTTTCACAAAATGCCTAAAGCTCCAAAAGAGGTTATAATAGAGTTTTGGCAAATTACAACAAAACTCTAACAAAGTCACAACTTTCACAAACCTTAAACACCTTTCACAAAACACTTAAAACTCCAAAACGGGTTATAACATTGTTCCAATGAGTTGCATCAAAACTCTAACAAATTGCAATTGAGCTTGCTTTGACAAGCCACAACAAGCCTATTTTGATGGGTTGCAACACAACCTACTTTGATGAGTTACAACAAAACGTCATCACAAGTTGCAATAAAACTCACTTTGATGAACTACAACAACATTTTTACTTGCAATAATACCATGTAGGAAATCCTTTTCAACAAAGTTTTAATACAACAAAGAGCTTGGAAATCTTAAACCTTAATGGAATGTAGAATGTAACTCATAAAGAAGAAACAAAATCCTAAGGAAACTTCACATCTTTAAACACTTAAATGTTTAGGTGCTTGAATGTGTTGAAATGTTTTTTGGCAAATCAACGACAAACTAACAAGGCTACGACAAAACAACAAAACAATGGAAAAGCTTTGATGTGATATAAAGTTCATAAGAAAAATGATAAACTTGCAAAACCCTAAACCCTAAACTAGGATATGCATATATGTGTGCATATCCAAACCTTTAAACATTATATAAAATATATGTATATTATAATTATGCATATTTGAGCTATTCATAAGATACTAACAATGGATTTGGATATCCATAATGATTTTTTCATTCAATGCATATATGTATAAACATAACATTATTACAAATCATGGGTTTTAAAAAGTTTCAGCTTGACTAAAATGTTCACATTGACCAAAAGGATGTATACTTTAATTAAAAACATGGGGCATGAAAGACACATGGTTCTTTGGTTGGTTTTTTTTATTAAAGTGACCATTTTGACCAAATGCTAAATCATACATCTAGTCAAGAGGGATAAATTTGTTAAATTGTCCATCAAGATGCCCATGGTTCAGTCAAATCAGCCATATTAAATGGCCATGTTTAGTCAAATTGGACATATTAATTTAGTTAATTAGCCTACTTACTATACCTATTAGGCTACCTACCTACCTATCTATTGATCTATCTAACTACTTAGTTACCTATTTATTGGGCCTTGCCCCCACAAGGACAAGGACTATCACATTGGATCTAACTTTTGCAAGTTTTACCTTATTAGAACCGGTTTTACAATAGGTGAACCAATTTTTTTTATGAAAATGTTTAACCTATTTAGATTGGAACAAATGTTTTTGGTGTTTAGAGTGTGGACATAAAAAATAGATGTAAAACATTTTATCTATTGGTAAGGCCAACATGTTTGTGACACCTTGTTTATTTACCTACCTAACTACCTATTATCCACCTACATACCTACCTATATTTTACATAAGTAAGTATGTACGACTAAAAACATATGTAGGTAGGCATGTGTACCTACCTATCTACTCAGTTAGGTACCTACTTATGAAAAAAATTGAAATTCAAATGTTGTCATATACATTGACAAAAAATTTCTTTGAAGTTCAAGAAAACATGTTAAATCCATTCAACATTATATCGTTTCACAAAATGGTGTGATGGTTTGATGGCCAAAACATTAGTGTGCAACCAAAGAGAACAAGGTTCAATCCCCCCTATTAACATATATTATGTGAAGTTTGGATTCGTATATATACCTTGTACATGTGTGTAAATGTATAATATTTAGGTGAGTTGTGAATAGGGAGATAAAAGGCCATGGTGGGTGGATGGGTAGGTACAACTTTTTAATTTATTAAATTTTATATTTATAAATTGAACTATTTATTATTATTATTATTATTATTATTGGCTACCCAATTTTTTGTCCAATTTGACTAATCAAAACTTAGACCATTTTATGGTTAGGCAAAAAATCTACTAGTCAAGTTGGACATGTTCAAATCAACTTGTTCAATATGATTGAATGATAAAATTGACCAAATGTCAAAATGACTAGTTTTCTAGTCAAATAAATCATGATTTGTAGTAGTGTAAGGATATCAACATGCCTTACATTTACATGTTACCTATAGTGCCAAATATGAGAAATGGCCAAAATCTAAATATGGATTTGTGCATATTTGGCCATTATGCATGTTGATAATTAACATTCACCGATATATCTAACAAGCATAAGATATCACCCAAAAAATTAAATAATGAACAATCATTATTTTGACCAACCAAAGCAAATACCCACACACACTATTGGGTGCCTTTTCTTTTAAGCTAGCCACTACTTAACCCAATCAAAGTAACTTGTAACTACCCAAAATAGTAAGGTCTAAGGTGGAACAAAAAAAAACCCTAAGGTTAAATTTGAATAAATATTGACATTGAAGTATTGACTTTTCAACTATCTTTCTTTCTAATTGGTATTAGTATTGGATCATGGGTTTCTTTTTATTGTCATCAAAAGTTAGGTTGCATTTGCTTTTTATTAGGCAACATGAGCTATGTTACCTTTATGAGAAAAATGTTGTTTTAGAGTTAGGTTTTGATTGTAAAATTTGTGGAGAAGCCAAATCTCATCCAACATTTGGATAATAGTCACCTTATATGTTTTTTTCCCAATTAAAGGTTGGGGTAACTAGAAAACATGATCTAGGATTAGGGTTTTGTTAGAAGACACTTAAACATTATTGACGTTGCCACAACATAGTGTATTTGTTCAAATAGTTGGATATCATTACTATTGGTTTATTTGGTTGGTGTGATGTAGTCGAAGGGTTTTGTGTGTTAAAATTTAGACCTTAAATTGTTTTTTCAAATTATTCAAGAGAGTTGGGTGACATTTGTAGATGAAATTTATTTCCATTGGAATTTTTTCGTTTTTACTTTAATTGAATTTTTTTTTGGGTGTGATAATACCACCTATGATTAAAATAATACTATTGTATTAACTTGCAAAAAGTTGTAGGAAGGGGTGGGTGACACTCAAGCATTTGGGCCATCTCTTATGGTGCATCATGGTACCTTGCATTTTGGATTATCATGCACCCATGTAAAATTTATGTTCCTAAATTTTACATGGGTGCATGATAATCCAAAATGCAAGGTACCATGATGTTCCATAAGCGATGGCCCAAATAGGAGTATTTGGTTCCTCATGTTATGTAATTTGTATATTATTACTATGGAGTGGGGACCCTAGTAATAATTTTGGGAGGGATATGCCATTAAAGAAAATAAATTAAACACAAATAAAAAAAATGTTAACAATTGCCTTTGAAATTTTACTACTATGATTCACCATGAATTCCATCATGCCTACCTCAAATAGAGGTTCTCATAAAATTGACCTAAATTCTTGGCCTACATTATATTAATTCTACTATGTTAAGTTTTCATCCATCATCATTTGCTTGGGCTGTGGTCCAAAACTATGTTAATGTAAATCCAAAGCCTAGGCCCAAAACGTTACATATTAATCAAAAATTCTAAATTTTGATGTGGTTTTGAAAGTTTGGCAAGTTTTTGCATTTTTATAAAAAAAAATTCAAAAAAATTACACTTAAAAAAACTCAAAAGAAAAAATCAATTTTTTTTGTCACCATAATGTGAAAATTTGCCCCAACAAAACATTTTGGTCACAGCCCACGCATTCAACTATCAACTATTGTAGTACCTTGGCCATTTCAACACATGTTTGTCGAATAATTAATTAATTTTGAAAAATTAATTTCAACAAATGGAATATTGCTAAGTATTCACTATTTTCCTTCACAATATTTTTTGATTTGGAAGAAATAATTTTTGAAAATTTAATTTTTTTTGTAAATAATATAATTAGTGTCAAATTGGCCAAGGTACTAGGGCCCCTAAATTTCAAGCAAATGTTACATGCATTAGATTCACAACAGTAGTGATGGGTTCTTTTCCCATATTAAAAAATAGCAAGCCTAAGTTGGGATCTCACATATATTGAGCCATATGAGGGAGGGTAAGTTGCAACACTTTGAAATGTAGTTTCACCATAAATTTATCATTCATATATATATATATATATATTAGTTAGTAAACCCATTTTTGCAAGCAAAATGATCAGGAGAAAGGATTGACAAGGGTATTATTAGCATCACAAAAAAAAAACCTTAACAAAATGTGGCTAAACAAATGGGTGAGTTGGGGTTCGTGTGGACTCCCCATCACTGACGGGTGATTGGGTGAGAGCAAATTCACCACCGATGAGTGGGTTGGGTGTGTAGCCAAACCATTTCCAACATGGGACAGAACTCACCACCTTCAACACATAAAGTGGGACAACTTTGTGGCATCACTTGAAACAGGAACACCATCTCACTCTTTTCCACTTGCGGTTTCACTGCTGCTCGCTTTGGTTGGGGGCTCTAGCCAATCACGAATTATTGAATCAAAAATTTGCGGACAAACACCAATTATTTTATAGAATGTACATATATATATATTGGAGACCTTGGGTTTGCTAGGAAGTTTTTGCATCTATTTCCCATTCTCATTAAGTATTCTGAGGGTCTCAACTTGAAATTTATCTTGTACACTTTTGGAACACAAAAGCAACATGATTAAAAACATGGAACACATAGCAGAGTTGTGGGGCAGGAGGAAGTCCAAAGAGGGAGATGATGGTGAATTAGATGAGAAAGAGGAATGTTAGAATTTGATAACAATAAGCTGATTTCATGACTGCACAAAACATGACAACAAAATGCATCTTTTACATCACGCAATTTCATTGGATTTTGAGTGAATTCACCAGTCCCACTAAACAGGATCTAGTGGCAATACAATGAATTCACCCATTCACTGAATGAGACTAATGAATTGCTGTCACATTAGTGATATACAATGAATTCCCCAGTCCTAATGAACAAGACATAATGGGGATACAGATCATTCACTCATTCACTGAATGGGACTAAGAGCATCTCCACCAGTGCTCAATATGTGACTACAGTCAGTAAAATTTATTGCAAAAAAGCCAAAATGTGCCTGTTTAGCTCAGGAAATTGGTGTTTTTTAGCACCAAACTCGTGCAGCGAGCAGTGGCTTAAAAAAAGGCTCAATAAGTTGTGCACCTCCAAAAAAAAGTGTAATACATTGGACCCGATTGCGGCTCAGTATTTCTGATTGGTCGATCATAATGATTGGTCCAGGTGGTTTGCTATTAGTAGTTCCCACGTATATGCAATTCCAGTTACAGTTTTGTTGGTGGGATTGCCAAAAAAAAATAACAACTAAACTTAGACATTTAATTTTGCTGTCCAGAGTGACATGTGGACCACCAGTGGAGATGCTCTAATGAACTGCAGTCACATTTTGTAATAGTGAAAGCCTCAACTCCAAAGGCCTTTAGTGTAGAGCCTGAATGGTGTACAATTCTTGATCATGATACAAAACCTCATACGACACGTAGCAGGCAATCGAACATATAGTGAACTTATTTACTGTTATTCTTAGAACAGGTACACCAGTGTGTAGTGGCCTGTACATTGTACTTTGGATGAAACATGACATACGTTGAAATTTATTTACTGTAGTTTGTAGAGCAGGTCCACCGGCAGTACTAAAATAACGTCTCCGTTGCACTTTGGATGAAGTACAGAATATAGAGAAATTGTTTTAGTGTTGTTTGTAGAGTAGGTCCACCGGCACCAGTACAATAGCCTGTGCTCTGTACTTGGATGAAGCACAGCCTTCATATAGTGTGAAATGAGTTGAGGAAATGTAGTGTGTTTATCACATCCAATATAGAGTGTTAATTGTTATCCCTACCCTATCATGGAAACATGCAAAATAAGGTGAGAATTTATTTAAATCTATCACCTGGGCCAATCATTATGGTCGAGCAATCATAAGAAATTATTTTTGTTTCTGGCACGACCACTCACTATATTGAGTGAAAAT
>Ga0116226_10005497_pt1 | contig 11313 bp, 4 predicted proteins | sample S1TSphfallax_FD_89692 | JGI IMG/M metagenome (GOLD analysis project Ga0116226, IMG submission 89692) | Host-associated microbial communities from peat moss isolated from Minnesota, USA - S1T2_Fa - Sphagnum fallax MG | ecosystem: Host-associated > Plants > Peat moss > Unclassified | place: USA... | reverse complement strand
ATCCATTTTTTGTCCAATATTTGGAAATATTCCAACTTAAGATTGCAAAATTGTGTATTGCAGGAAATCAATAGTTTGGATGGTGAAGATTAAACCCTATTTCCTTGTCAATGAAAAAATAAACATTGAAAATGAATTAGGCACCCCCATTGTTGTATAATAGAATTCACTTGCAAATTTCCATGATCCCAAAATCTCCTTTAATGCACAATTAAAACAACACTTTTGCCAAGAAATTAGACTTGCCACAAAATTATTAGATCAACGTTATTCCCTATTTTGCCATCATTTGAAACTAAAGTTTTAGCCATTTAATTTTCTTAAAAGCATAATCCAAATGCCATATTGATCATGCCAAAACATTACATTAAAAATCTACTCCTAATATCCCTAGGAAGGGCTTGTGCAAAATGCCCAAATATTATATGTAACATGTTAAAGGTTTTCACAAGACTAGTTTGATAACTTATTGAGTGAGCAACTAGGTGACAACCTTCATATCAATGGCATGGGGATTGTTGAAACATTTAGGATAATATGACATATTTATTTTATAAGTTAGCTTTGATATAGTTTTTTTTAATTTAAAAGGTCATTAAATTTCAAAACTAATGATCTAATGAGGCAAGTTGTAACCATGACACCAAGTGTATAAACATAATTTTTTTTTTCACCTAGCCTTCACATTATAGGTCAAAACTTTTGGCATTAAAAGACTTGAAATTTAGGGCTATTTTGAAACCATTTCTTTCACTCTTTTTTTTCATGCAAAAATCAACTATGAACATTCTAACATGAAAAGATTCAATTCAAAATTATTGTAGTACTTGCGTAGGTTTGGCACACAAGGTCAAATAATTATTTATTTTAAAATTTAAGATTCACCATGTGAGTTTTTAATTTTGGACTTTTCAGCATATAACAAATTTACATATTATATTCTAACACAAGTTCAGAGTTGTGTCCTTGTGGTCAATCTATTCACAATTAATGTGATCATTTGTATTAGGCTAAGGTTCACTTCCAGTTTCCTACAATTTTTTTCTCAAAAACTTTGACAAAATAAAAATCAATTTAATTTACGTCAAAGTCACCCAATTATAGCAATCAAAAGCCTTTAAAATCATAAGAATGCATTTCCATTAACAAGACCTTTTATCAATTGACTAATTTTCATGTATCAAAAGTGCAAGTTTTTTTTTTCTTGTTTTAGTTGTTGTGAATTACTAGTCATGAGATGCCTCAAAAAGATTTTATAATAAGAAATCAAAGATATAAAACATATAATCTAAACCAATCTTCTAGGTTCATCACCAACATTAAGAAATTTAACTACAAATTTTGAACAAAAAAAAAATCAAATTAAATTGAAAAAATATATTAATCAACAAACTAACATAGTTCAATAACTAACAAAAATCACCTAATTGAAGTTCAATTCTCACCACTCCCCCCTCAAGTTCAAATTTACTTTGTGTACACTAATTGTGTTTCTAAACTTTCATAGCTTTTTTGTACGCAAAGCCTTTGTGAAAATATTAATTACATAACCTTCAATGTTGACATAAACAAGTTCAATTTTTCATGTGAAAACTTTTTTTTCACAAAATGATAGTGATCTCAATGTGTTTTTTTTAAAATGATGAATTAAATTGTTATCAAATATGACACACCTTCAAAGGCTTGCCATAAGGTATCAAAGTTAATTTGAGTGCGCGTTCACCTTTCAAGAAGGACAATAAAATGTCATTTTTGAGACAAAGGAACTTGAATTCTTCCAATTGAAATTGAAGTAAATAGGTCCAAAATAGCACCCAATGAGATGTAAGAAGTGAAAATGCATTCCCATATGAAGTGAAGATATGTGAAAATCAAAGTTAAACATTTTCAAGATTCCCAAATGCATTATCACTTTTGAAAATTAGGAATCTCAAGGTGTTTCGTAAGTTTGAAGCATAATTGTTTTGCAAATTGGTCTTTCTTTAGACCATTGGAAAGGTTGTAAATAGTAGGATATTACATTAGGGAAACATTGGAGGAGAAAAATATAGAAAAAAGTTATGGTTAAGAGAACAATTGGAAGTCAAAATACTAAGATGATTTCTAACCATTATTTCAACATTTTGAAAAGTCAAACCACCTTTGATCAAGGAATGTGATGTAACACTAGAAAAATATTTTAAATTTACTTGCAAGAGTTCATACAAGGTAGTTATTTTCCCACAAGGTGGCAATACTTTCCAATATGATGTCTTGCAAAATACTTGAAAATGTTGGTGAACTCCTTAACTCAATGCATTAGAATAAAAGGTGCATGTGAAAGCTTTAGGATGGGACTCTAACAAAGTCAATATGTTGAGTTCAAAATGAAATCAATCTAAACAAACAAACAAAGGGCAATTAATGCAAATTGATGCCAATTGGGTGCTTGAATGAACCACAAACAACTCACATTCCTAAGACATGTCATTACCCACATTAGGGAGGATTCACCATTTTCATCCCTATAGTAAATTATGTAGATGGTGATGAGGATTACATCCAAAAAAAAACCTTGGGACCAAAGTGGAAGTCAAATGAGAATTATGAAACTACTAAATTATGAATCTTTTTATTTTGTGAAAAATAACCATTTGATATGAATTTTGATTAAAAAACTATCACAAACAAAGTTATAACCCTTAAATAAAACTTTTAATGGTCTTATTACAATCTTCAATTAGAGGTGATTTGACCCCTCAAAATGTTGAGCTAATGATAAAAAAATATTTGAATAGTTCCACCTTTTTTTTGGCCATAACTCATTTTACAAAAAATAATAATTCTCAATGCAACCCCAATATAATATTCTACTTTTCAAAACCTTTATAATGTTTTAAAGTTGACCCAATTTGGATTATTTTTTATTCCCAAACTTTGTTCCATACTTGGGGGACATTATAAAATTGCTAAATCTTAAAAATAAAAATGCATTTGGGAGTCTTGCAAATATTTCCCATTGAGTCTCACACATTTCCATTTTATGTGAGAGTGTGTTTCACTTTCTTGTATCGTATGAATTTTGATCATGTACTCAACCCAATTCCATTTGGAAACATTCAACTTCTTTCATTTTAGGAATGACATTTTGTTGCCCTCCTAAAAGCTATAGGTGTTTGTTTCATGCCATACAAGATTTTGGGTGCAAGTACATTTAAAGGCACCAACATGATTATTTTATAAATGGACAATGAGTATTTTTTAAGTCCTTTTCACTTTTTCATATGAAAAACTTTTTGAATGAAATCTTTAGCGACTTGTTATTAAAAGTACATCCAATATATCAAATACATGTTTTGTGTTAGTCATTGTTGAATAAAGATGAAAATTTCAAAGTGTGCAAAAATTGCTAGTTTATACATTTTCATTTGAAAAATTATCATAATTTCAAATCATATCAAAATATGTTAACTTTTTTTTTTTTTAGTTTCTTGTATTATAACCTACAACTTTGTTTCATATGTCATGAACATTCACCCCATTTACACATGGTAAAAGATTCTTGAAAATTTAAAACACACCTTGAATTTCTAAAAATTTCTAAAAATTTCAAATTCCATGACTTTTGAATTTTGAATTTTTTTTGAATGTGGATAATATGTTAGCATCATCTTTATTTTTTTACCATCAAAACTTCTTTATTGAAAGTTTTTTTTACCCTAGTCCTTTGTTAAATTGATTGCTTTGGACATAACTATTGTTCAAGTTCAAGAATTGTTTACTAAAACCAAAACCCAAAACTAAATGTAATGAATTTTAGATTTGAACTCCTCAACATTCATATTATTCATTTAACACAACCTGAAATGATTAATATAACTTTAAAATGTGAAATAAAAACGTATGTAAAAAAAATTAAAATTTTCACCACTATCTAACATGGCTTTTTATTCCTTTGAACATATTTGCACCTTTTTCATCAAGCTACAAACCAAATTGGGATGTTTTTGATTCACATGACTTTGTGATTGCTCCATGCACATTTTTTCTTATAAATATCCATTATTCATATGATATAAAAAACATCCTTAGGGTGCATCCCAGATCCATTGCCTTGTGTGAGGGTACAATGCAAAATACATCATGCAAAACCAAATGTTTCATTGTACATGTACCAAGAAGCCATGTAACCTTGAATTTTTAACTTTGTTTTGAACATTTTTTTTTAACACAAATAAATACCTTTTTATTGGGTAGCACCACCTTATGAAAACATTGCCACATAGCCCCAATTCATCCATCAAACGGATGATGAAGTATGTCATGAAATTAAATAACACAAGTGGAATATATATTTTCAACATGTAGAGTGTTTCTACAACAAATGTGCACAAGGGTCCAATTTCATATGGTTTTCACCTTAATTACTGAACAAATGTTGAAAAACCTTGGTGAAACAAATGAAAGTTCTTTGAAAGTTGGATTGTGACTAACTTTGAATGCCCGCAATAATTATTTGTTGGACCATCATCGCATGGTGATCATGAGATTTCATGTTTAAAAACCTATTAACAACCACGTGTTTCTTAATTGCTATAATGGCATACTATGTTGATGCATGTACGTCATTCACAAATTTTTAAAAACATTCATTTTATTTATTGTGAATGAAATGGTTTTGGGGTTTGACATAGTTTGTATTAGTTTTGTTTATTGAAAAGGATGCATGTTAGGTGTATGTATGATTTCATATTGAGATTTAATCAATATTTAGGTTCATGTGAAAGGCTACATTCATATGTGTTAATTCAAATGCATTGAAAATAATTCCATAAGTTCATCCATTCATTATATGTGTTCCATCTTTTATGGAGATTACATGATGATTTTTTAAAAATTGAAATGTAAGCTAGTTGGAAGGTGAAAGTATGATTGGATGGTACCATAACAAATGTTATATTTTCATTTTACTAAACTTTTCAAGCTTTTAAAAAAATAGAAAACACTTAAAAGAAGGTTTTCATTAAATATTTTTGGTAAATACATTAACTAGGTTGTATAGATTTTGAGACTTTTATGAATTCACAAATATTTCGAATTTTGATGTTTTTAATCATTTTTTAACCCAAAAAGTTTAAAGAAAGTAACAATGATTATGTTTTAAATTTTTTTGGTCAAGAACACTTTAGTTCCTTAGGCCTTTTCCTTTAATTCAATTTCATAGTCGGGCTTCTAACCTTTAGGACATTTTGAGAACATGTTCTTTAAATGGTGATTTTGCCACCCTTGATTGTTTTGCAACACTCAACCTTATATGCACAATTATTGAATTAAACAATCACATTTCATCAATACAAAACTTTCGTAGGTTTTTCATGTCAAGTTTTAAAGGTTTGTTGTTATTGAATAGGAGTTTGTGAGAAAGTAGGAAAAGGTTTTCAACACTCATGAACTCCAAGTATCCCTTACCTATCAAGAAATTCATCATCAAAAATCTTTTGTCCAATTTTTCTCCGATAATATGGTATAAACCATTAGCCATTTCTCAAGGCTACAAGTTCAATATTCCTTAGAGTTGTCACCAAAAAAAAATGTAAATGTTTTTTCTTTATGTTTTGTAAGATTTTAATGTTTCAACACCACATTTTGGAAAGGGCTTGTTTGTTGCCCAAAAATCAACATCAAAGCTTTTGAAACCTATGAAATACCCCAAGGGAACAAATTCACCCCACCATGCTATTTGACTAAATACTTGATAATTTTTATGCATACTCCATTGTGCATGTAGTATATATACCCCAAATCAATATCTTCAACACATCTATGTGCGCTTGTATTACCTCATACAACATGGTGCAGATTTCCAATGTGTTGAATTTTCACACATCAATGTCCTTTGCATACAATGTCTAGTAGCTTCGAACTTTTTTGCACACATAGTTCGAATTTCAAGCTTGCTCTTTGCTTCCAAGCCCCTTGCAATCCTCAATCACACAAGATTGTTGTCCTGTTTTTAGTTTTGAACTCCAGCCCGGAAAGCAGTGAAGGGTCTTGACTACATGTTAAGCTTCAGAGTCACCAACAATTAGGCAACGTTGGGCGTTAAGCATGATGAGGTTAGAGAAACCCTTATCAAAGGTGTGACCCTGCGGGACCTTATACGCACTCAAAAATGTGCTTAACATTTGCATTTACAAATTATTTAGCAAGATGTTACTGTAATTTTCCAGGCCAGGACTAGACACTGGCTCAGTACATCACTAAAAGCCTGTCTGGAGGCTTATCTCAATGTGTGATCTGCAGCAAAATGGGGCTAGATAGAGCACAATTCAAGTGCCATCACCTGTGTAGAAAAGCCAATGTTCATCTGAAATCACAACCCAAATCTTGTCCCAAATCCATGTGAAGAGCAGTTTGGTGAGGACTCAACTTCCTGGTCTGCCAACCATGTACCTCCACAGTTGACGTGACAATGAGTGCATGCAGGAGGGCAATCAGCCTGGACAAGATGAAAGGGGTATCACCAACACCAGTGCCTCAGTGCCAGAACTGAGAAACATTGTGAGCCCATGCCTGTACATTATGTACTGTGTAAGTCAAGTCAAAACAGCAGATAGTGTGCACAGCCAAGGCTGGCAACATAAGCACTTTGAGCACTTCTGGATGCACACAAACCTCTACAACACTTTTGGAGAACTTCCCAAATCAGCCATAGCTAAGGTAAAACCATACTAGTACAGATCTAAACATCCAAAAAGAATCAGGGTACTGTCTCACTGTTGCTCCCCAGATTAAAAGTGGTTCAACAGAACATGAGAGGAAAGAAAATTACTTACCAGGGCCCTCTCCACATCACTGAACAGTTGCTACATTTAAGCTCCATTATGTTGTGCTGCTATTGCCTGCTTGCACCTCACACCCAAAGTTCCTGTTTATTTCATGACCCATTTCCTGTTGTACACACCTGAAAGGAACTTCCTACTCTCACTATTATGGCAACACAGTGTATGGCCTCCCCTAACATGTTACAATCTTCTTGTGCATCAGATAAGAGCAAATGAAACCACAAAAAGCACTTGCTAGTTCAAAGTCAACATCAGATCATATCTTGGGACTGTGTAACCACATGCCAACTTCCATCAACTCATTGGTTGAACTAAAACTCCATGATGCTCTATGATTTCTCTCCCTTGTGTTTTTCAGAATATCTTGACTTAATTTGCCTTGAAGTGCTGTAGTGTATGTGAATGTCAACTGAAATATTGTGGAGGGAGGACACAACACTAATTCTAGGGTTTGAGCAAACAAGTGTCTTCTTTGTACTCCACTCTCGGAGTTTCTTACCATCTGCAACCATACTCCTCAGAGGGACTGGGTAGGCATGAGGCACAAGACATAAATACACACAAGTTCGAGGGTTTGAGCAAGCAAGTGTCTTCTTTGTACTCCACTACTCTGAGTTGCACCTGAGTTTCTTCCCATCTGCAACCATAGTCCTGAGAGGACTGCTGGGTAGGGATGAGGCACGAGAGTTATGTACACACTAATTCTAGGGTTTGAGCAAGTAAGTGTCTTCTTTCTACTCCAATACTCTGAGTTTCTTCTGAGTTTTCTTCCCATCTGCAACGATAATCCTGAGAGGACTGGGTAGGGATGAGGCACAACACTTATGGTTACCTGGGCTCCATGAAAGTGAATCCGTTGACATCGGTGCCTTGGAGCATGAGGAGCTGTTTGTTACCCCGTCGCAATAGGTACTCGATCGTCTGAAAATCTTTCTTGTCTACTTCAATGGCGTTCCTCCTAAACTCGGCGGCCACAAACTGCTCCAATTGACTCCGTGCCTCAGACGGCTTATTCCGCGCCGCTCGCAGAAACGCTCTATACAAAGACAGCACCTGTCTTTGCAAGCCAGACAACCTCGCCATTACCCCCGTCCCCCTTCTCTCTTCTGTTCCTTCTTCTCTACAACCTCGAATCTTTCTTCCACCAAAAACGCCTCTCTGCCTTCAACCATGAACATAGTTCGAACTGGACGCCAAAGTACGTATCCTAAACTCGTCAATCAAAGACTCCGATTCCAATAATTGTGCTCAATACACGCAGCAGCAGCTCGTACTTTAGGGTTCTTCTTTCGTCTCGAGATTTTAGGGTGATGGGTACTGGAATTTTGCACCCCTGGTTCTCCCCAAATCGAGCTTGAAGCACCATTCCTGCCCTTCTGTCTTTTTCAGTGCCATTTTTCTTGTGTGATGTCTGTTTGCTATCTCGACCTTCTACAGCTTCACATCTAGAGATTTGTTGCAGGTCGTCGAAGACAAGAGGAGTTTTCTTGCATCGGCTGCAAATCCGTGGTGAAAACTTGAAGAAAATGTCACCCCGGGAAGGGAGTTCGAATTGTTGCCATGGATTGCTGCTATCTGTGTGTCGTGTCTGATTGCGTGGCCTCTTGTAGTCTTCGTGTTGGGTGGAGGGGAAAATGGCAGCATCCACGATACTACGAAGCTCTCGAGGAGCTTTCCGCTTGCGAACGCTCAACCCTAAGATCTCACCAAGTTTGCAGACTCCCAATCTTGACGTCGAGTGTGAAGGAGATCATCGTCCTCGTACAACAATGTGTCCTTCTCATACTCTTCCAGAAGGTGGGATGAGTGCAGGGTGGCTCGGATCACAGTTGTCAGGGTTTAAGCTTTCTCAAAAGCATGGGGGGAGTGTAGAGAAACAGCTGGGTGCTCGAAGCAGCAGCGCGGGGTGTGGCTGGAGTCTTGCAGGACATCTTGCAGCTTGTGAAGCAGTATGTGGACCTTTTTTTGTTGATGGAAGGAGGATTTCCGCTATGGCATCAATGGAAGAGAGGGTGGTGGTGGGAGGTGGAGAGGAAGAAGGGCATTTGGAGAGAGAAGACAGTAGTGACAAGCACCCTGAAACAGAGGATGGAATTCAGATTGAGAAGAGTGATCAGGAGATCAATTCCCTTTTCACGCCTGTGCAAAGCTTTTCTCAAGTCACTGCAAATGATATGCACAAGTATTTCACATTCAGTGAGGATGATCTTCTGAAGCACTTTGGTGAAGGTCTACCAAGAGGATTGAGGAAAGAGTTTGAAGTATCGAATCAGAAATCATTGCTTATCAGAACACGGACAATGCAACTATGTAATCTGTTACACTTCTGCATTGCAGAAAAGCCAGCATTTGATCTCCCTCCCCAATATGCCATCTCTACAAGACCAAGGAGGAAGTATATACTAGATGGACCAGTGGGGAGTGGGAAGAGTGTAGCCCTTGCTACACTTGTTCATTGGGCTCGTGCCAAGGGTTGGCTGGTGTTTTACATCCCCAGTGCAAAGGATTGGACGCAGGGGAGTTTTTATTACAGAAATGAAGAAACAGGACTTGTAGACACACCTGTCACTGCCCAGACAGCTCTTGAGGGCTTCCTGAAGAGTCATTCAGAATTGCTGGACACTCTTCCATGCCGTATATTGGACCCCATACCTTTAGGAGAAGGAGCAGGTGTTCCACGCGCAAGGGGTTTGCAGCAAATCTCATTACCAGAGAGAGCGACTTTGAAGCATTTGGTGGAGAAGGGATTGTCAATGTCCCATGCTGGTGTAGGTGCTGTGGTAAGGTTGAGACAAGAGCTTTCATTGGTGAAGGAGGTTCCTGTACTTATTGCGATTGATGATTACAACAGCTGGTTCATATTCAGCCAGTATGGAGTGCGGGCTGGCAAACCTATACATGCTGAAAAGCTTGCAATGGTGAATGCATTCAGATCAATGGAAGGGTCTGCAGAAATGATGGTGACAGCCTTTTGCCACTCCAATGCAGTTGGTAAGCTCCCAGTGCAGTTGCCCAGTGTTCCAAAGGGGGTGCGATTTGAATATCCCCGCTACAGTCCTGTTGAGGCTAGCACAGCTCTTCAATACTATCACAGTTGCAAGTTAACGTCAAAGGAGCCAACTGAAGATGAATTGATCAGGCTTTACTATCTCACGAATGGAAATGGTAATGAATTACGAACTCTTTGTCGGTTCTTGTGAGTAGATCCAGTTGTTGCATGCTGGATAACGACAAGGGTAGGAGTCTCAGGACTTCATCAAGATAGTAGCAGGAGGGTATGCAACATTGCAAAACTTGATACTATCAGAGCACAGATATTCATAAGTAATTGCACAAAATACATTCAAGAATGTCCTTGTATTGGAATTTCAGAATTGGGTTTGTACCAATTTATTGAGGCAGTTTGGAACATTGTCAGGATAGTGAGTTTTCATATGCCACAATTAGCATCAAACAAGACAACACTCAACTGAATTGTTGTTGATGTTTTGTTGTCACCTTTTCTTATCACCCTCGCAACCTTTTGAAGATATTCTGTTTGAAACCATCTATGGGTTTAGGGTTCAGGGTTTATAGGTGGTGGAGGTTATGGATGTGAGTTTGTAGTTGTGACAAAATTTTGTACTTTTGAAACACTTGAGAAATAGGAAGGGAATGGGGCAATACATTTAAGACTTCACCTAACCCATTATCGTGATATGAGCACTTTCGGGCAAGGGATTTAACAATTGATGTATGAAATCTTCTAAATTTTGGGGATTCTAAGCTTCACATGACTTTGACTAAGGTACCAAAATCATATGGGGAGCCAAATATTGTTGCAGAATATATTGTTCTATGGCTAGAAACCAGAGTTTCTTTTAGAAGAACCATGAAAAAGCCTACTAAATAGGTGAAGAAAACAGATATGAGAGGTATTAAAATACAAATTGCAAGACATCTTAATGGGGCTGAAATTGCTTGTGTAGAATGGGCTAGAGAGGGGAGAGTTTCTCTATAAACTCCAAACTAGAATTGCTTATTATTACTATCCAACTCAAACGATTTATGGAGTATTTAGGAATAAAATTTTGAATATTTCAAGACAAAAAATAGTTGATGCTTTTGATTTCTTTTTATCAGAGGGTTGGCGTTTACAATGTTCCATATAAAGTCCAGATTTCTTGAATCAACAAACAAATGAAATAACAAGTAAAAGAGAATGTCATCTGACTTGCATTAGAACCATTCCCTTGTTCTAGAAACATAACTACAATAAACCCCTTTTATAATCACGCCTTTGGTAACCACTTTTTTTGTGACAATAATGAATTGTGATTTAAACATGTATAGTTGCATTCCATATAAACCCTTACAAGATTGTGACTACAGACAATTGTATTTTAAAAAACAACTCTTTTATGCTAGAATAAAGGTGTCAATTATTTAAATTTCCTACATGGCTTATTCTAAGCTCTACTATACATGGAAGAAACTTGTGATTTCTACT
>Ga0116226_10005495_pt1 | contig 11314 bp, 10 predicted proteins | sample S1TSphfallax_FD_89692 | JGI IMG/M metagenome (GOLD analysis project Ga0116226, IMG submission 89692) | Host-associated microbial communities from peat moss isolated from Minnesota, USA - S1T2_Fa - Sphagnum fallax MG | ecosystem: Host-associated > Plants > Peat moss > Unclassified | place: USA... | reverse complement strand
CATTCGTTTGAGCGCAGGTAGAGCTAAACTTTCTCAAGTAGAACAAGCTTTATGTTTTATGGCTGGTGCTAACTCCATCTTTTCCAGCGATGACCAAAAAATGCTCACAGTAACTACTCCTTGTCCCGATTACGACGCTGACCAAGAAATGTTGAATTTGCTAGGTTTATCCATGCGTACTCCCTTTCACAAGTAGGAGTTTAGCTATCAATGCTCCAAAGTATAGGGGAGAACAATCCAGTTCCCTCTCCTATACCTTGGAGAGGGTTAGGGTGAGGTTCTTTCGGAGAGTTTTATCTAAAACTTCCATGCAATTTCTTGCTTACCATAACTATTTGAAGCAGATAGATTATTAAATTATCAAAGCCGTATATGCGTGTAGCGAGCGCATATTTTGAGGTAGGAACAAAAGTGCTTGTGTATCAAAATCATTTAAGTTATGTTAACCACAATCAAATTAGTGCAAACCTGTGATCCAAAATCCCAAGTATTTATCATTGGAGAACTCATTAACAACTTGGATACGACCATTGATGATATGGTGAATCATCCTATCAAGCGCCTGTAGTTCTTCTTCGCCAATAAATTCATTCATCAAAGCTGCCATAAAACCGTAACGATCTGCTAGAGTAAGAACTTTGGTTAGAGAGGTAGAAACAAGCATTTCTGCAATAGCACCAGGGATTAGTTCGATTTGAGGCATGGAATTTAATGTTGAACTCTACACTATTAAATATCTCCTAAAATCTTTTCCCGTTAAGTGATTGAGACAATTTATGTATTGTGAATGTGATCAATACTTGTAGTGATAACAATAACAGTTTCAGTGTGATCTCGTACAAAATGGTAATAAAGTACAAAAAAGCACACAATATTACGAGGAGGCAGGAATCTCTTCCTCAAGATAGAGGAAAAGCCATATTTCAGAATCTACTATAGAAGAAATATTCAATCTATTTTCTCTTTTTACTGGTTACTTACAAGGAAGAGAGGAGGTTGGATGTCATGCTCTTTCCCTTCTGCGTGCGGCTCTGGAGGGAAAGAGCTTGGTTATTTTTAGCCACGAGTAATAGTAAGGCTTTTGGTTAAAATCAATTAAGTTCCATTTTATAGAAATACAGAATGCTTTCCGTTAAAGAAGCAGAAACCATAATTTGCAATGTATTACGGCCATTAGATCAAAAGCAGAATAGAGAAACTGTCAACTTATTGGCTGTAGATCATCGAATTTTGGCTGATAGTGTCAGCAGTTCCCTCGATTTTCCTCATTGGGATAATTCGGCTATGGATGGATATGCTGTGCGTTATTCAGATGTTCAGCACGCTAGTGAGGAAAACCCTAGAGTTTTAACTATAGTGGAGGAAATTCCCGCAGGTTCTCAGCCGCAGGTAACGATTCGACCAGGTGAAGCAGCCAGGATTTTCACGGGTGCGGTAATTCCTTTAGGCGCTGACACTGTAGTTATGCAAGAAAAAACTCGTCGAGAGGAAAATCTGGTTTTCATTCTTGCTGCGTCACAACCACGGGAATTTATCAGACATCGAGCAGCCTTTTATCAGGCGGGAGAGCAACTACTACCGGCTGGTATTCCCTTGGGAGCAGCGGAAATAGCGATTTTAGCAGCAGTGCAGTGTCATCAAGTCAATGTTTTCCGTCGTCCCAAAGTCGCTATCTTTTCTTGTGGTGATGAATTGGTGACTCCAGACCAACCTTTGAAATTTGGACAAATTGTGGACTCCAATTTATATGCTTTAGCTGCTTTGGTCAAGGAGTTAGGCGCAGAACCTCTGATTTTGGGTATTGTACAAGATGAACCACGGGTTTTAGAGGAAACGATCGCTCAGGCGATCAATCAATCCGATCTGATCATTTCCACCGGAGGGGTTTCCGTCGGTGACTACGATTATATTCACCAAGTTTTAGCGTCACTAAATGCACAAATCCATTTTAGATCTGTGAAAATGCGTCCAGGAAAACCTTTAACTTTCGCCACATTCCCCCACAAGCAAGTTGCTTATTTTGGTTTACCGGGAAATCCAGTTTCCGCTTTAGTCACATTTTGGCGATTTGTTAAATTAGCGATCGCCAAGATTTCTGGATTGGGTTCAGGATGGGAAGCGCAATTTATTCAGGTGCGATCGGCTGGAGAATTAAAATCGTCAGGTCAGCTAGAAACTTATATTTGGGGGAAGTTACAGCTAAATAATGGTATCTATGAATTTCATCCAGCTTTTGGTCAGCATAGTTCCGGGAATTTAATCAATTTAGTCCAGACTAATGCTTTAGCTGTTTTACCCATAGGTCAAACCTTCATTGCTCCGCAAGAAAATGTGTTAGTTCTCATGGTTGGATAAATAAGTCTATTTTGTTAAAGAATTACAACCCCAATTAAAGCAATTGAAATATTACTCAGCATTTAGCGCTCTCTCTACATCTTTACTTCATCTAGAAGAAAACACAATTCTTCTAAAAAAAAGGCTTGGCTGCTCACCAAGCCCAAGTATATACCAAGTGTTTACCATATCTAGCTAATCTATGATCGATTTAATTAGATATCATCTATCTATAGTAGGTTTACAAGTTACCAAATAAACTGCTATGGGATTATTATGGCTAAGACGATTTCTGTTTTCTACATGATGAAGTGGGAATTCATCATCTTGATTTTTGATTGACATATAGCTAATATCTTGATTTTTGATTGACATATAGCCAATTACCATAAAAAATGGTTTAGCAAAATGCTAAACCTTCATAGAAAGCAGTTATTCGACACACCAAAACCAATTTAAAACTAATTTTATTTCTAGTCATCTTCCTCTAGGATGTACCCAATAATTGATAAATATGATAGGGGATCAGATGCGCAAAAATAGAGATAGATCAACTACCAAAAGAAAGATTAAAAATCGAACCTAAGAAACTTCCGTACCTACAGCAATTCTTAAAATCCAAAATAGCGTGAGCAATGTGAGAGCTAACCAGTCTCGTTTTTGCAGCTTTAAATTGTGCCATTCTACCTTGTGGGTATTAGGACTCGTAAAACCTCTAACCACCATTGCATTAGCCATCTGTTCTGCTCGTAGGAGCAGATTTTCTAGTAATCTCTCACCGACAATCAGCCAAACTTTAACCGCTCCTTTGAATCCTAGCTTTTTCCAGTTAATCGCCCTAGTCATTACGGAACGCACTAAATTTTGAATTTCTTCTAAAACTAGGGGAATAAATCGCAAGGAGAGAGTTAGGGTTAAAGTGATTTCGGTAATTGGTAACTTCAGACGTTTTAGTGGCTGCATTAAACTTTCCATCCCTGAGGTGATTTCTTCAGGTGTGGATGTTAATAAATACAAGTTGGTACTGTAAATCAATGTAAAAACAATTGTACCCAAGCTAATGGCTAAATCTAAGGAATAACGATTTATTTTGAATATTCCTGCATGAAATAGCACATAGTGGTAGTCCTGATGACTCTCTACTGCTTTGGTAAGTGGTTGAGAGGAAGTTACTATTTGCTCGAGAATTTTCTCATTTAACGGTAGACGAGATTGATAATCTATACCTAGTCCATCGGGGCTAATGGCGCTAATTGCTAAAACCATAACTGATAAAACTAATAACCACCCCATTTGCTGTCGCCACACTCTCAGTGGAATTCGGGCAAATAAAGTAATTAGAATGAGTATGATGACTAGAAATACTCGCCAATAGTTGTTAGCAATAATGTAACTGCTCAGAAAACTCATTAACCAACCCATCTTGACTCTGGGGTCAAGTTTATGTAACCAGGTTTGTGGTTGGTCTATATAAAGTCCTAGTGGTAGCGATCGCAATAAATCCATACTTTATTTGACACGAGTTGCTCTATTCACATTACCACCTTCCATTTCTCTGACCTTCTTGCTCCGCCAGAGTAATCGAATTGGCGTACCTTGAAAACCCAATTGTTGTCGGAATTGTCTTTCAATATACCGCCGATAGTTATCATTGAAGCGTTCAGCCTCATTGACAAACAAAGCAATGGTAGGAGGTTGAGTAGTAACTTGTGTTCCATAGTATATCTTACCCTGACGACCACCGCGGGAAGCTGGGGGAGAATGCCAACTAACAGCATCTGTCAGCACTTCATTAATTACTGATGTACTTACACGTCGCTTATGTTGCTCATACGCTTGTTTGACTAGTTCTAAGATTTTCTCTACTCTTTGTCCTGTAACAGCACTGACGAATATACTTTCTGCCCATTCAGTAAAATGTAATCGTTCTTGCAGTGTTTTTTGATAGTCGTAGATAGTATAAGCATCTTTTTCCACAGCATCCCACTTATTCACGACGATCGCACAAGCCCGTCCTTCTTCAATAATCCTTCCAGCCAGTTTTTGATCCTGCTCAGTTACGCCATCCACAGCATCAAGCACCAAGAGAACCACATCAGCTCGGCGAATGGCTTTAAAAGCCCGGTTAATGCTAAAAAATTCCGCACCATATTCCACATTTTTCTTTTTGCGAATTCCCGCAGTATCGATCAAAAGGTAATTTTGACCTTCCCGCGTAATTAATGTATCAATTGCATCCCGTGTTGTCCCAGAAATTGGGCTGACGATCGCTCGTTCTTCACCCACAAAAGCATTTAACAAACTAGACTTACCCACATTTGGTCGTCCGACGATCGCCACTTTAATTTCATTAGTTTCCGACTCTGGTTGGACAGGAGGAATATAATTCAGGAGTTCATCCAATAATTCCCCCGTTCCACTCCCATGTATAGCTGAAATTGGGTAAGGTTCACCTAGTCCTAATTCCCAAAAATCAGCAGCTTGAATGAATCCCTGGTCTGGGGATTCGCATTTATTCACCGCCAATAAAACAGGTACAGGTTGTTGACGCAACCATGTAGCAATTTCTTGATCTGCGTGTGTGGGTCCAGTTTGACCATTGACCACGAAGATAGCCGCACAGGATTCTCGAAGTGCTGTTAACGCTTGTTGGCGAATTAAGGGGAGAAATTCCGTATCGTCGTTAAAAACTAAACCGCCTGTATCCACAACCAGAAAATCCCGATCTCCCCAAAAAGCAGGTTTATAAGTGCGATCGCGTGTTACTCCTGGTAGATCGTGAACAATAGCTGATTGTTCTCCAGCCAAACGATTCACCAGGGTTGATTTGCCCACATTAGGGCGACCGATAATTACAACAATTGGTAATACCATAAAATTGAGATGAGATAATTAAAACTTAAACTTAATGACTTTTTGACCGAAACCGCACAGAATATTTATTTTAGCCAGCCTATTAATATATCATACTATTTGAATAATACGCCAGACTGAGGGATTTATTGATTTTCTCACCTGGTGGATGAGGTAGTGTCAAATTTAGAGAGTGTCAGAGGTGATGAAGCTTGTTAGTTAAAGATTACAGGAGACAATACCTTGAATACTCGCAAATACCTACGTTTTACTAGAAAACTAAGTTCTTATGGACTGAGATGGTTTATATCAGTGGCTATTGCAATAATATTGTACGCCATGTTTATAGAACCCAACTGGATTGAAATTAAATCTTTACAATTACACTTATCTCAATTGGCGACAGAATTTAATGGCTACCGCATTGTCCAGATTAGTGATATTCATCGTGATGAATGGATGACTCCGCAACGCTTAGAACACATTATTAATTTAGTTAACGCTCAAAAAGCAGATTTAGTAGTAATTACAGGTGATTTAGTCACACGCAATTTTCCCGAATTGATTCCTTCCGTGGGAGCAAGCTTAAGCAAACTACATGCTGAGAATGGGGTGTTAGCCATCCTGGGTAATCATGATATAGAAGGTGAGCCAGAAGCACTCGTGAAAACCTTAGTAGAAAATGGCATTGTCTATCTGGATAATAATGTTTATACGATTTTTCGCGGTAATGCAATGCTCAACATTGCTGGAGTAAATGATGTTTGTTTAGGTAAAGACCGTTTAGATTTAGTTCTGCAAAACTTACCAGAAAAGGGTGCAGCAATTTTACTAGCCCATGAGCCTGATTTTGCGGATATTAGCGCCAGTGTAGGTAGGTTTGATCTCCAGTTATCAGGACATTCTCATGGCGGACAAATACGTTTACCAGGGTTTAAACCACCATTTTTACCCTTTTACGCTAAAAAGTACTATCAGGGACTATATCAGATTAGGAAAATGCTACTATACACTAATCGCGGTCTGGGAATGACTGAAATTCATGCACGTTTTGGTGCTCGTCCAGAAATTACAGTGATCAGTTTGAGTTAAATGACAAAAACCCCTATTCCTTACTCAGCCAAATATAAGCCCAACCAGCTGATTTGTGGATATGGGGAAACTGCTGTGGTGACTGGTTGGACAGTGAAACAAGCGATCGCTAAACACTTGGAACCACAGGAGTATGCTGTAATTGGTCAACTCTACTCTCCCACTAGAGGAATTAACCTGTTAATTCGGAATTTACTCTTGAATCCACAGGTACGCTATCTAGTTATTGTAAACGCTACTAAGGAAGATAAGAACGCAGGTGCATGTCAATGCTTGTTAGATTTTTTCCATAGCGGAGTTCTAGAAAGTATCAGCGAGGTGGGACGGAAATCTTGGGTGATTCGCTCTGGAATTTTGGGTTATATAGATATAGAGATTGACTTTCATAGTTTAGAAAGACTGCGAAATTCTTTAGAGTTCCAAGAAGCCAAATCTATTCATGGTGCGATCGGTATAATTAAGTCCTATGCTCAACTAAAGGGGAAATCAGAACCATCTGTCCTTTGGGGTACACCATTAGAATTTCCTATGGTTAGTATAGAACCAACTTTGGTACCAGGAGAGCTTTACGGTCATCGCATTTCAGGTAAGACCATAGCTGAAACTTGGGTAAAAATTATTCATCGGATCAAGACAACAGGAACTATTAGAGCAACTGCTTACGATAGCAAATGGCAAGAATTAATCGATTTAATGGCAATTGTGACTGATGAACCTGCGGATTTCTACTTTCCCGAACCGAATTATTTGCCGAGTGATCGCAGTTTTTTAGCAGAATACATTTCCCAGATTTTAGATGACGCTCCCACAAGAGAGGGGGTAAAATATACCTATGGTCAACGCTTGCGCTCTTGGTTTGGCTGTGATCAAATTCAAGCAATAATCAATAAGTTAGGCTCAGATATTAATTCAGCTAGAGCGGTGATGTCTCTGTGGGATGTCCAGAGCGATCGCCATGACAGTCCACCATGTCTGAACCATATATGGATACGGGTAGTTGAGCAAGAACTATCCTTAACAGCAACGTTTCGCAGCAATGATATGTTTTCCGCTTGGCCAGCTAACGCGATGGGATTAAGAGCTTTGCAGAAGTATATCTTGGAATCTCTTAACCAACAATTCTCTCAAGTTTTACACATGGGACCATTGATTACCATCAGTCAAAGTGCACACATTTATGATGACTGCTGGGAGAACGCGGAAAAAGTAATTAAATCCCAATATACCAAGATTGCTCAATCTAAAGATTATTTTGATCCTGCGGGGAATTTTCTCATTACCGTCCAAGATGGAAATATAATTGTCGAACATACGACTCCTGGTTCTGGAGAAGTGATTAACTGTTATGTAGGTAAATCTGTAACACAACTGTCTCGGAAGATCTTACTAGACTGTCCAGGGTTAGAGATTGAACATGCAATGTACTTGGGAACAGAATTGCAAAAAGCGGAAATCTCTTTAACTCAACCAGGAATAATTTATCAACAGGATAGATCGTTAAAATTTAATTGATCAACTGACCTTTAAGTTAGATAAACCAGCATAAACAGGTATATAATTGATAAGATATACCATCTCACCTATTTGAAAATCCGCTTCAACCAGAACTTAGAGATGGTTTATTATATAATGCTCAACAGTTAGTAAGAGGTAAAGGTAATAGGGCTGAGATTGGATTTGAGTATTCTATTCAAAGAAATGAAGCAGAAGCGATAAATGAAGTTTATTCTGTCCTTGAATTACCAGAATACTTGAATTTGCCAGAGGAAGTAGATATTCCTCCGCTAAACAAACCGGCTAAAGTGATTTGGAAGTTCCCATTTATCACATCTAATCAATATATTTTTACTACCCATTCTCCTACTGTATTAAACATGTTTTATGATTTTGAAATTATTAATTTAGGACAATTGGAATAAGGAAAATGAAAATAGATAAATATTTATTATATAAATTAATTGAGGATCAACCAAATAGTCCCAAAGTTCCATTTTCAATCGAGTTATAAATAAACTAATATGGGGAGTAGCGGTTTGATCGGGATCTCTCCCCAATTTTAAAAACTCTGTTTCACATAATTTTGCTATGTCACGCCCATCATTTGTGCTTTTTGCCCAAAATTACTTATCCGCTCTACTGAGTAATTTTGGTACTGTTTTCCTTAACGAACCTATTCCCCGCAACCCCAAACTCAGAGTTTATAAGCATCCTTCTCGCTCAGGCTGGGAAGGCGACTATCTCAAAGCTGTTTTAGGTGACAGTGCTCACATCAGCATCAGCCCAGAAATAATTGGAGAAGCAGAACTGGTAGACGTATTATTTGAACCAGATCCTACTAAGTCTAAAGCAACTTTGGGAGTACTAGATACTCTCACCTCAGTTCCCTGTATCATTCATACACTCCATTCCCCACCAGAAGCAGATGATATACTAGATCTCATACGTCATTGGCTCTGCTGGTATGCTGAAGATAACGGTAGGATCGTTCCTTTAGATGCATTTTCCCGTCTTGAAGATCACGACAGAAAACGTCCAGATCCCATACATAGTAACAAAGCCGAGATAATTATCTTTCCTACTGTTAAAATTTTTAAACAGTATAAGCTACTCAAGGGTTTTGGTGGTAAGCGATCGCCGAAAAAGATTCCGGGAGTTTACTGTTTACCCCCTGGTCTGTTTAATATCACTTTGGTTTTTACACACTTATTGCCTGTGGATGCTTCTACACTATGGCTGAGACTTTTAGGACGGGGAGAAATTCAAAGACAAGCAATTATAGAACTTGTCAACTCGGATACTGACGATCCACTTTACACCTTAGCTCGGCAACAATTACGAGAATGGTATCAAGTTCTCTTACAAGATCAAAGGGGTCAAGAATCCCCAGAGCTGATGCAAGCTTTGGCTCTAGTTGATGGGTTTAATCAACCAGGCTTCTCATTAAACCAGTGATGTAGAGCGGAGCAATCCTTTGCTCCACCTCTAAATCTGAAGCAATGGTATAATGGAGAGGTATTCTACAGAATATCTGAAGTCGGTTTGATATTATAGCATGAACACCATCATCCTGTTAGTATACTTTTTTCCACGCCACAAGGAAAATGACACTCTAGCCTGAGAAAAATTCATCATGACAGTTACTATTGCTAAATGGAGTTTAGACGACTATCATCGGATGATTGAATTTGGTCTTTTAGCTGGTCGTCAAGTTGAACTACTCAATGGAGAAATTATCAACATGGCACCAGAGGGACCAGAACACGCACAAATTAATACTGATTCTGCTGAATACCTGCGGGAATTACTCGGTTCAAAAGCACTAGTAAGAGATGCAAAACCTATAACTATTCCTGAGAGCAATTCAGAACTAGAACCAGATTTAGCTATAGTTGAACCACTACGTACTATTTATCGCAGTCGCCATCCTTATCCTGAAAATATATTTTGGCTAATAGAATACTCTAAAACAACCCTGAGTAAAGATTTAGAAATAAAACGTAAAACCTATGGTGCTGCATCAATTCCTGAATATTGGGTGGTAGACTTAAATAATCAACAATTGAAAATGTTTAGAGAACCAATAAATGGCGATTATTCCCTAGAATTAACCTTTACTTTAGGTCAAATATCTCTCTTAGCATTTCCAGAAATTAAAATTTCTATTCAACGCTTACTTTGCGATTTTAATTCTCCAGCCGATGGCTCCTCTCAGGTTTAAAAATAGCCAAGCTCTTTCCCTCCAGAGCCGCAGGGCCCCGAAGGGAAAGAGCATGACATCCAACCCCCTTCTCTTCCTTGTAAATAACCAACTGGAAGAGAAAATAGATTGAATATTTCTTCTATAGTAGATTCTGAAATATAGCTTTTCCTCTATCTTGAGGATGAGATTCTTTGATGTAAAATCGATTAAGATTCTGGGGTAAGGTTTAGATCCCGATAAACTTGTTCAATGGCAAAGCTAAGATTGATACTTTTTAGTTCAATGGTATCACCTTCTCCATAGATAGTAATTATCCATTGTCCTGAATCATTTTTGTGATACAAATCTATTTCGATCGCAGTGGAACTAACCAATAGATAATCTTGCAAGACCGGGTTATTTTTATACATTTTAAACTTACCACCTCGGTCGTAGGCTTCGGTACTTTTGGAGAGAACTTCAACTATTAAGCAGGGGTAGGTAATATATTGGGTTGTAGTTTTATCGCGATCGTCGCAAGTGACGCTAACATCTGGATGAATATAATTATTCGTTCCAGCAATATTAACTCTCAGGTCTGAGGTAGCTGTTTCGCAGCCACTTCCTACTAAATGGTTGGTGAATAAGGCAATCAGTTGGGCGGATATGAAGCTATGATTTTTGCTACCGCCAGTCATGGCGTAAACTTGACCGTCGATCAGTTCGTGTTTTTCTAGTTGCTGTTCTTCCCAAGTAAAGTATTCTTCAGGGGTTAAGTTTGTGGGTTTGTCTTGAGCTGCGATCATGTTGGAGTTAGCTCCTGTGTAACGAAATTATGGATTAAGGTTCTGGGGTAAGATTAAGATCCTGATAAACTTGTTCAATGGGGAAGCTGAGATTAATGCTTTTTAGTTCAATGGTATCACCTTCTCCATAGCTAGTAATTATCCATTGTCCTGCATCATTTTTGTGATACAAATCTATTTCGATCGCAGTGGAACTGACCAATAAGTAATCCCTTAAGACAGGGTTATTTTGATACATTTTGAACTTGCCACCGCGATCATAGGCTTCTGTGCTTTTGGAGAGAACTTCAACTATTAAGCAGGGGTAGGTAATATATTGGCTTGTTGTTTTATCGCGACTATCACAAGTGACGGTGGCATCTGGGTAAGTATAATTACTAGTCCCAGCAATATTTACTCTCAGGTCTGCGTTACCTGTTTTACAACCACTTCCTCTTAAATGGATGGCGAATAAGGTAGTGAGTTGGACGGAGATGAAGCTATGATTTGCGCTACCGCCAGTCATGGCGTAAACTTGACCGTCGATCAGTTCGTGTTTTTCTAGTTGCTG
>Ga0116226_10005494_pt1 | contig 11316 bp, 9 predicted proteins | sample S1TSphfallax_FD_89692 | JGI IMG/M metagenome (GOLD analysis project Ga0116226, IMG submission 89692) | Host-associated microbial communities from peat moss isolated from Minnesota, USA - S1T2_Fa - Sphagnum fallax MG | ecosystem: Host-associated > Plants > Peat moss > Unclassified | place: USA... | reverse complement strand
GATGAGGACGATGCCCGGCGTGTCCACGCCCTGTTCGAACCACCGGTCCAAGCTCTTGACCCAATGTTGTGCAAACTTTTTCTTGTCGTGAATAAGCTCCGCTTTCCCTTCGACCGCTATAAAGAGGCCGGGCTTACCCAACAGCCCCTTTGGCGCCGCGAGCGATAAGGCAACGGTTGCATCACGTTCAATGTCACGAACCGCTGTCGTGTCGTTGAATGAGAAGAAAAAGCTATCGCCGTCATATTCAACCTCGCCATTGTTGCTCATGGGGCGACCCGCCATCGCGCCGGACTGCGCCCGAGTAAACAGCATGGAGAAGTCGATGGCCTGCATCTTCTTGGACAATTCGCTGAGCGTCATGGTCATGGTCGGATCCTCGTACGCATATGTAACACCTGAATTTAATTGTCGGAGCGAGCGTACTTCCAATTCATTGTTAGCGTGATTGCTCGATACCGAAGTGTTGTGTCTCGAAACGCCCAGTTTATGCGTCGGGAAAATCTGTCGCATTTATGGTTCGCAGATAAAGTCTATACCGGCTCCGAAACCCTTGAGCCGGGAGAAATTGTGGGCTGCGCCCCCTGAGTATCAAATTTACCGGGCGTTTGATTCGAATGACTGCGCAGATTGCCCAAACAGGCGGTGAATTCTGCGCCGAAAAGAAAGATCTGGGCGGTGTAGTAGAGCCATAGCAGCAGGGCTGCGAAAGACGCGGCGGCACCAAATGCGCTTGGTTGAGTGGAATGGGCCAAATACAGTCCGATGCCCCAGCGTCCGGCATCAAAGAGCAGGGCGGTCAAAACACCGCCGGCGGCAACCACCCGCCAAGGCAACCGGCGGGCGGGCATGTAACGAAATATTAGCGTGAACAGGAAGGCCACCAAAATCAGTGATAAGACTAAGTCCAGGATGCCGACGCCGCCGACGAGAGCCGCGTGGCGCTCGGCGAGCCGCGTGCGCAACCCCGCGAGTCCGGTAGAGATAGTCAGCGAAACGAGGAGTAAGAATCCGAGCGTCAGTATGAATCCCAACGACAGAAACCTTGCGCGTATCCAACCCCGCAATCCCGACGGTACGAGTGACGCGCTCTCCCAGATATGCTCGAGTGCATTCTCCAGGGCGGAGAGCACGGTGGTCGCGCCGATCATCAGCGTTACCGCACTCGTTGCCGTAGCAATCATGCCACCGGCATGTTGTGAGTTTTTCATCGCACTCAATAACGTCTTGGCGGTCGCCGGGCCGAAAAGTGCCGTCAGCTGTGCACCGATTTGGGCGTAAGCCTCGTTGAGTCCTACAATCCACCCGGCAATTGTCAATAATATAACCAGCAGTGGCGCGAGGGAGAAAGCACAGAAAAACGCGAGTGCTGCGCCCGTCGTTGACGCGCCATCGACACTCCAATGACGCACCGCGCATGCGAGGAGTGAAAATGTGTTTCTACCCGAGGCCACAATTATCGTCGACGACCGCGCTGACCGTTCAAGAGGAACGCTACGGCAATGACCAAAACAATCAATCCAATTGGACCGATGCCCCACCCAGCACCCATCCCCCAGTAGACTCCGCCACCGCCGCCTAATAGAAGAACCAATAGTAAGACGATGAGGATGGTATCCATGTGTCAGCACGTATTGATGGCCGCTCGGCCAGGTGGGACGCAATATCGCCATTGTCCGGGAAACTGACCGTCAGCGGAGCAAGCGGGTTGGTGTAGGAGAAAGGGCGGGAACTAACGCACCGGAAGATTCTCTCGGATGGATCTGTTGAAATTGTAGTACTAGAAGCAATTCCCTGTAGTCTTGCCGGGGCAAACCCCTGAGCGGACCACAAACTACGAATCTTATGTACGATACCGAACAGGCACGGAGTATCCCAGTGGGGTGGGTGACGCCTATGCGCGAATTCGGCAGCGCAGAACGAGGAGAGGCAAGCATTGTTCGAGACGAGGACACCTAAGACCGGCGAGCTCGCCGAACTGATCCGATCTTATGACTGGACAGCCACGGCGCTCGGACCCATCGCGAATTGGCCGCAGAGCTTGCGAACGATCGTCGCGATGATGGTCAGTTCACCCGTCCCAATGGTTCTCTTGTGGGGGGTGGACGGTTACATGATCTACAATGATGCCTACTCCGGCTTTGCCGGTGCCAGGCATCCCGCGCTGTTGGGCAGTAAAGTGCGTCAAGGATGGCCGGAAGTGGCCGACTTCAACGACCACATTATGAAGGTGGGCTTGAGCGGGGGCACCTTGGCGTACCGGGACCAAGAGCTCACGCTGTACCGGAATCATGCGGCGGAACAAGTCTGGATGAATCTGGACTACTCCCCTGTGGTGGATGAGACAGGAAATCCCGCGGGTGTCATAGCCATTGTTGTGGAAACGACGGAGCGAGTGCTGGCGGACCGGCGTAATGCAGAGGAGCGCAGGCGTCTTGCCCAGATGTTCGAACAGGGCCCGAGTTTCATGGCGTTGCTGGAAGGTCCGGACCACCGAATTCAATTCGCCAACTCGAGTTATCTGAATCTTATCGGCAACCGCGACGTAATCGGACAGGCAGTCGCCGATGCGCTTCCGGATGCGGCCATGCAGGGCTATGTCGGCATCTTGGATTCGGTGTTTGCATCCGGCAATGCGGTCAGTGTCGCCGGTAGCCAGTATGACGTACAAGCCATACCCGGCGGTCCCGTTGACACGCGCTATGTTGATTTCATCTATCAGCCATTAAAGGATGCGGCTGGAACGGTGACCGGCATATTCGTTGAAGGGGTTGATGTCACCGAACGGAAACTCGCCCAGGCGGCGCTACAGCAACTAAACGAAACGCTGGAACAGCGGATTGAGGAGCGGACCGCGCTACTCCTGACAAAGGACGCGCTGATCGCGACGTTCTTTAATCACTCCTCCGAGTACCATGCTGTAATCGCCGAAACCCTGGAGGGTGCCTTCCGCTACGAGGAAGTCAATCCCGCGTTGCTCAGGCTGTACGGCAGAACTCGAGACCATGTCATCGGGTACACGATCAATGAGATGTTCCCAGCGGATATAGCCGCCGAGCTGACGGGCCATTTGCGGGCCTGTTTGCTCGCAGGGGTTCCCTATCGCTATGAACGCCGGCACCACGATTCGATTGTCGAAGCGGTGGCGACGCCGATCCCGGCCGACAAGAACTCGAGGCGCCGTCTTGTGGTCACCGCACGCGATGTCTCGGAACGTCGCAATCTGGAAGACCAACTTCGCCAATCCCAGAAAATGGAAGCGGTGGGACAGCTGACGGGAGGACTCGCGCATGATTTCAATAATTTGCTCACCGGGATTACGGGAAGCCTCGAGTTGCTGGAAAAGCGATTTGAGCAACGGCGGTTTAATGATATCGATCGCTATTTACATGCAGCCAAGGGCGCCGCGAAGCGCGCCGCGGCCCTGACTCACCGGTTATTGGCGTTCTCGCGACGACAGACGTTGAGCCCGAAGCCAACCGACGTGAACACGCTGGTCAGCGGCATGGAGGATATGATACGCCGGACCATTGGACCGGCAATCACATTCGAATTCGTCGCAGCGATCGGCTTGTGGAGGACGCTGGCAGATTCGCACCAACTGGAAAATTCGCTGTTGAACCTTTGCATCAATGCACGGGATGCGATGCCCGGCGGCGGTAGGCTGACAGTGGAGACTTGCAATCGATGGCTGGACGAGCGCGGAGCGCGCGGTCGCGACCTCGCTCCCGGGCAATACGTCTCCCTATGCGTCAGCGATACCGGCACCGGTATGTCCCCTGAAATCGTGGCGCGTGCGTTTGATCCCTTTTTCACCACGAAGCCTTTGGGCGAGGGCACCGGGCTCGGGCTTAGCATGGTGTATGGCTTTGCACGCCAGTCAGGCGGCCAAACCCGCATTTACTCAGAAGAGGGTAAAGGGACGATGGTGTGTCTGTATCTTCCGCGATGTGAAGAATCCGATGCGCCCGAGGCAGCAGACCCAGGCGCGCGACCGGACGTCGAGGTTGCCAGGCACGGTGAAACGGTTCTCGTCGTCGATGACGAGCGCACGGTGCGAATGCTCATTGCCGACATACTCGAAGAGCTGGGCTATATATCCATCGAGGCTGAAGACGGCAAGGCCGGGCTGCAGATATTGGAGTCGAAGCGCCACATTGACCTACTCATCACCGACGTTGGTTTGCCGGGCGGTATGAACGGCCGACAACTGGCGGACGCAGGGGGCCAGTTGAGGCCTGATTTAAAGATCCTTTTCATCACGGGCTATGCGGAAAATGCGGTGATCGGCGACGGGCACTTAAAGCGCGGCATGCACGTATTGACGAAGCCATTCGCGATGGAAACGCTGGCCAATCGAATCCAAAGTATTTTAAATACAGAATAATTCAAGCGGATGCTCGCCGGGCGCTCGTCGTGCAGCACGTCCGATCTCACGCTTCGGAGGCACCACGGATAACGGGTACCTCGCCTTTCAATGCGGGTGTCTTCGCCCCCCAAATCAAGAGCCAAAAAATAATTGGCAGCTCACCGAAATTTAGTATTCCGGCGATGGTATCGACGGTCCCCCTATACTGCGGAAGCAGCAACGTCGTGAACGAACTCATGACATAACCAATACCGGCAAGGATGAGCAACAGTCCCAAGAATCTCGGAATAAAGCCCGATCGAATGACAAGCGCTCCAAACGGAAACAGCCACAGTCCCCAGAAGACTGATGCCACATTCAGACCTTGACCATGCAAACGATAGAACAGAAAGGCGAGTGCATCGAGCTGATTTCTATTGAATACCGCGAAGACGTCGGCTCCGCTAACGAGCAACATAGCAGCTATCTCGTTGAGTACATTTATGAAGACGATTGGCACCGAAACCAATGCCCCTAAAATCAGCATCTGTCGGGCATGGTTTTGGTTTACAGTTTTGAGGAGTTCATAGAGGGCCAAGACCACGAACACCCAGAGTGCCTCGTGAAGTAATTCGCTAGAAATGCCTATACGGAGCAGCGATTCCGAATTTCTGATGTGATCGGCCGTTGCCGTAGCATTTTCGCGAACGTACAATTTGCCGGGAACGTACACCAAGCCAATAGGCGCGATGAGGAGAACCAGGAAATACAAAACGCCGGCTTTCCGAGCCTGTTTCTTGATCGCAGTCATATGCTTGGTTTCGCCTCCTGCAACACGCTCATCAGATTTGGCAGCAAGGTTACTAAATAGCGCTGCTAGTCAATCAGGCCCAGCATATCAGACAAAATCACGGCGACCACATTCTCGCCGATTTAGACGTCGCTCCACAGGCGCAGCAGGCTGTGATAATGCCCCGTCAGACGTACCAACGACTCCGGGTCGACCGCGCGTTGGCTCAGCTGTTGGATCGTCCGATCGAGTTCGAAGAGCTGTTCTCGGTGCATGTCATCGCGGATCAAGCTTTGGATCCAAAAGACACTGGCTAGCCGGTGTCCTCGGGTCACGACATTGATGCGGTGGCGCAAGGTCGCGGTGTAGACAACGAGATCACCCGCGGCGAACTTGGCTTGTTGGCTGCCGACATCACTGTCGATCACCAGCTCGCCCCCCTCGTATGAATCCGGCGATGTCAGAAATAGCGTGGCGGATAGATCCGTGCGCAGTTTCTGGGCGGTACCTGGAATCTGACGAATCGCACCATCCACGTGGGTGCCGAAGTGCATACCGGCAGCGTAGCGATTGAACATCGGCGGATACACTCGATGGGGTAATGCGGCGCTGATGAATAAAGGATTGCGTTCCAGCTGCGCTACGATCAACGTGCCCAACTCGCTCGCCACGGCGCTGCCTTCGTCGAGCTGCTGATTGCGCTTGACCAACGCGCCCTGGTGGCCCGCGGTGATGCGCCCGTCGACCCAGGGTGACGTATCGCCATCGAGAGCGGCACGGATTGCGGCCAGCTGGTCCGGAGTCAGGACCTGTGGAATATGTACGAACATGGAAGCTCATTGACGAGTGCCAGCGCGGTGCGGCGTACTTGCGGCGTTCCCCCAGCGGCCGCACGCTCAAGCCACATTGCTGCTTCCTCGGTATGACCTGAGTTCAGCAACACCGTCGCCCAGTTGTACTGGCCGCGAAAATAGCCGGCGTACGCAGAACGGCGGTACCACTCTGCCGCGGCAATTGGATTTCGTGAGGTGCCCCAACCTTCCTCCGTGCATCGCCCCACCAGGTTCATGGCTCGCTCATGCCCCTGATCCGCCGCCCGTCGGTAAAGCTCATAGGCCTTGGCGGCATCACGTGCAACGCCCCGCCCATTCAGATAGAGATGGCCGAGATTGTATTGCGCCCAATCGTGGCCGGCAGCGGCGGCCCGAATGTAGTACTCGGCGGCCATTGCGGGATTCTCCGGCGTGCCCCAACCATTGTCATAGCAGCGACCGACCATGTTCAAGCCGTCCGTATCGCCCTGTCCGGCGGCCCGTTGGAACCAGTAGAGGGCCGCCACGGCATCCTTGTCGACACCGGTTCCCTCGAGCAACAGTCGGCCATAGGACACTTGAGCCTGAGGCACTCCCTCGACGGCCACCGCGTAAATCCACGGCGCCGCGCGCACGGGATCCTGGGAGAACAACGCCTGGCGCCGTACTTGGCTCATCGTGCCGAGCAGCGACACGATCGAGATCGTGGGCATACCGGTCATCGACGGTCTCAAAACCGGTAGCTCGCCAGCCCAATCAACGTTCGACCGGCGCTCGGCAGCGCATGGTTTTCATCCACACCCGAGTAATAGACCCCGGTGAAATAGAGCTTGTTGGTTACGTTGTTGAGATTCAGCTGTAACTTCAGGTGCGCGTTGACGGTGTACGACGTCATCGCATTGAAGAAGACGTAGGCGGGCACGCTGGCCGTGTTATCGGTGTCCGCATACCGATGGCTGACCGCGGTCATGCCGGCCCCGATCGTCCAGGCCTCGGTGGGTTCGACTGTGGTCCACACGTTGGCAGCATCGTGCGGGGTATTCGGTGACCATTTGCCGAGCGACAGTGGATCGGCGCTCGCCGTGATCTTGTCGTCCAAGTGTGTGTAGTTTGCAGCGACCTCCCACTCTTCCATCACGTAGCCATTGATGCCCACCTCGATGCCCTTCACCCGCTGATCGAACGGCGCGTCCTGGATCGTTGGGTCATCCGGGTCGGAATTACGGGCATTCTTGACTTGGGTATCGAACAAAGAGCCGGTCAATGCGGCCTTCCCGCCCAATATCTTGATCTTGGCGCCCAGTTCGAGATTGCTGGTCTTTTCCGGCGATAGACTTTGGTCGGAAGGGGCGATGATGAGGTACTCGACCGCGGGATTGTAGGAGGTGCCATAAGAGAGGAAATAACTCTGGGCGTCGTCCGGTTTGAAGATCACCGCAGCGCGCGGACTTAAGAACGTGTCGGTTCTCGAGAAGCTCACCGGCCCGACTGCCGGGTTCGAGTCGCTGAAACTCGATGCGAAACGATCCCGACGCAACCCTAAGTCCACATCCCAATGGGACCCGAGTGCGATGCTGTCGAGGGCGTACACACTGACATCGTTGCCCCGACCCTTGGGATTCGAGTAGGTGGTGAGCGGCGTCGGCGGTATGCCAAAGCCGTTGGGGTTGAGCAACGGGGTCGCGGGAATATCATCGAGCCCGTTGTTGAAGCGGCTGACGTTCGATTGCTCCTTGCTGAGTTCGAGACCGGTGGTGAGGACATTCGTGAAACCGGCAATGTCGAACTTCGACGTCAGGTCGGTGCGATTGATCGCGAGACTCGTGGTCCCGGCGCTGCTCGGCTGGTCGCGCGACACCTCGATGTCGGCATAGGGCGTTCCCGGCGGCGGAGGCGCGACGTAGTCATTGCCGAGGAAGGGGCCGCTTACCAGGTACCGGAAACCATAGTTGCCGTACCGCGCGCTGTCGCTCAGGGTGATGTCGTCACCGAAATCGTGCTCGAAGCGGATGGTTCCGATATTGGTATTGGTGCGGGTGCTGTCGTAATTGACGAGGCCGTAGTAGTTGCTCCGATTGACGGCGGCCGGCACGCCATCAATGAAGGGGATGCCATAATCGGGCAGATTATTTTCCTCCTCCTTGAAGTAGCTCAAGGTCAAGCGGGTCGGTGTGCCGAGGCCGAGTGAGAGGGTTGGCGCAACACCATAGCGGCGATAAACGACCTGGTCACGATCGACCACTTCGTTGCGCTGATCCATCACCGTGACGCGCGCCGCGGCGGTGTCGCTCAACGGCAAATTGAAATCGCCCGTGCCGCGCCAGTAGTCGCCCATACCGCCTGATGCGCTGATGGCTGCCAAAGGCGTCAACATAGGTTGCTTGCTGATGGAGTTGATGACGCCCGCCGTGGACCCTCGGCCGAACACCGCAGAGGCGGGGCCCAACAGCACCGAAATCGCCTCCGAGTTGAAGGTGTCGCGCTGGTATTGCCCGATGTCGCGCACGCCATCGAGAAAGAAGCTGTCGGGAATCGACAGACCCCGCAGATTCACCGAGTCCCCATGAGAGCCGCCTTCGCCGGAATTCAAGGTGATGCCGGGGACGTTGCGCAGCGCATCTTGAACGAGAGAAAGGTTTTGCTCGGCCAATTCCTGGTTGTCGATGGTATCGACGGATTGTGACGTATCGAGAGGCGAGTGAATCGCGGTGCCGGTAACTTCCACACTGGGGAGTGTGGGTTGCTGTTCGCCCGGCGCGGTAACTTCGACGTCCGCACGTGCATTGGCAGTTAGCGCCGCGCTGATGGCAACTCCCGCTGCAGTCAGACGACCGAGTGCGCCCGAGGGGAACGCAGTGGTCGTTTCCAGTGGCAGCAGCGGCTTGATCGGCATTCGAGATCCCAATGTGGCTAGAGTCGGTAAACTCTAACAAGAACCATTCGTATTTACAAATAAGAATGATTCGTATTTAACATGACGCGCCCACCGCGCCTGCTTGCAAGTACGCGCCACAGCCAAAAAGCCATGAAAATCACCACCAAGAGCGTCGGTGCCACCAGGAGGGCGTCACTTTGGATGGGGTGTCCGGCGAGACGGTTCAGGCGTGGTGTCACCGAGATGATGCCAATCGCCATCGCTAAGTTCATGCGCCAAAGGTGGCGGGCAATCCGGTGCTTGGTGCCAATCCCGCTGATGACCAGACGCAAATCGAGCGCCGCGCTCAACACGGCGATCGCTCCGAAGAAGAAATATCCCGACGCGTCCTCCCCATCCTTCAGGTGAGATGGACTATTGAGCGCGTCGATTCCGAACTTCACCAGGAGTGCCCCGACGGCCAAGGCCACCAGACCGAGAGCCGCAGTCACGATTCGCGCATCCGGAATTCGATTGCGGTAGCCGGCAACCCAGCCGCTTGCCACGAGATAGCAGGTAAGCGCGCCCACCAGCGCATTGAGGGTCTGCGCTTTGAGAAGCCCCAGAGGGATCGCACTGACCGTCATACAAATCATACCAACCACAAAGATGGTTCCGCCCGTGCGATGCCCAGTCGAGCCCTTGTGCAGACGCATCGACAGTTTCTCCCCTGTCGGTTACTGTGGGCCGTGGCTGTGCTGGACTCCTCAATAATCGCCGCCGACGGCCTGGGCGCTCCTCCGGAGGCATGCAGTTTGGCGGCGGAATTGTTGCCGCTGTTGTACGACGATGTGCGGCTTCTCGCGCGGCGCGAACGGGGGCGGGTCAGTGCCGGGGGCACCATGCAGACGACCGCCCTGGTTCACGAGGCCTACCTCAAGCTCCTGAGCGCGGCGCGCTTCAATGATCGCGCGCATTTTCTGCGCGCCGCCGCGCTCGCGATGCGCCACATTCTCATCAACCACGCCCGCGACCGGGTTGCGGACAAGCGCGGCGGGGGTGCCCATCACCTCGACATCGACGACGCGCCGGAGATCGGCATCGACGAGGCCAATGCGCTCGTCGAGATCAACGAGGCACTGGGTCGATTGGCCGCGATGAGCCCGCGTCTCGCGCATATCGTCGAGTGCCGTTTTTTCGCCGGGTACACCGACGAGCAAACCGCGAAGGCGCTGGGGCTCACCGACCGCACCGTGCGGCGTGACTGGGTCAAGGCACGGGCGTGGCTGCGCCGCGAGCTATCCGTTGGTCAGGACGTGCTAGACGCCCACCCGTCGTGACCTCTCCCACGGAATGGCAGCGCATCGACGCAGCCCTCGATCAAATTCTCATTCTACCTTCCGGCGAATGGAACGAGGCCAGCCGGCGGCTCTCGGGCGACGATGAGGCATTACGTCGCGAACTCGAATCCCTGCTCGCCCAGATGGGCGGCGAGGACCCGGTGCTCGATCTTCCCGCCGGAACTCCGCTGCTAGGCAGGGCATCACCCCGGGTCGGACTGCCGCCCGGCAATCGAATCGGGGCCTACCGAGTCGTGGAACTTCTCGGCGTGGGCGGCATGGGCGAGGTTTATCGTGCCGAGCGCGCCGATGGTCAATTCGAACATCAGGTCGCCATCAAGCTGATGCGCCGTGAAGTCAGCGACCGGCCGCAGCGATTCCACGCCGAACGCCAAATCCTGGCTCGCCTGGAGCATCCCAATATTGCCGGGCTGCACGATGGCGGCGTCGCCGACGATGGACGCCTCTACATGGTCATGGATCTCGTCGTCGGACAGTCCATCACGCGATGGTGCGAGGCGCATCACAGCAGCCTGGCGGAACGGGTCAAGTTATTCCTGGCGGTGTGCGATGCGGTCGCGTATGCACACCGCAAACTGGTAATCCATCGCGATCTGAAACCGAACAATGTGTTCGTCACCGACGAGGGCGATCCCAAGCTGCTGGATTTTGGCGTCGCGCGCCTGCTCGATCAGTCAGCGAAGGATGAGACCCTGCATGGCGGCCTGACACCGGGCTATGCCGCGCCGGAGCAACTGACGGGCGGGCAGATCACCACGGCGACCGATGTTTACGCGCTCGGCATGCTGTTATTCGAACTGGTGACCGGCGCGAATCCCTGGGGCCATGACGGCATGCCGCTCGCGACGTTGGTTGGCAGAATACTTGAGGTCGACGTGCCCGTCGCCAGCCGGTTTGCGGCATCGCAAAGCCGGCCGCCCGTCCCGCCCCGTTTGCTCTCTGGTGATCTCGACGCCATCATCGCCAAGGCGGTGCGCAAGGAGCCGGAGAACCGGTACGGATCGGTGACGCTGCTGCAGGCCGATATCGTGCGGATGCTGCGATCGGAGCCGGTTTCCGCCCGCGAAGGCGCGCGTATGTATGTGGCCGGCCGCTTCTTCAAGCGGCACCGGTGGGGGGTGATGGCGGGCGGCGTGGTCGCGGCGGCGATC
>Ga0116226_10005493_pt1 | contig 11318 bp, 7 predicted proteins | sample S1TSphfallax_FD_89692 | JGI IMG/M metagenome (GOLD analysis project Ga0116226, IMG submission 89692) | Host-associated microbial communities from peat moss isolated from Minnesota, USA - S1T2_Fa - Sphagnum fallax MG | ecosystem: Host-associated > Plants > Peat moss > Unclassified | place: USA... | reverse complement strand
TGCCTTGCGCGTAGTCATGCGCGGCATCGCGAATCGCGCGTTCATCCTCGGTCAGCTGCTCATCCAGCCGCAAAGCGTCATCCCATTTGAAGGCGGTGAATTTTCCCTTGGTCCGCGCGGTTTCGATTTTCGAGACTATGTTCATGCCGCCATATCCGCATCATTTGTGGTTTCGGTCATTTCCTCGTTCGTCACGTCGTCGTCGGACTCTTCCATTTCAAGCACCTGGCTCAGCGGCCCGCGCTTGCGGATGAGCATGAAGGCCGGCACATCCTTGCCAAAGCCCACGACGCTCGGCCCAAGGTCGCCGCCGCGTTCGGCCCGCTCATCGCGCGCGGCAAAGCGAGGCTCGCGGCGCTTATATTCCTCACGCGCGGCCAATGGCTCGCGCGCGGGTTCTTCGCGCTTTGGTTCCGCCCGCGGCGGCCGCACAGCCCGCTCCGGACGCTTTTCTTCCTCAACTGGTTTGGCCGCTCTGGGCGCGGCCTTGGTGTAGGGTTTTGGCTTGCGGCCGCCGCGCCCGCGCTTGCCGTCATCCTCGGCCCATTCGACCGTATCCAGCCCCTCAACCATAATCCGCGGAATCGGGGCGGCGATCAGTTTTTCGATCGCCTCCACCGCAAGCCTGTCCTCCGGTGTCGCGATTGTAAACGCCTTGCCGTCCTTGCCGGCGCGCCCGGTGCGGCCAATCCGGTGCACGTAATCCTCGGCATGGTGCGGTACGTCGAAATTGAACACATGGCTCAACCCGCCAATATCAATCCCCCGCGCCGCCACATCCGAGCAGACCAGTAGCCGGATTTCATTGGCCTTGAATTTTTCAAGCGTTGCGAAGCGCACGGATTGCGCGAGGTCGCCATGCAACGCGCCGGCGTCGAAATGATGCTTCACCAGAGATTTCAGCAGAATATCCACATCCCGCTTGCGGTTGCAGAAGATCAGCGCGTTCTGCACTTCCTCACTGCGGATCAGCCGCCGCAGCGCCTCGCGCTTGTCATGCACCGCCACCAGCGCCAGGCCGGCGGTAATGGTGGTGGCCACCGAAGCGGGCTTGGAAACGGTAATTTCCTTTGGGTTCTGCAAGAACGCATCCGCCAGCCGGCGGATTTCCGGCGCCATTGTGGCCGAGAAAAACAAGGTCTGCCGGGTTTTTGGCAGCATTGCGACGATTCGTTCGATATCGGGGATGAAGCCCATGTCCAGCATGCGGTCGGCTTCGTCGATTACCAGCACGCGGACGTCGTTGAGCATCAGGCCGCCGCGCTCGAACAGGTCGATCAGCCGGCCCGGTGTGGCGATGAGGACATCGGCGCCCTTCATCAGCGCGTCCTTCTGGTCCGCCATACTCTCGCCGCCGATTAGCAGGGCGTGGGTGAGCTTCAGATATTTGCCGTAGGCGACAAAATTCTCCGCCACCTGCAACGCCAGTTCACGGGTCGGCTCCAGAATTAAAGACCGCGGCATGCGCGCCCGGGCGCGGGAGCCGGAGAGAATATCGATCATCGGCAGGGTGAATCCGGCGGTTTTGCCCGTGCCGGTCTGGGCGCAGCCCAACACGTCGCGGCCCATCAGCACGGCGGGGATCGCCTGGGCCTGGATCGGTGTGGGGCGCAAATACCCTTTGTCGTGCAGCGCCCGCAAAATCGGCTCGGAAAGCCCAAGCGGGGCAAACCCATCCGCATCCTCTTGCGGTGCTTCGTCCCCTTCGGGAGGAGCGGCCCCGCCGGGTTCGGCTTCAGCATCAAACTGCGGCGCGAGTGCCTCAGCTTCGTCGTTATGGCTATCGGACAATCAAAAAACCCGTTCGTAAAGGAAGGAACACGCGCGACCATAGCACGCGCAAGCGCAAAGGCGCTGTAGCCTCTGCGCTATCGGCAAAAATCGCTGAAAAGTCAAGAAATACGCGCTGGGTCCAAAGAATCGAGCGCATCCAGGATCGGGCAATCAGGGCGCTCGTCGCCGTGGCAATGCGCTGCAAGGTGCTTCAAGGTGCGGCTCATTGCTTGAAGCGCCGCCGCTTTTTCTTCGAGTGCGGCGATGTGACGCGTCGCAATCGCCTTTACTTCGGCGGAACTGCGGCTCCTGTCGCGCCAAAGGGTGAGCAAATGGCGGATGTCCTCGATGGAGAAGCCCAAATCCCGGGCGCGGCGGATAAAGCCAAGCTCGTGCAGGTCCCGGCTGCCGTAATGGCGGTAGCGGTTTTCCGTGCGCTTCGGCGCCGCGATCAACCCGATGCTCTCATAATGCCGGATCATCTTCGCCGAGACGCCGGTCGCCATTGAGGCGTCGTGTATGGTTACCATCTCATCCTGCATGGGTGGGTCTCCAGTTTCGCAACCGCAGCGCGTTGGCCAGCACGCAGACGGAGGATGCGGCCATGGCGCCGCCGGCGACCATGGGCGAGAGCAGCCCGAACGCCGCCAGCGGAATGCCGATCGCATTATAAATCACCGCCCAGAACAACCCCTGTAGCAGCACCCGCCAGATGAAGCGGGAGAGCAGCAGCGCATCGGCGACCAGCAACGGCTCGGCCCGGAGCAGGGAAATATCCGCCGTCTCAATCGCCACATCCGCGCCGCCGCCAATGGCGATGCCCACATCCGCCGCGGCCAGCGCCGGGGCGTCATTCACCCCATCCCCCACCATCGCCACGATCCTGCTCCCGCGCTGCAGGCCGATTTCGGCAAGTTTCTGTTCCGGCGAAGCGCCTGAAATTACCTTTTCAATCCCCAGCTCGGTGCCAATCGCCTCGGCCGCCTCTTTGCGGTCGCCGGAGAGCATCATCATGCCGCAGCCCATTGTCTTCAGCCGCGCAACCAGCGCCGCCGCGCCCGGCCGTGCCGTATCCGCGAAACTGAACGCCGCCAGCACGGCGCCCGAAGCTGTCGCGAGGTAAGACAGCGTCGCCCCCTTTACCGCCGCCACCGCCGGCACCGTGCCGCCGGCATCCTCGACCAGCCGCGCCGAGCCCAGAATGTAACGAGCGCCGCCGACGCTGCCCTCAACTCCGCGCCCTGGCAGCGCCCGCAAGCCGGACGCCGCCACGGCACCCTCACGCCGAAGCGCCGCGGAAAGCGGATGCGTATCGCCAGCCGCGAGCGCCGCCGCGATCGCCAGAACCGCCTCGCGCGGCAGATCGCCAAGCACCGCCACGTCCAGAAGCCGCGGCTTGCCCTCGGTCAGCGTGCCGGTTTTATCAAACACGACGAAATTCACCTTTGCCGCATGCTCCAGAGCATCGGCATTGCGGATCAGAATCCCGTATTTCGCGGCGACCCCCGTGCCGGCCATGATCGCCGCCGGGGTTGCCAGGCCCAGCGCGCAGGGGCACGCAATGACGAGCACCGAAACCGCGTTGATGACTGCCGCCGAAAGTGCCGCCCCATGCAGCAGCCAGCCGCCAAACGTTACCGCCGCCATCACCAGCACCACCGGCACGAACACCGCCGCGACCCGGTCTGCCAGCCTCTGGACTTGCGGTTTGGAGGCTTGCGCCTCGCCAATCAGACGCCCCATCCGGTCCAGCAGGCTCTCGCCCGGCCCGGTGCTCAACCGCAGCCGCAGCACCGCGTCCAGGTTCAGCGCCCCCGCCAGCACCGTGGCACCCGGCGCCCGCAACACGGGCAGGCTCTCCCCGGTCACGTGACTCTCATCCAGATTGCCGGCGCCCTCGGTAATCACCCCGTCGGCCGGCACGCGCTCGCCCGGCCGCACCTCCACCACGTCGCCAAGGCGCAGCGCCGCCAGTTTTGTGTTCCCCCCGCCGACCACATGGGCCATGGCGGGCCGAAGGGCGGCAAGGCCGGTAATGGCTTTTGCTGCATCGCGCTTGGCCCGCCCTTCCAGAAACTTGCCCAGCCGGATCAGCGTAATCAAGACCGCCGAAGATTCGAAATATAACGGGCCGCCGGCAAAAAAATCCGCCAGGGATAGGAAATACGCAGCGGATGTCCCCAGGGCGACCAGCAAATCCATATTGCCGGTCCCGGCCCGCAACGCCTTGAACCCCGCAATATAAAACCGCGCCCCCAGCCAGAACTGTACCGGGGTTGCCAGCGCAACGCCCACCCAGCCCGGAAAGTGCAACGCCATGCCCAGTAGCAGCGGCGCCGAAAGTACGAACGCGGCCGCCAGCTCAAACAGCTCCCGCTTGCCATCATACGGAACGGCATCCGCCCGCGCCGTCGCGGTATACCCCGCCCGCTTCACCGCCGCGATCAAGTCCACCAGCGTCGCCAGGTTCTCCGCCCGCACCTCCGCGGTCTCGGAGGCCAGGTTCACCGACACCGATTCGACCCCCGGCACCCGCCCTAGCGATTTTTCCACCCGCGAGACACAGCTCGCGCAGGTCATGCCGCCAATCGAAAGCTCAACACGCCGCGTTACGATCTGGTCCATCGCATTCATATGAGGTTCCCATGATGGGAGGGTCAACCCTTGACCTTCCCCGGTGGAAACCCTTATGCCAATGAAGAAGGAGACGATCATGGCCAAATCCACCCCCCTGCAATTCAAAGTACCGGATATGGATTGCCAGTCCTGCGTTAGCTCCATCGAGCAAGCGGTTCACAAAATAGATGCGGCCGCCTCTGTCGCCGCGGATTTGAAGACCAAACACGTCGTCATCGGCAGCGAAACGGCCGAAGCCCATGAAATGATGGCCGCGATAGAGAACGCCGGCTTCGAGGTGGAGGCGGCCTGAATCTAGCCCCCGGTTTTCAGCGCGGCGACCAGCTTGCAGCGGAAATTGGCGGCGGCGTCCTGGATTGTCGCGCGGCTGCCGGCATTGCCGTGCAAAAGCGTGTCCAGCGCCTGGTAGGCTTCGCGCGCCGCGCGATGGCGGGCGCCGGGGCCAGCAAAATAGGTGCGCAGCGAGAACGGGTTGTTATGGTGAAGATGGTTCAATATCGGCTCATGCAGGCGCCAGAATTCGAAGGCGCGTATCCAGTTTGAATGCAGGGCATAGGCGCCAAGCAGCGTTTCCGGCGTTCTCGAAGCCCGGCGTGGCCGGTAATTGCGGAGCCAGCCCGCCAGCACCCCGCCCGCCATTGGCGGCGCGACAACGTAGCCCTGAACATGCCGCACCCCGACCATTCGCAGCGCATCTAGCACCGGCTCATCCTCCACGCCCTCGACGATCAGTTTAATGCCCATGGCGGCGGTAAGAGTCTGGATGACGGAAATGAATAGCAGGTCGTCCGGCTGCTCGCGCAGGCCGGCGACGAAGGCGCGGTCCAGCTTTACGACATCGAGCGGCAATTCGCGGATTTTCAGGACCGACGAATAGCCGGCACCCAGATCGTCAAGCGCGGTCCGGATGCCGATGGCGCGCACCGCCTTGATCTGCGCGGAAGCGCGCTTGAGGTCCAGAAAGTCATGGGTTTCGAGAATCTCCAGCACCAGACGGGCCGGCTGGATGCCGGTCTTCGCCAGCATCTTCTTCAGATATGGCAGGGTCCGGTCCAGCAGCAGCACCTGCGCGTCCACATTGACCGAGACGTTCAGCCGCGGCCCGCTCTCATCGAGCACGCGCAGCTGGTCCAGGCTCGCGTCAAGAACCTGGCGGAACAGCAGGCAGCGATCATCCAATGTGAGGTCCGGGAGGAATTTTCGCGGCGGTGACAGGGTCTCGCCGTCTCGCAGCCGGGCCAAAGCCTCCACCGCGATGATCCTCTCATCATCCAGGTTCAACACCGGCTGGAAATGCACTTCCACGGCACCCATGCGCAGCAGGCAGCGGTTGCGATATTGCCCGTCGCCGCCAAGCCTTGGGTCCCGGTATAGCCGCCAGAACCTGCCGGATTGGCCCTTGGCGGCTTTTGCCGCGTAAAGCGCCATGTCCGCATGCCGGACCAGCAAATCAGGCGCCACATTATCCAGCGGATACAGCGTAAATCCGGCGGAAAGCGAAATTGTCAGGGCCTGTCCGTTCGGCAGAATCACGGGGGCACTGACTGCATCGCGCAGCCGGAAGCAGAATGATTCGACCGAATCAGACCACTGCGCCGGCGATGCGGTCATGCCCTCCAGGATCAGCGCGAATTCATCGCCGCCGAGGCGCGCGACGAAATCCGCTTCCCGCAGCATGGCGCGGATGCGTTTGCCGATGACGCACAGCACATGGTCGCCCGCTTCGTGGCCCGTCTGGTCGTTGATTTGCTTGAAATCATCGAGATCGATCATGCCGATAGCGGCATCCGGGCCGTGGCGATGGGCGCGCGCAACGGCTGCCTGCAGCCGCTCCTGAAAGGCGAGGCGGTTTGGCAGTTCGGTGAGGCTGTCCTGCCGGGCAATTTTGCTCTGCGCCTCGCGTTCGCACCGGAGAGCGGTTTTGAGGTCCATCTCGTCCAGCGCGTGGCCAACCAGGGATGCCATCCGTTCGAGAAGCTGGATCAGCTCATCATCGAAATAATGTTCCTCGGCCGCGCTGACGCTCATCACCGCCCAGGGCACGCCGCCGCGATGAATGATCAACCCGGCAATCGCCTTGAAGCCGAGCTTGCGGGCCAGCGGATAGGTGGGCGCAAAGCGCGGGTTGCTGAAATATTCATTGGCGATCACGGTTTTGCCGGCTTCCCAGGCGTCCAGCGTCAATGGCCGTTCCCGCTGCCCTTTCGCATAAGGGAAATTCGCGACGCGCAGCGCCTGAACGTTGCGCATCGCGGCGGCGGCGATGTGCCGGTGACGGCCATCGGCGCCGACAATCCCGACACCGGCCGAGACGAACAAGCCGCTGGCGACCAGCGTGTCGCAGAGTTTGCGGAAAAGCCGCGTCTCCGACCGGGCGGAGAGCAGATGATCTGCGCCGTTGAACAGGGTTTGGTAGAGGCGCTGGACGCGCTGCAAGGCGGCGTGTTTCTCCCGGTTTTCCAGGGCATTGCCGATCAGCGCGGCCAGATGCGCAAGGAGCTCAGTTGTCCACACGTTGGAGAAGAAGCTGTGGACGTTGCTGTACATCACCAGCAGGCTGTGATGCCCGGCCCGCCCGCGCAGCGGCACCGCGGCGGCTGAGCGGTAGTTCAAATGCGCCGTTCCTGGCTGCCAGATCGCGACGCTAGGGTCGTTGCGCCAGTCATCGACGATTTCGGGCCGGCCGGAGCGCCAGGCTCGGCCGGAAGGACCGCCGCTATAGGGGCCATGGATCACATTGGCCAGGCTGATGACATCCTCGTGTTCCGTTGCAAATGGCCCGAATGTTGCGATCGGCGTCACGCGGCCATTGGCGTCCGGCTTGGCGATCCAGCTGGCTTCGATTTCAGAAACTTCTTGCAGCGCCGCCAGCAAGCCTTCCATCATTGCCGCCGCCGTTGTCTCGGCGGTCAGAACCTCGTTCAAACGCAGCAGAAACTGCCACGGATCCGTTTTGGCCGCCACGCTCAGCCCGTTGCGCAGAACGGTCTGATCCAAAAACATTGCTAAAGCCTAGCCATTTCGGGGCAAAACTCCGGTACGTAGGTATGAAATTCTTGTAACCGAAAAATTGGGATGTTCAAGTTAAAGTAGCAATTTAATGAAACGAAAGACCCGCCATGCGGCGTGTCTCGATCTTCGGTCCGTTTGGTGAACGCCCAGCGAAGCCGGGCGTCGCGCGTTTCTAACAACGTCACGGTTGTTGCGGCTGCGCCGCGCAGAAACAATCTGCGCTCTATTCGACGGTCACGGATTTTGCGAGATTGCGCGGCTGGTCTACATCGGTGCCTTTCAGGACGGCGACGTGATAGGCCAGCATCTGCACCGGAATGGCGTGCAGGATCGGTGCGGCGAAGGGATCAGTGTCCGGAACGATAATGGTTTCGGTTGCGATGTTGCGAAGTTTTGCGGCCCCCGCCGCATCGGAGAATACCACGATCTGGCCGCCGCGCGCCGCGGCCTCCTGCAGGTTGGAGGCGGTTTTCTCGAAGAGCGGGCCGGAGGGGCAGATGGCGATGACCGGTACGGATTTGTCGATCAGCGCGATGGGGCCGTGCTTCATTTCGCCCGCGGCATAAGCTTCCGCGTGGATGTAGCTGATTTCCTTAAGTTTCAGCGCGCCTTCGAGGGCGATGGGAAAGCAGGCGCCGCGGCCAAGATAAAGCACGTCCCGTGCCTCGGCGATCCGCGCCGCGAGCGCGCGTATGGGTTCGTCATGCGCCAGCAATTCCGCTCCTTTGGCGGGGATTTGTAATAAGGCGTCGGTGAGGCGGGCAATTTCGGTATCGGGCAGGGTTTTGCGCGCGCGCGCTAACGCTAACGTGAACGCTGCTAGAACGGTCAGCTGCGCGGTGAAAGCCTTGGTGCTGGCGACGCCGATTTCCGGGCCGGCGATGGTTTCCAGCACCGCGTCACTGGCGCGCGCCATGCTGCTCTCCGGCACGTTCAGGACCGAGAGGATTTTCTGGCCCGCCCCCCGCATGTAGCGCAAGGCCGCCAAGGTGTCGGCGGTCTCGCCGGACTGGCTGACCAGGAGGCCGAGGCCGCCTTCCGGCAGCGGCGGGGCGCGGTAGCGCAGTTCGCTCGCGACATCCGCGTCGCAGGGCATGCGGGCCAGGCTCTCCAGCCAGAAGCGGGCGGTCAGGCCCGCATAGAAGGCCGAGCCGCAGGCGCTGATGGTGATGCGGGAGATGTCCGCGAGGGCAAATGGCAGGTCCGGCAGCACGGGCATGCGGGTGCCGGCATCGATCATGCGGTGCAGAACGTCGCCGATGACGACCGGGTGCTCGTGCAGTTCCTTTTCCATGAAATGCCGGAAATTGCCCTTGCCGATGGCAGCGCCGGTGAGATTCGTCACCCGGATTTCGCGCTCAACCGGATTGTTCATACGGTCAAAAAACGCGGCACTCTGACGGTTCAAAACCACCCAGTCGCCATCCGTTAAATACGCGATGCGGCGGGTAAGGGGGGCGAGCGCCAGCGCGTCCGAGCCGAGAAACATTTCGTCATCCCCGAAGCCGACGGCGAGCGGCGCGCCGCGCTGGGCGCCGATGATGAGCTCCGGGTACCCGGCGAATATCAGGGCCAAGGCATAGGCGCCTTCCAGCCGGGCGAAAGCGGCGGCAGCGGCGGCTTCCGGCGCAAACCCTTGACTCAGCAGAAAATCCACCAGCTGCGCCACCGTTTCGGTGTCGGTCTCGGTCGAAAAAACCTGGCCGGCGGCTTCCAGCTCGGCGCGCAATTCGGCATGGTTTTCGATGATGCCGTTATGCACCACGGCGACGCGGGATGTGCCGTGCGGGTGGGCGTTGGTTTCCGTCGGCGCGCCGTGGGTCGCCCAGCGAGTATGGCCGATGCCGGTGGTGCCGGGGAGATTTTTCGCGGCCAGGCTTTCCGCGAGGTTGACCAGCTTGCCCTCGGCGCGCCGGCGCTCGATTTTTTGGTTCACCAGCGTGGCGATGCCGGCACTATCATAGCCGCGATATTCCAGCCGCCGCAGGCCGTCCAGCAACAGGGGGGCGGCCGGCCCAGTGCCGATAACGCCGACGATTCCGCACATTATTTTGTGATCCGTTTCGGTTTGTTGACTTGCCGGCCGCGGGCGATGGCGAGGTTTTCCGCCGGGACTTCATCGGTGATGACGGACCCGGCCGCGACCAATGCGCCGTCGCCGACGGTGACCGGTGCTACGAGCGCGGCATTTGAGCCGATGAAGGCGTTCTTGCCGATCTTCGTTCTGTGCTTTTTCAGGCCGTCATAATTACAGGTGATAACGCCGGCGCCGATGTTGGTTTGCTCGCCGATTTCGGCATCGCCGATATAGGACAGGTGGTTCACTTTGGCGCCGGCGGCGATGGTTGCGGCTTTTATTTCGACGAAGTTGCCGATATGGGCGGCAAAACCGATATCGGCACCGGGCCGCAGCCGCGCGTAAGGCCCAACAATCGCGCCCTGCCGCACAATGCAATCTTCCAGATGCGAAAACGCCCGGATTGTGGCGCCGGCGGCGATTTTTACGCGCGGGCCGAAGACCACATAGGGTTCGATGGTGACGTCCGGCGCAATCTCGGTATCCACGCAAAAATGCACGGTGTCCGGCGCCGGCATCGCCACACCGTTTTCCAACGCCGCGCCGCGTAGCCCGGCCTGCACCGCGGCCTCGGCCGCCGCAAGCTCAGCGCGGGAGTTGATGCCCATGCACTCGGCGAAAGGCGCTTCCACCGCGGCGACGCGCGCCCCCTCGGCGCGGGCAATGGCCACGATGTCCGTGAGATAATATTCGCCCTTGGCGTTAATCGGCTTTACCTCATGCAGCCAGATTTGCATGTTCAGCGCGCTCGCCATCATGCCGCCGGCATTGCAGAAGGTGATGGCGCGTTCGGCATCGGTTGCGTCCATGTATTCGGCGATCCGGGTCACATAATCGCCATGCACCACCAAGCGGCCATAACGGCCAGCATCCGGCGGGGTCATGCCGAGAAGCACCAGACCGGCATCCCCGGCTTTCAGGCGGTAGGTCAGCTCCCTCAGCGTGTCCGGCGAAACCAAAGGGTTATCCGCATACAAAACCGCAACCAGGCCGCGGCCAAAATGCGCCTCCGCCTGCAACGCCGCATGCGCCGTGCCCAAACGCTCCTGCTGCACCACAACCTCATGCGGCCGCGCCAGGTCCGCCAGCGCCTCCATGCCCGGCCCAACCACCACCACAATCCGGTCAAAGGCTATCGCAGCCGAGCGCAGCAAATGCGTAAGCATCGGCGCCCCCGCAATCCTGTGCGCCGCCTTCGGCAAAGCCGACTTCATCCGCGTGCCCAAACCCGCCGCCAAAATAACCGCAACACGCTCCATGCCACTCCGGCTACAGCCCCACGCCGGCGCCTGTCAAAACCCCGGCGTTCAATTCGCGTTTCCGGGTGTTTCTGAGGGCAGTAAGGCAGGGGGGGGCGCTGCCCCCCTTGACCCCCCGCCAAAGGCTGAGCCTTTGGAATCCATTAGGGGACCTCTGAAAAGAGGGCCGTCTCCGTCGTTTCAACGCCCTTGGTCGCGATGGCCCCTCTTTTCAGAGGTCCTAGGGTTCTAAGGGCTGTGCCCTTAGCGGGGGTCCAGGGGGCAGCGCCCCCTGGCCTTGCTAGCCCTCAGAAAATCGCCCGGAACACCGCGAACAGGACGCCGGAGATTATGATAGAGGCTGGGAGGGTGAAGATCCACGCGGCGGCGAGGTTGCGGATTGTGCCCCATTGCAGGCCGGAGCCGTTGGCGGCCATGGTGCCGGCGACGCCGGAGGTTAGCACGTGGGTTGTGCTGACGGGCAGGTGGTAGGCGGTTGCGGCCTGGATGAGGCCCATGGCGACGACTTCCGCGGACAGGCCTTGGGCGTAGGTGAGGTGCTGCTTGCCGATTTTCTCGCC
>Ga0116226_10005492_pt1 | contig 11319 bp, 10 predicted proteins | sample S1TSphfallax_FD_89692 | JGI IMG/M metagenome (GOLD analysis project Ga0116226, IMG submission 89692) | Host-associated microbial communities from peat moss isolated from Minnesota, USA - S1T2_Fa - Sphagnum fallax MG | ecosystem: Host-associated > Plants > Peat moss > Unclassified | place: USA... | reverse complement strand
CTCTGCCGCCGGGCGGCCTCAATCAGCGGCTCAACCTCGCCGACCGACTGGCCGACGGTGTCGCGGCGACCCTGCACCACCATCTGGGGCGTGCCGACCTGGCTGTGATGCAGGCCATGAGCGTAGTCCCACTGGCGGGCGGTGAACTGCGGGCTGGCGAAGGTATCCTTCCAGCCGAGATCGTCCCAATAGGTGACGCCGTAGCTGAGCGCCAGCACGTTTGGCCGATCAGCCAGAACGGCGAGGGTATCGTTGGCGGGGGGACAGGAAGAGCAGCCTTGACTGGTGAAGAGCTCGACCACCACAGGCCCCTGTGTGGCGGCGACAGCCGGCGCGACGGTGTGACCGGCCGCGAACAGACTTCCTGCGAGCAGCAGCGCAATGCGAAGGGAGGACATGCAAAACCCTTATGATGTAGGCCGGCCGCCGTCGTAACAACGCGCCCAGTACAGCGCGCCCAGTCGGCCGGTCTCACGCCCAGTTCGAAAGGGTGAAGGGATTGGTTACAGATAAGGCGGGTACAAAGCTGAGCCTTGCGACGGTTCGCCTCGCTACACGGAGTCATAAGGCTTTGAGGGCAAATGTAGGGGCGTGTAACGAAAGCCGCTGCGGTGACGAATAGGGAGACGGCGTGGACGAGCTTGAGTCGACTCTGAAGCCCTTGATGCTTGATGGACTGGACGGCGACGCCCAGGCGCACGCCCGGCTCCTCAAGCTCTTGAGCGAACGATTGCGCGCCTACTTCGGCCGGCGACTTTCGACGAGTCTAGATGATGTGGAGGATCTGGTGCAGGAGACCCTATTGGCGGTGCATTTGCGCAGAGCCACCTACGATCGCGCCCAGCCTTTCACGGCCTGGGCGCACGCCATCGCGCGTTACAAACTGATCGACCACTGGCGCCGGCGTAAGATACGCGCGACCGCGCCCCTAGACGATGTCGAGGACTTTGTCGCGTCGCCGCCCGTCGACGTCGACGCCGGGCTGGATTTGACCCGCGTCCTCTCGACCTTGCCGCCTCGCCAGCGCGCTCTGGTGGAAGATGTGAAGGTTCAAGGCTTGTCTCTGAGCGAGGCGGGGCTTCGCGGCGGCCTGTCTGAGGGCGCCGCCAAGGTGGCCTTGCATCGCGCCCTTAAGGTTTTGGCGGAAAGGCTTCGCCATGCAGACTGATGAACTGATCAATGTGCTGGGCGCCGACGCCGGACCGATCGCCAGGTCCGCGCCCGTGCGGCGTCTGGCCTTGGGCGCAGGCGTAGGGTCCTTCATCGTCCTGGTGCTCGTGCTGGGCGGGCTCGGCCTAAGGCCTGATCTGGCGGAGGCGACGGTTGGCGTCTTTTTCTGGATCAAGGCCGCCTATACAGCCGCCTTAGGGGCAGCCGGCTTCTGGGCGGTGGAGCGGCTCGGTCGGCCTGGGGTCTCCGCCAAGCAGCCCGCTCGGCTCGGCGCGGCGGTGCTCCTCATCTTCGTCCTTGCGGCGTTGGCCCAGGCGTTCAGCCTGAGCGGACCGGCGCGGATGGTCGCCCTGAAGGGGGTGTCTTGGACGGTCTGCACGCGCAATATCGCGGTTCTCGCGGCGCCGCTTCTGGCGATCACCCTGTGGATTTTACGCCAGTTGGCGCCGACGCGGCCTACGGTGGCGGGGTTTGCGGCGGGCGCTTTTTCCGGCGGCCTCGCCGCCACCCTCTATGGCCTCCACTGTCCCGAAGCGACGTTCGTCTTTGTCGCCCTTTGGTACACGTTGGGCATCGCCGTCAGCGGCGGGATCGGCGCCGCGTTGGGGCGTTGGGCCCTGCGATGGTGAGCGCGCTCGGTATTGCTCTCGGCTCGGCTATTCCGCCGCCATCGGTGCGATCAAGCGCTGATGATGAGCCTCAAGGCTCGTCATGTCGAAGCCGTGATAAAGCGATAAAAACCGGAACGGATTATCCTGGTAGCTACGATACATCACGTTGTTGATGTCCAGGTCAGTGTCAAAATACTGCACTTTGGCGTCGCCATCGCTGCGCAGTAGGGCCTGGTACGCCATCATAAGTCCGAACTGATCTATCCAGCGGCTGACCTCCGCCCGGTCGAGCATCTTTTTGAGGTAGCTATCCAGAAAGTCGACGAAGACGAGCGCCTTAGGCGTGGGGAAAGCCAACACCAGATTGGCGGTCAGGCGAGAGCCGGCGTTGGTGTTGCCAAGGTTTTCGTTAAGAACAATATCGGCGTCCTGGCAACGCGTGAGCAAATCGCTCACCCCTCTTTGCAGCAGAAGATCAATATCGGAAACAAAGACCGGGCGCTTCAAAGCTCGTAATAGGGCCCCCAGGCGCTGAAAGCGAACGGATTGGAAGTGGGCGACCCCGCGGGGGTATTCACCCTTGGGCGGGGCGTCGAAACAACGGGTGACGACGGCCGTGGCCTCGAAGGCGTCGCCGGCATAAATCAGGCGGGGATCGTTGATATTGACGGACTGGGCTATGGCGCCCAGTCGCCCCGCCCCGCCGATGACGTGCACGATGATGAGGGCCGGCACGTCCACGTTTTTGAGAACAGACAGCACGTACCAGCGGGCATATTTCTCAACATAGACCTCATCCGCCGCGACAAAGAACACGGCCTCCGCGCCAATCCGTTTCGCCGCCGCCTTGACGCCGGCCAGCGTCAGGTTGACGCCCGATGCGGTCGCGAAGACGGCGGGTTCATCTGATCCCGTTGCCGTCGGAGCCTGTCGAAGGTGCGTCAGGTCGATCGCCTCCAACGCCAGGCGATAGTGCCTTAGCCAGCCTTCATAGTCTGTGCCGGGCAGTACCGGGACATCGAGCGCCGCCGCTTCCCGCTCTAAGCGATCAACTTCAGCTTCATCTTCTGACGTCAGGGGAAAGCAGAGGCGCTCGCTGGCGGCGTCATAAAGGGAGACGAGCTGAAGCAGGGGGTGGGGCTCAGCTGGCGCGGGGTCGAGCTGTTGTGGGCTGTTCAAGGCGGCGATATCGACATCTCGCCACAAGCGATTATCGGGCGGGATGGGACGAATCCAGTGGTGGCTGGCGAGCGCGGTGCGATAAAGTTTGGTGTAATCTGTCCCGAGCGTCAGTTCCTGGGCGTCATGATCAAAGGTAATGCCGACATCCAGATAGGCGTCGAGGTTGCGCAAGTCCGGCTGCGGCGTCTGGCCCGCCTGATGCGTCTGGCAGACCTCCAAATAGAGCTGCTCCAGATGAGCGGTCAGCTTATCCATGTCGAACAGGGTGCAGGTGTCCCGCCCGGCCTCCAGTCTTTCCCGCAACCGCTGCATCTGTTCAGGCGAAGCCGCCAAACCCACTGCGCGCCGCACGTATTCATCCGGAGTCTCGCAGACCAATTCAGGCAGGCCCGCCGCCCTGACCAGGCTGCCGCAGACGCGGGAGGCGAAGCTTCGGCCTGACAGCGTAATAACCGGAACACCCATCCACAAGGCGTCTGACGCCGTCGTGTGGGCGCCATAGGGCGACGTGTCCAGCATCAGGTCGGCTAGGCGATAGCGCGCCAGATGGGACGGGTTGTCCATTTTGGGAGCGAAGACAATCCGGCTGCGCGCGATGCCGCGCTGCTCGGCATGGTCGCCCAGGCGGGCGTTCGTCTCGGGAGAGGCGTCCAGCAGCCAAAGCACGCTTCCGGGCGTGTGCTGCAGAATTGTCATCCACCGATCGAAAGTGAAGCGGCTGATCTTCTGGGGGCCGTTGAAGCAGCAGAACACCACGCCCGGCTCCGGAAGACCCATTTCGGCGCGAGTTGGGCGACGGGGGGACATAACCCGTTTTCGGTCGTTGGCCTGGTAGCACGGCAGGCGCAGCACTTTCTCAGTGTAAAAAACCTCGAAGTCCGGCGGGATGATCCAGTCGTCCGCGATGATATAGTTGTGATAGGGGCTGGCGATAGACGCGGGAAAACCCAGCCAATTGATCTGAATCGGCGCGGGGCGGCGGCCGAATACGGCTGTACGGGCGTCCTTGGTCAAGCCGTTCACATCGACCAGCACGTCGATGCGATCCGCCGCAATCCGCGCGGCGGCGCCATCATCGGACAGGGTCGTGATATCGACCCAATGCTCTACAGCCGCCTTGATGCGATGTGTGTGGCTACTATTAGAAGCGGGACCGCAGTTATACGCGAACACCTCGACCTTGCTTTTATCATGCAGCTCGAACAGTTCGGCCATAAGATAGCCGATGGCGTGATCGCGCAGGTCTGAAGACACATAGCCAATCCGTATCCGACGGTTCGTGAGGTCGATGACTGCATTGCGACGGTCATGTGCGACGTCCATTCCCGGCCGCAGGTCTTTATCGACGTCTTGCTTCACATTGCGCCAGGCCGAGGCCAGGAGCAGCATGGGATCATCCGTATAGGCCGCCATTGACAGGGGCTGTATGCCTCGCATCAAGGTGGCGCGATCCACATTTTCTGTCGGCGATACGATGGGCCATTTGCACTGGGACAGGCGCAGCGGCACATATTGGCCCACCGCATCGCTTTGGGTCGCGTCATGCTCAAGGCAGGTCAGCAGCATGGCCTCGGCCTGGGATGAGCGGGCGTGATCCATCAGCACGCGGCTGATCTGCTTATAAGCTACGGTCTTGTATTTGAGGTTTTCAGGGGTCGCCTGGGCCAAGCGTTCGACGCCGCTTAGCCACAAGGCTATGGCCCCATCCGGATCGCCGCGCTGCTCAAGGGTTCGGCCTAGGTTGATATAGGCGCGCATAAAGTCGGGTTTCAGCGCAACCACGTCGCGCAAGACGGCCTCAGCCTCAGCCAGATCGCCCAAATTTGACAACAGCGCCGCGCGATTGAACATAACCGCAAAGCGCTTGGGATCGTCAGGGTTGAAACGGCACCAGACCTTGTAAATCAAATCCGCAAGCTCGCTGCGCCCCCCTGCGACTAAGGCCTCAGCCGTACTGATCAAATCGGCAATAGGGATTGACTTGGACGTAATTCTTTCCAGCGCGGACACTATGATCTGATCGGTCATGGTCGCCTCAAATCCAAGATCGGCGGAAAGGATCAGCAAACGCCTTATGCACGGGTCCCGTGATGCAAAAATTTACCTGAGGCTTCGGCGATTCGCATCGGTTCACTCTGGCATGGACCCCGCAGGGGGCCAAACGCCGCATAACGCGTCGGCCTATAGAGCGGAGCGGCGTCGTACGCGCTTCATTCGGCCCCAGACTTGTTATGGTCGCGCTTCAAATTGCGTCCGCTGATCACCGCCTCAGGGCCGAACCGCGCGCGCAGCGCATCTAGCGCGCGTTCGGTTGTGCGGGCGCGGGTCTCGTCGCCATCGCCGAACAGGTCTTGAGGTCCCGCGCCGTCTGGCGTCTCGACAAGTTCGGCCAGACCCACCCCGATCAAGCGAAAGGCCCAAGGTCCTATTTCCGCGGCCAATAGTTCGCGCGTCACGGCGAACAAGGTCTTGGCTGTCTGAGTAGGCGCTTCCAGAGTGCGGCGCCGGGTGATCTGGCGAAAATCCACTGTTTTGAGCTTCAGCACCAGCCCCCGTCCAGCCACGCCCTCTGCGCGTGCGCGCGCCGCCACCTTTTCACAGCAGGGCCATAGGCGGTCTTCGAGCGCCTCCAGGGTCCGCAGATCCTCGTCGAAGGTGATTTCAGCGCTGACGCTCTTTCGGACGCGATCGGGATCGACAGGGCGGCTATCTTCGCCCCTGGCCAGCGCGGCTAAGCTCAAACCCTGAGCGCCGAAAATCTGAACCAGGGCCTTGGATTGGGCCCGCGCCAGGTCGCCGATGCGGCGGTAGCCCGCCGTCTCCAGCCGTTTCACCATGGCCGGCCCGACGCCAGGCAGGAGCCCGACCGGGCGCGGCGCAAGGAAGGTCTGGGCCTCCGCCGCGCCAATCACCGCAAAACCCCTCGGCTTGTCCAGGTCCGAAGCGATCTTGGCCAGAAACTTGTTGCACGACAGGCCGATCGAGACGCCGAGCCCAGTTTCCCGTTCGATCTCGCCCTGGGCTCGAGCCAGCACAAGGGCCGGCGAGCCGCCGTTCAATCGCTGCGTGCCCGACATGTCGAGCCAAGCCTCGTCGAGGGACAGGGGCTGAATGAGCGGCGTAAGCGCGGCAAGCTTGGCCATGATGCGGCGGCTCTCCGCCTTATATTTCGCGAAGTCGGGCCTGATCACCACGGCGTGGGGGCAGGCCTTCAGCGCTTTAAACATCGGCATGGCCGATCGCACGCCAAAGGTTCGGGCGATATAGCAGGCGGTGGTCACCACGCCGCGGCGCCCGCCGCCGACGATCACCGGCGTATCCGCCAGCTCCGGCCGATCCCGTTTCTCGACCGATGCATAGAAGGCGTCGCAGTCTAGGTGGGCGATCGTGAGGGTTTCAAGCTCGGCATGCACCACGAGCCTGGGCGAGGCGCAGGTCGGGCAGCGCCGAATTGCGCCGGACGGCGGGGCCGCTCCGGTCCACAGACAATCCCGGCACAGCGCCGTTATGGTCGGTAGATCAATCACCGGGCGCCTAGCTCCTATCGTCATTTTAGCCATCGCCTTAGACGCGAGGCGTTCAGGCTAACTCAGGCTTAATGATATTCGGCCATAAGGGTCTTCACGCGATGAGGGCGCGATCATTTAGACCCCTCTGGGCGATGATGGCGTAGGTTGAATGGCACCTAAGAGAGTCCTCATTGTCGAGGATAATGAGCTCAACATGAAGCTCTTCCACGACCTATTGGATGCCCAAGGCTATGAAACCTTGCAGACTCGCGAAGGTTTGAGCGCCTTGACCCTGGCGCGCCAACACAATCCCGATCTGATATTGATGGATATCCAGCTACCTGAAATTTCAGGACTGGAAGTGACAAAATGGCTGAAAGAGGATGGCGAGCTTTCGCACATTCCAGTCATCGCCGTCACCGCCTTCGCCATGAAAGGCGATGAAGAACGTATCCGCCAAGGCGGCTGCGAGGCTTACATCTCCAAGCCGATTTCTGTAAGCTTTTTCCTAGAGACCATCCGTCGCTTTTTGGGGTGAGTCGTCCTGCTGAGGCCGGTCCTCCTTTAGAGGTTAGTCCTTATGTCTGCTCGAATCCTCGTCGTTGACGACATCGAAGCCAACGTACGGCTGCTCGAAGCCAAGCTGTCGGCCGAATATTATCAGGTCTCGACAGCCTTCGATGGCGTGAGCGCGCTTGAGGCGGCTCAGAACGAGCGGCCGGATATTATACTTCTCGATGTGATGATGCCGGGCCTGGATGGATTCGAAGTCTGTCGCCGCCTAAAGGCGGACGCTGTCACGCGCCATATTCCCGTTGTGCTCGTTACAGCGCTGGACGGCCGCCAAGACCGGCTTACCGGGCTAAAGGCGGGGGCTGACGATTTTCTGACCAAGCCGATCGACGATGTGGCCCTGTTCGCCCGCGTCCGCAGCTTGACCCGGCTGAAGCTGGTGATCGACGAACTGCGTCAGCGAGAGGCGTCGGGACGCCGCATTGGGGTGATCGAGAGCGTAGCCGGCCGGCTCGGCGGCGCCGGAGGCCGGATCGTCATCGCCGACGATCATGAACGCCAATCTCGACGCATCGCCGATGAGCTGGGCGTGGAGCATCGGCCGGTGATCGAGATGGAGCCTGAGCTGGCGCATATCGCCGTGCGGGCCCGGGCGGATCTCTTGATCGTCAACATCGCGGCGACCCATTTCGACGGATTGCGGCTGGCCGCTCAGATCCGGTCCGACGAAACGACACGCCACGTGCCGATTTTAGCGGTGACGGAGCCCGGAGAGCGGAGCCGGGCCATGAAGGCGCTGGAGATCGGCGTCAATGACCTGATCGCCAGGCCGGTTGATCCGGAAGAGTTGGCGGCCCGCGCCCGCACGCTGATTCGTCAAAAGCGCTATACCGACTTCCTGCGCAACAACCTGGATAATAGCCTAGAGTTGGCGGTGACCGACCCTCTGACCGGCCTGCATAACCGCCGATATATGTCGAGCCAGTTGGCAGGCCTGGCCAAGCGCGCCAACCACGGCGGGGGCCCGGTTTCGGCGCTGCTCGTCGATATCGACCACTTCAAGCGCATCAACGACAGCTTCGGCCACGACGTCGGCGATGCGGTGCTGCGCGAATTTGCGGTGCGGCTTGCGACCAATGTCCGCGCGATCGACCTACCGTGCCGGTACGGTGGCGAGGAGTTTGTGGTGGTGATGCCGGACACGCCGCTTGACGCCGCAGAGCGAGTCGCTGAGCGTCTTCGCCTGCATGTTTCTGGCGCGCCGTTCCATGTCGCCGGCGCCTCGGAGCTTCTGACCGTCACCATCTCCATTGGCGTCGCCACCACGCTCGGCGACGACGATACGCCTGAAGCTTTACTGAAGCGGGCGGATGAGGCCGTGTATCAGGCCAAGTCTAAAGGGCGCAATCTTGTAGTGTTGCAGGCGGCCTGAGGGCGGCCAGTTAAGCCCGCAATTTAAGCGCCGCAGCGTTCTGCGTTCTGCGTGCTTCGAGACAGGCGATCTTGTGAGCGCCTGTCGCCTTGTGAGCGCCTGTCGCAGCATGACGAACTTTAATATAATCAATAAGTTTCGCCATCCTGAGGAACCCCGAAGGGGCATCTCCAACGACGCACAGCCCCTTATGGAACGGCCTTGGGGGCGGGTTGCACCGCCCCCTCCCAAAGGATTTAGTGCGCCGACGGCCGCGTATAGGCAGCCAACGCATCGCGGCGGTCTTGGCGGCGGACGCTGGCGTCGATCTTTTGAGCTGTCTTGCGGGCCTTACGCTCTAGACGCTTTAGCTCCAAGGCCTCTTGCTCGGCCGCGGCGATGGCGGCGGCCTGGGCGGCCTCGGCGTCTGCGCGAGCCTTGGCGATCGCCTCCCGTTCAGCGATACGGGCTTCGCGAACCGCTTCAAGTTCTGCGGCGCGGCGCTGTTCGCGATTCACGAACGCGGGGTCGGCGACTGTCGCCTTGGGTTGGAATTTTTCGAGCAAAGCCTTCTTGGCCGCGGCTGCCGTTTCCAGGCGGTCGGAGAATTTGGTATCTTTTAGAATAGGATGCTTCTTTCAAGTCTGGAGGCGCACCCAGCGCCCGGTCGCACGCCGCAGGTCTCCTGCGACTCCCTAACTATCGCACATTTTTGGCTCTGAAGCCAGCTGCGGCGCGATGAAATTGCGACCTTTCAGCCGGCGTCGCGCCCGCCTATTTAATTTTACCTTCGCGGAACTCGACGTGCTTGCGCACGACGGGATCGTACTTTTTGACGACCATCTTTTCGGTCTTTGTGCGAGCGTTCTTCTTGGTGACGTAGAAAAACCCCGTGTCCGCGGTAGAGTTCAGACGGATCTTTATGGAGGCCGGCTTGGCCATGGCGCAAAAACTCCTAAAGCCGGCGAACCTTGGCGGATCACGCCCGGGCCGGTCGAATTCGAGCGGCGGAACATACGCATGCCTGCGTCCAAGTCAACATCGAGATGACATCAAATGTCGCAAGCTCTACGCGGTGATATCGAGCGTCGAGCCCGGCGCGTAGCTGCTGGACGCGGCTTGGCTGCTTGGCGTCGCGCCCTCAGACTGCAGAGACGATAGCGCGCCGCCGAATTTGATGAAAGCGTTGTTCGTCTGACCCGGAACGGGCGCAACAGGCTGGACAGGCTGATTCGCAATGGCGGCGGCGTAAAGGCCGCCAGCCCCTGACGGGTTGATCAAATAGGGATAACTGCCGATGATCATGCCGAAATGATAGCCCTCTCAGTCGAGGCTTAAACATCAACTCTTGCTGAAGGGTTTACGCGCCTCACCCTTGAGGCTTGAATGGTGGCGGGAGGCGGTTCGCGCTCTGCATCTTCACCATCCAGCCGGGGTACTCCGCGGGCAAGGCGCTGACCTCGTCGAGCTTGGCGATCTGGTCCGAGGTGAGGGTCAGATCGGCGGCGGCGAGGTTGTCCTCCAATTGGTCAATTTGCTTGGCCCCAATGATAACGCTCGCGACAAACGGTTTGGAGAGCACATAGGCGAGAGCGACCCGGGCGACCGAGACGCTGTGGGCGTCGCCGACCTCGCGCATCGCATCCACGCAGGCGAAGGCGCGGTCCCGATTGACGGGGGGAAAGTCGAAGCTCGTCCGGCGCCCGCCGTCTGGACCGGCCCCCTCGCGGTCGTATTTGCCCGAGAGGAGCCCGCCCGCCAGGGGCGACCAGACCAGAACGCCCATGCCCTGGTCCTGCACCATGGGGACGATATCGCGCTCCAGATCGCGACCGGCGATGGAATAATAGGCCTGTACGGTCTCGAACCGCGCCCAACCGCGGTGCTCGGCGACGCCGAGCGCCTTCATCATCCGCCATGCCTGCCAATTGGAGACGCCGACATATCGGACCAGGCCTTCGCGAACCAAATCGTCCAAAGCGCGAACCGTTTCCTCCACCGGCGTGCAGGGGTCCGTGCCGTGGATCTGATAAAGGTCGATATGGTCGAGCTGGAGCCGATCGAGGCTGGCCTTCACCGCGTCCATGATATGCCCGCGCGACGAGCCGCGGTCGTTTGGTCCAGGGCCGGTTTCGCCGTTCAGCTTCGTGGCGATCACGACGTCGGAACGCTTGACGCTGAGCGATCGCAAGGCCTGACCTAGAATCTGCTCGGACACGCCTTCGGAATAGACGTCGGCCGTATCGATGAAGTTCACACCCGCTTGCAAGGCGCGGCCGACGAGGCCCTCCGCCGCGCCCTGATCGAGCCCGCCGATCGCGCTCCAACGGCCGCGCCCGCCAAAGGTCATTGTGCCCAAGCAGATTTCGGAGACGAACAGGCCGGTGCGACCAAGCTGACGATAGCGCAAGGGGCGAACTCCTTAAGAGGCGGGATGCGAGGTGCGGCCTGGGCCTCCTGCATATCCGGCCCTATGATCATAGGCTTCAATCCGCCCCGAATCCGGCGGTTCCATGGCCTCTCGGCTTTCGACCCAGCGGTTTCTATCTGAAGGTGTCTAACCTGAACTATCGCCACGCCTTCCACGCCGGCAATTTCGCCGATTTGATGAAGCACGCCGTTCTGTTGCAGGTGTTGGCGGGACTCCGTTCGGAGGCGCCCCTCGTCGTGGTCGATACCCACGCCGGCGCGGGGCTCTATGATCTGGGCGGCGAACCCGCTGTGAAGTCGGGCGAGGCGGCGCTGGGTGTTGGACGGCTGATGGCTGATCCAGAGGCGCCGCAAGCCTTCGCGCCGCTCAAAGGCGCCGTCGAGGCCTTGAATGCGGCCGGTCCCTTGAGCCTTTATCCGGGTTCGCCCTGGCTCATCGTCCAGGCCTTGAAGCCCGGCGACGCCTATGTGGGATGCGAGTTGCGGCCCGACG
>Ga0116226_10005491_pt1 | contig 11320 bp, 4 predicted proteins | sample S1TSphfallax_FD_89692 | JGI IMG/M metagenome (GOLD analysis project Ga0116226, IMG submission 89692) | Host-associated microbial communities from peat moss isolated from Minnesota, USA - S1T2_Fa - Sphagnum fallax MG | ecosystem: Host-associated > Plants > Peat moss > Unclassified | place: USA... | reverse complement strand
CTGCAGGGCCGGCGCGGCGGCGATGCGGCGCACCAGCTTGAGGGATTGCACCGCCACCGTCTCGTCCTCGGGCGTCGATAGGTAGTGCGGCTGGATCGAGGGCTTGGCGTCGGCGTCCGGCCCTGTGGCGTGAACCTGACCCCGGCTTGTGGGCCTGAGGTTGCAGACGCTGATGGTCATCGCCGGTTCGCGGTGCAGCGCCCCGCCGAAGGCGTCTAGGGACAGGGGCTGGACGTGGAACTGCAGGTTCGGCGTCGCCTGATCGGGCGAGGAATAGGCGAAGGCGCCCATCTGCGAGGGGGCCATGGTCATGGGCCCGCGTCGGAACAGGGCGTACTCAGCCGCCATCAGCGGCCGGCGCCAGAGGGAGGCGTAGAGCTCGTTCAGGGTCGGCGCGCCCGAGACCTTGAACATCGGCCGCAGTTGCAGGTGGTCCTGCAGGTTCTCCCCGACGCCCGGCAGGTCCTTTTTCACCCCGACGCCGAGGGCCTTGAGGCGGGCGCCGGCGCCGAGGCCCGAGCGCTCCAGGAGGGCCGGCGTGCCGATGGCGCCGGCGGCGAGCACCACCTCGCCCTCCGCCCGCGCCGTGACCAGCGCCCCGCCCCGCCGATAGGCGACGCCCACCGCCCGGCCGTCCTCGACGATCACCCGCTCGATCAGGACGTCGGTCTCAAGCTTCAGGTTCGCCCGTTTCAACGCCGGTTTCAAAAACCCCCGCGCCGCGCTCCAGCGCCGGCCGTTCTTCTGGTTCACCTGGAAATAGCCGACGCCGAAGTTGTCGCCGCCGTTGAAATCGTCCACGGCCGGAATGCCGCTCGCCTGCGCCGCTGCGGCGAAGGCGTCCAGGATGCGCCAGCGCATGCGCGGATGCTCCACCCGCCACGCCCCGCCCGAGCGGTGCAAGGCGTTCGGCGGCGAGATGTGATCCTCCTGCGCCAGGAACAGCGGCAGGACGTCGTCCCACCCCCAGCCTTCGAGCCCCCGCTGGCGCCAGCCGTCGTAGTCCGCCGCCTGTCCGCGCATATAGATCATGGCGTTGATAGCCGAGGAGCCGCCGATCACCTTGCCGCGCGGATAGTTCAGCTTGCGCCCGCCGAGCCCCTCGGACGCTTCGGTCTCGAACATCCAGTCTGAACGCGGATTGCCGATGGCGAAGAGATAGCCGACGGGAATGTGAAACCAGATCCAGTCGTCTTGGCCCCCGCCTTCCAGCACCAGGACGCGGTTGGTCGGATCGGCCGAAAGCCTGTCGGCCAGGACGCAGCCCGCCGACCCGGCGCCAAGGACGATGTAGTCGAAATGCTCCGCCATGGGCGATCCTTAGCGCCATGACGCGGGCGAGACGATGCTTATACCCGCTCGCATCGAGCTTGACCCATGACCGGGGGGCGCTGCAGCGGCGGTGTTCATACTTTGCCCGGGATGGTCCGGAGGTGATGCCGCCGTGCTCGGGCGCATCAAGGGCCGCTTCGCTCTTCGCCCTTGACCCGCCCTGCGCGCGACGGCGGTGCGGTGGGCGTCGGACGCAGGGCGTCCCGTGGTTAGAGTGTCGACGGCCTGCGGCGCGTCGAACACAGGGCTATAGCTAAGGAGAGCGCGCTGATGGACGTCGCCGCCTCTCCAGGACCTGCTCTAAGTTCAGCCCGGTGTTCGACCCTCCCGGAGGGTCGAACCTTTTGCGGGACGCCCGGCGTCCCGACGCCATTCAGTCAGCCGTCGCGCGCAGGTCGGGTCAAGGGTTCAAGCGAAGCGGCCCTTGAGGCGGCCGAGCACGGCGGCACGCTCCCTGCCCTCAACGGCTGAGGGACCGAAGAGTCACCCTCAACGCGAGCCGGCGTGCGTCGGCTCAGGCGTCAGAGAATAGCCGGACGTCTGTGAAACACCGTCAACGCCGCCTGAAGACAAAGATCGCCAAACGCGACGGGAACCCTTCCCGAATCAATGGATTTTCGACCAAGCGGCGAAGGGGGCGGCATACGCGACCGGCGCTATACGAACCGCGATCCTCTGGATTAGATAGTCGTCGGGGATGCGAGCTTATCGAGCGGTTGCGGATCGGGATTTAATCCTGGCCGTGGGCGCGGGGGATCGGCCGGCTCGTCGCCGGCTCTTCGAGGATGAGTTTGGGCGAGGATGAGTTTGGTGGCCGGCTTCGCATATGACGGATGAGACGGCGTTCGGCGACGTTTTCCAAGGGGGCGGTGAACTCGGCGCCTTGATGCGCACCCACGACTGGGCGACGACGCCCCTCGGCCCCGTGGCGTCCTGGCCGCAGAGCCTGAAGTCCGTCGTGCGGATGATGCTGACCTCCCGCTACCAGATGTGGATGGCGTGGGGACCGGACCTCACCTACGTCTACAACGACGCCTACGCCCCGACCCTCGGGATCAAGCACCCCTGGGGCCTCGGCAAATCCGCGCGGCAGGTCTGGACGGAGATCTGGCCCGAGATCGGGCCTCTGATCGATCAGGTGATGACCACCGGCGAAGCCACCTTCTCCGAAGGCATGCTGCTGTTCCTGCAGCGAAGCGGTTTTCCCGAAGAGACGTACCACACCTTCTCCTACAGCCCCTTGTTCGACGATCAGAACCAGATCGCCGGCCTGTTCTGCGTGGTGGTCGAGGAAACTGTCCGCGTCATCAACGAGCGTCGCCTCGGCACCTTGCGCACCCTGGCGTCCACCTTGGCGCCGCTCCGAAACGAGCCCGAACTGTTCGCCGCGGTGGAGGCCGAACTGTCCGCCAACCTCGCGGACCTGCCTTTCACCCTGGTCTATCTGTTCGATGAGGCGCACCAGACCGCGCGGCGGGCGGCGCGCTCGGGGATCGACGCCGAGCATCCCGCGGCCCGCGAGACGCTGGAGGTCGAGGGCGTCGTCTGGCCTATCGCCGAGGTTTTGGAGCACCATAAGCCGGTGATCGTCGAGAACCTCTTCGCGCGCTTTCCGACCCTGCCCTCGGGCGCTTGGCAGACGCCGCCGAAGCGGGCCTTGCTGGTCCCGATCGCGGAGCAGGGCCATGAAGCGCCGGCGGGCGTGCTCATCGTGGGGCTGAACCCTTACCGCACCCTGGATCAGGATTATCGCGGCTTCGTCGAACTTTTGGCCGGCCAGATCGCCGCCGCCCTGGCCGCCACACGGGCGCTTGAGCAGGAGCGCAAGCGGGCCGAGGCGCTGGCCGAGATCGACCGCGCCAAGACCGCCTTTTTCTCCAACGTCAGCCACGAGTTCCGCACGCCCCTGACGTTGATGCTGGGCCCCTTGGAGGATGCGCTGGCGTCGGAGGCGCTGACCGACGCTGCGGGCGTGCGCACGCAGGTGGAGCTGGCGCATCGCAACGGCCTGCGCCTGCTGCGCCTGGTGAACAGCCTCCTCGATTTCTCCCGGATCGAGGCCGGCCGGGTCAGGGCGAGCTTTCAGCCGACGGACCTTTCCGCCCTCAGCGCCGCCCTGGCCTCCAGCTTCCGCTCCGCCGTGGAGCGGGCGGGCCTCGCCCTCGTCATCGACGCGCCGCCCTTGCCGGAGCCCGTCTTCGTCGATCCGGAGATGTGGGAGAAGATCCTGCTCAATCTCCTCTCCAACGCCTTCAAATTCACCGCCGAGGGCCAGATCACCGTCGAGGTGAAGGCCAAGGGCGCGTTCGCCGAGGTGACGGTGCGCGACACCGGCATCGGCGTGCCGCCCGAGGAATTGCCGCGCCTGTTCGAGCGCTTCCACCGGGTGGAGGGCGCGCAAGGCCGCTCCATCGAGGGCAGCGGCATCGGCCTGGCTCTGGTGCAGGAGCTGGTCGCCCTGCATGGCGGGACGATCGCGGCGCAAAGCGAGCCCGGCAAGGGCGCGGCCTTCATCATCCGCATCCCCTTCGGCTCGGAGCACCTGCCGCAGGATCAGCTGCGCGAGGCGCACGCGGCGCCGGCGGGGATGCGCCTGAACGCTTACGCCGAAGAGGCGCTGCGCTGGTCCCCGGATGCGCAAGAGGTCATGCCCGAAGCGGATGAGGTGCTGCTCTCCGCGCCGACGGACGGCGCCGGCGGGCGGGTGCTGCTCGCCGACGACAATCAGGACATGCGCGCGTATGTGCGTCGGCTTCTGGAGGGGCGCGGCTATACGGTGGAGGCGGTCGCCGATGGCGAGGCGGCGCTGCGGGCCGCCCAGGCGACGAGGCCCGACCTGATCCTCTCCGACGTGATGATGCCCAAGCTCGACGGCTTCGGCCTCCTCAAGGCCGTGCGCGCCGATCTGAACCTCGCCGGTACGCCGTTCCTCATGCTTTCCGCCCGCGCCGGCGAAGAGGCGAAGGTCGAGGGGCTGGATGCGGGGGCCGACGACTATCTGGTCAAACCCTTCGCCGCCCGCGAGCTTCTCGCCCGCGTCGCCGTCAATCTGCAGATGGCCAAGCTGCGGCGCGAGACCGCCCGCGCGGTGATGCAGAGCGAACAGCGCTTTCTCCTCAGCGAGGAGCGCCTGGCCATCGCGCTGGCCACCGGGCGCATCGCCATCTTCGAGTTCGACATGGCCGCCGAGCGCGCCACGGTGCTGGGGCCTCTGGTTGAGTTCTTCGGCGTGGACGAGGCGGCGGCCCGCGCCGGCCTGCCGTTGGAGGCGTTCATCAAGGGCATCGACCCCGAAGATCGCCCCGAGGTCGAGGCGCGGATCTGGCGGGCCGTCGAAACCGGTGAATTCTACGAGGCCGAATTCCGTCTCGCCCAAGGTCCGGAGCCGCGCCGGGTGGTGGCGCGCGGGCGGGTGCAGACCGGGGTCGATGGCGTCAATCGGCTGGTGGGCGCGGTGATCGACATCTCCGAGGAGAAGATCGCCCAGGACGAACTGCGCCGGCAGAGCGCCGCCCTAGAGACCCTGAACCAGGCGGGTTCGGCCATCGCCGCCGACCTCGACCTCGACAGCCTGGTGCAGACGGTGACCGACGCCGGCGTGCAGCTGACGGGGGCCGAATTCGGCGCCTTTTTCTATAATCGCGTGGACGAGGAGGGCGAGCGCTACATGCTCTACACCCTCTCCGGCGCGCATCCCTCCGCCTTTTCCAGCTTTCCCATGCCGAAGATCACCGGCCTGTTCGCCCCGACCTTTTCCGGGGAGCGGATCGTGCGCTCGGGCGACATCGCCAAAGACCCCCGGTATGGCGGGACCGCGCCCTTCCACGGCATGCCCAAGGGCCACCTGCCGGTGCGCAGCTATCTGGCCGTGCCGGTGAAGTCCCGGGGCGGGGAGGTGTTGGGCGGCTTGTTGTTCGGCCATTCCGAGCCCGACGTCTTCAATGAGGCCGCCGAACACGTCCTGATCGGCCTCGCCGCCCAAACCGCCGTCGCCATCGACAACAGCCGCCTGTTCCAGGCGTCGCAGCGGGAGATCGAACAGCGCCGCGCGGCCGAAGCGAAGCTGCAGGCGCTGAACACCGGCCTTGAGGAACGGGTGGCCGAGGCGCTGGCCGAGCGCGCCAAGGTCGAGGACGCCCTTCGCCAGGCGCAGAAGATGGAGGCGGTCGGCCAACTCACCGGCGGGGTGGCGCACGATTTCAACAACCTTTTGACGGTCATCATCGGCGGCCTCGACACCATCCGCCGCAACGCGCCGGGCGACAACGCGCGGATGGCGCGGGCGCTGGACATGGCCTCGCAAGGGGCGAGCCGGGCGGTCACCCTGACCTCGCGCCTGCTGGCGTTCTCCCGTCGCCAACCGCTGGAGCCCAAGCCCATCGACCTCAACGCGGTCATGCGCGACTCCACCGAGCTCCTGCACCGCACCCTCGGCGAGCCCATCGAGCTCGAAGCGGTGCTGGCGCCGCGCCTCTGGCCGGTGGAGGTGGACCAGAACCAGCTCGAAAGCGCGATCCTGAACCTGGCGGTGAACGCCCGCGACGCCATGCCGAACGGGGGCAAACTGACCATCGAGACCGGCAACGCCATGCTGGACGAGCGCTACGTCGCCACCGACAGCGAGGTGACGCCGGGCCAGTACGCGATGATCTCCGTCTCCGACAGCGGCGAGGGCATGTCCAAGGAGGTGATCGCCCGCGCCTTCGAGCCCTTCTACACCACCAAGGAGGTGGGCAAGGGCACGGGCCTCGGCCTGTCCATGGTCTACGGCTTCGTCAAGCAGTCCGGCGGCCACATCATGATCTATTCTGAGGCTGGCCACGGCACGACGGTGAAGCTCTACTTCCCCCGCTATCGCGGCGCGCTCCCCGCAGCTGAGGCGGAGGCCGACACCGCGCCGAAGGGGGTCAGCAACGAGACCGTGCTGGTGGTGGAGGACAATGACGAGGTGCGCGCCTACAGCGTCTCGATCCTCACCGAACTCGGCTATCAGGTGATCGAGGCGGCGGACGCCGAACAGGGCCTCGCCGTGCTGCGCCGGCCGGGACGGATCGACCTTCTGTTCACCGACGTGGTGCTGCCCGGCAAGTCGGGGCGGATCCTGGCGGACGAAGCGATGGTCGTGCGGCCGGAGCTGAAAGTGCTCTTCACCACCGGCTATTCCCGCAACGCCATCGTCCACCAGGGGCGCCTCGACGCGGGGGTGAACCTGATCACCAAGCCCTTCACCTTCGACCAGCTGGCCAAGCGTCTGCGGGACGTGCTCGACGGGTAGATTTTCTCCTTCCCTGCTAACGCAGCGGAGGAGAGACGCTCAATGCGCCTGCATGCCGTTGGCGGGCGCCGCCAGCCCGGAGGCGCTGCGCGCCTTGGCCACCTCGTCCGTGGTGACGGGCGAAGCGGCGTTGCCCCAGCTGGAGCGCACATAGGTGAGGGCGGCGGCGATCTGCGCGTCGGACAGATCGGGCGCGAAGGTGGGCATGCCGCCGCGCCCGTTCAGCACCGTCTTGGCCACCGGCCCCACGGGTCCGACCACGAACTTGTCCCCCGCCAAGGCCGGAAAGGCGCCGGGAATGCCCTTGCCGGTCACCTGATGGCAGGCGGAGCAGTTCTGCGTGAACACCGCCTGGCCATCCTCGGCGAAGGCAGGCGACCCGGCGGCGGTCAAGGCGACCGGGGCGGCCAAGGCGGCGGCGAGGAGGCGGATTTGCATCATGGACGAAGAGGCCCTCGGGGTCTTGATCAGGCGTGGACGCGCTTATGCAGCTTGGCGATCTGCAGCCAGGCGGACTCGATCCCACCTTCCTGCCAGCCGGTGATATAGCTGAGATGCTCGCCCGCAAGATAGATGCGCCCGTCCGGCTCGTTCAGGATCGGGTAGGCGGTCTTGCGTCCCTCCTCGGTCCACTCCGCCCAGCCGCCGAGGTTGTAGGGCACCCGGTGCCAGGCGATGGAGAAGCTCGATTCGACGTGATCGCCATAATCGGGGAACACCTTGGCGCCCTGGCTGATGGCGAAGGCCTCGCGCTGCTTGAGGCTGAGGGCGCTGATCTTCGCCGCGCTGCCGCCGAACTGGTAATAGCCGAGGATCACGCCCTTGGGGCCCAGCCAGCCGGTGGAGGGGAAGCTAAGGCTGTTGATGTCCGGATTGTCGAAGAAGATGTGACCGCCGTAGATGGCGTGATCTTCCTCCCAGAAGCGGCGCTTCATCTGCAGGCCGATCTTGCCGACGGGGGCGTAGGAGACGCCGCTCATGGCCGCCTTGAACGTGGGCGAGACCTGCATGTCGATGCTCTTCAACACCGACAGCGGGATGGCGCAGACGCAGTAGTCGGCGACCACCACCCCGCGCTGGCCGCTCTTGTCCACATAGGCGACCTCGACCTTGTTCGGGCTCTGGCTGATCTTCTCCACCACGTGGCCGAGCTTGATCATCGGGCCGAGTTCGCGGGCGAAGGCGTAGGGCAGGCGGTCCATGCCGCCCACCGGCTCGAACATGGTGCGCTGCTGGTCGTAGTCGGACACCGATTGCAGCACCGCCCAATAGTGCGAATGCAGGATGTCGGTGAAGGGATAGGGCTTGGAGAACTCGCCGGGGTTCAGCCCCGCGCCGCGATCCAGGGTCGGGCCGCGGTTTTCCGTGCCCACATATTTGAAGTCCTTGGCCGTCAGATAGCCTTCGCCCTTCAGGTAGTCGAGCAAGAGCTCCTTGTCGCCGGCGGTGAACTGCTGGTCCAGGGCGCCCTGATTGATCTGCTTGGCCAGGATTTCCGAGGCGTAGCCCCGGGTGTCGGCGGCGATCGCCTGCTTGCGCACCGCCTTGCCCGCCAGCGGCCCCGACCCCTTGTCGAAATAGAGATAGGAATGGTCGTTGTCGTTGTTGAACAGCTCCATCTGCACGCCCAGGGTCTTGGCGTAATGCAGATAGCCCCGGTGATGGTAGGGAATGCGCCAGGGACCGGGATTGATGTAGTAGCCCTCGTCGAAGGTGCAGGTCTGCGGCTCGCCGCCGAGCTCTGTCAATTGTGTGCCCTTGCGCGCCGTATAGGACCGCCCGCCCACCCGCTCGCGAGCTTCCAGCAGGGTGACCTCGTAGCCGGCTTTGGATAATTCATAGGCCGAGGTGAGACCGGCGACGCCGGAGCCCAGCACCACCACCGTCTTGCCGCCGCCCCCCGACAGCACCGGGGGCGTCGCCGCCCGCGCCTCGATGCCGAAGCCGAGCGCGCTCATGCCCGCCATCAAAAGGCCCGTGCCGCCGACCCCCGCCAGGTGCTGCAGGAACATGCGCCGCGAGGCTGGGAAGGCGGCTTGATCGGTCATGGCTATCCTCTCGACATGACGGCAGGGCTCCGGCCCCGCCGCGAGGCTGTCGGTATCAGCCCTGCCGAGGCCGTTAAAGCCACGCTCTGGCCCCTGGGCGGGGAAGCGTCAGGACGCCGTAAATTGCGGCGCATGCCGATTAAAAAGGCAGCGTCACGCCCTGTCGTCCATGACGGGCGCAAGCGCCCGCCGCGACAGCACCCTTGCTCTGTCCTCGATAAGAACATATCATGAACAAAAAGTGCGTGGCGATGGATGAAAAACTAAGCGCTAAGTTGCGGATTCTGGCCGACGCGGCCAAGTACGACGCGTCGTGCGCCTCTTCGAACGCGCCGAAACGTTCGGGCGGGGTCAAGGGGCTGGGGTCCACCACCGGCTGCGGCATCTGCCACGCCTACACGCCAGACGGGCGCTGCGTATCGCTGCTGAAGATCCTGCTCACCAACTACTGCCTGTTCGACTGCGCCTATTGCATCAACCGCCGCTCCTCCAACGTGGCGCGGGCGCGCTTCAGCGTGGACGAGGTGGTGACCCTCACCATCGCATTCTACAAGCGCAACTATATCGAGGGGCTGTTCCTCTCCTCCGGCATCGTCAAGACGCCCGACTACACCATGGAGCAAATGACCCTGGTGGCGCAGAAACTCCGCCGCGATCATGGGTTCGCCGGCTATATCCATCTGAAGACCATCCCCGAGGCCAGCCCCTGGCTGATCGAGCAGGCGGGGCTTTGGGCGGACCGGCTCTCCATCAATCTGGAGCTGCCCACCGAACGCGGCCTGGAGCGGTTCGCGCCGGAGAAAGACGGCCTCGCCATCCGCAAGGCCATGGGCCAGATGCACGAGCGCATCACCGAGGCCAAGGAGGAGCGGCGCAAATTCTCCCCCGCCGGCCAGAGCACCCAGATGATCGTCGGCGCCGACGAGACCACCGACGAGGGCGTGCTGCAGACCAGCGACGCGCTCTATGGCGCCTATGGCCTCCGCCGCGTCTATTATTCCGCCTTCAGTCCGATCCCGGAGGCGAGTTCCGCCCTGCCGTCCAAGTCCCCGCCCTTGCAGCGGGAGAACCGGCTCTATCAGGCGGACTGGCTGCTCCGGTATTACGGCTTCACCGTCGGCGAGATCGCCTCGGGCGGGGAGGGCGGCATGCTCGACCTCGAGATCGATCCCAAGCTCGCCTGGGCGCTGAAGAACCGCGACCGCTTTCCCGTGGACGTGAACACCGCCGAGCGGGAGATGCTGCTGCGGGTTCCGGGGCTCGGCGCGCGGGCGGTGGACAAGCTGATCGCCGCGCGGCGGCACACGCGCCTGACCTTGGCCGACGTCGGGCGCCTGACCCGGGCCTTGAAGCGGGCGCGCCCGTTCCTGATCACGCCGGATCATCGGCCGGTGAAGCTGACCGACCGGCTGGACCTGCGCGAACGGTTGACCGAGCCCATGCGCCAGGCGGACCTTTTCGCATGACCGTCTGCCGCATCGCCTTGAAGGCGGGCGCGGACCTCGACGGCTTTCGCCGCGCCGTCCGCACCCTGATCGCCGCCCAAGCGCCGCCGGGCGAGGTGATCTGGGCGGCCGAGGATGCGCCGAGCCTGTTCGGGCTGGAGGCGGAAACGAGCGCGCCGCCCGTCGCCCTGCCTCGCGCGGTGAACGCCTTGATCGAGCGGGTGGTCTGTCACCGCGAGCCGGAGCGCTATGCCCGGCTCTACGCCTTGATCTGGCGGGTGCTGCATGGCGAGCGGGCGCTGCTGGAGGTGGCGAGCGATCCCCTGGTCAACCGGCTGGAGCTTATGGTCAAGTCGGTGCGGCGCGACCTGCACAAGATGCACGCCTTCCTGCGCTTCCGCCGCGTGGAGACCGAAGGCGGCGAGCGCTTCGTCGCCTGGTTCGAACCGGACCATCATATCGTCGAGGCGACGGCGGACTTCTTCGTGGAGCGCTTCACCGGCATGGTCTGGTCGATCCTGACGCCCAAGGGCTCGCTGCACTGGAACACCCGCGAGCTCCTGATCGGCCCGCCGGCGCGTCGCGAGGACGCCCCCGAGAGCGACCCTTTCGAGGCCGGCTGGGTCGACTATTACGAAGCGACCTTCAACCCGGCGCGGGTGAACCCCGACCTGATGCGCGCCCACATGGCCAAGAAATACTGGAAGAATATGCCCGAGGCACAGGCCATCGCCGGCCTCATCGAAAGCGCCCCCTCGCGCGTTAAAGCCATGATCGAGCGCGAGGCCGCCATGCCGCTGAAACGCAACCCCGACAAGGCCGTGGCCGCCATGGCCGATCAGGCGCCGGCCTCGCTGGAGGCCCTCAACCGCATCATCCTGGGCTCCGAACCCTTAGTGCCGGGCGCCACGCGGGCGGTCTTGGGCGAGGGGCCGGTGGGGGCGAAGATCGCCTTCGTCGGCGAACAGCCCGGCGATCGGGAAGACCTCGCGGGCAAGCCCTTCGTCGGCCCGGCGGGGCAGCTGCTTTCCCGCGCCATGGCCGAGGCCGGCATCGATCGGGCCGAGACCTATGTGACCAATGCGGTGAAGCACTTCAAGTTCGTGCAGCGCGGCAAGCGGCGCCTGCACCAGTCGCCCACCGCCGGCGAGGTGAAACATTACCGCTGGTGGCTGGAGCGCGAGCTGGATTTCGTCCGCCCCAAGGTGACGGCGGCGCTG
>Ga0116226_10005490_pt1 | contig 11321 bp, 8 predicted proteins | sample S1TSphfallax_FD_89692 | JGI IMG/M metagenome (GOLD analysis project Ga0116226, IMG submission 89692) | Host-associated microbial communities from peat moss isolated from Minnesota, USA - S1T2_Fa - Sphagnum fallax MG | ecosystem: Host-associated > Plants > Peat moss > Unclassified | place: USA... | reverse complement strand
CAAAAAAAACGTTGTCATCCAATATCTACTTGGTTTTCATATAGAAGAGTAAATGTCACTATCACAGAATTTGGTTATTGTTATATTCCATTAACAATTGTTATTATTGGTAATTTTTTAACAATATGTACAGTTAAACGAGCTGTTATTCGACGACAGAGTATGTTAATAAATAATTCTTCTCAACAAAAACGTAAAATAGATTCAAATGAAAAACAATTAATGTTTATGTTATTAATAGTAACATTAATGTTTATTGTTTATTTTGTTCCATTTACAATAATAAATCTTATATCAAGATGGGGTTTACCATTTCATAAATGTTTTACACAAGAATCATTTGAAATTTATATTATAATACGTGCAGTATGTGATTTATTAAAAGATTTAAATTTTTGTACAAATTTTATAATTTATTGTGTTAGTGGACGTCGTTTTCGTTTTGCACTTACTTCACTTTTTAAACGTTTTCATCGTAAATCACATCTTACTTCACAATATTTGGACTCTAATAGAAATCGTAGTGATTATTTATTAAAACAATCTTGTGAACAAAGACTTAATCGTTTATCTACAAAAACTACAATGGAAGAATCACAATTTTAATTATTCATTTGTCTAATGAACAGTAAAAAACTGACTACCGAATAGAAGATTTTATTTTTCTTTTCTCTTTGTTGTTGCTTTGATTGTCTGTTGTGAAATTCGTCAAAAATATTAAGTTAATAAATATTTGTTCAATTTAAAAATTGAACGAAAAAAAATACTAGAGCATGCATCAAAGATTTCTTAAGACAGACAAATTCTCATTCACTAATTTAAAGTAAAATTATATTTACAGTTGATAATTATGATAATTTTTTACAAGTCATGTGTCAATATATATTATGATAAGTATTCAAAGACTTGAATAAATCATGAATGATGATTCATACGTGAATTTTTAATGTATTCATGTTGGTTATTTAAAAAAAAAACGATAGACATTGATTTCGATAATAGTTTTTTTAAACCCTTAAAAGTCGAAGGACGGTTTTTTGACAGTGACAGAAAGCTGATCATAAAAATAGTGATTCTAGACCCACAGTATGTTCATAGTATAGTTTTAAAAAATGAATCTTTTGTTCTTGTAGAGTTACATAATGTTCCTTGGAAGGATCATTCGGTTTTCACGGAATAAATACATTAATTTTGTCAATCTATGTAAAAAGACTTTTTTTCTACGAATAGTTTTATTTATTTAATTTTTATCACATAAAGAATCGATTGAAGCAATACTTGGCACTTTTTCCAGATGTATGCACTTTCCTTTATCAATATAATCTTTACCCGAGGTTATTCAGAGCTAGTTAAGATATTCCGGGTCGTTATGATCGAATGTCCCTCTCGGCAGGTCGGTGCAAAATTTACAGAATGGTTTTATATTTTTAAAAAGCTGTTGCATCGTCTGACAGTCATTTCAGAATGATTTCTTTGTCGCTCTACGATCTATCAAACTAGTCGAATCTAGGAAAATATTTTTTTTTGCATAAACAATTTTAGTACTACGTTTTTTTACAGCATTTCTTGCCATGTTCCTTGAAAAGGACATTCGGCTTTTAAGGATTAATCTAAAAACAATATAAATCGTAGTTATTGAATTTCTCTATTATTCATTTAATTCTCTTTTCTAAAAGAAAGGGTTATAAATAAGTTTATTCTCTATATTATTTGCGCATATTTTATTATATCTGACTTTACCTTCTGATCACAAAAAGATAACACAATCTTTTTTTGTCACTTTTCTTTATTACAGTTCTTCTCTACAGATAAAGTAGAAAGCATTGTACGTTTTGTATTCAAAAAGAAAATAAACAACATTAATAATTGAATACACATGGATGTAAATCAAATGAATATAAAATTCGATTTATTTATTTTTTATTAATTTTAGTCAGGACGATCAACAACATTTGCAGGTGGTCTTAAACTAGCATCTGAAAATGCAATTGATGAGAGTGGATTTCTTGGAACTGTAAAATAATTTTAATTTTGATTTATTTATATTTTATATTTTTTTTTAAGCGTCGTGGTTTGGTAAATATTCGTTGGTATGAATATACATTTCTTAGTCTTGGTATATTAGCTGCACTTGTTACTGATGGTTTGACCATTGCTCGTCTTGTTCAATTACGTTCTTTCGAAGAACCAGAATTTGCTTATGGTGTTCTTCTTCTTGTTCATTCAAGTATAAACGAAAGGCGACTATGACGATTTGACCAAAAAACGGGATATACATAATTGTGTAGAGGAAGACTTCCTTTCCTCAGTGGTATAGATATTATCAAGTTTTAGCGTGCACCAGTAAAATCTGGATAGATGGCGCCACCTCCGCCGTTTTTATAGGAAAACTCACAGAAGGTGGCGCCATTTATCGACATTTTGCTGGTGCACGATAAAACTTGATAATATCTGGTACCACTAAAGAGAGGAAGTCTTCCTCTATACAATTATGTATGTCTCGTTTTTTGGTCAAACTTCACTGTGAAAGTTATAGTCGCCTTGTAAGAAAAATAAAGATGATTTGTTTTTTTTTGTTCTTTAGTATTTCTTCTTCTGTTTCTAATAACTGGTATCTTTTATCAACGTATTACTGATATTGTTGCTTTTTTTCTCAGTGCTGTTTTATTAACTATTTATGTTATTGCACATTATTTTACGCCAAGAAATGAACCGAATAATGCTGATAATAGTCAAGCAACAATTCGTCTAGTAAATAAAAGAATATTTCGAAAAAAAAAATTTTTTTTTTTTGTTTATTTTTATTTTGAAGATTCGACTTATATTTACAATTATTTTTAATGTATGTTTTATACCATTTGCTTTTACAGTTATTAAAGATTATGATCGAGATGAATTTTCTAAACGGTATGTTTTTTTTTGTTGTATTGAGAACATATTTTATGAAATTTTTAATAGACTTTTTGGTGCATTTCCTGCGGCACGTCTTCCATTGAAAATTTATAGTATATTTGATTGTGTAGCACGTATAAATACAATGCTTTCAGTAGATAGTTTATTCGATTTTTCTAATTAAATTTATCTCGGTTTAATTTATTAAGATTTCATCATTAGTACTTAATTTATATAATAAGACAGATTCTGATACATTAGATACAGTTTTACTTAGTATTGGTATTCCTATAACATTATTATGGTTAGGTTTTGGTATTGGTATGGTAAGATATAAAGAAATACATATTTCAAAAAATGTATTGTTTCTTTTTTCATTTAGGCTCGTATGGAAAAGCATATATTAGTTTATATTTTTTATTTTTTATCACTTTTTCAATTGGGTTTTTTGATTTATACTCTTTATATCGTATGTTTTGTTTTAGTTATTTTCTATTTAAATATTGATCATATTAGAGTATTGAACATTATATAAAAATCTCCAAAGATTCGTTAACAACAACAACAACACAAAGAGCTTCAACACGGCCACCTATACCTAATGTGGTACCCGTACTTCTAGTACTTTATGTATGTGTCGCAGCTAATTTTATAACTCATATAATGTCAATGATAATGGGATTTTGGTGTACAAGAAATTTTAATAAAGGTCTCAAAGAAAGAGTATTTAATAATAGAGTTGATAAATGGATTCAACAACGTTGGTCAAATAAATAAATAAAATTTAAATAAAAACAATAATTGTTATTTTCTAATTTTTAGTTAACAAAGATATTGATTTTTATTTATCATAATAAATTTATGATCAATAAAGATGATTGTAAGATTCTGATAGTTCAATATTTTCTTTATATTAGATTAGAGACTAGTATAGGATAAGATAAAACAAGCTACGTTTTTTCTGCAAAGCATGCATCAAATTGTCAATCATCGAGATTTATTGATCGAGTATAATTATTTTTCAGAAAAAAAGTTATATGTTTTTCATTTTCTGGAGATCTCGATTTAAACACAATATGGTCCAGGATCATTTGCGTCAATTTCTTCAATATGTGTACCATTATTACACCAACATCCAACTGGATTGTTTGGATTACGGCTAGGATATGGTTTACCTTGAGGTCCACATTGATTTGCATAAGTAGTTGGAATACTGTTGAGTAAATCTAATATAAAAAAGAAATGATCTTTAAATAAAAATATTTCTTTTATAACGAATCTTACCATCACAACTACCAGAACTAATATATCCGTCCAGACATGAACAAACATAATAGATGGGTTTAGCACCAGTTCTTGTAATAATACCATCAGTTTCTACACAAATACCCTTTTGTCCACAATCTTGGATCGGACAAGCTATAAATAAATATAAAAATAAAAGAAAAATAGCATAAAAAAGAAAAATGTACTGTTTGAAAATGGACATGGTTCAGGTTTAACAATACCACCTTCACATACACATGAATAACCACGAGCAGTACTATAATTTGGTTTACAATAACCACCACCACAACGAGGAGCTTCTCGACATACATCTAAATAAATAAATCAAATTATTCATCCTATTATATTTTCTACAACATTAATAAATATACCTCGTGGTAATTCACAATTATTTCCTTCCCGATTTACTGGACATGAACAGACTGCTTCATAAGTTGCATTTGATTTTCTTGTACAAACACCAGGACCACAATTATAATTAACACATGGATCTAAATAATAATTTTAAAAAAAACTTTAATTTACAAAATAAATTTCATTTGTACCTTGACAAGGTGAATTATCAGAATGTAATCCGTCACTACAGTAACATGAACCAATACCTTGATTATCACGACATTCACCATAAGGACCACAGTTTTTTCCAAGACATGGATCTAAAATAAACGAATTTATTGAAACAAAAAATTAATTTAATAAAAGACTTCTTACTAGGTACAGCAAGTTCGCATCGTTGACCACTAAAATAAGCGCGACAAGTGCAGAAATATACAGTTTCATTGAATGCTTCACAAACACCTCCATTTAAACATGGATTATTAAAACAAGCAGCTTTAAAAAAAGATAAAATAATAAAAAATAATTTTTTCTTCTTTTTTAAATATCAACTTACATGGTTTTTCACATTTAACACCAGTATAACGTGGTGGACATTGACAAAGAAAGGCTCCTGCACCTTTATTACTGCATGTTCCTCCATTTAGACACGGACTCGAAAAATAACAACCACCTGTTTAATAAATCGATTTAATTTTAAAAAAAAATCTTTTCTAATCATAAATAAGTCTTACTTTCTTCACATTTAACTAAGTCTGTAATAGCTTTACCAAATGTACTTGGCTGATTACCACAATTACATGAATAATATGGTGGTGTTAATGATTGTTGACATGTTCCGACACCACAAACACCTGGTTGACTTTCACAAAGAGGTGCTAAAAGAAATTCATGATTAATTTAAAAAAACATAATCCTAGTAAATTTACTTTTAAGTGCTTTTGTACAATTTTGACCAGCAAAGCCTCCTGTACATTCACAGATACGAACATTGTTAAGAATTCGACATGTACCATTATTTTGACATACCGGATTTGTAGTATCGGGCTCATAACATGGACCTTAAGAAAAACAATAAAATCATTTAAAAGAACATTTTGTTTTTAATGTGAAACTACTAACTTAATGGACATGTTTCATTTCCTCTTGGATCTCGTCGTGTACCATCATAACATTGACAATAGACAGGTGTAGCAGGATTATTTGTTTCTATGCATTCAGCATTTGGACATTGTATGTTTGCATCAGAACATTCTATAAATAAAAAAAAAGAATAGATAAATTTTGAATTAATTTCAAATCTTGAAGTACTTGGTAATACTTCAGCACACATAGCACCACCAAAACCAGATGTACAATTGCATGTATAATTCGCTAAACCACTACGAACACATGCAGCTCCATTTTGACAGGAATTATTGCTACAAGGATCAATAATGTCTATATAAGAAAAAAATAATAATTTAACAGTCATATTTTTTAATTCTATTCGTATTTTTACCAGTTGGACATGGTGTGAATATACTGGCTGTAACAATTCCATCTCCATTACCGGAGTCACAAAAACATCCGAGACGATTCTGATCTTCAGCACATGTTGTACATACATGTGCGACATTCAAAGGACAATTCGTATCTTCATCAATATTAGCTAAGAAGAAAAAATTCAAATCAAAATTAAATCCATCATCTATAAGAATCTTACGATATTGAACATTGCATGTTGTCTGTGAAAGTAGACAAGCAACGATGCTGATAACAAGCAGAATCATTCGTGAATTCAACATTGTAGCAGCAAAATATGAAATGAAGTAGGATTTTTTAGGTCCGTTTTATATATATATATATAAAACGATATATGATAAATCTTCTGATACTATACAAATATTTCTAGACAAGGATTTTATTCTTGTTGAAAATGAGGATTTATTATTTGGTAATGATACTACTAATGTTTTATTAGAATAAGGATTAATATATATTTTATCGTTAAATTGACAAATATTCACCCTTGTTAAATCGTTTGACACAAATAAAAAAATTAGTCAAGTAATATCAACTTTCAAATTAATCTTAACTAACTCAGGGTTTTTTTCTTTACTTTAGAATAGTACATAGATTTAGTTATATTTTCTTTAAAGGGTTAAATTTATTTATTTTTTTTTGTCATGTATCAAATGTATTTATTTGCATAGAATGACCGAACCTCTTTTTCCTTCATGAATAATATTTATACGGAACATGAGGAACATATGGAATGTTTTCTCATAAAATTGTTAACTTTAGTTCGGAAACTTTATGTGAAGAAGAAGAATAAGCAGTTGTTTCTGATTGATTAAACTAAAGCGAATCAATTTTCCATTGTGCACACTATTATGTAATGAACATATGGTCTTTTGCTCGACTATAAGTGTCATTTTCAAGATATATCGTATGTTATTTAAAATTCAATCTAATAATACACATAGGTTTCGTGAAGCCTTAATCAAAACCAAAAAAGTTGAACGATGATCGATTGAAAACAGATACAAATATTAGTTTTATATATTTAAAGAATTTTTTTTTTTGAATTTAAAATGTATGTTTATCAGATATCGTGTCAATTATACTAATTGTGTTTATTTTGAACTATTCAAGCACATTTTCTTTCTTACATTTATATGAATAAAAGAAACTTGTCGACACTCGATTTGTTACTAGGCACAAATAGTTTGTTCTCCTTTTTCTTCTTCTGTTAAATAAATTCTAAGATGAAGATGATGAGTGATCGACTCTCTTCAATATATGTATTACATAAAACCAAGAACAAAAATAAGAGAGAAACATTAGTAACAGCTCGAACAAACAGACAGACATAAACGTATGTTCACATTTGGCTTTTTGTATAAGACTTATGCAATAATGTTATGGTATACTGGTATTGTAAAAGAGAAGCATCATTCAACAAACAATGGAAGATTGTTATTCGAACAACTAGTATGAATAATAACCAACCGCGATAGGTATAGAATAGTTGAATATTTTGTTAAAATGAAAAGAAAAATTTTGTTCATTATATATCATAGATATTTTTTCAAATAATAATCTTTGTTGAAATATGAAATGTACATTGTAATCAATACTATATCAAAGATCAAATTAAAAAAAAAATTTAATTCAGTTATTATTTATTTAAAATAACCTTGCGGATTTATTTTCATGTTTTAATTAAAAGGTCAAGTATTGAATATCTTCTTCTATAGATAATCATATACATTCATGTTTTTATTTTATTTTATAGTTATATTTGATTAATAATCAATGTAGTAGTGATGAGAAAAAGCATATCATATTAATGATTACTATCATGTTCAATGTTTGCATTCTTTCTTTTTCTTTTTCTCTTGAATAAAATCGAGTGGTCAGTGCCAGTATAATCGAATGCATGAGTTAAGCAGTAAGAGAACAGAAACATAGGCATTGATTGAGTGCATGTATTGTTCTCATTTTAGATATGCGCGTGCTTCTGTACAATAATGTAAGTAGAATCAGTCAAAGAAAAAAAAAGACTGATTGATAAAGTAGACATGAAATGATTAAATATTAAGCTCGATAGAACAAAGCCGAAGGTCAGATATTCATATTCTATTATAGATATAGTTCGATATATAACAGAGTTTATTGATAATCCTAAGTGTAAGAGATTAAATTGAATACAATCATTGATCTTCTTTATCTATCTTCTCCTATTCATGAATTGCTTGTTTGTCATTTGTTATAAAGACTCATCACATTGTCTTATGATGTTTCGAATATGAGTGATTTAGCAATACTAATCATTTATTTCGGTTAGATAAACAATAGATCTTCAAATAAATAAAAGAAGTTACACCAATCCTATTGTTTAATAAGAACAACCGATGAGAGACTGATCATTTACCGACGCGATCTCTTGTCTGCAATTATCACATTACGCATGACGAACAAAACTTGATAGTGGCTATTAATCAATCAGTCAGACATATGAGTAATGTTCTATTTTTGAAAATGTCTAGAATAGAATTTTTTGAGACAATGAATAATAGAATGATTTATTTTAGATGATGACGGATCATAATGCTCCATGTGAACTTATTCTAAAGATTGGTTGTAATGAATATGATGCAATTTCAACAGCAATAACCAGTCTTCTTCGTTCATGTTCAATAAATGATCAAAAATTTTTTTTCGTTGAACGTCAAACTCAATCAACAACATATTTTGGTTCATTTACAACTCAATCATCAACATTAAAAACTCCAATTCAATGTCAATCATTAAGTTGTGTCATTTTTTTAACGGATGAATATTTTCAACAACAAGAAAAACCTGATTTTTTAAAATCTTTAAATCTTTGGAATTTTCATCATAAAATTGAATTATTAAATGAATATAAACAAATCATAGCAAGACAAGATTATTATGAATTATCTCATTTATTACCATTATGGTCTATATCACATATTCCATGTAATAAACAAATTATAATACGTTTTAATATTTTTACAAAAAATTTTGATTTAATGATTCAATTTTATGAAAATTTATTTCGACGTAAACCTGATTCAAGTAAATCAGGTTTTGTACTTTTTAATTTATCAACAATAATCAATAAAAAATTATCATATCAATTTTCAATTAAATATTCTCCATCAATACAATCTTATACAATATCTCAAGCTGCTTATTTTAAATTTCGATTAAATAATTTAAATAATTTTCTTCATGAATATACAAGTAAATTATTTACAATTAATAAATTTGAATATTATATTTATGATCCTGATGGAAATCTTCTTCATTTATATTTACATAATAAACCATCAAATATTAAAGAATATGTATCTTTAAAATCATTCATTCATACAAATGATAGTGGTTTTGGTGATAGTAGTGATCCATCAATACAATTATTTCATTCAGCTCTATCACAAATTTATAATGATGATCAAAATCATTCATCAAATGATTCTGGTCAATGCAGTTCAATATCATCAAATGAATTATATTCAATTAAACAAAAAATTCATCAAAATCCTATTCCTACAGTGAATAATATATCGGTTCGATCAGCCAAAAAAAGTGAAACTGATTATCGATTAAAACAGCAACAAAGAACAGGTTAGAATCAGTTTGTTATCAACAATCATCGTCTTTAACTATAAACATAACATTTTTGCGATAGGACCAAGGAGGAAAAAGCAGATCCCGGGATCCATCGAGATCCGTTTTGTCCCTCTTGGGTAGGACATCTCGAAATTCTTCTAATCTTTGATGTTAATACAAAGAGGATCCATTAAATTTGAGATTAGCATTATAAAAATGTTGATTATTCGAATTAATTATTTTCTTTATTATAGTACTTCGTCGTGTTTCTCTAAAACAAGAAGAATGTAAACCATCGTTGTATGATAGTGAACCACGTTTATCAAATATAATAAATTGTAATAATCGATGTTATTCATCAATGAATAATGTTGAAAAATTCAATCAAATTCGTTCATTTTCAACCAATCATTTCAAATCATCTGTATTCAAAAATTCGGATAATAATGATAATGATGATATTTCCTATAATGTTGATTCTCCACCTATACAATCGAAAACATTAACAAATCCATCTTCATTTGGTTATCTTAATGCATTTTTATTAAAAAAACAACAACAACAATCTATTCATTCACAGAATATTGACCAATTTGAAAAACCAGATATAAAAACATTAACATCACGACCAAAATCAGTGCCATTAATCGATCAATCATTATCTATAACATCAAAACCAACAAAAAATATTTTACAACAATCTATTCATGATACAATAATACCTATATCAAATAAATCATCACCATTACGTTCGAAATCTGTTACATTTGGATGGGAAAATTATAATAACGATACATCAAGTACAGATGATGAAAAAATAAATAATTCAATTGATCAAACACGAAATTCAAGAATTAATATTGGTATAACATTAGATTCTCGATTGAGAAAAACACCTGTACTTGATATGTTAAGAAGTACAACTATGCAATCAGATATAATTGAACCTCAACAATTGAATAGAACATATTCATTACGACATTCATCTATACCAATTGCAAGATTTTAAATACAATAAGATTTTTTTTGTTTGTTTACTTTATCGTTGTAAATAAAACCAAAACAATAAAATATAGATTTAATTAAAATTTTGTCAAGTCTTAATATTTAATTCATTTATTAAATAAATCTGATTTCCATTTATATAATTTATCATTGAATAGAAAGTGATATTAGCAATCGAGAAATAATTGACAATGGCGATTTGAAACAACGGGGACTCTTAGGTGTTAGTTCACAAAAATATTTTATAGTACACGTTGAGAGCCTGGTGAATCAAGAGGAAAATCAATATTTTTAGCGATGCTAATTTGCGGCAGTTATTTCTAAATAGATATTAAGAATTGTTGTATCTGAAAAATTCTTAAACGCAGCATAGTGATGTTCTTCGTCTTACTCTAGTGTAAATTTCACGAACCGGATCTGTTTGAACAAGAATTCAACGATATGAGCGTTACAATCGTATCTTTGACGAGGTATTTTTAGTACTGAGACTCTTTTTCAAGAAAAGCTGACAACACCGTTTGGAAGATAACAATTTTTTCTATTTATTATATTAGAATGACTTGTTGCCCCTACTAAAAATTCAAAGTCCATAATTTGCTATTGATTCGTTATTCTTCCTATAGTTCGTTTCTTCTGACCGCGTACTATTAGCGAAAATCAAAGTAGAGGATTTGTAT
>Ga0116226_10005489_pt1 | contig 11322 bp, 6 predicted proteins | sample S1TSphfallax_FD_89692 | JGI IMG/M metagenome (GOLD analysis project Ga0116226, IMG submission 89692) | Host-associated microbial communities from peat moss isolated from Minnesota, USA - S1T2_Fa - Sphagnum fallax MG | ecosystem: Host-associated > Plants > Peat moss > Unclassified | place: USA... | reverse complement strand
GACCAAAAAGAAAAGCCCTCGCTACAGGTACAAAGGCTTTTTTGGGATTAAAAACTTGTCGCCATATTTATGAGGATTCTTTTCTCCAACTCGCCAAAATTAAGATAAGAGATTCTAGGGAGCATTTTGTTTTGTGATGACTTCTCGCATACTGACGAAAAGAATCCGAAATAAGAATATTTTGTCTAATATTCTCTTCATTTTTTCAAAAAATTGCAAATTTTTGAGCAAAAATAGCAGCCATATTTAGATAGCCTTGGGGTAGTCAGTCGCCACATTTTTACTGTTTTCCGTTTTAAGCACTGATTTATAAAATGTTGTCGCGATCAACGTGCATCAACGTGCTGCAGTCAAAATCTGGGGCACAAAAAATGAAAAACCCTGATTCTAGCATGTCACTAGTGTGTAGCCCAATTGCTGAACTTTTGTACTTTCTTCTCTAAGATGTAGCCAAATTTTGCTAAGTCCTCTTTTGAATGATTGTCAACCCACCTACCTCACAATTTTGAAAAACAAATCACTGTTGGCTATCCAAATAATCATTAATTTCCAGCATTACCAGGTTTGTGAGTATCCCAAATAATCGTTGATTTTCAGCACTACTTTTGTGGGTATACAAATATCTTTGATTTTCACTATTTTTTTGGGTGTCCTGATTTCCAGCACTTTATGTTAGTTCATACTTTCAACATGCCATGTCTTATGAACCTGCAGCTTGCATACATGTCATGCTGGTTTTCGAAACATGATGTTCATATTACTTTTTTTCATTTTCCAATCATTTTTCAAAAGGACTTTTACTAGTTTTACTAATTTTGATTCATTCTTGATCGCTTGTGCACATAACACTATTGTGCATCATTAGCAATCCTCTTTAGTACCTTTGATGCTCATTTCTCACTATCGATAGCGTTTGTTCATAGCCTTACAATGTGCATTATAGCAATTTTTCAACATGTTGCTACACTTGATTATGGTTTCTCATCTCTTTCAGACTTCATAGCCAATGCATCTTCATCACTAGTCAATTTGTGCCAAACAATTACTTTTCCATCTTAAATCTTCTTTGTTATTATTGATAATCATCTTTTAACCTTGGGTTTTATTTGCATTGGGTTTTTTTTCCCTTTTTTTTTGTTGATTGTTTGTTTTTGTTTCTTCTCTAGGTTGTGTCTATTCATGCTTTCATTTGCCTTACACTTTTGATGGATGGATTCCCATCCTTGATTTTATATAGAAAGTTTTTCTTTATTTGCAAACCATTAACTTGTCAAAAAGGACCTACCCAACAAAAAACTGATCAATGTCATGCAAATTTAATGAGGGGGTAGAAAAGTAAAAAACCTCAAACTCACATGTCCTTTTAAAATGCCAATCATTGGCATAGTTGCCATGAGCTTGATCGAATTACTATACTACCTACTTAACTCACTTGAACCTAGGGCAAGTGGTCTAAACAAGTGTTGGGCGGTTTTCACTTTTTTGTGAGAATCGTCAGTTCCGGTTTTTGGGGCAAGTTCTGAAAACTGCCTTGGTTTTTTTTTTTTTTTTAATTTTTAATTTCCCATTTTGAAAACTGCCCCAATTTTCAGAATTTAGAAAAAATTCCAATTAGGTAGTTTTCAATATCAACGATTCTCAAAACATTTTGAATCGCCAGTTTTCAAGGGCGGTTCTCACAAGTTAGTTTTCGTAAATCAAGGTTTTTCTTTTCCTTTCTTTTTAATCTTTTTTTTTGGGTTCCTTTTTTTTCTGGGTTTTTCTTTCTTTCTTTTCTTGAATGGAAAATGGAAACTATGATTGCCCCCCAAAACAAACACCAATCTTCTTTCAATAATCAAGGCTAACCTCCAAATTAAATAAATTAAATGTCAAAATTAAATTTTAAAAAATTAATAAAACTACTAAGGAATGTTTAAAAAATTTAAAATAGAAAAAATGAAAATAATTTAATCGATTAATTCTATAAATATATACAAATTTGAGACAATTCCTTGTCTTCTTTTTCTTTGCTGCAAAATCAAAACCAAAAAAAATTATATCACGATGTTGTAAAAACTTGAGAACTAAGGGAATTTTTTTGAAAATGATCAAATAAAAAGTGGAAAAAAATTCTTAAAACACTCATCTTGCTTGTTGGCTTTTGCTTGTTGGTTGTAGCTCCAAAGAGTACTTTTAAAAAAAGGGGTGGGCGGGGGGAAACAATACCATCTTGGAAAACATTTCAACAAAAAGCAACCATAAGCAAGCAAGGAATAGCCATGGGGGGAGCAACAAGTGAGGAGTAGCAACAGCAAGGGGGTGGGTGGGGTGGGGGGGGGGGAAGGTACATTATTATAAAATAAAATAAGAGCAACCACAAGGGAGCAACAATGTAGGGGAGCAACAATGCGGGGGAATAGCAAGTAAGGAGTAAGGACCAAGGACGTGGAGTAACAATGTGGGGGAGTAATCAAGTGGGGGAACAACAAGCAATGGGCCACACAAGGGAATAATGATTTGGAACAACAATCAGGGAGTAGCCACATGGGCGAGCAACAACACACACAAGAGCAAACCAAAAGCAACAAAAAGAAAAAAAACAACTTACAAATTACAAAGAAACTATAAACCCTATAAAACAAAGAAAAAGATTTTAAAAAAAACATAAAACAACTAAGAAGATTAAAAAAATATTTAACAAAAGAAGAAACAAAAGTGTTTAGAGTATAAAAGAGAAAATGTGAAGGTGTAAAATTACGCCAGAGCCAAGTGGGCCCAAGAAGAAGCTTGGAGCCTTTTTATAAACAAACTTAAACCTTAACCCCTAACCCTAATGTGGCAACCGCCTCCATAAATAGTAAGAGTAAATAGTAAAAATAATTGTTTTTCTTTTTATCATGAAAATTGAACCCTTCTCAAAATGTGAGAACTAGTCCAGTTTTCACATTTGATGCCCGATGAGAACTTGGGGAGTTCTCACTAGGCAATTGTCATCTCTAATGAAAACTGCCAAGTAGGTTTTCATGGCAATTCTCACTAGCCAGTTTTCACTAAAAACCAAACTGAAAATCGAAGCTAGTTTTAAATTGACGAAGGAGAACCACCCAACACTGGTTTATACTTTAAATAGGCCTTTTTTTTCTAACAAGAAACTGACAAAAAGAGGCATTGAATGTTCTTTTTAGCAAAATTCCATTTTTTTCAAAAAACGTCACTAAATTTTGCATTCTATTTTTTCCTTTTAGGGTGCATGCCACCACAAGTTTGGTTCTTGGATATTGTTTTAATGATTATACACAAAAGTGTCACCAATTAAGTTGAAATATGCCTACATGGGGATGCTTGCTATTGTTGCTACATTATAAAATTTGCAAGAAAAACATTGATCTAGACCAGGATTATTTTTTATAAATATAAATTTAGTGCACAAAATGACAATTGGAAAGCCCTCTAATATGCCTAACTAGCTTTTTATGTAATTTTGACAAACTATTAGGTGGTTTTTTATCATTTGTTGAGTCAATTTTTCACAAACTTGGATATTTCAAAATAGTTCAAAATGGCTAATCATTTTTTAAGAAATATTTTTTCAAGTCTAACTAACACCAACCAAAAAAACCAATGGAAAATGTGACTCCATTGCTGAAAAGGAAGGAGAAAGAAACACAAAAAATGACATTGATACATCCAAGTTCAAAACTTCAAAGTTATAAACTAAACACAAACATTTTGAGGGGGAGTTGAATCTTAGTCTGATACCAAACTTTAGCAAATGCAATTCAGAATTCCACCCACCACACCCAAATGTTAATAAATTGGAAAACCCAATAAGGAACCAAACAAAATCACGATTCACTAAACTTGTCCAAATCATGGGAACAACACTAGAGGCTTGGGTTGTGGAAAGAATCAAACTGTCACCAAAAAGAGATGGTGCAAGATCAAACAACACCCTGACCTATTCTATGGGTCTAAACAACGTTGTAATTTTTGAGCTTCTGGGACAAAACACAACCATTGATCCTTTCCCTCATACTTCGTCTCTGAGTATTCATGTATGCATTCTCTGATCAATAATCAAACACAGCTTCTGCGCATACAAATCGGCAAAACAGAATTGCAGAAACCAACGCTCACATCTCGCATTCACAAAAATTGCTAGAGAGTACAAGCTTCCTGACTCTAGAATACTCATCAAAGTTCAAACTCCTATTGAGGTCTAGCCCTTCATATGTGCATCATCATCTGCTTGGCCAAGTTGCTAGCGTAGCGGAGAATTCTAACAACCAACCAAGTCCTCTAAAAACAGAACTCTACACTTTGCATTCACAAAGATAACTAGAGAGTACAAGCTTCCTTACTCCAACATGTTCCTCAAAGATCAAAAAACTATTCAGCCAAAAATTCCTCCCCAAAAATAGACCTCCCAATCTATCTATCCATGCACCTCTATGTTCATCTTCCACCTTTAGTTCTTCACTTTTGCCCAACTCACCCTCCACTTCGACTTATCAATGCAACTCCACTCCTCCTTCATCATTCACACCGCCTTCCTCCTGTCCTACAAATCACACACCCAGAAAGAGACCTCCCATGCATTCCATGCACGCTGTCACTAACCCCCACTCCCCAAATTGATAAACCCCGTCGCCTTCATTAAGAAGGTTGACGGCAAGCTTGACTCTTAAACCTTTAAAATGAATTTGGCATTCACACTACAAAGACCATCAAAGACCAATTGTTTGGTCACTTCCTTTCCGGTCACAAAACCTCTTAAGTGGCAACACAAATTTGGACTTTATGATCTTTCCAAGTTGTAATAGCCTTTTGACAATGGAAGTTATCTTGAGAATAAAATCCTTGTGTAAACATGCAGACATTTATGTTTCAATTGCGAGTTTATTAACCAATTCTGCAATTTATCCTTCATGAATGCACATGTGGAAAAAATATGTTCATCTTTTACATATTTAAACATTGATGCCACTGTAGGGTGAAAATATAGTAAATTAGACATAAGAAGTAGTCCTTGAAATTACAACCAAGTTTTTACACATCAATGCAAGAAAATAAAGTTGAATTTTTAAAAATCATTCCCATTTACCATAGTGGCACTAAATATTGAGTTTAAAGTATGTTATATATGTGTTGGGTGAAAGCATGTATAGGGGGGTTGTTTAAACTGCTACATTTGTAATTATTTTGAATTACATACAAAATTTGTAAAATTTAAAGCCATATTCAAAATTAACATTATCATTTTTTTAATTATTCATGTTGTCATAAAATTTAATGGGAATGATCATAAGAAATTTAGATGAATTTTAAGAAGATTATGGACTCATAATGGACTTTTGAAGTGACACCACTAGGTTTGTCACATAGAAAAAATGAAAAATGTGAATTCAAAAAATATGTCAAAGTAGTGTCAATTTTTTTTTTAAAAATAAAGCATCATCAAATGAAGACTTTATTACTGAAGTGCATTGAAACTTTCCTAATATATATTTTTTAATTTTTTTGTAACTTTTAAATGACGTGATTGTTATAAATTTTATCTTGGAGAGTCCATTTCACATTAAATTTGTTAATCTTTTGCATGGATTTTTTTATCAATCACACATACTAAAATAAATCTTAGTTCACATTAGGTTTCATTAAATTTTGAATGAATTTGAACATTTTTACCATGCAAAAATTGGTTAACCCACTAATGAATGGGGATCAGTTGTTATTAATAATGAATTAATCCACTAATTACTAATGAAACAAAACCACTTTCAAATGAAATACAAATTTATCAAGCCATTCACTTGTTAATTAATTAATTAGGCAACATAGAAATCAATTAAATTTAAATTATTTAATATATAATATTATTGATAATTTCATGGTTTTCAACTTATGAATTATTGACATGTGTCATTACTTAGGCTAGGTTAAAAACCTAACCTAAATATGTAGGCCACATAATTAACCCTAAGCACATACTCTAAAAATTTAAATAGAAGAATATCATATCAACATACCATTATTGAACATGCACACATCACTTATGAAATTTGAACCTTTGACCCTTAAAATGGAAGCAAACGCTTCTACCATCAAACTACCCCACTTGTTGTGTTAATATGTTACATTGTAATCTATTTATCAAATATGTTTATTTTAAACATTACAAAAACATAAACTTTGAAAATTCACATTTTTTTGAGATTTTGTCCAAATGAAATTATTCGAATTTAATTTTAATTTTAATTCAATAATGTATATAATTACATTTATTTGCTTTTGAAAGTGTAAAACCAGTTGAAAAAAATAAAATTGAATATCATTATTCAATAACATTTCAACGACTATTCTTTTGAAAAACAAAATGTTTAATAAATGGATAAATTTCTCGCTAATATAATAATATTCCTTAAGTTAGGCTAGTTTCAACTATTATAGGACTATTTTTCATTGATCTAAATTATTCCACCCTACAGTATTTACAATTATTTATGGTTATTTTCAATTACTTTTGATTATTTCACCCTAAGTTACTTTTGGTTATTCTAAGTTATTTTTTATTATTTTATGTTATTTTTGGTTATTTTAGCATATTTCACCTTAGTCTTTTTTTAGCTTTTATTATTATTATTATTGTAAATTATTTTATTTTCAACTACTTACAACTATTGTTGGTTACTTTTGGCTATTGAAGGTTATTTCACCTTATGCCATTATTAGCAATTCTAAACAATTGTAATATATGGCTATTGCTCGTTATTAATGACTATTAGCTAGTTATTTTATTAGTGGATAATAATGCATATTTTATTAACGGCTATTGGTGGTTATTTTATTGGTGGATATTAATGCATATTTTATTAATGGCTATTGGTGGTTATTTTATTGGTGGCTATTGTATTACAAGTTATTATTGGTTATTATAAGTTATATTATGACTATTGGTGATTATTATATTATAGGTTATTGTTGGATATTTTTGGCTATATGATCATAGGTTTTACTTTAGGTCATTATATTTAATTTTGGATTATTTTATATTATTATACTAAAGATAAACTAACTTATTATAACATGAAGTAAAATGACTTTGAATAACCAAAAATATAATTTAAAATAACATATATTAATTTAAAATAAAATAAACTCAAATAATATTAAGTATATCATAAAATAACATGTGTAGGGCATTTAAAATAACATAAAAATAAACCTATTTATTACAAAAAATTATAATAGTAATTATGTCAACTAATAATGAAACACAATGTTTACATAATGATTTTATAATGGAATAACTTTAACAAAGGTGAAATCACTAAAATGCAATGAACTTATTTCACTTTTTAAATCCCATTGTGATTTAAGATAGTGAACTGCACCCCATTTTTGTAGTATTGTATTTAGGCATATTCATGATTTGGTTTGTTAATATTTATGGTTAAACGCATAGGAGATAATTATAGGATTTATGGTTTGATAATTGTTAAAACTACAAAAAAATCGTTAATGTTAGATTATAAGCTCTCAAATGTTAGTTTTGAAACACCTAACCGTGCTTTCACCTTATACTAAAAATAAGTTTAAAATATTTTTCAAACTGACTACTAAAATTATGTTCAAAACATTTTTACATTAAAATTTTCATATATTATTACTTTTACATTGCAAGTTGAAAATGAATAAGTAAATTTTAAATGTCATTGACCAATTTTTTTTTTAAACCCAACATATCATTTACTTGAAGCTTATTTTGATTGTTTGGACAACTTATAGAATTTTTAAAAATTATTTATATATTTTTAAAAATATGTTTAAATATATTTTAAATGTGTGATTATTCAATATCATTGGCATAAATTCAAACATCTAATATAAACATGTTGATGTTTATATTGATCATTGAAATAGATAATATTTTGAAGTTTATTAATATGTTGAAGATTAGTTTATGGCCATTTTACATTCTTTTTAACAAGTCTTATGAAATGTTCAATTCAGTGTGGTTTCACTTTGCAATTCCATTAACTTCAAGTATTCATTTATTTGTTGAATAAACAAGCCATCATTGTTAATAGTAACCCACAACTTGGTCACTAGATTATATCAAATGGCTCATCCATGGGCTTTAACATTTGCATCTTCATGGTGAGCTTCAAGAAGCACATTTGCAAATTAAAAAAGTTGCCACTCAAAGGTTTTACAATCTATAACAATGAGGGCTTCACCATCCTCTTTACTTTACAATGATGTTTCATTAAAACAATAAAATGTAAGGAAAAAAATAATTTAACATCAAGTTGCATCCAAAAATATAACTACATTATGCCAAAGGCATTCGTCAATTTGTAATCTATAAAGTGCTAATCAATTTCATTGATTAACATATAAGCTATGATAAAGCATTGACCTTTCATTTGAATGATATAGTCTCCCCACACCTTCATAACATTCATTTATTTTTATCTAGATTTTTTGCAAACAAGTTTCAAAGTTCCCAAGGGGTGAAAGCATGGTAAAGTATACATAAAAATAATGTAAGCAACAAAATATTGGGACCTCCCTAAATAAAGAAGAACTAACAAGTATATGATTTTATGGTGATAATTTTAAAAAAAATTGGAAACATTATTTTCTAACTTTGTTTACATGAATTTCAAAAGTTAAATTGTTATAATCATATTTTCTCAAATTACTCGCAAATACTTGAATTGGATAAAAATTTGCGACAATTTGAAATTTATAAAGTTCAAGTAGTTGAAAATAGATGAAATGTTTTTGCAAGTATTTGATTTTTTTCAAACACCTCAATATTGATGTGATAAACAAATTAATATTATTTTTTGTTAGTTGAGTTTGTTTTCATAATTAAAATCATTCCCAACTTTACAAAATGACATAATTGTTGGGAATGCCCATAAAAAAACTAAAAGTTTCATTGCTTTTGAAATGCTAAAAGAAAGTTTAAAATTTGAATTTTTTTTTTTTTTTTTACTTTCAAGTAAGAAACAAGATAACAAGTATATACAAAATATCTTGCTTGCACCCCAGGTCACTAAATTTTTCCACTTGGACCACCCTCGGCCACAAATGCTATCATACCAACTCATTTGAAAGTCCAGGGAAAATCGCAAGACCATTTTGGATGACTCCATTTGCTGGAACATTCAGGCTTGAGAGCATTCAGTTGTGGAATTCACAAGTCCACTCCACTTTTACTATTTTTGGATGTACAGAGCAAAAGTTATTGAATTTAAATTGATTTTCCAAAATTTTCACTCCAGTTTGTGAGGAAGATGAATAAAGCCTAGTTGCGGAACATGGTACCAAGGTTTTAACAACTTAGTAGTTCTCGTCTCTATGAGAAGCAAGGGCGGTAGTTACAATAAAAGGTGTCCTTTTCAACTTGGTGAAACAACTTTAGTTTAGTAACAGTTTGGGTTTTGCAACTTCGGAAACAACCATGTAGGCAAAATGAAATTTACAAAACCCAAGTTATTCTGGTGGGAGAGGACAGGAAGATGGTACTCTTTGGTGTCCTTCATACTAATGCATAATGCAGATCTGAAGAATCAAAGAGTAACACTTTATGCATATCGATGTGAAGAATTGAAGGTAACCATCAGGTTTTGTTGACGCTTGATTGGCATATGGAGCAGAAGGGTTTGTGTTTGGCCATTGATTTCATGACCAGACACAGTCTACAGGGAAATGATGAATGGAGTTTCTTAGATTCTTACCGCAATAGCAGTTGATGAGGCAAAACAGCTGTTCAATGCTCTGGTGAAGTTTCAGCAAAGGAAAGGAAAGAGGAGACATTGCTCTTGAGATTTCTGATACAAGTTTCTATAAGGTGAACAAACTCTTGCTGTCCCAAACCTTCAAGGATCATCTGAATTGTTTTGCAAACAAAAAGAAATGACTTTAGAGGAGCTCCAGCAGTGCTCAGTATGTGGCCCTGCACTGAAAATCCTGCATAATGTGCACCAGTTATATGTAATGGGCCAATTGGAAGAGTGTTTTGGCCTGCACATCTTCCAAGGGCCTAGAAGAACCAAGTGAAAGAGTCTAATAAATAGAGTCAAATCATATTAATTGACTTCTCCCTGTTTCTCAGTGGCTAAATGGTTTGATTGCTCCAGGTGGGTTGCCATTAGTAGTCAGTCTCCCAGTTTTACTCTTATGGGTGCGGTTTCCAAAGAATAAATAAAACTAAAACTTGGATGTGAGAAATATTTTTTGCAGCGTCACATACTGACGACCGATGGAGATGCTCTCATAATGAATAAACTGCAAGCGATTGCTGCAGGGACCACAGATGCAGGAACCACAACACAAAACGAGACTAGGCTCTTGTGATTGAGAGGCGCTCAAGAATGATATGGAAGAATGATTTAAATCCTATGAAGGAGAAAGTTGGAAGCTTTGATGGTGCTCTACAACTACAGATACAGTGGTTGAAATGCGGGGCAGATTCTGAAATTACTAGAGAGTTATAAGCTGAATCGAATCAGGGTACTCTCCAGCGAGACAATCCGCGATGTAAGGGACAAGCTCCAAGACGGAGCTGCCATCCAACTCAGGATCATGTGGGCAAGACAAATATCTCTCTGGAGTATGGTAACAAGCATCTACCGATTGTGCTTTCGAACAACTGGCTTGCTGTGAGTCCCCTTCAATGGCGTTTTGCCCTGCAATCACCCAGGGTTGCAATGCTCCATATGCGTGCGCAACATTCCCGAATGTAGATTGAGGACTGACAATCACATCGTCTGAGAAGCTCAAGAGAATAATCTCCACCAGAGCTTGCTCATCTTCTTCTCTGTTGAAGTAGGACTGTTCATGTCTGCTACTTACCTGCACAACAGTCACGTGCTCGCCTGCATTTGCTGGTGCCTGTTGCAAGTACTCTGAGCTCAGAGATTTCTCAAAGGTGTCATATAGAGAAGCGACGAAGACGACAGTGGTGGTGCCATTCACAGCTGAAGCTGCTGACTCGTCGATGGATTGAGCATCGCCAGGGTTCGATTCTGCAATGGGCGAGTTCGATTGTGAAGTTCTTGTAAGAGCGGACCTGGTGGCCGCCTGCCCATGCTGAGGCAGCATGCCATTCTCTAAAGCGCATTTTTGGGCGCGCATTTCCAACAGGTGCGACGCTTCGAATTGCGAGTCCATGTAACGGATCTGAACACCGAGGCGTCGGTGTGCATGATCCGGTTGCATCTCACGGACTTGCTCCACTCGCTGCCAGACACTGTCTCCCGGTAGAATAGAACGTCTGAGGACATGTGTAAGCACCAATCGAGACGGAAAGAGGGACTCTAACGT